>ENA-ORXD01001259-ORXD01001259.1-sediment-metagenome-genome-assembly--contig:-NODE-1259-length-22347-cov-3.784778_pt1 | contig 22347 bp, 22 predicted proteins | sample MGYA00237862_ERZ511471 | MGnify/ENA metagenome assembly ERZ511471
GTTAGGGGAGCCAAGAAATTATCCAATACGGTGTTTTTAACTGAGAGCGGTGTGAAAGCGCTGCAAAAGATCCATAACAAAGGCATCAAAATAACTTGTCGTATGATGCCGAATGAACCGGAAAATGAGTTTTGGCCAGTGATAGAGAAGACTTTCCCGGAGTGGTTGGAATAATCTCGGCTTAAATCACAATTTCATTACGACGATAATAACGATCACAATATGCTAATCCGTGCCGCTGCGGTTGAAATTGATATCAGCCCTCCAATTAGGGGCGAAATGGCAGGCTATGGAGCTCGCGCTGGGGTCAGTCGGGGTTTGCATGACCCATTAAAAGCTCAGGTTTTAGTTTTGGAATCTGATAGTGCGACACTCTTTATCCTGAGTGTAGATTTGTTAGCCGTGCTAGGTGAATTCACCTGGCAGATAAGGAAAGCGCTGAATTCTGAATTCGGGGTTGAGGGAAGTCAAGTCATACTGGCTTGTTCGCATACCCATTCAGGTCCTCAGGGTTTCTTACCGGACTTACCTATCCTAGGAGAAAAGCGAGATGAGGTTCTTCAAGAAATTACCTTGCGAAAACTCATCGGCGCTTGTCACTGGGCAAAATCGAATCTACGGCCTGCCCAACTTTCCGTTGGATTTGCTTCCAAGATAATGGTGGGGCTGAACCGCAATGATCCTGTGAATAGTGTCACCGATCTGCAATTGAGCTTGTTGCGGGTGGATGACTTGGCAGGAAATGTCATCGCGGTTCTCTATAATTATGGTTGTCATCCAACCGTTTTAGGACCAGACAATCTTTGGATTAGCGCTGATTATCCAGGCGCAAGCCGCACAGCGTTAAAGGAAATTTTTCCTTCAACAGTCTTCCTTTTCACCAACGGCGCAGCAGGAGATGTCAGCACCCGCTTCACTCGCCGAGAAGCATCCTTTAAGGAAGTGGAGCGTTTAGGTCAGATGATGGCTGCTGGAGTGTTACAGGCATTCCATACGGCTGTTCCCATCAAAAACCATACCATATCCAGCCTGATTCATTCTGTTGAATTGCCATTGAAAGAATTCCCTACAATTGGCGAAATAGAGACAATTCTGCAAACACTCAATGATGAACTTGAACAAAAACGAAAGCTATCTTCTCCTCAAGCTGAGCTGCGGAAAATCATCACGAAGATCGAAGGCGCTGAAATGCTTATACGGCAAAACGAGTATTACCATGGAATGCATGCAGTCGAGGCTGAATTGCAGGTAATCCGCATCGGCGATCTCGTTTTAGCGGGAATTCCAGGTGAACCCTATTCTCAAACAGTATTGGATCTAAAACAAAGCTTTCCGTTGGGTTCATTATTCGTTATCAGTTACGCCAATGACTATAAAGGATATTTTCCACAATCCGTACGAGGTGCGCCTGCTACGTATGAAGATTATGTCAGTCCTTTTACCGGTCAAGCCGCTGTTAATATCAGAAAAACCATTCTACAAATGATCAAGGAGCTTTTTTGATGAATCAGGATTGGATTATTCGTCTCTTGGGATTCTTTTTTGTTTTGTTCGGAGTATCCATCCGATTGGGCTATTGGAGAAACCTCTATTGGGCCAGCAAGGGTGGCATTTATGGCTATATTCCTATGGGTTTATTATTCGTGCTGTATTCTTACTATGAGGATATAATCACAAACCTTGCAGGTTATCATCTTCTGTTTTATGTCGCTTTTGGTTTTTTGATGTTAAGCGCAATTCTCCTGACTATAAAAAAACCTCGTTGGATAAAGCCTGCTTGGGTGATATGGATTGAAAAATACCCGCAAAGAGTCCGCAAGGCTATGTTGGAAGATGTCAAAAACAATCCTGAATGGGAAAGAAATACACTCGATGAGCAGGCTGTTGATCATTGGGCGCGAAAACTCACTCGAAAATAATCTTTTAGGAATTAAATCTTGACCCCAATCTCCTCGTGGATTTTTCTGTGTGATTTTGATGGCACTATTTCGCGCACAGGTCTTTCAGATTTTCTTTACGGTAAATTTGCCTCTTGCGGGATGAAATATTCTGATTTGTGGGCACAAGATAGAATCGGGACAAAAGAGGAGATAGAAAAATCCTTTCAGCATATTTCTGCGTCGAAAGAAGAAATGGAAATAGCGTTGTCAGGCGTGCCGCTTGTGAAGGGATTCGTTGAGTTTTATGAATTTACCCGTCAGCAAGGATTGGATTTGATAGTTGTTAGCGATGGTCTCGAATGGGCAATACGGTTTGTGCTCGCAAAGGCCGGAATTGAAAACATTAAGGTTATGTCCAATCGGGTTTACTTTGAGCCAGAGGGTTTCCGTTTTGAATTTCCTTATTTTGATCCATCCCACCCAAAAATTGGTGTGTGCAAGGTCAATATCGTAAAGAAATTTAAACAGGCGGAAAAAAAGGTGATTTTAATTGGAGATGGAAAGACGGATATCGACGCCACCCATGCGGTTGATTTCGTTTTTGCGCGCGATGCCTTGTGGGATTACTGCCAGTCGCAAGGAATACCCAGCCATCCCTACCGAGATTTTTTTGATATCCTTGATTTTATTCGTCAAACAGATTTGATAAATTAAATCTAAAACTTGTTTTACCCAGCCTTTTTTTTCTGCGGCATTGGTTTTGATTGTGCGCGAGCCTTTAAATACAGCCGCATCGGAATTGCTGCCAGCATACCCAGCAGGAATGTGGCACCCCAGGCAAGGGCGATGATTATGAGTATTTGCCACCAGGGCATTCCGCGTTGAAAAAGTACATACGCTAAGATTAAATAAGCTGGGTATGTTAACCACACTGAATAACCTAGAATTTTATATAAAGAGTAGTTGTAATACACCTGAAAAATGCTTTCCAGCATGATTAATACCGCAATACTTGCGATCAATCCGGTTTTTAACGAAACAAATGCACTGATAACGCAGAAGACCAATACTGTAAGGTCATGCGGGATAATTTGCCAGCCAACCTGGGCTTGTTGGCTGCTTTTTGCATTAATCACTTGATGACGCACATCTTCAAATTCTGCTGAAGAAAGGGATGAATATTTTTTCATCCAATTTTGTTTTTGGCTGTCTGAAATCTTTTCCAGATCAACGATTTTATAATCGAAAAATTCTTTTGCCAATTCTTTACCTTGCTTAAGTTTGTTTTGTTTGCTCATTTTTTTCCTAACGAAATATTTATTGAATATGAGTATAGGATTCTCATTATAGTCAGTCAAATCCTTTCCGTGATCCATAATCATACTGGTTAAACGATAAGATTTATTATATTATAATTGTAACAACAACATTACATACCTACAAGAATTATTTTTATTAAAGGAGAAAAATGAGCGAAAAAGTTAGCATTGAAGCCGGATGGTTGCTTACACCAACAGCCAGTATATCCAATGGTTGTGTGTCAGTCAATGAACAGGGCATGATTCAATTTGCGGGACCAAAAAAGAATGCATCTGAAAAGGGATTTAAGAGTATAAAGGCTCCCAACTTATGGTTGATTCCCGGTTTGATTGATATTCATGTGCACGGTGGCAATGGCATTGCATTTGGAATTGGTGATTCTTTGGCGCAGGACCTTGATTCCTATTCCCAATGGGTATTAAAAACCGGAGTGACCGGTTTCCTTTGTTCTGTGGCAGCTCCAACACATGCGGATACCTGCGACATGCTGGAAAAATACATTCCCGTTCTGGAAAAAGGCACTCGTGGAGCCAAAGCCTTAGGCTTACATATGGAAGGACCATTTTTAAATGTTGAACGGAAAGGCGCGTTCAACCCAGCTTGGCTGCGCAATCCAACGGTGGAAGAAGCGCGCGATTATATTCGCATAGCTGGAAAATGGATCAAACAGGTCAGCATGGCGCCGGAATTGCCCAATGCGCATGAAACTGCTGCAGAATTCTGCCAGGCAGGCATCTGTGTAGCTCTGGGGCATTCTAACGCCGATTATGAAACCGCACGCGATGCACTGATGGGAGACTTTACACATATCACACATACCTATAATGCCCAAAGTGGTTTGAATCATCGTGCGCCAGGAGTTGTCGGGGCAATTTTGTCATCTGACGAAATCTCCGCTGAACTCATTGCGGATGGCATTCATGTTCATCCGGGAGCCATGCGGGTGTTGCTGTGCGCTTTTGGGAGTCAGAGAGTGGTGTTGATTACCGATGCCATCCCCGGTGCTGGATTGCCAAATGGTACCTATATTTCGATTGGTCAAACCATCATTGTCAAGGACGGGGTGGCAACCCTCGAAAATGGCACCTTGGCTGGCAGCACAGCCATGCTGAACTACTGCGTTCGCAATGTACATCAAATGGCAGGTGCCAGTTTACTGGAGGCTGTACGAATGGCCAGCTTGAATCCTGCCAAAGTGATTGGTATGCAGCACCAGATTGGATCGCTTGCCACTGGAAAAAAAGCAGACCTTGTGTTGATGGACCAGGATTTCAATGTGCGCTTGGTCATGGTGGAAGGCAGCATCCTCCTGAATGAATTGTAATCAGGGTTGTAAAGGGAGTAGGTTTATATTTCAATTACAAAAAAGGAGTAACGGGGATGGGTGAGAAAGGGTATGAACTGTATTTTGATACGGTAGAGGCAATCCAGAAGAAAATTCGCGAAACGCAAGGGGAAAACATCGAAAAAGCAGCGTGCATTATTGCGGAGGCGATTATGAAAGATGGGCTTCTGCATGTTTATGGTTCTGGACATTCCGCTTGCCTGTCGGAAGAGATCTTTTTTCGCGCAGGAACTTTGGCTCCCATTAATCAGATCCTTGATCTTTCCCTGGCAGGTGCTGTAAATGCCTGGAAGAGCGCCTATATGGAGCGTTTAGAGGGAGTTGGCGAGATTCTTTACAACCATAGCCATGCGCAGCCGCAGGATGTATTTCTTGTAATTTCGAATTCCGGGCGTAATGCTGTACCGATTGAGATGGCGCGCGAGGCGAAAAGTCATGGGCATAAGGTCATTGTTGAAACCTGCATAGAGTTTAGCCTCAGCCAGCCTTCACGTCATTCATCAGGAAAGCGCATGCTGGATTTTGCTGATGTTGTCTTGGATAACCAAGGAGTTTTTGGAGATTGCGTGGTCACCCTGCCAGCGACCCAGCAGAAAATTGGCCCGGTTTCAGGAGTGTTGGGTTCCTATATCCTGCATGCCACACTGGTGCAGGCGGCGTTCTATCTGCAAGAAATGGGTATGGAAAAACCCCCCATCTTTGTCCACGGTAACCTGGATAGTGGCATGGAAACCAATCAGCGCTTATTAGAAAAGTACTGGCCATATATCCGCAATTGGTAATTCCGGGAAATGGGATTATTTATTTATACTCAACAAACCTTGGCAGAGTGAACACCATAAAAACAATTTTTCTGCTTTATGCAAATAGTCAGATGCGCCTGTGTTTTGTTAAAAAGACATTGAACTGATCATTCAAGCCTGAATAGCACGCGCATAGAACAATTCAAAATCAGGATAGAGGGTCAGCTCAAGATATTCAATGCGTCGAGCGAGTGCTTCGGCCTGCTGCCTGGCTTTATTGGATAAGAGCAGCATACGCGCCCCGGCTCCGGCGGCATTGCCTACTGCGTGGATGCGCTCTAAGGGAATATCAGGTAGCATGCCGATGCGCACTGCTTGGCTGGGTAGCATGAACGAACCAAATGCGCCGGCAATGATGATCTCTTCAATCTCCTCAGGTTTTACTTTCAGATGATCCATCAAGATGTCAATGCCTGCACGGATGGCTCCCTTGGCAAGCAGTACCTGGTCAATATCACGCTGGGAGAGGTTGATAGCTGGGTTGCCCGTTTGTCCTATGCTCAACAGAAACATCGTGTTGCCATCGGGAGTCTGATTCACAAGAGGGTGATCTTTGATCAATCGTCCTCGCTGGTTGAGCAATCCTAATCTGCGTAGTTCACCGACTGCATCCAGGATACCGGAACCGCAAATACCGACCGGTGCAATATTCCCAATGACATCCAATTCAACGCGCCCTTCCTCAGAAAGGCGCACGTGTTCAATGGCGCCTGGAGCTGCGCGCATGCCATGCTGAATATGGGCGCCTTCAAATGCCGGACCGGATGCAGTAGATACGCTGACAATGCACGTTCCTTTCTGCAGGGCGATTTCGGTATTTGTGCCGATATCAATGCCCAGGCGAGTGCGCTTATCCTGCCCGAAGCCGCTGGCTAACAGGAAAGCCAGATGGTCGCTGCCTACGAATCCAGCGATGACCGGCGGCACATAAACGCTCATTTGCGGCAGGCCTTTCAAACCGATCTCATGCGCAAAAGTCCAAAGCGGGCTGGAGGTTACCGGTACAAATGGGGAGACTGCCAAAGCCGCACTGGGCAGGTTGAGGAAGAAATGCTGCATGGCAGTGTTGCCTACCAGGCAGGTGTCGGCAATTTTTTCAGTGTCCATGCCAATTTGAGCGCATAACTCTTCCGCAGTTTGGTTGATGGCATCTATGACCAATGTCTGCAGGTTCTTTTCCTCATCTTTCCCCTTTTGGGCATGCGCCAAGCGTGCCATGATGTCTTCACCATACATGACTTGCGGATTGGGGGTGCCTTTGGCTGCCAGCAGCCGGCCCGATTCCAGGTCGGTTAAATAGCATGCTAATTTGGTGCTGCCAACATCCACTGCCAGACCTGCCAGTGGTTGTAGCGGCTCATCGCAGGCATGTAGTATGCGATCGCCATGCTGGATAACACTGATCCGCCAATTATTGGTGCGCAGCAGGCGTGCAATGCTTTGCAGGCTTGACAGGTCGGCCCATAATTGTGGCTGCTTTAGACCAAGGCGCAGCCTTTCTAAATCAGAATTTAAATCATTTAAACTGGCAGCTGCCACCTGTAGACTGGTTTGCTGGATGGGTGCATCCAATTCAAAAAGGGTGGTTTCGCCATCTGTTTGAAGGATTTGTCCTGACGGGATGGATTGAGGAGGAATAAAAAATTTTGCATCTCGTTCAATCAGCGTTGCGCACGCCAATCGGTAACCTTGCTTTAATTGGGTGCTGCTGAGATGCTGCAGGTCTGCGGACGATGGGGGTTCGATTTTTGAATCCACCCATTGAATTATGCATTTTCCGCAGCTGCCCTGTCCGCCGCAATCGGCGCGCAATTGAATTCCAGCCTGTCGGGCTGCATCCAATACCGTAATCGCTTCCGAGCATAGCACCCGTATTCCGACCGGTTGAAATTCGATTGTAAATGCCATAGATATTTCCTCGCTGTCTGATTATATATAAACTGCCTATTAAAAACAAAAATCCACACGCTACGCATGCGGACAATTCGAAAGATTCTTATTTGAAGATTTTTGTGATCAAACGATGATGTCTGCCACGGATTTTAAGATTTGACTGGGACGATATGGGTATTCTTCAATTTGTTTCAGGGAAGTAACCCCGCTGAGCACCAGAATGGTGTCCATTCCGCTCTGTATGCCGGCTACGATATCCGTATCCATGCGATCGCCGATCATGGTGGTGTTCTCTGAATGCACTCCCAGATAGTTCAGCGCCGAACGCATCATGAAGGGGCTGGGTTTTCCGCAATAAAAGGGTGTTCGCCCGCAGGCTTTTTCAATCAATGCCGCCATCGCCCCGCAGGCCGGCACAACGCCGCTCTCGGACGGCCCCACCGGATCGGGATTGGTGGCAATGAAAGAAGCCCCTTCCAGAATCAGGCGCACTGCTTTGGTCACCTGGCGGAAGTTGTAATCGAAGGTTTCACCCAGCACCACAAAATCTGGCTTCTCAGCTGTCATAATGTAACCCATATTATGGATGGCTACGTTCAAGCCGCTCTCCCCGATCACGAAGGCATTGCCGTTCGGTTTCTGAGAATGCATAAAGATGGCGGTGGCCATGGCGGAGGTGAAAATCTGTTCCGCGTCAATCTCCAAACCGAGATTCTGAAGGCGGTGGGCAAGGTCTACCTGAGTATAAATTGAGTTGTTTGTCAACAGCAGAAATTTTCTATTTTTTTCCTTTAAATTTTGTATGAAAAGGTCTGCTCCTGGGATCAGTTTTTTGCCGCTGATCAGCACACCGTCCATGTCAATGAGATAATTTTTATCTTCCATTTTTTCCTTTTTTCTCTGATTAATGTATGTGATAACCCACTATTATTATATTCGTTATGCGCGAGCCCGAAAAAAGGGATCCGCTGTCAATTATCAACCGGATCCCTTTTGCAAAAACGAAATCAGTCTTAGCTTATGAAACCAGTTTGCGCACTTCCTCGAGCTGCCTGGAGGAACCCAAGTAGTCATTCTTTTGGGCGATGAACTTGGCGTATTCCGTCATGAAGATCTTGCCGGGTGGTCGCAAATCAAAGCCTTCCGGATGTTCGATGAAATATTCACGGTGCACGCGCGTCCACACCAGGCGGCCGTCGGTGTCAATATTGATCTTGGTCACGCCCAATTTGGCAGCCTGTTTGAACTGGGTGGCGTCAACGCCCTTGGCGCCCAGAAGTTTACCTCCGGCGGCGTTGATGCGCTCAACTTCTTCTTGCGGGACCGAGCTGGATCCATGCATGACCAGCGGGAAACCGGGCAAAATCTTTTGAATTTCTGCCAGCACATCAAAGTGCAGCGATTGGCTGCCCGAGAATTTGAAAGCGCCATGGCTGGTGCCGATGGCTACTGCCAGAGAATCGCAGCCTGTTCGGGTGATGAAATCTTTAGCCTGGCCGGGGTCGGTAAGTTTGGCTTTCTCTTCAGCAACAGACACGTGTTCTTCCACGCCGCCCAATTGACCGAGTTCTGCCTCCACCACGATACCCTTGGCATGTGCGGCATCCACCACCCGTTTGGTGATCTCAATATTCTTTTCGTATTCTTCATGGCTGGCATCGATCATCACTGAGCTGTAGAAACCGCTCTTGATGCAGTCGTAGCAAGTCTCCTCATCGCCATGGTCGAGGTGAACGGCGAAAATAGCTTTTGGAAAGACCTCATCCGCAGCCCGGATGATGGCTTCCAGCATGATCTTGTCCGTGTAGCTGCGGGCGCCCTTACTGATCTGAATGATGAAGGGTGCCTGGCTGTCAATATTCCCGCGGAACAACCCCATAGCCTGTTCCAGGTTGTTGATGTTATAGGCGCCCAGGGCATACTTGCCGTAGGCGGCTTCGAATAATTTTTTAGTCGTAACAATCATAGTGAACTCCTTGTAGATTTTCCCGAAAAACAATCGCAGCAATTATAGTATGAAAACATCTTGTTAAGCAAAACGAACTGATGAAAATAGAGTTGTCTTTTAGGTACGCAGCGGGTTTTGAATTAATTGAAAAACGCAATCTGAACCTGGTGATTCTAAAAGTGAGCCTTCAATAAGTGAAAAAATAGATATGGATAGTTATTTAACAACGAAACATGCGAAAGAAGATATTGACAGAAAGTAGAGTCTTCATATAATAAATCCTGCAACTAGAATTCAGTCCCAGGGATCTAAACCCTCGGAAGGGAAGATAAAGCAGGAATACTCTAGCTTTGGCGAAGCCGGTTGAAGTCCGGCGCTGTCCCGCAGCTGTAATCTGCAATTGCAGAAAGCCAGATCGCCCGCCTGGAACTGGTTCCAGATTTCTTCGAGAGAGAGGAGACGGAACATGATAAAACACCGTACCCAAATTTATCTACCCCAGGCGGGAATTGTATTATCCATTTTGCTGTTTCTGTTTGTCAGCGCATGTACCCCTGCTGTAATTGCAGTAAATGAAGCATCAACCGGAGCACAAGTTTTTGCACCTTTAAGCTTTAAAGATACCGTCGGCAATGAAGTTACCATCTCGGAACAACCTGAAAGAATTATTTCTTTAGCTCCTTCAGTGACTGAATGGCTATATGCCATTGACGTGGGTGATCTCATGGTGGGTCGTACGGAGTTCTGCAATTATCCAGAGGAAGCTGTGGAATTGCCCACCGTTGGGGGTTTCTCGGCTTCTTCTATCAGCACTGAAACAATTATCAGCCTAGAACCTGATCTTGTCATTGGCGGGAGTATTTACCAGACTGAAGTGATTGATGCTTTAAACGATGCTGGCATGAATGCATTCATTCTAGAGCCGAATAGCATAGATGAAATATTCGATACACTGATTCTGCTCGGGCAAGTCACTGCCAGCCTGGAAAATGCAGAACATGTTGTAGAAAACATGCGTTCTCGTATTGATGCTGTTCAAGCAATTGTAGAAACCATATCCCCGGAAGAGCGCGTGACCGTTTTCTATGAAGTTTGGAATGATCCCTACATGACAGCAACAGATCAAACCTTTATAGGTGAATTGATTAGTATGGCTGGCGGGGTGAACATATTTGGAGGTTTGCAGGAGGAGTATCCTTCTATCAGCGCTGAGGAGGTCATTGAGAAAGACCCCCATGCAATTCTGGGTCCAAGCGACCATGGCGACCAACTGCTGGTTGAGATCATTGCCGGTCGGGAAGGATGGCAGGATTTATCTGCAGTGAAAAACGGGTGCATTTATATCATTGATGGAGATATCGTGTCGCGCGCTACTCCTCGTGTGGTGGATGCCCTGGAAGATATCGCTCATTCACTTTATCCGGATTATTTTTGAGCATTAAGACTTCTGCCAGAATAAAATTAGCCATCGGCAGTTTGATTTTAATCTTGCTGGCTGTATTAATTCTTAGTTTGGGGGTGGGCGCAGTAAGGCTCACCCCATTAGAAGTATTTTCAGCTTTGGCAGATCGCGCGATGAAAAATTGGCATCGTTCCATTATCTGGGATTTTCGTTTGCCGCGGGTATTGCTTGTCTCGCTTTGTGGAGCGGCTTTGGCTTCTGCAGGAGTGGGATTTCAAGGATTATTTCGTAACCCCTTAGCCGATCCGTATGTCGTGGGAGCTTCGGGAGGTGCCGCTCTGGGTGCTACTCTGGCAGCGATTTTTAGTTTTCCAAATTTTTCTATCCCATTGGGAGCAGGTGCACTTGTGGGGTCATTGTTGGCCGTGATGGTTGTATATATGATCTCGGAAATTTCAAATTTTGATTCTGTGGCAGGTATATTGTTAGCTGGTTCTGCCATGAGCACCATGCTTACTGCGGTTGTTACTCTCTTGCTTCTTCTCAACGATGAGGTCTTGCACGGCATCTATGCTTGGTTGCTGGGAAGTTTTTCCAGTGCCAATTGGTCACAGTTAAAACAAACTTGCATCTTAGCTCCGCCTGGCATGATCTGTACCTGGTTGATGGCGCGTTCGATGGATGCGCTAGCCTCAGGGGAAGAATCCGCCCATGCCTTGGGACTGAATTTACGCAAGGCAAGATTGATCATAGTGCTTGGATCAAGCATGGCAACCGCCGCAGCTGTTTCAGTGAGCGGCATTATCGGTTTCATTGGCCTCATAGCTCCCCATCTGGCACGCGCATTGATTGGTGCAAATCACAAATCGGTGGTCCCGGTTTCCATGTTGCTGGGCAGCCTTCTATTGCTGGTCGCAGATGATTTGGCTCGCACTTTAATGGCGCCTATTGAAATGCCTGTCGGCATTTTCACGGCATTATTGGGTGGACCTTTATTTCTCTATTTATTGCAGAAAGGAGGAAAATAATTTTGCCTATCCTGAAGGCTTGTGATCTTTCCTTGGCTTACAAGAGCAGGATCGCCGTGACCGGTTTTAGTGCTGCCATTGGTAAGGGAAACGTTGTTGGGTTAATCGGCCCGAATGGTTCCGGTAAAACGACCATTTTACGCGCTTTTTCAGGATTGATACAACCAATAAAAGGAACAATTGATATTGATGGGAAGCAGCTATCAAGTCTTTCCGCGCGCAAGCGTGCCCAAATGATCGGATGGGTGCCGCAGCGCGAGAGATTGGCATGGCCGCTGACGGTTGGAGAAGTCATTTCGTTGGGACGTGCCCCTCATCGCGGTTGGATGCTGCCTTTAACAAAAGATGATCATTTGGTAGTAGAACAATCTCTAAGCCTTACGGATTTGATCGGGATGGCAGACCGGAAAGTGGATGAGCTTTCAAGCGGTGAATTTCAGCGTGTGTTAATTGCTCGAGCTCTGGCGCAGGAACCACAGTTGCTTTTATTGGATGAACCTACCTCCAATTTGGATATTCATTACCAGATTGAGGTGATGGATTTGGTGTTGCAGTTAATTAAGAAAAGGAAAATCACTGTCATCATTGCCATTCACGATCTTGCAATTGCGGCACGCTATTGCAATAAATTGGTTTTACTGCACAAAGGCAAAAAAATTTGCGAAGGGAATCCGTGCGACGTATTGACCACTGATAACATGAAGTTGGCTTTTAATGTGATTGCCAATCTTTACCGCGATCCATACCATCAATGGGCGGTCAGTGCACGGAATGGGTGTGTATAAAGAAAATGAAAAATGAGAATCGACAGAATTCTGTGGAAAAACGAGTAGGTCTGGTTATCTTATATACCGGTAATGGCAAGGGAAAAACAACTGCTGCAATGGGTTTGCTGATGCGTGCCTGGGGTCGTGGGATGAAAGTGGCTGCCATCCAATTTATTAAGGATAAAAAGGGTGAATACGGGGAGAGTTTAGCTGCTAAGCGTATGGGGATTGAAATCATGCAGGTGGGTGATGGTTGTACCTGGCAAAGCCAGGATATGGAAAAAACCATCCATTGCGCGCTGGAGGGTTGGGAAATTGCTAAAACAATGATTTTGAAGAATAACCTTGATGTCATTATTTTGGATGAGTTTACCCATACGCTCCATTTCGGTTGGCTGGATACCCAACAAGTGATTGATTGGCTTGAAGAATACAAACCAAAAAAGTTGCACTTGGTGATAACAGGACGGAGCGCACCCCAACAATTAATCGATTACGCCGATCTGGTAACCGAGATGAAGGAAATAAAACATCCATATAAGGACAAAGGCTTGCTTTCCCAGCATGGGGTGGATTATTAGATAAAGGAACCCACCAGTATCTATTCATTGATGTGATGTTTTTCCAAAAAAAAATGAGTTTACACTTACCCGAAATCCCTCCAATAAACAAAATTGCCGCTGAAAAAGCTGTTATAAGACACAATGAACTCACCAAACCCCCCGGTTCATTAGGCAAATTGGAAGACCTTTCTATTCAAATCGCCGGTATGACAGATCAGGGGCATCCTCAAATTCATCAAAAAGCGGTTTTTGTCTTTGCTGCGGATCATGGCGTGGCTGAAGAAGGCGTCAGCGCGTATCCCGTTGAAGTTACTGCGCAAATGGTAGCTAACATTGTCAACGGCAAAGCTGCGGTCAGCGTATTGGCCAAACAAGTTGATGCGCGTGTGGTTGTGATTGATGTAGGCGTAGCCCAAGATATCAATCATTCGTTTGGTGTTTTGCAGCGCAAAGTGGCTTTCGGCAGCCGGAATATACGTTTGGGACCTGCGATGAATTTGGAGCAGGCAGAACAAGCAATCACCTGCGGAATGCAGGTGCTTAATGACCAAGCCGAGTCCGGATTGGACCTGGTTGCATTGGGAGAAATTGGAATTGGCAATACCACTCCTGCAGCGGCGATAACCTCGGTAATTACTGGACTGCCGGTAGAATCTGTAACGGGCAGAGGAACGGGATTGGATGATCTTGGGTTGTTGCGTAAGATCGAGGTTATCAAAGAGTCAATTCGTGTTAACCAGCCCGATCCAAACAATGCCCTTGATGTGTTGGTTAAAGTTGGCGGATTGGATATTGCCGGGTTAGTGGGCGTGATCATCGCAGCTGCCGCAAGAAGGTTGCCTGTTGTGCTGGATGGCTTTATCACTGGCGCTGCGGCTTTGATTGCTGTCAAATTGCAGCCTGAATTGAAGCCATACTTGATCGCTTCGCATCTCTCAGCGGAAGTTGGACATAGAGCTGTCTGCAAGTGGTTGGGTCTTGAGCCTTTGTTAGATTTAAAGCTGCGGCTGGGTGAAGGCAGTGGAGCCCTGCTTGCTGTGCCGATCATTGAAAGTGCAGTGCATGTTTTAAATGAAATGGCAACCTTTAAAGAAGCGGGGGTAAGTCAGGTATGATGCGTTCGCTGCTGTTTGCGATTGGGTTTTTGACCATCCTTCCTGTTCGTGATCATGGGCAACAGCTGTCTGGGCATGATGATCTTGGCAAAGCGGCTGTCTGGTTCCCTCTGGTGGGAGTTTTGATTGGCGCTTTCACAGCTGCAGCATACTACGGATTGATGCTATTTTTCCCAGGTCTGCTGGCTGCAGCGCTGGCGGCGACGATCTGGATCGTGATGACCGGAGGTCTGCATCTGGATGGCTTGGCAGACTGCTGCGATGGTTTGTTGTGTTCGTATGATATGGAAAAACGTCTGCAGATCATGAAAGACCCTCATCATGGCACCTTCGCCGGGATCGGAATGATTTTGGTCATCATGCTAAAAGTGATCGGACTGTACAGTCTGCCGGTTGGAGACTGTTGGCTGGTACTGCTTTTTGCTGCCGCTTTCTCGCGCTGGTTATTGCTGCCGGCAGGCTTGCAGAGCAGCGCGCGGTTGCATAGCTTGGGATGGCAATTCTCGCAAGGTATTCAGTTTAAGACCCTGTTGTTTGGAGCTTTGCCAGTACTGATTCTTCAAATTCTTATTGGCTGGAAGGCATTCGTTATCGCCCTGATGCTTTGGCTTTTCTCGTTGCTAATCATTCGCTTTGTACGCATGCGGTTGGGGGGTATGACGGGAGATGCGTTTGGATTGATCGTTGAATTGACTGAATTGCTGGTATTGATCGCATTCAACATAAAAAATGTCGGATAAAAAAACATGGATCCAATGAAATCAATGTTCCGGAATTTGTTGATAGAGGTTAAATGGGAGCTTTGTTAACCCTCATCTTGGGGGGCGCTCGCAGCGGAAAATCTGCCTATGCAGAGCGTGTGCTTGCGCAAGACAACAGACCAGTTTTGTATGTCGCGACGGCCACCGCTGGGGATAACGAAATGGCTGCTCGCATCGCTACGCATCGCGCTAACCGACCCGCTAATTGGCTGACATTGGAAGCACCTATTCGTGTTGGCAAAGAAATTCAAAAAACTGCTTTCCAAGGTGATGTTTTATTGGACTGCCTTACTTTGTTGGCCAGCAATGTTCTAATGGCATGTACTGAACCTTTGGCAGAAAGTTGTTATCAACGGGCTATGCAGACGGAACTGGATGAACTTTTATCGGCATACCAAAACCATGCTGGAAACTGGTTGGTGGTTTCCAACGAAGTTGGATTGGGGTTAGTACCCTCAAGTCCGATTGGGCGTATGTATCGCGATGAGCTTGGGCGTTCGAACCAGCGCTTGGCTGCTGCTGCCGACCACGTCATTCTTATGACCGCTGGCTTGGCGTTAAAGATAAAATAGCTCCATCATGATAGGTTAAAAATCGAACAGCAATATTTTCACATCACTTTTGTAAACCTACCCCTGATTTCGTTCACAGAATATGTTCACTGCTTCTTTCAGAAAAGACGCGCCTCCTTCGCGAATGCGTTCGTAATTGACGGCGAAACGCGCATCTTCCATCCACATATTCGCCAAGTTGCGCAGAAAATTCACATCGCACGTATAGAAATATTTATTAATGTAGGCATGGTAATCCCCGATGGCAGTTTGCACATCCGCGTCATCCGGTCTGGCAGCCGCGCTTGACCCGACCATGCGCAATGTTAAGCGCCCACCCTCAGCTTTGATAGCTTCTTTTTCGGCTTGTGCGTAACTTGCCCATTTCCTTTTTGATTCTTTATATGCGGGCGTCTCACCCCAGCGTTGACGCGCTTCTTGTTCGTATTGGGATTCATCGAATCCGGCAAAGTACTGTTGTGGTTGCATGTCTTTTTCTCCTTTTATAGATAAGATGGTTTGATCGATCGTGCCGATCAAACGCTCCAGTCTTTTCAGGCGGCAGTGCAGGCTTGAACGGTGTTTTTGCAGGGCGTCCAGTAAACTAAACCCCGGGCGGTTCAGGATCAATTGAATATCATCCAGCGCGAAATCCAGTTCGCGGAAGAACAGGATCTGCTGCAAGCGCAGCAGGTTGGCTTGATCATAATAGCGATAGCCGTTCGTTCCGACCTGAGCGGGCTTGAGCAGACCGATCTGATTGTAATAGCGGATGGTGCGCGTGCTCACGCCAGCCAGGTCTGCCAATTGCTTGATGGAATATGCCATTTTTTCTCCTGCAGAACAGATAATACACCTTGACGTTAGGTTAAAGTCAAGGGGTAATGGTTTTTTTCTTGGCAGGTGAATTGGGTTTAATCGGGTGTAAGGGAGCTATGCAATGAATCAGTTTTTTTGCCAGCTTCGCTTTTGTGCAGCTTTTTCAGCCATTTCTTGCGGTCCTTGCGTTCCAACTTGATGCCTTGGGTGATGGTGGTATAGAAGAAGAAAAAGAACAGCAGAAAGATGACCACACCTAGTACTAGGTCATAGAATGGTACAGGTGCTGCTAGCAGGGGCAGGCGAATTAGTGGTTTGTCGAGGATAAACAGCGCGGCGTTTGCCAGGATGGCGATCACGCGGATCTCGGTGGGGCCTAAAGAGCCGTATGAGATCTGAAACACGCCTTTCACCGAAGTAGTAATGTACACCAGGTTGGCCATGCACAGGTAACCCACTAGAGCGATCAAGGCTAATGTCAGGTTCACATAGGGTGAGAGACCGATACCGATGAAGATGATTACCTCGCTGATAGTATCAATGGTATGGTCGATGAAAAAACCATAGCGCGGGCGTTCAATTTTACGGTAGCGTGCCAAGTTGCCGTCCAGGCTGTCGCCGAACCAGTTGAGAACGAAACCCAGGCTTGCCAGCCAGATGAAATCTTCATTGATATTGGTTAGATAATAACTGACCCCGATTAAAATGGATGCGAAAAAACCAAAAAAGGTCAAGACGTCAGGAGTAACCCAATAGGGCATGTGCTTCACCAGCCAGGCAATCGCCGGTCTTTCGAGCGGGCCGAGCAGGATATCGTTCACCCGCCGGTGCTTCTTGATTTGCTTCAATTCTGACTTGTCCTGTTTCTGGTGCTTTTTTTTGTTTTTTCCCATGCGTATATTCTACCTTCTAACCAGGATTTAGGGCATCTTTTCCAGCGCGAAAGGCCAGACTGGGTAATACATGGCCCATTGGGTGGGGTGTTCGCGGATGTATTTCTCGGCGTGTTTCAGCACTGTTTCGGCATTCCTCTCGATCTCTTGGGTGGCATCCGGATATGATTGCATATAGATCAGGTCAGAGCATTCCAGGGTATAGTCTTCTTCAGGTGTACCCACGCATGCCACGACTAAAATGGCGGCATTGGTCTGTAGCGCCATGCGCACGTAGCTGGTCGGCAAGGGTGCCGGGTAGCCGAAAAAGCGCGGGTAATAATTGGTTTGCGGCAGCGGACGCTCTAGACCGGTAATCACCAATCCGCCGCTTTTCAGGCGCGCTTTAGCCTGGCGCATGCTTTCAGTGGACATTGGGGTGATATCGATGCCGATGTCCTTGCGCAGGCGGTTCTGCCATTGATATCCCCCCCTGGGCTGCGGGTAAGAGAGCGCTTGCACTTGATAACCGTGTAGCGCCATGGCGCGCCCGGCAAAGTCAAAATTACTCAAATGGGGTGCCAGCATCAATGTGCCTTCGCTTCCCTGCTTGCGTTTATCCAGCGTTTCAATCAGTTTTTGGCTTAGGGTTACGCGCTGCAGAATGGCTGGGTAATTGTCAATATTATGATAAAAGTCGAACAGACAGCGCGCATTCTGGCGAAAGGTTTCGCGTGTCTGCCGATCGAGTTCTGTTTGATTGAGTTTTTGTCCAGTGATGACCCACTGGTTTGCCCGCACGGAGCGAACGATTCTGGAATTGCTCTGAGATGCAATTGCCGCTGAAACCCGATCTGCCAGCCAAAAACCCAATTTAGGAGGAATTATTTTTCCTAATCCTAAAATTATGGCAATGCCGAAACGGCTGTTGAGGAGAGTTTGGAGTGACATAGTGCAATTATATTAACACAATGATGATGATAAGGTTCGTAATCTTACCCGATATCCTTTTTAATTTACGTAACGATGACAAAATAGTTCTTCTGAAAAAAAAGATGGCATGATGAAATTCCTCAAATTCCTTGACAAAGCTCCATCAGCGTGATATAAAAATGTGCAAGATGATAGAGATTCGATCACCGAAAGCTAAACGCCATGCACACGGCACTTCCTCTGGAAGGAGCGGCGTTTTGCGGTAGGTATGTGAAGTCTCTATACTTATGAATGAACGTGGAAGGCCTTCCGGGAGGAAGGCCTTTTTCGTTGCCTGCTGAAGAATAAAAATAACGCGGAGGATCGCTATGAAAAAACATAAAAGTTTGCGATAGAAAAGAACGAAAGCTGAGTCGTTTGAATAATATTAAATTTTCAGCAGGCAGTAAATGAATATTGAAAATGCTAAAGGAGAAGAAATGAATCACAAGAATGTTTTGGTAAGTGTGTTTTTGTTGACAGTCATGGTAGTGGTTTCTGCCTGCGGTGGTGCTGCGGCACCTGTAGAGTCGGAAACTGGGGTTACCTATGACGAAAACGGTATCCCGATCTATGGATGCCTGGGTTCAGCGGAGACTGCTATGGTGGATCTGGAGTGCCAGGAAGTAACTGTGGCGGTAGAGAATGCTTACTTGCCATTCAACTATATTGACAGCAAGACCGGTCAAGCCGGCGGTTGGGATTATGAAGTGATCTCTGAGATCTGTGGACTGCTGCATTGCACGCCAGTCTTCCAGGAATGCTCCTGGGATGTGATGATCCAATCCGTGGCGGATGGCCTATATGATGTTGCTGGTGATGGCATCACTATTAATGATGAGCGGGATGAGATCGTAGATTTTTCCATCGGTTATGTAAACATCCAGCAGCGTTTGCTTGTGAACAAGGGCGAGGATAGATTTGCATCTATCGAAGAATTTGTGGCTGATCCAGATTTGATGCTTGGCACACAAGTTGCCACCACAAACTATGAAACCGCCACTGGCTACTTGTCGGAAGACCGTATCAATGCATTTGAACAATTTCCGCTAGCGATACAGGCCTTGCTTTCCAACGACGTGGATGCGGTCATCATTGATGAGGTGGTCGGACTCGGTTATGTTGGCGAGAGTGCTGACAAGCTTGAATTGGTCGGTCCATCGATTTCCAGTGACATGCTCGGTTTCGCCTTCCCTGAGGGCAGCGAGCTGGTAGAACCCTTCAACAATGCTATTCAGGCGTTGGTCGACAGTGGTTTCATGAATGAGGTCAACCTGAAATTCTTTGGCCCCTCATTTACAATGACCTACGACGATATTGAATAGAATAACAAAGGCTGGCCGGGAAGCTCCGGTCAGCCTATTTTCTTAGTTTGGAAAGGACCAAGGACATCATGACTTTTGAAGAATCATTAACTGCAGCGCAAAAAGTATCGTTGCTGCAATCCCGCCGCCAGCGATTGCGTACCCGTCTGGCCGCCTTTCCGTGGTGGCTTGTGATTATCGGTTTGATCATTGCTGCAACGCTGTACCTGATCATGCGCGCACCCAGTTACAGCGAAGCATTTGCCACTATCCGTTCCGGCATGCTGGTAACCCTCACAATCACCTTGACTTCTTACTCTATTTCCCTGTTGCTAGGTTTGGTGACGGGTTTGGGCAGGGTCTCCTCGAATGTGGTTTCTCAAAACATTGCAACCCTATATGTGGAAATCATGCGCGGTATTCCCATGCTAGTTCTGATCTTTTTTATCGCGCTGGTGCTGGTGCCTGGCGCAGTAAACCTCATTGGGATCTTAGGGACTAAATTATTGGAATTGGGATGGGATCGAATTGGCAGTCCTTTGGCAGCGCTCAATAACCGCGCCATCTCAATGAGCGTGCGAGCAGTGGCAGCTCTGTCTATCACTTATGGCGCCTATTCGGCTGAAATTTTCCGCGCCGGCATCCAATCGGTTGCTCCCGGGCAAATGGAAGCCGCACGATCACAGGGAATGAGCTATGGGCAGGCCATGCGCCATGTAGTGCTGCCGCAAGCCATCCGCAACGTTTTGCCGGCCATCGGCAATGACTTTATCGCTATGCTGAAAGATTCATCGCTTGTTTCTGTTTTGGCGGTACGCGATATCACCCAGATCGCGCGTTTGTATACTGGGCACTCCTTTCGTTATCCCGAAGCATACATGACTCTTTCGGTAATGTATCTCACGATGACCATTTTGCTTTCCCTGCTGGTGAAACTGATTGAAAGGCGGATTTCTAACAATGGACAATAATAACAATCCCAATATGATTGAAATTCGGCATTTGAACAAGTGGTTTGGTGATTTACAGGCCTTGAACGATGTCAGCCTGATCGTGCCAAAAGGAAAAGTGCTGGTCGTGATTGGCCCTAGCGGATCGGGTAAATCCACATTGCTGCGCTGCATAAATTACTTGGAGAATCCTACCGATGGGCAGGTCTGGTTCGACGGGGAGAGATTATCCCATGATCAAAAGGATCTCAACCGCCATCGTGCGGAGATCGGCATGGTCTTCCAAAGTTTCAATTTGTATGCCCACCTGACCATCCTGGAAAACATAACCCTGGCGCTTAAAGTTGTCAAGAAACTGGAAGGGAAAAAAGCTGAGCTGGTTGCCATGGAACAATTAAAAAAAGTAGGTATTGCTGACAAGGCCGATAAAATGCCATTGCAGATTTCGGGTGGTCAGCAGCAGCGGGCTGCCATTGCGCGCGCGCTGGCCATGCGCCCTAAGCTGATGCTGTTCGACGAGCCGACCAGCGCCCTCGATCCTGAGATGATCAAAGAGGTACTGGACGTCATGCTCATGCTGGCTCAAGAAGGCATTACCATGGTCATCGTCACGCATGAAATGGGTTTTGCGCGCGCCGCCGCGGATGAAGTGGTGTTCATGGATTACGGACGCATCGTTGAGAGAAATACACCTGAAGGTTTATTCAGCCATCCAACCAGTGAACGCACCAAATTGTTTTTGTCTCAAATTCTGCATAAATAATTCTCATGATGTCCTCTTATAGATGTGGGGATCGCGGTTCGATCTGTGGTCCCTGCATCGTTTTAATGAAGGCACGTAATATTTAAAATGGAAAGAATGAAATTATCATGTTATAAATCGGTATATTTCTTGAACGTGAGCAAACCAATTGAGGAAAACCACTAATGGAGAATGGTTCTTATCATTTTTACAAAGATAAATTTATCCTACGGGTAAGCAATCGCGTGTGCAACAGCGCTGAGGAATTGATCAGAAGCGAACCATTCGAGTTCTTTTACCACGCTTATCTGGAAACTTTAAAAAGGAAACAATCCAAACTGCTGAATATCTTTGGACGGAAAGATTACTCCGAAGCTGACGCAAAACTTCTGCGAGAAACGCTGTATTATCTGAATTCACTGCCGGCTGAAAAAGTGATGAAGTTAGTGGATGGTTCATCCATTTTCTTTAACGACATCCTGCTGTTGAATGAATTTGTAGAGCAGTTTTATAACTATTGGCGTCAGATGCACCGCCTGGTGATCTGCGATTCTGTCTTTGATAGGCTGGATCAGCGGCCGTACCGTACTTTTAATGATATGGTAGAAAGTCTGATGCACCTGGTGCGCAGCACTTACCGCAATATTCAAGAAAGTATTACCGGCAACCATCCCAAGATCTATCGGCAGGTAAGCGCGGGCGCTGAGGTAGGCGCTATTGCTCTGCCTGCGAAATTTAATTATCCTGACAAGAGTTTCGATATTTTGAACAAAATCTTTGTCATCCGTCAGGTTATGATCTATCCGCCTATGATTTTTAATACTCCCAACAACAAACGTCAGGGAGTATTTGCGCGCATTAATCGCAACCCGCTGAATGGATTGAAGTTGAACCCACGCGAGTGGCTGTGCTATCCCGCGCGAGTGGGGCCGTTGCTGATCAATATTTATTTCCCGTTAAACTATTTCGAGCTGGGATTTTCTCTCTCCAACCTATTTGACCTGGCTGACGAAAATGATCTGAAACGCAAACCTGACGCTGTGTATTTATATGGGGTGCCAGATGAACTGGCATTGTCAGAGAAAGGCAATGAGACAGTTTTTTTCGATGATGAACAGAACCAGATCATGGTAGCAGCTGTCCCAATGAAGAATGAGTATGCCTATTTCGGTTATCTTAAAAAAATGATCTTAACCCTGCACAATATCATCCAAATGAAAGCAGGTTACATGCCTTTCCATGGCGCCATGGTGCAAATCACCATACGCAACAAAAAACCCTATTCTGTTGTCATCCTGGGTGACAGCGGGGC
>ENA-ORXD01001260-ORXD01001260.1-sediment-metagenome-genome-assembly--contig:-NODE-1260-length-22344-cov-4.878205_pt1 | contig 22344 bp, 18 predicted proteins | sample MGYA00237862_ERZ511471 | MGnify/ENA metagenome assembly ERZ511471
CGCGACCACCGAGTGGTCGCTGCTGACCTGCGTCAGCTCGTCGTCGCGGAACAGGTAGGCGCGGCTGTCGCCGACGTGGGCGATGCGCGCCGCGTCGGCGTCGAGCACCATCGCCGTGAGCGTCGTGCCCATGCCGGCGAGGGCGCTGTCGCCGGCGGCCGCGTCGTACACGGCGGCATTGGCGGCGCGCGCCGCGTCGGCGACGTCGGCGCCGGCGGCGACACGCTCCGCCAGTGTCGTGCAGGCGAGGTCGGAGGCGACCTCGCCTGCCCGCGCCCCACCCATGCCGTCGCAGACGGCGTAGAGCGGCGGCCGCGCGACGGCGGCGTCCTCGTTCGCCTCCCGGTGCAGGCCGATGTCGGTCCGCACGGCGTGGCGGGCGACCAGGGTCACCGCGGGGTCACTCCTCGTAGCGGAAGACCGTCTCGCCGATGCGCAGACGGCTGTCGAGCTTCAGCTGCGCCTCGGTGACGGCGCGCTCGTTCACGTACGTCCCGTTGGTGCTGCCGAGGTCCTCGACGACGTAGATCTGGCCGCGCGTGACGAGCCGCGCATGGGTGCTCGACACCGTCGGTTCGTCGAGCACGATGCTGCTCGTCGGGGCGCGGCCGATCGTCACCCAGCCCTCGAGCGGGAAGATGACGCCCGGCGGCACGATGGTGCTCTTCTCGACCACGAGCCGCGGGTCGATGTGCGGGGTGAAGTCGAGCAGTTGGCCGTCCATCGTGCGCTCGGCGTCACGCTGCTCGCGCCGGGCGTCGCGCTCCTCCGGGGAGACCGGCGGCGGAGGCACGTCGGCGGTCGGCAGGGCGACGTCGGGGGGCGGCGTCGCCGCCTGCCCGGTCACGGTGTCGCGCACGGTGCGGCGCACCACCCACCAGACGAAGAGGTAGAGCAGCACGAGGATGCCGATCTTGAGTGCCAGCAGCACGGTGTCGATCATCGGCGCCTCCCGGGGCGGACGGAGCCGAGCGTGACCGCCGCCGTCACGCCCTTCGCCTCGCGCGGAGCAGGGCGGCCAGGCCGGCGTCGCGGGCGGCGGAGAGCCGCTCGACGCCGACATCGCCGACCTCCTCCTCGAGGCCTTCGGCGAGGAGGTCGGCGACGTCGGCGGGGAACTCGGTCCAGGTGGCCAGGTCGTTGAGGACGTCCTCCTTGACGCCGCCGAGGTGGCGCAGGTGCCCGCGCACGCCGGCCTCGCCGCCGCCGAGATGGTAGAGCAGGTGCGGCCCCATGACCGCCCAGCGCAGGCCGGGGCCGTCGGTGACGGCGCGGTCGACGTCGGCGACGCTGGCGACACCGCTGCGCACGAGCTCGATGGCTTCGCGCCAGAGTGCGGCCGAGAGGCGGTTGGCGATGTAGCCGGGCACGTCGCGGCGCACGAGGACGGGCCGCTTGCCGAGGCTCTCGTAGAAGGCCGCGGCCCGCTCGAGGGTCTCGCGCGCGGTCCGCGGCCCCCCGGCGAGCTCGACCAGCGGCACGAGGTAGGGCGGGTTGTACGGGTGCGCGCCGAGCGTACGCTCGGCGCGCTCGACGGCCTCCTGGATGGCGCCGATCGAGAGCCCGGAGGAGCTCGTCGCGATGAGCGCGTCGGCCGGAGCGAGGCGGTCGGCGAGCGCGAAGACCTCGCGCTTGACCGCCAGATCCTCGGGGGCGCACTCCTGCACCAGCGCCACCCCGGCGAAGGCGGCCGCGGGGTCGGTGTGGGTGGTGAGGGCGGACACCCCGGCCTCACAGGCAGCCGGTTCGGCCAACCCCTGCCCGGCGAGAAAGCGGGCCGCCAGCGGGGCGCGCAGCGCGGCCCGCGCCAGCGCCTCGGGGTCGGGGTCGTAGAGGCGCGTCTCGAGGCCGTGCGCGGCGAAGAGCGCCGCCCAGCCGGCGCCGGTGAGCCCGGCGCCCGCGACCGCCACGGCCTGGGTCACGACCGCCTCTCGAAGCGCAGCTCGGTCGTGCCCAGCTCGACACGGTCGCCGGCGCGCAGGGTCGCCTGTTTGACGACGCGGCCGTTGACCCTGAGGCCGTTGGTCGAGTCGAGGTCGCGCACCACGAACTCGCCGCCCGCACGCCGGACCTCGGCGTGCTGGCGCGAGACGTTGGGGTCGGTGAGCACGATGTCGCAGCGGCGGCTGCGGCCGAGCACGGTGACGTCCTGCGCCAGCTCGAAGACGCCGGCGTCGCCGCGCAGCACACCGCCCGCCGCGGCCACGGGCGGGCGCTCGTAGAGCACGGTGTGCCCCGGCCCGATCGCCGCCCCGGCGGCCGCAGCCGCCGCGGCCGCCGGCATCGCGGCCCCGGCGGGCACGACCGGCGTGATCGGCGGCGTCGGCGCCACCGGCGCGGGCCCGCCCGCCGCGGCCGAGGCCGCGTACTCCTCGGCGCGCTGCGGGTCGACGGTGCGCGTCGCGATGCCGAACTCGCCGACGCGGAGGTCGGTGTCTTCGCGCAGCTCGATGCGCGGCGGCGCCACCATGGTCCAGCCCTCGCGGCGGGCGAAGGCCGAGACGTAGCTCGAGAGCTCGGCCTTGAGCGAGTCGGCGAACGAGGTCAGGTGCTCGTGGTCGTCGTGCCCGAGGTAGATCTCGAACTCGTTGGGCACGTAGACGTGCGACGGCCCGACGATCTTGTGGTCGCCGAGCTCTTTGGCCAGCTTGTGGGCGAGCTCGACGGGCTGCACGCTCGCCTTGAAGGCCCGGCCGAAGACGCCTTCGACCAGACCCTCGAGCTTCTGCTCAACCGATTTCAGGATGTTCATCAGGGACGTCCTCCGGGTGGGGACCGGGCCACAGGACCAGCGGCAAGAGTACCACGACGGCGGTGACCGAGACACTCAGAAGCAGGGCGCCCGGCGTCGCTCGCGTCTCCCAGGCGAAGAGCGGCAACAGGCGATAGAGGACGAACAGGGCGGCGAAGCTCGCCGCCCAGACCCAGAGGCGGAGCTCGAGCCGGTCGAGGGCGAAGGCCGTCGCCAGGGCGGCGGCGAGGCCGGCGAAGACACCCATCTGCACGAGGCTCTGCGGGGTCGTCAGGGCGGCGAAGACCTCGAGCGCGACGCCGAGCGGGCTCTCCGCGGCGGCGAGCTCCGCGGCGAGCCGCCCGCGCGGCTGATAGAGCGTGAACGGCCCGCGGGGGACGCGCTCGAGCAGGAGGACGACGATGAGGACGGCGCCGGTCCAGGCGGCCGTCAGGGCGCCCCTCAGGCGCCCGAAGACGGCCGCCAGCGCCGGCGCGATCAGGGCGAGACCGAACGGCGCCAGCAGCACCGCGAGCGCCGGCCAGAGCGCCAGGACGGGCCGCCGCCCGGAGAGCAGCACGACGGCGACGGCGAGCACCAGGTAGGCGGCGCCGACGCCGAACGAGACGTCGAAGAGCGGGAAGGCGAGCACGCCGAGGAGCCAGGCCAGCCCCACGCGCGGCAGCACCGCCCAGACGGCCACGGTCAGCGCGGCCAGCGGCAGGGTCCAGGCGGCCGGGTACGAGGGCAGCTCTCGGAGCACGGCGAGGCAGACGGCGGCGGCCAGCGCGGCGCCGCCGCCGCGCTCGAGGGCCGCGGCGGCGCGACCCAGCGGGCGCACCGCGGCGCGCGCCCGGTGCAGGGTGCGGCGGCCGAGCTCGCCGCTCTCGAGGACCCCCTCGAGCGCGACGGCGACCTCGACCGCCGCCGGCCGGTCCCCGGGTCTCACGGCGCACGCCGCGTCGACGAGCTCGACCAGGGTGCCGGGCAGATCCGGCCGCCACTCGCCGAGCGACGGCAGGCGGCCGGCGGCGACATTGGACAGCGTCTCGGCCGGGGTCTCGCCGCGCACCGGGTTGTCGCCGGCGAGCAACTCGAAGAGCACGAGGCCGGCCGAGTACACATCGCTCGGCGGCCCGACCCGGCGCCCGGCCGCCTGCTCGGGCGACATGTAGGCGATGGTGCCGATGAGGTCGCCCTCGCTGGTCAGCGTGTCGGCGTCGAGCAGGCGGGCGATGCCGAAGTCCATGATCTTGACGCGTCCGCCGGCGTCGAGCATGACGTTCTGGGGCTTCACGTCGCGGTGGATCACGCCCTGGCTGTGGGCGAAGCCGAGCCCGTCGAAGAGCTCGGCGGCGACCGCCACGGCGTCGGCGTCGCCGAGCTCGCCCTGGAGCTGGTCGAGCGCGTCGCCGTCGACCAGCTCCCAGACGAGACACACGCGGCGCCCGTCGGTGACGGTGTCGCGGAGGGTGACGATCGCGGGGTGATCGAGGGCGCTCGCAGCCTCGATCTCGCGCGCCGCGCGGGCCGGCATCGTACTGCCCTCGCGCAGCACCTTGAGGGCGACGCGCTCCCCGGTCTCGCGGTCGCGCGCCTCGAAGACGTCGGCGAATCCGCCGCTCCCGAGCCGGCGCAGCACTTCGTACCGCGCGGCCGGCGGGGGTGGAGGAAGGCTCGGGTTCTGAACGGCGACGGGCATGCTGGGGTGACGGGTCAGTAGTGGGCTTTGCAGGAGTATTCGTGTGGTACAATCCGAACCCTGTGTGGAGCCGTGGGCGAGTGGCGGAATTGGCAGACGCGCTAGGTTCAGGGTCTAGTGCACTTACGTGCGTGCGGGTTCAAGTCCCGCCTCGCCCACCACTGTTCCGTCCGGCCGACTGAGGGGGACCCCGCTCGTGGATTTCTTCGACGACGATGCCCAGGCCGCCCCGTCGCCGACCACCAGCGCCCCTCCCCCGCCACCCCGCCGCCGCCGCGGCAGCCGCTCGCGCCGCTGGCAGCGCATCGCCGTCGCGGTCGTCGTCCTCGCCGTCGTCGCCTTCGCTCTCACCTGGCTCGTCCGCAGCTGCCAGCACAACCGCAAGATCAGCTCGTACCGTGACTACATGACCGCGGTCGAGGGCGCCATCACCGACTCCGAGAAGCTCGGCAAGCAGCTCAACGGCATCGTCTCCGACCCCACCAAGCTGAAGCGCGCCGACCTCATCGCCCGGCTCGAGCAGATGGCAGCTACGCAGGCCGAGATCGAGCAGCGCGTGCGGCGCTTCGAGCCGCCCGGCCCCCTCGACGAGCCGCACGAGGCGCTCATCGCCGGCATGACGGTGCGCACCACCGGCTTCGAGCTCTGGCGCGACGCCATGATCGCCGTGCTCGAGAAGCGCGAGGGCGTCGATGCCGTCGCCCTGGCGCGACTCGAGGGCTACTTCGCCGGGCCCGACGCTTCGTACGCCGAGTTCTTCTACGCTCCGGCGCGCACCATCATGAGTGACGAGGGCGTCACCGACGTGGCCGTGCCGACCGCCGACTGGTTCCTCCGGACGTCGGCCTTCGAGCGCGTCCGCCTCGACGGCATGATCGACCAGCTGCGCTCCTCGGCGCGCATGACCGGGGTGCGCGGCGTCGCCCTCGCGAAGGTCACGGTCGAGCCGGGAGGCACGGTGCTCAAGGCCGGCGAGACGGTCGACGTCCCGGCCTCGGCGCAGTTCTCCTTCAGGGTGTCGGTCGAGAACCAGGGCAACGTGATCGAGCGCGACGTGCCCGTCACCCTGACTCTCACCGTGCCCGGCGCCCAAGCCGCCGAGCAGACGGCGACCATCGGCGTGATCCAACCGGGCGAGACGCAGTCGGTCGACGTGTCCGGCTTCTCGATCCCGGCCGAGGCGATCTCGAAGACCTGCACGCTCAAGGTCCAGGCCGGCCCGGTGACCGACGAGAAGATCCTCGACAACAACCGCGGCACATTCAAGTTCCTCCTCCAGATCCAGTGACCGGTGCAGACGCTGCGTGACATCGCGCCGTGGCTGGCGCTCTCCGCCACCGTCCTCGCTCTCGTCGCCCTGGTCCTCGCCGGCGTGCTGTGGTCGCGGCTGCGCAGCGTGCGCCGCGCCCAGGTCGTCGTCATGGGCACCCACGACCAGCGCGACATCGTCGCCCACAGCGAGCAGCTCGCCGCGCAGGTGCGCAACCTGCGCCACGCGGTCGAGGGTCTCGCCGACGAGCTCGAGGCCCACAAGCGGCGCCTCGCGAAGACCCTGACCCACAGCGCCCTCGTGCGCTACGACGCCTTCCGCGACGCCGGCGGGCAGCAGAGCGCCACGCTCGTGCTCCTCGACGACTACCGCTCGGGCTTCGTCATCAGCGCCATCGCAGCCCGCGACTTCGCCCGGCTCTACGTCAAGATCCTCGACCAGGGCGTCGCCGACCGCGAGCTGTCGCCCGAGGAGCGGCGTGCGGTCGCCGAGGCCGTGCCCGACCCGCTGCCTCCCCAGCCGCGCACCGGCGTGCCGGCGGCGGCGGCCGTCGTGGCCGAGGCCCCGGGCGTCAGCGTGACGCCCGCCGAGACCGAGGCCGCCGGCGAGGCGGCGACGTCGGCCGAGAAGGCGACGCCCGGGTCGTCATCCGCGCCGCGGCGGCGTTCACCGCTGGCCGTCGAGGACGACTTCGTCTGGGAGTCGCGCGACGACCGTGGCGACGCCGCCGAGACTCGCGGCAGCGGCGGCGCGCAGCCGGACGGCGACGGCGAGGCCGGGACCGGGCGCGACCCGGCCTGACCGAGGCTTGCGCCCGACCCGACGCTCGCGCCCGAGCCGAGGCTCGCGCCCTCCGACTCCGCCCGCCCGCCGCGTCCTCGCCCGCCCGCCCTGCCGCACCCGCCGTCCTGCCGCCCCTTCGCCCCGACCGTACGCCTCACGCGCCCCGGTTTCTGATAGCGTTCAGCCGATGGACACGCTCGCCAGACAGCGCCCGCGGAGCACCCCGCGATGACACCGGCCGCCAACCGCCGCGTCGCCTTCCTCGGGCCCGAGGGCACGTTCACCGAGGAGGCCCTGCTCGCCAACCTCCCGGGCGAGGCGCTCACGCCGTTCCCCTACGCCTCGATCCGCGACGTCATGAAGGCCGTGCGCGACGGCGAGGCCCCGATCGGCGTCGTCCCCATCGAGAACTCGATCGAGGGCTCGGTCGCCCTCACGCTCGACGCCCTCGCCTGGGACTTCGAGGACCTCGTCATCACGCGCGAGGTCGTCCACCCCATCCGCCACCAGCTCATCGCCCGCGCCCCGCGCGCGCTCGAGACGGTGACCAAGGTCATCAGCCACCCGCACGCCTACGCCCAGTGCCGCACCTTCCTGCGCGAGCAGCTCCCCGGGGTCGAGCATGAGGCCGCCAACTCGACCGCCGAGGCCGTGCGCATGGTGAGCCGCGTCGACCGGCCCTGGGTGGCTATCGGCACGCGCCTCGCAGCCGAGATGTACGAGTGCACCGTGCTGCGCGACGATATCGAGGACTTCCCCGACAACCGCACGCGCTTCGTCTACCTCGCCAAGGCGCCGGCGCCGCAGGACCTCGTGGCGCCCTACAAGACGAGCCTCGTCTGCGGCATCGACCAGGACGAGCCCGGCAGCCTCCTGCTGATCCTCTCCGAGTTCGCCTACCGCCACGTCAACCTGACCAAGGTCGAGTCGCGGCCCTCCAAGCAGGCGCTCGGCCACTACATCTTCTTCATGGACATGGACGGCAAGACCGGCGACACGCAGCTCGCCCAGGCGGTGAAGTGCCTGACCTGCAAGCTCCCCTGGCTGCGGGTCCTCGGCTCCTACCCCGTCACCTGAGCGGCGACGGCCCGTCGAGCTCGTCCGCGTCGCGTGACCTCCGCCACTTCCGCTGTCGCGGACTCTCTGCCGCTCGCACGGGCCCCTCAACGGCGCCGGGGAGCGGTGTAGAATCGCAGCAGAGGAGAACCGCCGCGGCGGCCCGCCCGCCCGCGAGCGCCGACGGGAGGTGACGATGGAGCGTCTCAGAGTCACGGTCCGTGAAGCCCGCGCCGAGGACCGCAGCCTGCTCTACCTCATGGCCGAGGAGACCCTGCACCCGCGCGCCGCGCAGGAGGGTCACCCCGAGCGCTTCGACGAGCGCGCGCTGCTCGACCTGCTCGAGCGCGCCCGTGTCTACGTCGGCGAGACCGAGAGCGGCGACATCGCCGGTTACGTGGCCTTCGACACCGACGACGACACGCTGTGGCTGCGCTGCCTCTGCGTCGGTCCCGCCTACGAGGCGCGCGCCGTCGGCCGGCAGCTGCTCGACTGGGTCGAGGGCATGGCTTTCGCCGAGGGCCGCGCCCGCCTGAGCGCCTACGTGCCGGCCGACGACCGGCCCTCGCGCCACCTCTACGAAGGGCACGACTTCGTGCCGGCGCCCTCTGCCGACCGGCCCGACATGCTCGTGCTCGAGAAGCGCCTGCCGGCGAAGTAGCGCAGGGCGACGGCGCCGCCGTCACGCCGGGAGGCCTCGATGAGACTCACCGTCCTCAGCGTCCCCTACCACCTCGGCCGCGAGGGCGCCGGCACGGCGCTCGGGACGGGGCGCTACCTCGACGCGGGCCTGGCCGCGCGCCTCGAGGCGCGCGGCCACGAGGTCGAGGTCGTCGAGATCCGCCGGTCGGCGCCCTTCGAGGACGAGCTCCAGGCGGTCGTCGCCGTCAACCGCGCGCTGGCCGAGGCGGTGCGGGCCGCGGTCGGCCGCGGCGCGTTGCCGGTCGTCGCCGGGGGCGACTGCAACGTCGCCCTCGGCATGACCGCGGGCCTGGGCGCCGGCGAGACCGCCGTCGTCTGGTTCGACGCCCACGGCGACTACAACACGCCGGCGACCACACCGAGCGGCTTCCTCGACGGCATGCCGCTGGCGATGGCCTGCGGGGTCGCGCACCCCGAGGCGTGGGCGCAGGCGCGCGGCGAAGCCGTCGACCCGCGCGCCTGCGTGCACGCCGGCGGCCGCGACCTCGACCCGGGCGAGGTCGAGGGCTTCGCCGTGACCGGGGTGCAGGTCGTCGGCGTCGAGGCGTTGCGCGGCGGCACCGGCGGCGAAGAGACCGGTGTGTCGGGCGGCGAGGGCGGCCTCGCGGCCGCCCTCGCCGCCGCCCTCGCAGCCGCCTCCCTCGCGGCTCACGCCTACGTACACGTCGACACCGACGTCCTCGACCCGGCCTTCGTGCCCGGCGTCGACTTCCCGTCTCCGGGCGGGCTCACGCCCGACGAGCTGGTCGCCGGCGTGACGACCGTCGCCGCACACACCGCGGTCGCCGGCCTCTCGGTGACCGCCTACGACCCCGAGCGCGACGACACGGCGAGCACGACCCTGGCGACCGGCCTCGACCTGATCCGGCGACTGGTCGACACGGTGGCGTCGTCGGCCGAATGAGGCCGAGGGCGCCGTTGACGGGTCCGTGACGCACGGCAGGGGCGGCGCCTCCGCGCCGCCCACGGTCGACTGACGCCGGCCTCCTCTCGCGCGGCGGGCGGCCGCTCCAGGGGGTCGCGGCGCGCGGCCGGGCCCGGCCGCCCCTCGCGGTGGCGACCGCCGCCGGACGGGTAAGACTGCTGGGTGCCGTACGTGGAGGCGGCACATACCGAAAGGAGGTCCCCGGTGGCTGCACACCGCATCGTCGTGGTCGGGGGCAGCTTCGCCGGCCTGACCGCCGCCTACGACTTGAAGCGTGAGCTCGGCGACGCGGCCGACGTCACGGTCATCGCCCGCGGCGAGCGCTTCGTCTTCATCCCCTCACTCATCTGGGTGATCGCCGGCTGGCGCAAGCCGGGGCAGATCGTCTTCGACCTCGCCCCCAGCCTCGAGCGCAAGCGCATCCGCTTCATGCACGCGACCGTCGAGGGTTTCGACATGGAGGCCGGCAAGGTGCTGACCGACCGCGGCGAGGTCGGGTACGACCACCTCGTGATCGCCACGGGGCCGAAGTTCGACTTCGAGGCGATACCGGGGCTGGGGCCGGCGGCCGGCACGACGCTCTCGATCTGCTCGATGTCCCACTCGATCGACGCCGCCAAGGCGTTCCTCGACTTCACCCAGGACCCGGGCCCGGTCGTACTCGGGGCGACGCAGAGCGCGAGCTGCTTCGGCGCCGAGTACGAGATGGTCTTCAACATCGACCGCGCCCTGCGCCAGGCGAAGATCCGCGACAGGGCGCCGGTCACCTTCGTCACCTCCGAGCCCTACCTGGGGCACTTCGGCATCGGCGGCATGGGGCACGGCGAGCCGATGGTCAAGGCCTTCTTCAAGATGCGCCGCCTCGAGAGCCGCGTGAACGTCGCCTTCGACCACGTCGAGCCCGGCCTGATCCACTTCACGAACGGCGAGGAGCTGCCCTTCAAGTACGCGATCGTGATCCCGCCCTTCAAGGGCGTCGATGCGGTGACGAACACGCCCGGGCTGGGCAACGAGCGCGGCTTCATCCCCGTGGACGACGGCTACCGCCACGTCGACTTCCCCAACATCTACTCCGCCGGCGTGGCCGTGGCGGTGGCCCCTCCCGAGCCGACGCCGATCCCGACCGGTGTGCCCAAGACCGGCTGGATGAGCGAGGTCATGGCGCGCGTGGCAGCGCACAACATCGTCGCCGACATCAAGGGCGGCGAGCGCAAGGAGCTGCCCTTCGGCGAGATCAGCGCGCTCTGCATCATGGACGCCGGCACGCAGGGCGTGATCCTCGTCGGCGACCACGTCTTCAGGCCGCGCGACCGCGAGTGGCTGATCCCCGGCCCCTGGTCGCACTGGGCCAAGCTCGCCTTCGAGAAGTACTACATCAACAAGATGAAGTACGGGGTGAGCAGGCTGCCGTGACAGAGCCGTGACGGCGGGGGCGGCGGCGCACACGCGCCGCCGCCCCCGCCGTCCCCCTTGCAGCGGCCGGTCCCGGGGCCGGCCGCCTCACCCTCGGCGGTGCCTCACCCTCAGCGGTGCCTCACCCTCAGCGGTAGACGTACACCCGCTCGCCGAGGAACGAGCGGTAGAAGACCCACCCGGCCACCCACACCGGCTCGCGCACGCAGCCGTGGCTCGCCGGGTACGGCGGCACCGACCAGTAGCCGTGGATCGCGTAGTTGCCGAGGAACCCCATCGTGAACGGCATCAGGTCGGTGCCGAAGAGGCTCACCGACATCGGGATCTTGCTCTTGATCGCGAAGGCGCCCTCGGGCGTGTTGCCGGTCGCCCCGGTCGAGACGGCGATGAGGCCCGCGACCTTGCCGTCCTTCACGACCATGAGGATCTGCCGCGTCTTGTCGACCTCGAGGTGGACGCTCGGGCTCGCGTAGCGAGGCCTCACTACCTTGGCGAACTCGAGCTTGCGCCAGTCGGCGTAGTTGACCACGTAGTCGCGGCTCAGCCGGTACGCCTTCTGGAAGGCCATGACGGCGTCCTTGTCCTTGACGCCGAAGTACCGGTCGATCGCCGGCACGCGGATGCGCAGCTGGCTGAGGCGCGTGAGCAGGCCCTCGACGATGCGCCCGCTGGAGCCGACCTTCAATGTGCGGTAGGGCACTTTGAAGCCGCGCGTGAACTCCTTGCGCCCGTAGTCCTCGGTGGCTCGGAGCGCGCACCGGACGCTGAACCACTCGATGCCCGGCGTCGGCAGGCGGAGCACCACCTTGCCGTCCACGACCCTGCCGAGGACCTTGCCCACCAGCAGGCCACGATGGTAGACGCGCGCCACGGCGATGCCGTCGTAGTCGGCCGGCGTCACCCTGATCACGAAGCGCGTCGGCAGGAAGGGGACCGGGTCGCCGGTGACCGTGCTGACGAGCGGGCGCACGGTGAGCGGCAACGAAGGGCCCGTGGTGCCGTCGGCGGTCAGACGCGCCGAGACGACGCAGTTGCGCTCGGCGACGAAGCCGGCGGTGAACGCTCCGGCGGCGTCGGTCAGGGCGGTCGCCACCTCGACGCCGTCGACGGCGACCGCGACCTCGAGCCCCTCGGCGGCCGGAGCGACCGTGCCGAGCACGGTCAGCGTACGGCCGTAGTTGATCGCCGGCTGCGAGAGCGCGTACGTCAGCGTGTAGGGCGAGACCGAGGCCGACGGGTCCGGCGACGGCAGAGCCGAGGGCGAGACCGACGGGTCGGGCGACGGTAAGGCCGACGGGTCGGCGGACGGAGACGCCAAGACGTCGCCCAGCGGCGTCGGCGTCTCGTCGGCCAGCGCCGGCACGGCCGAGATCGTGGCCGCGACGGCGGCGCCGACGACGGCCACGACGAGGAAGAGGACGGACCACCCCGCGAGTGCCCGCACCCCGCGCCTCTCGGTCGACCGACTGTCCATGACGCTCCTCCCTCGTTCGTACGTCCCTGTCGCGAACGTAGCACGCCGCCGCGCTCGCGGTCGAGCCACGGCGGCCTCGGTCGCCGCGGTACGGACGGCCGGCGCCACGCAGACGGTCGCCGTCCTGCAAACGGGCGCCGCGCCGCTGCCGGCCTTCGGCCTTCGCCGTCGCGCCGCACCCGCGGCGCGACGGCATCCGGTAGCATTAACGGCGTTCGACACCGGGGGCATGAATCCGCCGCGGCCCACGCCGCGCCGGTCTCCGCGCCGCCCGCCGCGAGCGCGGCGCGGCCCACGCCCCACGACGGCGAGGAGTGAGGATGCTCGACATCAAGCTGGTGCGCTCGCACCCCGAGGTCGTCCGCCAGGCGCTCGAGCGGCGCGGCGCCGACGCCTCGGCGCTCGACGAGTTCCTCGCCGTCGAGGAGGAGCGCCGCCGCCTCACGACCGCCGTCGAGGAGCGCCGCGCCACGCGCAACACGGCGAGCGATGAGATCGCCAAGGTCAAGAAGGCCGGCGGCGACGCCGCCCAGGCGATCGCCGCCATGAAGGAGCTCGGCGGCGAGATCAAGGCGCTCGAGGAGCAGCTCGCGGCGACCGAAGGGCGCATGCACGAGCTGCTCCTCGAGATCCCCAACCTCGTGCTCGACGGCGTGCCGCCGGGCGGCGAGGACGACGCCGTCACCCTGCGCGAGGTGGGCACGCCCCCGGCCTTCGACTTCGAGCCCAGGGACCACCTCGAGCTCGGCCTCGCCCTCGACCTCATCGACATGGAGCGCGCCGCCAAGGTCAGCGGCTCGCGCTTCGCCTACTTGAAGGGCGACCTCGTGCTGCTGCAGTTCGCCCTCATCCGCCTGGGCCTCGAGGTCGTCTCCGAGAAGGGCTTCCGCCCCGTCGTCCCGCCGGTCCTCGTGCGCGAGGAGGCCATGTACGGCACCGGCTTCTTCCCCACCGACCGGGCGCAGATCTACGAGACGACCGACGGCGACTGCCTGGTCGGCACCTCCGAGGTGCCGCTGGCCGCGATGCACATGGAGGAGTTCCTCGACGGCGACGCCCTGCCGCTGCGCTATGCAGGCTATTCGACCTGCTTCCGCCGCGAGGCCGGCGCCGCCGGGCGCGACACGCGCGGCATCCTCCGCGTCCACCAGTTCGACAAGCTCGAGATGTTCTCGTTCTGCCGGCCCGAGCAGTCGGCCTTCGAGCACGAGCTGATCCTCTCGGCCGAGGAGGACATCCTCCAGCTGCTCGAGATCCCCTACCGCGTGGTCAACATCGCCGCCGGCGACCTCGGCGCCCCGGCGGCGCAGAAATTCGACTGCGAGGCCTGGCTGCCCGGCCAGCAGCGCTACCGCGAGCTCACGAGCTGCTCCAACTGCACCGACTACCAGGCGCGGCGCCTGAACTGCCGCTACCGCACCGACAAGGGCCCGCGCTTCGTGCACACCCTGAACGGCACCGGCATCGCCATCGGGCGCACGCTCATCGCGATCATGGAGAACCACCAGCAGGCCGACGGCAGCATCGCGGTGCCGAAGATGCTGCGGCCCTACGTGGGCAAGGAGAAGCTCGGGGGCTGAGGGCCGCGCGGGGCGCGGACGACGGCCCCGCGGCCGCGCGCCTCGCGGCTACTCGACCTCGACCGGCGCGCCGAAGCAGGCCGTCTCGCCGTCCTCGTGCCACGGGACGAAGTAGCTGAAGACCTCGACCTGCGGGAAGGCGCTCTCGACCACCGTGCGCACCCGGTGCAGGTCACGCTCGAGCAACTCCTGCTGATCGAAGCCGAAGCCCCCGAGGGCACGCTCGTAACTCGAGCACTGCTGGTGCGAGACGAGCACGACGCGGCGCGCCCCGTGCGTCTCGACGAGATTGGCGAGGCACTCGAGGGCGACCCGACGCTCGATGCCCGGCCGTGCGAGCACGAGAGGCCCGCCCGGGATCAGCATGCGGTCGACGTCGGTCAGACCGAGGTCGGCTTGCAGGCGCTCGAGGGCGGGCGCGACGGAGGAGTCTGAGCAGGCGAGGAGGACGTCGGACACGCCGCCTAGTATGCCAGAGGGCCGGTTGCCGCACTACCGTGCCACGGCCGCGGGGCGGCGGCGACGCGATCGTCGCGCGCCCGCCGCGCTCAGTAGCCGACCGTGATCACGTCGCGGCCGTCGCGGCCGTGGCCGACCAGCGTGTACGAGCTCCGGTCAGACGCGACCGCGTAGGTGAACTCGCCCGGCCCTGTGCCGTGAGCCATTGGTCCACCGGTGTACGGGTTTCGGGGCCACGAATCGACGTACCGGCCGAGCTCCTCGGGGGTGACCTCTTCGGCCGCGGGAAAGAGATCGCCGTTGTCGACCGCGTACGCCACAACGGCGATCTGGATGACGTGGATCCCCTCCTTGACCGACGACTCCTTCGCCTTGTCGTCCTGAGCGAGGAACATCGGCACAACGACGGCCGCCGCGCAGCCGCCGATCATGAGCACGGCCACCACGGCCACGACGGCGACCGCCCACAAGGGCAGCCGTTGGCGCGCCGGCGCTGCGGCGCGCGGCGGCGCGGCGGTCGCCGCCGCCACCTCCTGCGCCCACTCCCTCAGCCCGGCGTACGCCCACTCGATCTGCCCCCGGCGGTCGTACGCGAGGACGTCCGCCGCCGTGATCGGACCCTGTCCTTCCAGCGAGAACACGCCATCGTCGTACTCGATGTGCCGGCCCGCCCAGTCCGTGGTCGTCGTGAACGTCGCGATCTGCATCACGCCCCCGCTCCGTGGATGCGGCAACGCTACCACGGCCTCCTCGCGTCACGGCAAGCCGCGGCGGAGTCGCATCACGCCAGACTGCGGGGTCGTGTCACTGAAGGTCGCGGCGACGGCCGTGCTATCCTCGTGCCTGCCGCGGAGGGGTGGCCGAGAGGTCGAAGGCAGCGGTCTTGAAAACCGCCAACGGGGTGACTCGTTCGTGGGTTCGAATCCCACCCCCTCCGCCATTTTGCAGGTAATGTTACGTATTCCTACGGATCTTCTTGCGGGTGCGGCACAGGGGGGCGTGCGCGCCTCTCTCCCGCCGTACGTCCGGAACGTTGCCATCTTGGTGCCATGTTCCTTCAGTTCACGCCCGCTTCGAACTTCCGCGCAGCCGTCTTGAGGAGAGCATCGAGGCGCTGCGGCCTCGTCCTGCATGCCCGGCATCACGTGGGACTAGGTGGCGAGGGTGATCCCGGTGGTGGAGTGTCCGAGACGCTCGGATACGATCTTGCGGTGGACGGCCTGACGCAGGAGCAGGGTCGCGTGGGTGTGTCTGAGTTCGTGGAAGCGGACCGAGAAACCGAGTCGGCGGACGGTCTTGTGCCACTCAGCCGAGAATCGGTCCGGGTTCCAAGGGCTGCCGTCCTCCTCGCAGAGCACGAGCCTGTGGTCGCGGTATGCCGGCCCCTTCGCAAGACGCCTCTCCGCCTGCTCCAGCTTGTTGTTGCTTCAAGGTCTCGACAGCGGACCCATGAGGGAGACGGAACGCCGGCCCCTGGCCGTCTTCGAACTCTTGAAGGCCAGTGTCCCGTCGCACCTCTGCAGGTTCTGCCTGACTGCGAGCTTGCCGGCCTTGAGATCGACGTCCTGCCAGCGCAGGCCGAGCAGTCAGCCGCGCCGCAGCCCCGTACCGATAGCGAGAGCGGTGGGAATCTGGACGGCGCTGATGTCCACCAGACGGCGACGCCAACGCGGGAACTGCTGCGGGCGCTGGGGGGTGAGGAGTGTAGGTATCCGCTTCAGCTCAAAGGGAGAGGCGGCGGGGGCAGGCCAGCCAGGGAGAACCAGAGAGGCTGGCTTGGGCTCACATCGGTCGTGAGGGGGCCACCCCAAGTGCCCCCGCCGTTGAATATCTATACTAGCAGTCGACCGCGTCCATGGCTACAGGGATTCACGCCTATGCAACCAGTGTGAGTCTCCCCTCCCGTGACCGAGCGGCCGCGCTCCGGTGGCCGCGTCCGTGTCCTTGCCGTCTGCTACGATAACGCCAGGTGTCGACACGGGGGACGCCATGGGTCGTCGTTACTGGCTTGACCTGTTCACGGGGACTACTTGGGAGGAGTTCCTGAGTGCGGGTGCCAGCGTCTCCGGCTTCCGCAAGAGGCGCTGGCCATCGGTGCAGCACATCAGCGTCGGCGACTGGCTCCTCTGCTACGTGACCGGCGTCTCACGGTGGGTCGGGATCCTCGAAGTCACCGGCAAGCCGTACCTGTCCGACGACAAGATCTGGGCCGACGACGTCTTTCCCGCGCGGCTGCCGGTCAAGCTCGTCCTGCAGTTGGATCCTGAGAACGCGGTCCCCGTGACCTCGCTCCGCGACAAGCTCTCCTACTTCCAGGGCGAGCGGTCGCGCGGCTGGGGAGGACACTTCCGCAGTTCGCCGGCATCGATGAGCTCCGCCGACGCTGAAGTTGTCGTGGCCGCCATGCAGGCGGCGGCGGCCGATCCCACCCCCCGGCCGGTCAACCAAGGGCTGTGGAAGCGACGCCTGCGGCTCATCGAGGCACCGAACGAGGACGAGGTCATTGTTCCCGACGGGGCAGAGGACGAAGAGCAGCCGGAGGAGAAGGAGCCGCCGGCCACCATCACGCACGAGGAGATCCAGTGGCTGCTGCTCAAGGTGGGAAGCGAGATGGGCCTCGACGTGTGGGTGGCGCGTAACGACCGCGGGCGGTCGTTCAACGGTCGCCTGTTGGCGGACATGCCCAGGGTGAGAGACAGCCTGCCGGCACAGTTCGACCCGGCGACCAACACGACCATCGAGCTCATCGACGTGCTCTGGCTGGACGGGCCGGCGATCATGGCCGCGTTCGAAGTCGAGCACACGACGGCCATCTATTCCGGCTTGCTGCGAATGGCCGACCTCGTGTCGATGCAGCCGGGCATCACGATCCCGCTGTACATCGTGGCGCCCGACGAGCGAAGAGACAAGGTGCTCACGGAGATCTCGCGTCCCGTGTTCTCTCGGATGAAGCCGGCTCTGCGTGACCGCTGCCGTTTCATCGCCTACTCGGAACTGAAGGCGAGGGAGGAGCAGCTACGGGGCTTCGCGCAGTTTCTCAAGCCGGAGTTCCTCGAAGAGATTTCGGAGCCCGCACCGTGAGCGGCATTCTCCCCCATAACGGCGACAGGGACGGGTGGCCGGTAGAGCGGACGCCGGTCGTGAGATCGACGTGCGCACGGGCGTCCTATCCCGCCGAGGGCGTGCTCTCCTCCACGAGAGCGATCTCGTCGTCGGTGAGGCCGTAGAGGTCGTACACGATCCGGTCGAGTCGAGCGACGATGGCCGTGAGGCGGCGCAATGCGGAATCTCGTTCGGCCGCTATAGCCGCACCATTCTGCATCATCTTCACGGCCCTAATCTCCGCCACCAGAGCGCGTATCGTCTCATGTGTGGCTGCTCCTGTGGTGCTGGAAGCATCGAGCACTGGTATCGGAGCTTCGTTCAAGCTGGACGTGTTCACGCGGATGTGACCGCCGAGTTTCGGCGGGCAGACGGTACGTAGGAAGTGGGCCATGACCCGCGAGTTCAGTACGGCCAGTACGTACTCCAGGCTGAGTCCCCGTAGGTCGGTCGGTAGCATCGCTGGCACGTTGGCCCCGCTGAATGCGACACCCGCTCGGAGGACCCCGACAACCCCCGACGTTGCGATGCCCTTCGCGATGAGCTTCGGTGCTCGAATCTGTTGAAACGACCCCGGGCGAGCGTGTCGAAACCAGTCATCGCCGGCAGCGTAGGCTTTGCGGCTCTCTCTCCGAGCGCGAAGCTGCTGCTTCCACCTTGAGAGGTGCTGGTGGACTTTTGGGTAGTCGGACCGAAGGTCTGACTCCGTCAGCAGGACCGAGTGCCCGTCACTGCTCTCTGCGTACGGGTAGATGACTAACAGGCTTGGCTGACACTCCATGTAGCCGATGACTTCAGCTCCGCGGTACGCATACGGATAGAGGAGCGCTGGCTCCAGTTCCTCGCATTCCGCCTCCTCGGGCGTTACTAAGAACGGTGCGTCGAGACCCGTCACGATTCCGTACTGAGCGGGGGCAATGTCGCGTAGAGGTCGCCAAGGCAAGCCGCGATCGCGCACTACTGTGCGCATGTCCAAGCCACCCAGACCCCACGGCTCATCCGAGAGAGGGGGGATGTGGAGATGGCGAGACACCACATCGCGTATCCCGGATAGAGATAGCTGATCTCGCGACTGGATAACTCTGAGAGACGCGGTGTCCCCACAGTTGTGGCCCAGCACAAAGATCGCCGGATAGGTGCTGGCCCGAGGGAACACCGGCAGCGATCCAAAGTGGACGATTTCGCAGAGGTGATTCTGCGCAATGAGTCGTCGCATCTCTCGACCGTACTCTGTTGAAATCCACTGTGATGTGCAGATGAACCCGATGAGGCCCCCACGGTTCACCAGCGTGAGCGACTTCTCAATGAACACCTGTGAGAGGTCGGTCTTGCTAGACGGCGTCTGGTAGCGAGAGTAGTAGTAGTCAGACTCCGCGTGCGGGATTCTCTGCACCCGGACGTAGGGCGGGTTCCCAATCACTGCATCGAAGCCTCGTCTCTCCTCCGGCACGGCCTCTCCCATGATCTGCGGAAACTCGGCCTCCCAGTCGAAGACATTGATGCGGTAGCGCTCCTCCTCATCGAGACCGGCGAGACCGAGCTGGGCGTCGTCGTAGAAGTCGGGGCCGATCAGTGAGTTGCCGCACTTGATGTTCTCGCGCAGGTCGGGCAGGGCGCGCTCGTGGAGGAAGCTGAGCTGGGTGTCGAGGCTCTCCGACGTCTCATCCTCGAGCACCTTGAGCAGCAGGCTGAGCTTGGTCGTCTCGACAGCTTGGGCGTCGATGTCGACGCCGTAGATGTTGCTCAGGAGGATGCGCTTCTTCTCGGCGGTGGTGAGGTGCCAGGCGCCGCCGCGGCCCTGGTAGAGCTCCTTGCGGTGCTTCTCCGGCCCCTGCTCGACGTACCGGTCGCGGTGCCAGTCGAGCAGGTACTGGTAGGCGCCGATGAGGAAGGAGCCCGAGCCGCAGGCGGGGTCGAGGATGCGCAGCTCGCCGGCCTGCTTCGGCGTCTTCCCTTCCAGCAGCTTGCCCACGGTCTGCTTCACGATGTAGTCGACGATGTAGGTCGGCGTGTAGTAGACCCCGCCGGCCTTCTTCACCTCGGGCTTGTCCTCGACCACGGCACGGTGGGCCGGGGTGAGGCGGATCACCTTGCCGAGGAACTGCTCGTAGACCTGGCCGAGGATGTCGGCCGGCAGCACGCTGAACTCGTACGGGCTCTCGGGGTAGTAAAGCCGGCGGATGATCTCCTTGAGCGCCTTGTCGTCGATCGTCAGCGTCGGGGTGAGGCGGTCGGCGATGCCGTGGCGGCCCTTCTCGTCGGCGAAGTGGAAGAGGCCGGAGTCGTAGCGCGCGTCGGCCTCGTAGAAGAGCTGCTTGAGGCGGCCGTAGGTGTCCGAGCCGTTGAGCAGACCCTGCAGGCGGCCGTAGGGCTCGATGCCGCGGTCCTCGCAGATGCGCAGGAAGATGATGCGGTCGATGGTCGCCTGCACGGCGTAGTTCAGCTCGCGCTGCGAGAGCGATGGGTTGCGCAGGGCGATGTTGCGGGCGAGGGCCTCGCGCCACGACTCGATCTCGCCGAGGAAGGCCTTGTCGACCTCGGCGGTGCCGCGCTTGGCCCTGGTCGACTCGACGTACCTGTCGAAGGAGCCCTGGAGGATCGCCTCCTTCGAGAACACCCCTGCGATCTCGTCCCAGCGCTCCTCGTACTCGGTAAACGGGATGTAGATCGTGCGCGCCACAGAGGCCCTGTCGCTCTTGTCGGGGCGCACGCGGCAGTCGTAGACGGCGAGCTCCTGGAAGTCGCTGAGGATCGAGAGCGGCAGCTTGGCCGACCAGGCGTAGCGGCGGAGCTGGTAGGCCGGCGCGGGGTCGTCCTTGATGTTGACCGCCGGCTTCTTGGCCTCGACGAAGAACTTGCGCTGGCCGCCGATGCGGAACGAGTAGTCGGGGGCGCGGGCGTCGAGGCCGATCTTGATCGCGTCTTCGTGGACGACGTCTTTGTACTGCTGCGCGTAGCCGGCGACGTTGTCGACGTCCCAGCCGAGGGCCTTGAAGAAGGGGTCGAGGAACTCGCGGCGCACCTGGGTCTCGTTGTACTGCGGCCGCTGGTAGGCGTCGCGATTGCGCGCGAAGCGCTCGACGAGCCGCAGAACCAGGTCAGGTGTCTTCATGGACGCGCCTCACCCACCCTCCACGTTTCCCCAGCGCGGAAGGGTATCACGGCTGTGGCCGAGGCCTGCAGGAAGCTGCCGGAGGCCCATTCGGCCACGACTTGAGCAGAGTCTGCGCCTCGTCCCTGTTCTTCTCCCAGCCGTACTCGTGAATGGCGCATGAGTGTCGGAAAGTCTGGAGTGCCTTGAGATTCAGACCGAACCGGGCAATCAGTTGCCGCTTCTTCCAGCGCGAGAGACGCTCCTCATCTCCACTGCGAAACGACACGACGACGAAGGCATCGCTGTAGGCGAAGAGCGCGCAGACGAGGACTAGAACCGGGACGAAGAGGACCGACATCACGAACGGCAGTCCGAGGGCGAAGAGGACGTCCAACTGCATCAGCTGCCCATGATCGTTCACGACCCGCCAAGCGATGTAGCCAAGAAGGAGGAGACCGACAGCAGACTGAGCGCCCGTCAAGAACCTGTGTGCGCTCTCGTCCCCCTTCTCATAGCGAGCCACCACGACGAGCATCGTCAGCAAGGTGGCCAGAGGAACGACGACCAGGAACTCAAGCCAGAAACCGAAGGGGAAGAAGTCCACGAGGAACGCGAGCAGAACCATGATTCCAAGGTTCACGAGGATCGTCTTGAGGAAGAAGCGCCTGTCGTACGCGACACCGCTTGCGACGGCCGCGAAGACGGAGCCGATTGCGCCCACCATCATGAACATCACGGTGTCGTAGAGCATCGTCACATCCCAGTAGCCGACCCGCCACAGGCCCCACACGACAGCGACGTTGTACACAACAACAAGCGTGAGAATGGTCAGCGGCTTGAGCGAGACCATGCTTCTGAGGACAGACGGCAGAGATGACCGAACACCTCGCAGGCTCAACGTCCCGACGACAAGGATGCCGAGCCACACAACGATAGCCAGTTCTCGCGATATCAGCACGCCGTTGTTCCTCTACGAACCACCATATCCGCAGTCTAATGAGCCCTGGTGACAGCGCCATCGGGGGAAGCTGAGGGCCGGCGGAAGCACGTCAGGGAGCACGGCTGGGTCTGTCCAGGAGTTGAGAGAGAGCCTCACGAGGCCACCCGGAGCCAACCCACTGCCCACCGAGTCAATTATAGGCCGGATTATGGGCTTTGCTGCAAGAACTGTCGCAAGCGACTGCGGCAGTCCTCACCAGCATTCCTCGGTGGGCCGCGCTCCGCGATTCCTCAACGCAGGCTGTCTACCGTGCCGCGAGCCGACTACGCTATCGGGTTTGAGTGGAGATCGTGCCGCGACGTACCGTTGACGGATGTGCTCAACCCTCGACACAGGAGCTTGAACGGATGCAGAAGTCTGGCACGGAGCAGACAGCGTACTGGACTCGGCCTGGTCTCGACGTGCGAAACGGCCATCTCCACGTCGCCGGCCGGGATGCGCTGACACTGGCCAAGGAGTTGGTGTTGCCCCAGTACGTCGTCGATCTGGAGCGCATCGGAGAGCAGGTGCGGTCGCTGCAGCAAGCGATGGCCCGGGCGGGCCTGGACGGAGTCGTCAGGCTGGCGTTGAAGGCTCAGCGCGAGCCACCGGCGCTTCGCTACCTTCGCGCTCTGGGCTCTCCGGGCGCGCCCCAGGCTGTCGGCATCGATGCTTGCTCCCCCGGGGAGATGCATCTGGCTCTCGACCACGGGTGGCTGCCTGAGGAGATCAGCTACACGGGAACGAACCTTTCCGACGAGGACCTCGACGAGATCCTGCCGCACCCGATCCATGTCAACGTCGACCTTCTTACCCAGATCGAGAAACTGGGGAAGTGCGCGCCCGGGCGCCGCGTGGGCCTCCGGATCAACCCGCGCATCGGCGCCGCGTGGCGCGACGGCAAGACCATGTATAGCGGCTCGCGCCCGACCAAGTTCGGGATCTACGAAGAGCAGTTGCCAGAGGCGGTAGCCATCGCCGCCCGCCACGAGCTCCAGATCACGACTGTGCACTACCACGTCGCGGACGGCGTCTTGACGGATGGACTCGCCAAGTTGGAGGAGGCGGCAAAGA
>ENA-ORXD01001261-ORXD01001261.1-sediment-metagenome-genome-assembly--contig:-NODE-1261-length-22342-cov-3.585448_pt1 | contig 22342 bp, 24 predicted proteins | sample MGYA00237862_ERZ511471 | MGnify/ENA metagenome assembly ERZ511471
CCCGTAACCTGCTCCGCGATCACTGGATGGATCGACCTGGAAGCTGACCGTACTGCTGTTCTGGAGGTTTTGTATGAAATAACCATTGCCGCCATTCCCGTCACTGGTCCGGCAGGCTGCCCAGGTAAAATCTTGCGACTGCCCCTGGAAGGAGCAGGTTTTATCCAGATGCTGCACGACATCACCGGTGGTCATGTCTAATGAAAACAGGCTGTTATTAACCGGATAGATGATATCTCCTCCAATGCCCCACGCGGAATTTGTGAACCAGACTTTCACTGCAATACCCGCTTCGGTCTGAATTCCTACAGGATTGATCACATAATAATCCGTGTTGTTATCCAGAGAATAGACAGGTCCGCTAGTTGGCAGGGTTTCAAGGTTTCCCATATAAAGATCGCTGTGAACGGATTCGGCAGTTGGCTCATAAACACTGTAAGCTATGTAAGCTTCACCCGGCGCCCCAGCCATTCCATAAAACATGGGGGTTTCGACTAAAGTGGAAACGGAATCATTGATATTCACCAAGAGCGATTCTGGATTTTCAAACGAACGGTAAACCAAGGGGGTCATTATAGGTCCTTGCGAAACTGCTCCGGCAACGTGTACAGTTCCAGAAGAGCCATAACTGATCCCGGGAGTTTTTAATTCAGTAATCGCTTGTCCCTGGAGATTGAAAAAAGTCAATCCGTAATCATCATTTGTATCCACCAGGATCATCGTGGGAAGTTTGTAGGAAGCTGTTTCCGCTTGATCATTTCCTGCTGGCTGAACCTGTATTTCGGTTGGATTCATTTCAGTCGCGTTGTTCGATTGAATTGTGATGGTGCCGCATGCAGACATGATCAATGACAATAGAATGAAAATGGTTGTTGCAGACAATCTTATTTTCATTGATTAAGTTCTCCTATTTTGTGAAAATTGTAAAGTATGTGTTATTCCTCGAATTAAAACCAGTACTCTTTGATCTCTTTATCGGCTAATATCTTTTGCACGACTTTATCGTGCTTTTTTGAGGAACCACTAACTTCAAGGGTTAAAACCATCATCCCTCCAGCTTTCTTTTCCTGTTTTGATTTATTAATGGTTAACCCATTGCTCTTGAACAAGTTTTTGATCTCTTTATATTTTTCCCAGCTGATCTTGCATGTTATTTCGTAAGTACGCTCTTCTGCCGATATCTCCAGTACTTCTTCAAATCGCGAGAAGAATATGAGAACGATCAATGCAAGAATGGTGACTACCACTGCCGGAAAATATTCCCCGGAACCACAAGCCATACCTATTGCGGCACATATCCAAATAGATGCTGCGGTAGTGAGCCCTTTAACTTTTCCATGTTCCTGCAATATGACACCGGCACCTAAAAAACCGATACCGCTTACTACGTTTGCAGCAATTCTTGTCAGGTCCGAACTATCTCCGCTGATGCGCATGGATAGAATGGTGAAAAGCGTCGAGCCAAGAGTAATTAATATTGTTGTTCTTAATCCGGCATCTTTTTTATAACGTTCGCGCTCCGCGCCAATAGCTCCCCCAAGCAGCAGGGCTACACCTAGGCTGATGAGATCATGGTAATCGAAAGGCATTTCTTCTTACTCCTTAATAAAATTAACTTTATGCTATCTTTTTTTACTTCCCGATTTTAATTTTTCAATCGAAGAGGTATTTTCAAAAATCTTGAAAACAACAAAAAATGGTTTCACAGAAAATTCGTAAAATAATTGGTCCAAGTAGCGTGATAAGCAGACCGGACAGGAATGCTGTGGCTCCCCCTCCATACGATCCAAAACTGGATGCGATCAGCACGATCCCTGCGGTTATGCAAATGACACTGGAAACCCAGAATACGACTTTGATGATGGATGGAGTGATCAACTTGCGAAAGTTAATAAAGTCATCCATTTCATTTCTCCGTATTAATACTTTTGCCAGTGGACTCGTTCTTCTTCATACTGTGTTCTGGGTGGTTTATCTTCTGCGGGATACCCGATATAGATAAGATTGAGCACATGAATGTCCTCCGGGATCTCAAGAATTTCATGGACCGTTTGGGTGACGTTTTCTTTTGGATATGCGCCGATCCAGACACTGCCAAGCCCAAGTCCAACCGCTGCGATCAGAATATTTTCTACGGCAGCGCTGCAGTCCTGCACCCAAAAACGATAAGATGATTCTTTCTTGGCGATGGCAAGGTTTGCCAGAACGGCGATCGCCAGAGGGGCATTATATTTTCCGTGTTCGAGCTTTTCCTGAAGTTTCGCAAGACGATCAGGTTCGGTTACAGCAATAAACTCCCAGGGTTGTCCATTGCTGGCGCTGGGAGCTGCCATACCTGCTTGAAGCAGTTCGATAATTTTTTCTTTTTCAACTTCGTGACGTTCGAAAACTCGAATGCTGCGTCGTTTGTAAATGATATCTAATCGTGGGTCCATTGTGTTTCCTTTCTATTCCTTTAATCGAACGTAGATTACCGAATTTCCTTCGGGTGATTTTACTTCTTTGATCTCAAAGACCTTTGAATAAGCGCGAATCAGGGTGGAGAGCTGGTTGTGCCCATAGGTACGGGCATCAAATCCGGGATCCAACTGGCGCATGTGATGCCCCAATGTGCCCAAAAACGCCCATCCATCTTCCTGGACGGCAATGTCGAAAGCTTGTTTTAGAAGAGGAACCGGATCGGGAGTGGAAGGTTCAAGGTTCTTCTTTGTGCTCCTTTTCTTATCACTTTGCTTTTGTGATTGTCTTCTGGGGAGCAGGTTTTCAGTGTAAACAAAAATATCACAGGCGTTAACGAAAGCTCGCGGGGTTTTCTTTTGTCCGATCCCCATTACGAAAAAACCCTTTTCTCGAATGCGGGTTGCCAGACGTGTGTAATCACTATCGCTGGAAACCAGGCAGAACCCATCTACACTGCCGCTGTAGAGAATATCCATGGCATCGATGATCATGGCTGAATCTGTGGCGTTCTTACCCACGGTGTAGCGGAATTGCTGAATAGGTTGAATGGCGTATGTTTGCAGTGAATCCTTCCATCCACCCATATTTGCTGTTGTCCAATCACCATAAGTTCTACGGATGGTGGCTGTTCCATATTTACTAGCTTCCGCCAGGATTTTTTCAATCAAGGAAGGCTGTGCATTATCTCCATCGATTAATACAGCAATCCTTCGATCTCCTGGCTGAATGTTTGATCCTATCATTCTTAAAATCCTTATCATTTATTTGTTTCTACTTGCATTATAGCAATGAAACATAGAGAAAGACCTTTCAATTAATATGTTGAAAGATCTTTCTGTGCGTTATTTTTGGACGCTGAAAACAAATGATTTTACTTTTCCATCGTAAATAGCTCTTCGATTGTTGTATTGAGCAGTCTGGCTAAATTCATGGCTAATTCGAGCGAAGGATTGTATTTATTATTTTCAATGGCATTAATGGTCTGCCGTGTGACATCCAACCTGGAGGCGATATCTTCCTGCCGCAGCCCCATTGATTTTCTTAATGCCCGAATATTATTCTTCATCGTTTCCTATCACCCAATGTAATATTAGCCGAATTCCCCAGTATAAGATCAACTGAAGGCTCAAGATGATGAACGCATAAGTATTAAAAGCTTTCACCGAGAACCAATCGTAAAGTGTCCACCCCAGCAAGCATAGAAGAGTTACAATCCAGGAGGTCCTTATTGCTTTCAAATTGATACTCATTTGCATTTCGTCCATTCGGTGTGTCATTTTTGTCTCCTATAATGTAAATAGTATTTTACATTACTTATACACCAAAAATTGAAAATGTCAAGCAAGTTTTACATTTTATTTTCAATTCTTTTGAAATACAGTTTTTGTATTTCGGAGTACATTCTATGTGAATTACTTTATGAGAAGAACCTCTATAATTCGCCTTTAATAGAATACGTCCAGATGCCAATGTACTCTTTTAAGACGTTCGTTGTCATCGCTAAGTTTCCCACGCTTGGCACGAATCCATAGATCGTATCCAGGAGGGATTGTTCGGTACTCACATTCTCAACTATGGAATAATCGACCGGAATGGGGATTACGGAGATACCCTGCTGCTCAAACAGCATAACGGAGCGGGGCATATGCATAGCGGATGTGACCAGCAGTACCGTCTTGAAACCATTTTCTTCAATGATCTCTTTGACATTGACGGCATTTTCGTAAGTATTCTGGGATGTGTTATCCAGGATCATGGCAGAAGAAGGAACATCCATAAATGCGAGAAGGTCAGCCATTTGTTGAGCTGGAGTGGAAGACCCATTGCTCATCCAGCTGATGTTCCCACCGCTGAGGATCAAAATTGGTGCTTTCCCTTCCCGATACAGTTGGGCTGCTGCAATGACCCGGTCACCCGCGCTGTTTACTTCAACGAATTCTCTGGGTTCGATCGCGGGTTCTGTTCCCCCGCCTAAAACAATGATGGCATCGGCTTGAGGAATTTCTTCGGGGTATGTGTACTGCCATTCCAGCGAACGGGCTAAAGCTGTGGCAACAGGAGAGGTGGATCCGACCCATAAAATCAGGATCGTAAGTATGACCAGAGTTTTTCCGGTTTTCTTTTTGCGAGGCAAAAAAGCGGCAATAATTAGGAAAAAGATCCCCAACCCAAGGGGATATATCAGCAGCGGTAAAAATTTTGATAGGATGATAAACAAGGTTGCTTCCTTACTTTATAGAATTGATTTTGGATTGTAACACGGGAATTCTTGAAAATTCCACCCGCCCACTTGAAGGCTCGGGTAAAACCAGCTTTCTTTAATGGGGAAAATCTTTGAAATTCGTTTTTCTTCTTGACAGTATGTCACATATGTGAAATAATCATAACAATAGTGAAAAATATTCACTTTGATGATATATTTAGAAAGACCATGCAAAGGATTGTACGAACCATGAAACCTGATTCAAGAAAGCACATGCTGGCAGAAATAGCGTCAATGTATTATCTGGAAAGACGCAGTCAAAATGAGATAGCTCTTGCTTTTGGTTATTCTCGATCGGCGATCTCACGCTTACTCACGGAAGCTGAACTTAAAGGAGTGGTTGAACACAAGGTAAATTTCCCCTCAATCCGAAATGTGGAATTTGAAGAGAAATTGATCCACCGTTATAAATTAAAGAATGCTGTGGTGGTGAATCGGGGGAAACTGAGTTATAACCAGACGCTTCACTTTGTGGGTGAACAGGGAGCAGAAGTTTTCAGCAAGCTTATCGAGGATGATCAGATCATTTCTATTTCTACGGGAACATCTATTTTCGAATTAGTCAACGCGTTTAAACCCGTTCAACTGACCAATGTAAAAGTTGTCCAGATTCTGGGGGCGATGGGAATAAAAAGCAATCCCTCCATTGATGGTCCTGAATTAATGAGTTCTTTAGCCAGAAAACTTCATGCCGGTTATTATGCATTGAATGCTCCCATGCTTATGGATAGTAAAACTTCGCGCGAAACGATCATTCGGGAGAAATCCATTCAAAGCACCATCGATCTTGCCTATAAATCAGATATTATTCTGGCGGGGATCGGATGTATTTCCGAAGATCCCCGTGATTCTAGCGTGGTTCGAATGGGTTATATGGAACCATATGAATTCATTGAAATAAGAGATCAGGGAGCGGTTGGATATACCTGCGGCTGGTTTTTCAATGAAAAAGGAAAGATCATTGAAGGACAGATCAATGATCGCGTAGTCGCCGCCGATTATCGGCGTATTCGTGAGGGGAAGGCAATTGTTCTGGCAATTGCTGCAGGAGAAAAGAAATCTCCCGCAATCAAAGCAGCGCTCGATGGAAATTTGCTGGATATTCTCATAACAGATTCATCAGCGGTTGAACCATTTTTATAAATTTGTTGGAGGTTTGATTAATGGAAAAAGAAAAATTAATTGAAGGAGTATATACACCTGAAGAAGCCCGTCATTTGCTTTATATCATGACGCTTACAAGGGCTTTTGAGGAAAATGCAGAAGAAATGTACGCATTAGGAAAAGTACATGGAACGATGCATCTTTCCATCGGGCAGGAAGCGATCCCGGTTGGTGCAAGCAGTGCTATTACCCGCGATGATTATCTGCTGAATACTCACCGCGGACACGGGCATTTTCTGGCTTGGGGCGGTGATCTGAAACACATGATGGCGGAATTCCTGGGAAAAGAAACCGGATACTGCCGCGGGCGGGGCGGTTCCATGCATATTGCGGACGTAGACTCGAACAACCTGGGTGCCAACGGCGTGGTTGCCGGCAACCTTCCTATTTCCGTAGGTGTTGGTTTGAGCATTAAGATCCGCAAGACGAAACAGGTCGCTCTGACATTGTTCGGAGATGGTGCTGCAAACGAAGGTGCTTTTCATGAAGCGCTCAATATGGCAAGCATTTGGAATTTACCGATCATCTATTTGTGTGAAAACAACCAATATGCAATGTCTACTCCTTTTGATTATGCGTTCAAGATCGAAGAGATCAGCTCTCGTGCCGGTTCTTACGGCATCAAAGGTGTGACCGTTGATGGAAATGACGTTTTCGCGGTATATAAAGCGGTGCGTGATGCGGCTAATCGGGCACGCAAAGGAAGCGGACCGACTCTGATCGAAGCGATCACCTACCGCTGGCGCGGACACTCCAAGAGCGACCGCCAGGCATACCGCACCCGTGAAGAAGTGAAGGAATGGATGAAGAAGGATCCCATCCCCCGCTTTGCAGCCAAGATCGGTGTGACAGATAAAGAGATGGAAAAAATCAAGCAGCAGGTAAAACAGGACATCCAAGCCGCTGTCGAATATGCAGAAAACAGCCCGGAACCTGATCTTTCAACTATTTTGGAGGGCGTCTATGCGTGAGCTAACTTATCGAGAAGCGTTGTACGAAGCGCTTGATCAGTCAATGAAAGAAGATGAACGAGTCTTTCTTATTGGTGAAGATATCGGTGTATACGGTGGAGCATTTGGTGTATCTGCCGATTTACAGAAAAAATATGGTCGAGATCGTGTCATCGACTCTCCGATCTCAGAAGCTGGAATTGCCGGTGCCTGTGTAGGTTCTGCTATCACCGGTATGCGCCCGGTCGGTGAGATCATGTTCAGTGATTTTGTGGTACTTTGTATGGAACAGCTTGTTTTGCAGGCAGCCAAGATCCGCTTTATGTTTGGTGGAAAAGCAAAAGTTCCCATGGTGCTGCGTTTACCGGGCGGCTCTGGCACCGGTGCAGCTGCTCAGCATTCGGGCAGCTATGAAAACTGGTTTGTCCATGTTCCGGGGTTGAAGGTTGTTATGCCGAGTACTCCCTATGATGCAAAAGGGCTGCTGCTGGCAGCCATCGCGGATGATAACCCGGTGATGTTCTTTGAAAATAAACAACTTTATAAAACCAAGGGACCAGTTCCGGAGGAAATGTATACCCTGCCGATCGGTAAAAGCAATGTGGTGCGTGAAGGGAAAGATGTAACCATTGTGGCAACTTCCATAGAAGTAATACGCTCGCTGGAAGCTGCTGAAAAATTGGCTGACGAAGGGATCGAAGCTGAAGTGATCGACCCGCGCACCCTCAATCCACTGGATATGGAGCCTATTACAAAATCCATTATTAAAACCGGAAAGGCTCTTGTTGTACACGAAGCTGCGAAAACAGGTGGTTTTGGTGGAGAAGTGGTCGCCAGAATTATCGAAAGCGACGCATTTGCTTATCTGGATGCTCCGGTTCGCCGGTTGGCTGGGCTGGATATGCCCATTCCGTATAACCGCAATTTGGAATACCATGCGGCACCGCAGGTAGAAAACATTGTCGAAGAAACACGCAAACTTGTTCAGGGTGTCTACTAGGAGAGTAACCTATGGCAAAAGAAATTATCATGCCCAAGTTCGGATTTAACCAGGAAGAGTCTGAAATTCTCGAATGGTTGAAGAAAGATGGAGACAAGGTAGAAAAAGGTGATCCGATCGCAACTGTTTCGACCGACAAACTCAGCATGGAAGTAGAAGCTCCGGAGAGCGGAATTTTGTCCGGAGTCCGCTACAAGGTCGGCGATGTCGTTCCGGTTACCAAGATCATTGCTTATATCTTGCAGCCTGGTGAAGCGCTGCCAACGGATGCAGAAGCTGCTGCACCGGCTTCGACTCCAAAGCTCGCTGAAGTACCTGCTGTTTCTGCAGCACCTGCAGCTACCGGAAATGCAACCCCGGTTGCCCAGCGCATGATGCAGGATGCAAGTATTGGTGCGGATGTTCTACAAGGCAGCGGACCGGATGGAAAGATCACCAAAGCCGATGTAGAAGCGTACCTTGCAAAGCCCAAAGCAGAAAAAATTGATGGAAAAGTAGCGGCAACTCCTGCCGCAAGACGGGCAGCAGTTGAAAGCAGTAAAGATTTGACGACGATCACAGGCAGCGGACCCAAGGGCAGAATTCAGGAAGCCGATGTTCGAAATGCGGCTGTTGCACCTGTCGCACAAACAGTTGGTGCCCCTGCATCTGCTGAGCCTACCAGAATTCCACTAAGAGGAATGCGCCGGATTATCGCTGAAAACATGACCAAAAGCTGGCAGCAGGCTCCCGAGATCACATTCCAGGTCGATATCAATATGGATACCGCCCGAACGCTGCGGGAAGTCTCTGCGAAAAAGGTCAACGGCGTTATGAAAAAATTCTCCTATACGGCTTTGTTGACCAAAATCGTAGCATGGGCGCTGCTGCGCCATCCTACCATGAACAGCCGCCTGGAAGGCAATGAAGTGGTGCTGCTCCCTTATGTTCACATGGGAGTAGGTGTAGCCATTCCGGATGGCTTGATCGTTCCGGTCATCAAGAACACGGAGCAAAAAGGAATTTTCCAGATCCACGATGAATTAAAAGACCTTGCCGAAAGAGCCAGAAATAACAAACTGGTGCCTGAAGATCTGGAAGGTGGAACGTTCACCATTTCCAATCTGGGAATGTATGGGATCGACCGCTTTACCGCGATCATCAATCCTCCCCAGAGTGCTATTCTGGCAGTAGGAAACATCGTTGAAAAATTCGTTCCGGATGAAAATAAGAACCCGGTCCTGAAACCGATCATGTCTGTTGTGGCTATTGCCGATCATCGTGTGATCGATGGAGCGGTTGTGGCAGAATTCCTTGCAGATGTGAAGAAAGGGCTGGAAAATCCAGGAGTAATGATTTTATGAGCCAAGCGATTTTGGATCTTCTTGAACCCCAAGGGGTTCTATTAAGTGCAAACGTCGCTGATTCAACGGAAATAATCCGATTACTTGGAAATGAACTTTATAAAACTGGATATGTGAAAGAAAGCTTCATTGAAGCTGCTATTGAAAGGGAAAGCCGGCTGCCAACCGGCCTTCCCCTTGGCGGCACTTTCAACGCAGCCATTCCTCATACAGATATTGAATATGTCTATAAACCCGCTTTAGCGCTGGCTACTCTGGCGCACCCGGTACCATTCCAAAATATGGCTGTTCCAGCAGAAACAGTACCGGTAAGTCTGGTCTTTTTGCTTGCCCTGGAACAACCCAAAGCCCAGATCGAAATGCTGCAGGAGATCGCCGGTGTCCTGCAGGCTCCCGATGTAGTAACTGCGCTCATGAACGCGCAAACATACGATGACGTCGTAGCTGCTCTTAACAAAGAAAAGAAAATAAAATAGCATTATTGAATATTTTCCAATCCTGTTTACAATGAAAGTAGTTAATCTTCTAAAAGGAGAAAACATGGTTGGATTAAAAAGAGTCCTGGTAGCATGCGGTACTGCTATTGCTACATCTACCGTTGTAGCGAAAGCAATAGAAGAAGCATTGAAAGAACGCGGGATTGAAATAATAACCCGACAATGTAAGGCTTCTGAAGTGAAATCACTGGCAGGGGATGCAGATCTCATTGTTACAACCACCCCTGTCCCTGAAAATTTAGGAGTTCCGGTCATTCATACTTTGGCTTTCTTAACGGGAATTGGAAAGGAGGATGCTATCGAACAGATCGTTGAAATATTAAGCAAATAAGTAAAAGTGAATAGGAGGCGTTAGCATGGAGACCTTCCTTACTACTTTAAGAGCTGTAATTGATTCTTTGGGGGCAACTGTTGTTCTACCCATTATTATTTTCATTTTGGGATTGATCCTGGGAGCCAAGCCCGGCAAAGCATTCCGTGCGGGTGTTACCATCGGTATTGCGTTTATTGGCATCAATCTGGTTATCAATTTAATGTGGGCGACATTATCTGATAGCGCACAGGCAATGGTCACCAACTGGAATATCCAGCGGGATGTGGTGGATGTCGGTTGGCCATCCGCAGCGGCTATTGCTTTTGGAACCGATGTTGGTCTATGGGTAATCCCAATTGCGTTGGCTGTAAATATCGTCTTTCTGCTGATCAAATGGACGAAGACCCTGAATATTGATGTATGGAATTTCTGGCATTTTGCATTTCTTGGGTCGCTGGTCTATATTGTCACGGGCAATTTGACCTATGGATTGGTCGCAGCGGCGATCGCAGCCGCTCTGGCACTATTCCTGGCTGATTGGACAGCCAAAGCAGTGCAGAGTTTTTATAAACTACCTGGTATTTCCATTCCACACCTTACATCAGCCCCGGGGGTTCCATTCGCAATTATCACCAACTGGGTTATCGATAAGATCCCTGGTGTGAAGAATTGGAAGGCTGATCCTGAAACTATCCAGAAGAAACTGGGTGTGTTTGGGGAACCGGTTATCCTGGGTTTGGTCATTGGTCTTGTGCTGGGTGTGATGGGTTACTATAATGCTGAACAGGCGGTGGTTAAGATCCTACAGACAGGTATTAACCTGGCTGCGGTCATGCTCCTGTTGCCGCGCATGGTACAAATTTTGATGGAAGGCTTGATCCCGATCTCTGAAGCAGCGCGTGATTTTATGAAGAAACGCGCCAGCGACCGCGAGATCTATATTGGTCTCGATTCTGCGATCCTGATCGGGCATCCGGCAGCCATCTCCACTGCGCTGGTGCTGGTACCCATAGCCATTGTACTGAGCATCATTCTGCCAGGAAACCATGTTCTGCTCTTTGCAGACCTCGCTGTAATTCCTTTTGTCGTTGCCTTGTTTGCTCCATTGATGCGCGGGAACATATTCCGCATGATCATTGCTGGAACATTGGAATTGATCGCGGGATTCTATATTGCAACCGGTATGGCTGATTTCTTCACATCAGCTGCCGTGAATGCCGGGTTTGCAATGCCTGAAGGGGCTGCAAAGATCACCAGTATTGCGGATGGGTTCATCTGGACCGGGTTGGCGTTCACCAAAGCTGTGCAGCTGCTGGGCGGTTTGATCGGCTTGATCGTGCTGGCTGTTATTGTTCTTCTGCTTTTCTTCTTCTACCAGAGGAATCCTACAGCCTGGGATGTGCTGGCGGGCGCTCCAAAACCTGGCGGCAGGGGCAAGAAATAGGTAAACAGTAGGTAGCATCCCTTCTGCCGAAGTTATGAATGGCAATTGGGGCGGTTTTGAAGACCGCCCCATCTTTTCAAAAAGGTGGAAAAATGATTGGTGCTTTCATTCAAAGTTTGTTAGGGGATGTGGGTCGTGCAGTCTTTGCATTTTATGAAGCATATAGTTTATATATTAATGGAATCATCATTTTATATGGTTTAAGTGTATTTATGGCGCACCGCTGTTTCAATGCGATCTTTGAAGCGCTCAAAAAAGAGATGAAGCTTGATGATAAGAAAAAGATTGGGAAAGAAAAACTCTCTACGATGATCGATCAAACCGTTTTTGATTGGGATGCCCTCAACCGTACTGCCTGGTTCCCATTCATTGCGCTTCCCGGAAAGATAACCATTCATTTGAAGAATAAGGTGAATATTCAAAAAGCTTTTTCGAAAGAAAACCTTTTGGTCTTACTGAAGAAGAAATAGTTGAAATTTTCTAAGGAATGATCTCAGAAAATCAGCTTACTGTAATTCTAAAAAAATTAAAGCCAGATTAATGAAATTTTGTTCTCGGAAACCATCAATTCTTTAGTTAAAATGGAAGGATCAGAGAACTTGAAGAGGATACCCTGGTATCTCGAACCGATTGATCGGTTCTCGTAGAATGGAGAAGAAATGAGCGAATTATTGAATAATATTAGGGAAAGCATTTTGGATGGAGATATGGAAGGCTGCCGGACAAATGTACAGGCGGCTATCGATGCAAAAGTTAATGCTGATGATATTCTAAAGAATGGTTTAGTGCCGGCGATGGCTGAGGTTGGTAAGTTGTTCGAAGAAGGGGAATATTTTGTGCCTGAGATGCTGGTTGCAGCTCGTGCCATGCAGGGTGGATTGGACTTGATCAAGCCGCTGCTGGTGGCAGAAGATGTAAAGCCGTTGGGCAGGGTTGTGATCGGAACCGTAAAAGGCGATCTGCATGATATTGGCAAGAACCTGGTCGCGATGATGATGGAAGGCGCTGGTTTTGAGATCTATGATCTAGGCACGGATGTCTCTCCGGAGAAATTTGTAGAAGCCGCAAAAGAGAAAGAAGCAAATATTGTGGCAATGTCTGCACTGCTCACCACGACCATGCTGAATATGAAAGCTGTCATTGACGCATTGAAGAACGCGGGCGTTCGAGACTCCGTGAAGGTTATGGTTGGCGGAGCACCGGTCACCGAACAATTTGCCAAACAGATCGGGGCAGATGGATATTCTGCGGATGCCAGCCAGGCTGCTCGATTAGCGATCAGCTATTTTGCATAGATGTAAATTCTAGATCACATCGATCACAGTGCCACCTGTAAGCGGGAGCAGCAGGTGGCTTTCTAATTTAAAAACAGAATGAGGTGTTCCCGCGGCTGCCCAGATTATTTCGTAATCAAGCAGCGTGCGATCGATGTAAGTAGCAATGGGGGCGGTGTGGGCTACGGGGGGTATACCTCCGATAGCAAAGCCGGTCTTTTCTTTGGTAAAGCTGGCATCTGCTTTTTCGAGAGGGAACCCGAGCTCCGCAGACACTTTTGCGACATCTAATCGATTATTTCCACTGACAAGGAAAAGAAGGGGCTTATCAACGGTTCGAAAAACCAGCGATTTGCAGATCTGTCCGATCTCACATCCAACAGCATCTGCGGCTTCCTGTGCAGTGCGTGTGGAAGCATCCAGTTCGATGACTTCCAGAGATAGATTGTGCTGCTCCAGCACCTGCTGTACGAGTTGTGGTTTTTCTGAGAGTGTCATGATTCCTCCTGCTTTGGCATTGATGCTTTTCTCGATAAACAGATGAGCGAAAATATCAAAATAGGCAGTTTTCTGCGATTGAGATCGTTCGATCAGGTGATTAAAAAAGAAAAAGCAGCGGGGAGGGAGGGATTCGAACCCTCGGTCGAGGTTTTAATCCCCGACAACCACTTAGCAGGCGGTCCCATTCAGCCACTCTGGCACCTCCCCATTATTGTATGTACAGCGGAGGGAGAGGGATTCGAACCCACGGTGGAGCGTTCACCCCACACCTGTTTTCAAGACAGGCGCCTTAAGCCACTCGGCCATCCCTCCAATATGTAAAGTACAGTGCGGCAAAATTCTATCATAATTACGAATGCGGCACAACCGCACAGATTCTTCCTTTTTACTATAATTAGTTCCAATGAAAGAGAGGTTGTATGCAGCTGCGAAGAGCATTCTTATATACTCCGGGTAATGATGAACACAAGATCAAAAAAGCCTGCACCTTCAAAGCAGATTGTGTATGTGTGGATCTGGAGGATGCTGTTTCTCCTTCGAAAAAGGAAGAGGCGCGTTTGACCGCGGCTCATGCCCTGGGAACCTTTGATTTTGGAAAATCGGAACGACTGGTGCGCATCAATGCTCCTGCAACACCTTATTTCTTGCCTGACCTGCGTATTGTGATCGACGCCGTTCCACAGGGTATTGTTATCCCTAAAGTGGAAGATGCAAAACCACTGCAGTATGTGGATGGTTTTCTGGAAGCGTTTGAAATCCAGAGCGAACTGCCTATCGGTTCGGTCCGTTTGATCGCCATTATCGAGACAGCGCGCAGCTTTGTTAATTTAAAAGAGCTTTGCGAGGCGACGCCCCGCCTGACCGCGCTGATCTTTGGAGCTGAAGACCTGGCTGTCAGTTTGGGTGCCCGCCGCACGGCAGCCAGCCGCGAGATATTCTACGCGCGCAGCCAGATGGTGCTCTATGCAGCCGCCTATAAACTGGATGCCATCGACCTGGTCTGCAATAATTACAAAGATCTTGAGGTGATCAGAACAGAAGCGCTGGAGGGTGCGCAGATGGGTTATTGCGGAAAGCAGGTCATCCACCCCAATCAGATACCCATTGTTCAGGAAGCCTTTTCTCCCACCAGGGAAGAGGTGGAAAAAGCAATGCGGATCAAATCGGAATATGAACAACAGATGGTAGAAGGAAAAGGCGCATTGGGCATGCAGGGGAGCCTGGTGGATATGCCCGTTTATCGGCAGGCAAAGCAGCTGCTTGAAAAAGCAGAGCTGATCCGATCGTGGTGAAAATTCAAGCGGATTTCTTCTTTTTTATGCGCATGGGAACCAGCTGGTAGCGGTAAGCGACTTCGCCAAAGTGGATGAGGTCGTTATTGCGCAGCACCGTTCCCTTTTTTGATACCGGCGCATAATTTACCCAGGTACCGCTTTCAGAACCCAGGTCTGAAAGGATCAATGTACCCTGGTTGGATCGATGAATGCGGGAATGCAGGGGGCTAACGGAAGAATGTTCCAGTACCAGCTTTGCCTGGCTTTTATCGCTGCCGATGACAGTATCAATATCCAGCAGGGAGATGGCATTTTTCCCATTTTGCGAATTTTTCATTTCTTCGGTATCCGCAGGGATAAGCTGGGGAATGAGCTGAAGGTTTTCGGTACTGGAACCCAGGCGGGATGATTCTGCGGGAATGTAAACCTGCTGGGTAAGGGGATCTTCATCAAAAGAAATGGCAGGTTCTCCGCCGGCAGGTGTCAGGCGCGGATTGCGGCGGCGCACATTGAGATACGCAACCAAACCACCGAATGCTGCCAGAACCGCGAAAAGTATCCATCCACCGGAATTGACGAAATCGGTCAGGCTGCCCCAAAAACCGGTATAGCGTTGGGCAACGATGATCTCCACTTCACGCGTGCTGCTCTGGGCGGTGAACCCCAGAATATCTTCCACCTCGATCTGCACGGTGTGCAGTGCGGTAACACGGAATCCCCCCAACGGCCAGCCCAACCATTCAAAAGGCTGCTGGTCGAGTTTGATGACTTCTTCTCCATCTACCAGCAGGCGTGAATACTTCAACTGGCGGTTATACCCATCGGGGAAGGTCACGCTGATCTGCAGGGTGATGAAATCAGGCTTCAGTACTTTCTTGCCTTCCTCGTTTTCGACCCATACCAGCTGAATTTGCGGGGGCAGGGCAATGATGGTCACTTCAGGAGCGAGCAGTTCGATCTGAAAAGAAACACCATCGGTTTCAGCCTGCTGCACTCCGCGGTCAACCCTTACCTGAATATAGTGAAAACCGCTCTGGTTAATGGAAGATGTATAGCGCAGGCGGTAGGTGTAGCGCAGAGCTGAGAGATAATCTTCAGGGTTGGGAGCTTCGACTTCTTCATCGTATAAAAAAAATTGACCGCCGGTAGTTTCAGCCAGGTCGCGCAGAGTTTCGGCAGCCTGTGAGTTGGAGCTGGCTTCTTTTGCGACCAGCCAGACATAGACCGGCACACCTAAATCTGCTGCCCGTGCTGCCAGAATGGGGATATTATCCAGATCGTTGTCATCAGGGAGGGGAGTGATATACAGCACTGCCTGTTTGGCATGGTTGGTGGACTGCGTTTCCTGGGCAGCCACATCAAGGGCGTAATTTAAGCTTTCAAGGTCCGCTTCGTAATTGTACAGGTTGGGTTGGTACGACTGCAGGGTCTGCTGTAGCTCCAGTTTGCCGCTGCTGCGCTGAAGAAGGGCTTTCTCATTGCTGGTAAGACTGTAAAGGTTGGATGTATTACTGCTCTGCAGTGTTTGGAGCCAGGAAGTGAGAATGCTGATTATGTCTTCATAACGGGTGGTATCTTCACCGACCTTATTGTTCAGGGAAGGGGCGAGATTGAGGGCAAGGATGGTGTGCAGCCCCGGTTCGATGCGAGTGGCTTCATTGATCGTGCGTTCATTGCCGTCTTCTTCGAGAGTGAACTGGTCGGTGGTGAGGTTGCCGACAAAATTATCCTGCGCATCATAGACATCCACATAAGTGGTCATGCTGGGAAATTGGGAGAGATCAGGCTGTGTGAGTACAGCCCGCAGCCCGCTCTGTGCGAACGCAGGAGAAGGGATCAATGCAGTGAGAAATGCGGCGAGGAGAAGAAGAGAGAAAAACCGCAAGCGGTTTGGATTTTTCATGTATGCGTATTTTAATGCAAAATAGTACCTTCCTGATTTTTCCTGATCACAGGAGAGAAAGCAGAACCTGACAAAAGTTGACAAAATCAGACAATTTTAGCAATTTTTTAAATTTATTCCTGGAAACGAATGAGATTGGATTAAGAAAACCATCTTGACAGCATAATTTTTTATGCTATATTGGTATATACATATATATATCTAAACATATACACGAGAATAATATGACAACAGTAGATAAGAACAGCCCAATACCAGCATATTTCCAGATTTATCAATTTATCAAAGATAAGGTCGATTCCAATGAATGGAAAGTGGGAATGCAGATTCCAACGGAACGCGAGTTAACCGACTTATTTGGGGTTAGCCGAATGACCGTACGGCATGCTTTTACCATCCTCGCGCAAGAAGGAATTGTAGAAAGAGAAGTTGGAAAGGGCAGTTATATCGCTGAACCGAAGATCAAGCAAACCCTGAAAAAACTGACAGGATTCAGTGAAGACATGATCGCTCAGGGAAAGAAACCCAGCACGAAAGTAATTGATGCAGGCTATATCGAGGCAGAACCTTTTTTGGCAGAAAAATTCAATGTCCCGGTAGGGGTGAAAGTTTTTCAATTGAAAAGACTGCGTCTGGCTGATGATAAACCCATGTGCCTGGAAACAGTCTATTTAACAGAAAAGAACAGCGAAGGTCTTCTGGAAGAAGATTTGAGCCAGTCTTTTTATGCCTTACTGAGAGATAAGATTGGCATCAGCCCGGTTCGGGCGAAACAGCAGATACGTGCAGGATTGAGCACAAAAACTGAAGCGGAATTATTGGGTATTAAGGTGGGGGATGCTGTATTGAGATTAACCCGAAATACGTTTGATAAGAACAATGAGCAGATCGAGATCGTGATCTCAGTTTATCGTGGAGATCTATATGTGTTTGATGTCGATCTCGTGGCAGTGGAAGCATAATTTCGTCGATAAACAAGGAATCCAAAATGCCTAAAATGTCAAAACTTCAAAAGAAGGAATCTCTATCTGGCTGGTTGTTTATTCTTCCTCTGGTAATTGGAGTTGGTATCTTTACCTATGGCACTCTGGTTTATTCTTTCAAGATTTCATTAACACGATGGGAATTGCTTACGCCTCCGACATTCGTCGGTTTTGAAAATTATCGGAAAATTTTCAGCGACCCGGTTTTTAAAGAGTGTTTACTGAACACGCTTTATTTTGTGGTTGCTATTGTTCCCCTCGGAATCATTATCGCTTTATTCTTTGCTATCCTGCTCAATAGAAAGATTAAAGGAAGCGCGTTCTTCAGGGCGTCTTTTTATCTCCCATGCATCACTTCCACCGTTGCTGTGAGTATGGTGTGGTTATGGATTCTCAATCCTGATCTGGGCATTATTAATACGATCCTGAGAGGTTTGGGGGTGGTCGATCCACCGCGCTGGCTGGAATCTACTATATGGGCAAAACCGGCGCTGGTGATACTGCGATTGTGGCAGGTTTCAGGATATTACATGATCATGTACCTGACAGGTTTGCAGAATATTCCTAATGAACTGTACGAAGCGGCTGAGTTGGACGGCGCGAATTCGTGGCAGAGGATCCGCCATATCACGATTCCCCTGCTTTCAAACACCACTTTTTTTGTTACTACCTTGCTGATCATCGAGGCATTCAATATTTTTGAATCTATCTATGTGATGACCGAGGGTGGACCGGGCGGGTCAACCAATACTCTGATGTATTACATCTACACACGTGGATTTAGATCAGCCCCGCCGCGTATGGGTTATGCATCTGCTATGGCATGGGTGCTGTTCTTCATACTGTTTGTGGTGACCCTGGCTCAATTTTTGGTGAGAAAAAAGAAAGAAGTTGTCTATTAAAAAGGAAAAGGAAGAATCATGCCTAAAACAATATCAAAAAGACGAACTTTTAAATTTTTCTCAACTTCCAGCATGTATTTGATGTTAATCGTGATCTCCATCATTATGCTGTACCCATTTCTGTGGTCCATATCGGCATCTTTTAAAGAAGATACACAGTTATATAATGGAAACCCTCTCGATCTGATACCGGATCCCTTCACCCTTAAAAATTACGAACGTGTTCTGACAATTCTTCCATTTGGTCGCTTTCTGTTGAATTCTGCAATCATCTCAACAGTGGTGCCGTTTTTTATGATTTGTATCAGCACGCTGGCAGCATATGCTTTTGCGCGATTGAATTTTGCGGGAAAGAATGTTCTTTTCATGCTGCTGCTGGCTGTGATGATGGTACCGGGACATATTACCCTGATCCCGAAATATGCTTTGATGCGCATGCTGGGTTGGATCGATTCTTATCAAGCGTTGATCATCCCTCAAATTTTCAGTGCCAATATTGTGTTCAATCTATTCTTCATGCGCCAGTTCTATCTGTCTTTTCCGAAAGAATTGGAAGAAGCAGCGATCATCGATGGCTGTTCACGTTTCAAGATATTTACAAAGATCATCCTGCCTAATTCAAAACCTGCGCTGGCAACTATTGCGATCATTTCCTTTAAAAATCAATGGAATTCCCTCTTATGGCCATTGGTTGTGATCAACGATTATAACAAGATGCCGATTCAAGTTGGTTTGACCTATTTACAGACCAACATTGATGCAAGCTGGGGGGCGCTGATCGCAGGTGCGACCCTGTCGATCGTGCCAATCATTGTGGTTTTTGTTATTTTCCAGCGCTATTTTATAAATGGAATGTTGAGTTCGGGATTAACCGGAAGATAAAAACTGAAAGGAGGGCTTTACAGGAGAAGGAAATAAATAATGAATTACTAAAAAAGCAAAAATAAATCAAAACAGGAGTAAAGAAGATAATGAAAAAAAGTATCTTTATCATCATGATTACAGCCTTCTTATTAGCAGCATGTGGAACGTCGGCTGAAGCTACTACCCCGGAAGCTGCGGAAGTAGAAGAAGCCGCACCTGCTGAAAAAACCGTTGTGCAGGTCTTATCCTGGTGGGATTTCACAACCTCAGTGCCCTTGCAGGAACTGAAAGCCGGTTTTGAAGCAGAGAACCCTGATCTTGAATTGGAATTTATCCAGGTGGGCGAAGGATATGCAGATAAAGTCCTGACCATGATCGCCGGTGGCGGTGATCTGCCTGATGTCATGATGCTTGCGATGGATAAGGTGCCGTTCTTTGCTGATCGCGGCGCTATCATGAATCTGGATGATTACATTACCGATGACTACAAGAATGAACTCTATCCATTCGTGCTGGATGCGTTGACCTATGACGGCAGCGTGTATGCAGTGGCACGTGATGTGACCCCTAAAGTTATGTTCTTGAACACCGACCTGTTTGAAGCAGCCGGTCTGGATATCCCGGACGAGGATTGGACATGGGCTGATTTTAAAGCTCTGGCATCTCAGTTGACCGTAAAGGATGATAGTGGTCAGGCTACTCAGTGGGGATACTATTTCCCCAAATATGCTGATGGCTTTGCACATTGGATCATGCAAAATGATGCGACTTTGGTAAGTGATGATGGTCAAACCTCTACGCTTGATTCTGCGGAAGCAATTGAAGCGATCTATTTCCTGCGTGATATGATCCTGGTTGACGGCTCGGTTCCCACCGAAACACAGGCTCAACAATTTGGTACTTCCGGTAACGCCCCATTCCTGGCGAACAAAGTTGCGATGATTACTGGAGGATTATCGACAACTGTTTCATTGGATGACGCAGGCATCAACTACACCGTACTGCCCTTACCGCAGGGTAAGCTCAATTTGAACACTGCTTTTGTCAACGCATGGACTATTCCAACCGGAGCAAAAAATCCTGACCTGTCCTGGCGTGTAATGGAATATTTCTCAACCAAGGGACAGCAGATCGTACTGGATACCGGTATGGGATTACCAGCCAGCAGCGGTGTGGATACAAGCGCATTCGTGGAAGCAAGTGACTTCAATAAATATTTCATTGATTCCATGGAAACAGCAGTTCCATTCCCCTCTCCTCTATATGGAGCAGATTACTGGACACTGATCAAGACAGAATTTGATCTGATGTGGCTGGGCGATGTCTCTGTAGAAGACGCTGTAAACAGTGTTGTTGAGCAGGGCAATGTGATCTTGTCTGGTGAAAACTAATTCAATAGTAGAGAAAATATAAAACAAGAAGGCAGGTGAATTGGCTCTGCTGGTTTACCAGCCTTCTTTTTATCATGGAAGGTTTATAGTATATGGATAAAGCTGTATTTTATCGCAGCGTAATTTCAACTCTGGAAGAGATCAATGAAACGCAGGAAAAAGCAATACAGGATGCCGGTTCGATAATAAAAAAGTCTATCGAGGCTGGCGGAGTTTTGCATGCATTTGCTGCCGGTCATTCGCATATGATGGTAGAAGAATTATTTTATCGTGCGGGAGGATTGGTTCCTGTCAATCCGATCTTTGATCCTAACACTATGCTGCAGTATGGAGCAAAACGAAGCACAGGTTTCGAACGAATCTCAGGTTATGCAAAAGCAGTACTGGACCCGGTTGAAACTAGGCAAGGCGAACCCATTATTATTGTTTCTCACTCGGGAATCAATGCACTGCCGGTGGAAATGGCGCTTCTGGCTGTTGAACGAGATATGCAGGTGATCGCAATTACTTCAAAAACAATATCGAGCAGCCTGGAATCACGGGTTTCAAACGGAATGCATTTGTATGAAGTTGCCCATTTTGTGATCGATAACTGCATTCATGAAAATGAGATGGTAGTTCCCTATGATGAAGATGGTCATCGAGTGGGAGCATATTCTACGATCATCACCGCGTTCATCATTCAAAAACTTGTGATCGAAATAGCTGACCAATTCATCCGGGATGGAAAGACACCACCTGTTTTTTCAAGCGCGAATATTCCGGGTGGTGATGATTGGAATTCGAATTTGATCAATACCTACAAAGATCGTATTAAACTCTTATAAAGAAGATGAAAATATTTCTTGGAATTGATGGCGGCGGATCGAAAACAGAAGCTGCTGCAGCAGCAGAAGATGGGAGGATTTATGGATGGGGAAAAACAGGTCCTTCCAATCCTTTATTTCTGCAGCCTTCTCAAGCATTGGATAATATGCTGGAGGCAGCCGGTGCTGTGTTTTCTCAAGCCGGAATTAATCGGAGAGAAATTGCATATACCTGCATTTGTATCCCCGGTTTTATTAAAACATTCCCAGAAGACAAAGTTGCAAACTCTTTGCAGATTGAAAGGAAGAAGATCAGCATCATGGGAGATGAACGGAGCACCATGCTGGCGGCGCTGGGAAGTGAACCCGGTGTTGTGATCGCTGCGGGCACCGGCTCTTTTGCGATAGGACGAGATGAACACAATAAGGTGATCAGTGCAGGTGGCTGGGGACCAATATTGGGTGATGAGGGCAGCGGATATGATGTTGGGAAACAGGCTCTGCGGGTTGTTATTGCAGAATATGAGGGGAGAGGCGAAAAAAACCTGCTGACTGAAAAGTTATGTGAATTGTGGAAGATCGAAAAAGTGGAAGATATCCGCTTATTTCTGAGCAGCCATGCGAATTTTCAGCAGACCATCAGTGCCTTGGCGCCGCTGGTTTTAGAGTGCGCAGAGGAGGGAGATACAGCAGCACAGAATATCATCAAACAAGCCGGAGAAAGCCTTGCGGATCTGGTGAAAATAGTGGTGACAAAACTTGATCTGCAGGGCAAAGAAATCCCTGTGGTGTTAACGGGTGGAATGAGCAATTTTGAAGAATGGATCAATCCTTTTATTATAGGAAAATTAAAAGATGTGTATAAGATCAATGCGGTCTTGCAGAGACCGAAATTTAACACGGTAATTGGCGCTGTGCTGCTGGCGATGCAAAAAGCAGCGTTTTTCCCGGATGAAAAGACACTTAAAAAACTAAAAGAAAATTATGATAAGGTTTCAGGAGTTGAAAAT
>ENA-ORXD01001263-ORXD01001263.1-sediment-metagenome-genome-assembly--contig:-NODE-1263-length-22305-cov-4.504049_pt1 | contig 22305 bp, 19 predicted proteins | sample MGYA00237862_ERZ511471 | MGnify/ENA metagenome assembly ERZ511471
TTCTCGACAGCAAGGGAGTTTTCTAGGACGATGGAATACCGACGTTTTGCCATGGGGGCCCTTTGGACGAACGCCTATCTCATTTGGGATGCAGAGGGTGTAGCGATCCTTGTCGATCCCGGAGGAGACCCATCCGAAGCTCTGGGTTTTGCGAAGGAAAAGGGGCTTCTAATCGAATGGGTCCTTTTGACCCACGGGCACGGGGATCATATCGGCGGCCTGGATGAAGCCCGCAAGAAGTCAGCCAGGGGAGTTGCCATTCACCGGGCGGATGCTCCCATGCTGACGAGTCCCGAGGAAAACCTGTCCCGCTGGATGGGAACCCCCGTTGAATCCGGAGCTGCAGAGAAGATTCTTGAAGATGGGGAAACGTTTTGGGCCGGACGAATGGAAATTCGCGTCATCCACTCACCCGGACACACGGCTGGAAGTTCCTGCTTCCTCGTCACGGACGGGGAATCGAAAATCCTGATTTCGGGAGACACCCTTTTTGCCAGGAGCGTCGGCCGGACGGATCTTCCCGGGGGAAGCGAAAAAGAATTGAAGGCCTCCCTGTTGAAACTGGCCTCCCTTGCGGATTCCCTGCAGGTCTTGCCGGGGCACGGGCCGGAAACGAACCTTGGCCGCGAGAAGGCGGAAAACCCCTACTGGCCATGAGCCTTTCAAGCTTGCCAATGGGGGAACGTCCACGGGAAAGGCTGCTAAGGGTGGGCCCGGGATCCCTGTCACTGCAGGAACTTCTTGCAATCCTGCTGCGAACGGGACAAAGGGGCAACGACGTGATGGCCCTTGCAGCGGGCCTCCTCAGGGACTATCCTGACGAGCGCGCCCTGGCCCATGCTACGCCGGCGGAGTTATGCGGCTTTTCGGGCCTCGGGATGGCCAAGGCGGCGACGCTTCTTGCCGCGATAGAGCTTGGCCGGCGTTCCTGGGGTGACGGGAAGGCAAACGAGGGGCCCCACTGGCAATCGGTCCTGCGGGATCTTGAGAAATCGATGATCCGTGAAGAGAGGGAATTCATCGTGACTCTTTTCACCGATCGGGCGGGGAAACTCCTGGGCTCGGAAAAGGTTTCCTTCGGGGGCCTGGACGGGGCTTTTCTCGATGCTCCGTACCTCTGCCGAAGGGCGGTTCGCACAGGTGCGGCAGGAGTTGTCCTCATTCATAATCATCCTGATGGGAACCCGAAACCAAGCGATGAAGATCGTTCCCTGACGGCGGCGGTTTCGAGGCAGCTGAAATTGCTGGGTATAGAATTGATCGGTCATTTTGTCGTTGCGGGCGGGAAATCCCGTCCAGTGAGCGCGGACTGAACCATGAAAGCGGGGGGAAGCCTTGTTTCGTTTATTTTCGGGTTTTTTCGGCAGTGACATCGGGATTGACCTGGGTACGGTCAACGTTGTCGTTTACGTGAAAGGAAAGGGGATCGTCATCAACGAACCCTCGGTGATTGCTGTCCGCAAGTCAATCAGGGGTAGCCGGAAGGAGATCCTGGCAGTTGGACGCCAGGCCAAGGCAATGGTCGGAAAGACGCCGGCAGGGATCGAAACGGTGAAGCCCATGAGAGAAGGCGTCATCTCCGATTTTGACATGACCGAAGCGATGATCTCCCATTTCATCCGTGCAGCGGATGATCGCAGGGGTTTTTTCTCACGCCCCAGAGTCGTCGTGTCGGTCCCGGCCTGCGTCACCGAGGTTGAGCGCAGGGCTGTCGTGGATGCGACCCTATCTGCCGGGGCTCGGGAAGCCTACGTGGTCGAGGAACCTTTGGCCGCAGCTTTGGGGGCTTCCCTTCCCATCCATGAACCCCGTGGGAACATGGTGGTGGATATTGGGGGCGGAACCTGCGAGGTGGCGGTCCTTTCCATGGGGGGGATCGTGGTGAGCAAATCCATCCGAGGGGCCGGAGACGAGATCGACAGTGCAATTGTTTCCATGCTTCGCCTGAACCACAAGCTTGCCATCGGCGATGCGACCGCAGAACAGATCAAGTGGGACCTTGGAAGCGTCGCTCCTCTGGACGAGGAACTCAGGATGGAGGTCAAGGGCAGGGCTCTCACTGACGGCTTGCCCCGGTCCATCACGCTTTCATCCGTGCAGGTCCGGGAAGCCATCGAACCCATCATCGAGAAGATAGAGGACACCATCAGGGAGACCCTGGAGGCAACCCCGCCTGAACTGGTCAAGGATATCTACGAACAGGGCCTTGTCCTTGCCGGCGGAGGTGCGCTTTTGCGGGGATTAAGCCAGCGCCTGTCCCAGGCACTCAATGTTCCCGTCTTTGTGGCCGACGATCCTCTCATTGCCGTTTCCCACGGATTGGCAAAGGTCCTGGAGGACCTGGACGCGAAGCGCCCGATCATGAACACGGTTGAACGGGGTTCCCTCTAGGCCGGGGGGGCTGGCGATGGGGCGTGCCGGGACGCGCTACTGGATCTTTTTCCTGGGGACGCTCTCCCTTGGCCTGCTTCTTGCTGCCCTTTCCCCGGGATCTCTTCCCGCAGAAAAGGCGATGGATCTCACCGGCCTGGTCATGAGGATACCCGAGTGGCCCGCCCGAACCATTCGAAACGCAGTGGTCCAGGCTATCGACCTTGCAGCGGGCGAAAGGGTCCTGCGTGAACGGATCGATCGCCTGGAAAACGAGAACATCTCCCTTAGGGGACTTCTCCAGACGACGATCAATTTCGGGTCGGGGCTGGGCGTCCAGGAAGGACACGTGACCCTTAGGCCGCCTGCGGGATGGTGGTCCGAAGTCCGGATCGACCGTGGGGCCAAGGACGGTATCCGCCCGGGGATGGGGGCAACCCAGAATGGCGCATTGGTGGGCAAGGTCTCCAGGGTTGAATCCAACTCGTCGTGGATTGAACTTTTGACCTCTTCTTCCCTCTACATCCCGGTTGTGGTGGAAGAGACCCGGGACCTGGGAGTCCTGAACGGCGAGGGTAACGGAAAAGTCTGGCTGCTCTACGTGCCCGCCGAAAAAAAACTGAGGATGGGGATGGGGGTCAGCACCGCTCTGGTTTCGGAGCAACTGCCTCCTGGAATCCCAATCGGCAAGGTGTCGGCAATCGGATCGGAGATCGGGGGCTACCGTCTCTATGGCCTGAGTCTCGACGCGGATCTTTCAAGGCTTTATAAAATCAAGGTGCTTACCGGGGGGAAACCGTGATGGTTGCCCTTTTCCTTTCTCTCCTCGCCAGGGATCTCCTGCAGGTTGCCTTTTCGGGAACGGCTCTCGTGCCTGATTTTACGGTGCTTGCCCTGGTCTGGCTTGCAGTCTTTCGGTGTGAGGACGCAACCTCGCTTTTTATCCCCGCCTTTCTGGCGGGACTTTTCTGGGACTTGAGATGGACGGCGGTGCCGGGCGTGACATCGAGCGCCTATGTACTGGTCGTCGCTTCAAGTGCATGGCTCTGGTTTCATCTTCCTTCCTCCCGGCGTGGCAATCCGATCCTGTTTCTTTCCTGGGCGTTCGTAGCCCACGGATTTTCATCCCTCCTTCCGGCCCTTCTTTCCGGTCATGGTCTGGGGCTATCCTCCCCGCTGTTATCCCAGCAGGGGATGGCCACGGCCTGCGTCCTCGGTTTGACCGCGCTGTTCATCCGGCGAGTCCGAACACGCCATGAGTAGGGATATCGGGCGTCGATCCCAGCTGAACCTTCGTTTGAACCATTGGCGGGCTTTCATGGTCTATTCCCTGTTGGGGCTCGCCCTGGCGCTTTTTTTCTTCCAGGTGTTGAGAGGGGAACATTTCTCGGACCTTTCGACCCAGAACAAGATCAGGGTGATCAGGACTTCCAGCCCCAGGGGAGAAATCACGGATGTCCATGGGGCACCGCTGGCGGTTAGCGTGCGGACGTTCGATATCGTCGGCTACCCTCCTGACCTGAAGCGGGCGGAAACCCTCGGCATGGTGGCGAATCTGCTCCAGAGGCAGGGCATCCCGGCCACTGCGGAAGGGCTGGGGGAAAGCATCCGGAAGCAGTACTGGGCTCCCTACCGTCCCGTTACAATCGCGTCCAACCTGACTCTTGGGCAGGTGGCCAGCCTCGTGTCCGACCCGGCTTTCCCACCCTTTCTTTCCCCTACGCCTGTTTTCAGGAGGGTGTACCCGGCAGGGGCCCTTACCGCCCATGTCATCGGCTATGTGGGTGAAGTGACCCGGGATGATCTTGCCTCCCGGGCCGAGGAGAAGTACATGGTTGGCGACCTGATCGGGAAAACGGGAATCGAATTGGTGCACGAGGGGACGCTGAGAGGAGTGGCAGCGGAAGAGGCGGTCGAAGTGGATGCGGTGGGAAGGCGGCGGAGGCGGTTGAGCCTGACCCCTCCGACCAAGGGACAGGATCTCAGGCTAACCCTTGATCTTGGTGCCCAGAGAGAGGCACAGCTGCTTCTTGGAGGCAGGAAAGGCGTGATCGTTGCCATGGATGTGAAGGACGGGGCAGTCAAGGTGCTCTACTCCGCTCCTTCCTATGACCCGAACCCACTGACCTGGGGAGTCTCCTCCGGGGAGTGGGGGCGCCTGCTCAATGACCCGGACAGGCCGATGATGAACAGGGCGATCAGCGGAGCCTATCCCCCGGGATCCACGTTCAAGGCGGTGCCTGCTCTTGCGGCACTTGTGGAAAACGTGGTGACCCCTAAGACAACGGTGTTCTGCCCGGGGCAATTCAAGCTCGGGAACCGGGTGTTCCGATGCTGGAAGCGGGGTGGGCACGGAACCGTGAGCCTCGTTTCGGCTCTCAAGGATTCTTGTGATGTATACTTCTACCAGGTTGGACTCTGGCTTGGTATCGATCGCCTGATCAAGTGGTCAAGCCGGCTGGGTGTCGGCCAGGCGACAGGGATCGATCTTCCCGGAGAGTCCCGCGGGAACCTTGCGGGGCGCGAATGGAAGGAAAAGCGTTTTTCGGAATCCTGGTTCCATGGAGACACGGTCAACTATTCCATCGGGCAGGGATTTCTCCTCATGACCCCGTTGCAGCTGGCTCGAGTCTATGCAGCCCTAGCCAACGGGGGAACCCTTGTCGTTCCGCATCTCTCGGCAGCGGAGCATCCGCAGGGAACGGACCTCCACCTTCCCAGGGAAGCCCTCGGCTGGGTCAGGAAGGGGATGGAAGAAGTCGTCAAGTCGGGAACAGGAAGAGCCTCGGGTGTTTACGGGGTGTCGGTTACCGGCAAGACGGGAACCGCACAAAATCCGCATGGGGATGACCACGCGTGGTTTGTGGGGTATGCTCCTTCAGACAACCCCCGATATGTTGCGGTCGCGCTGGTCGAGGGAGGCGGACATGGGAGCTCCGTGGCTGCCCCCATGGTCGGCCAGGTTTTGGCTTATCTCGTGGGTGTAGAGCGCTGAAAGAGGGGGTGGAGGGGATGGAAGTCGAAAGGGAAAAGGCCGCCGTCACCTTAAAAGGGGGTGCGGGCCATCTTCGCCTCGTCGTTCCTGAAGGGATTCCCGATCCCGATGTGTGGCCCGGTCTGGAAAAGACTGTTGAAGAGGCTCATCACTTGCTGGAGGGGGGGCAGATCGTCCTCGACCTCCAGGGGAGGCCTCTCTCCAGGGATTTTATCAGGCGGATGCTGACCGATGTGATCTGGAACCATGGGTTGAAAGTCCTGTCCTGGATCAGTTTCGACAACGAAGGGCAAACCCTGCTCCGAGGGGCGGGCCTGCAAGTGGGAGAGCCCTTGGCACCGGCACCCGAAATCAGGCATGCCCGATCTTTCCAGACCCTTCTTCTCGAGCGGTCTCTCAGGTCCGGACAGAAAGTGGAGCACCCGGGCGATGTCTTCATCGTAGGCCAGGTGAACGATGGAGCGGAAGTCGTTTCAGCGGGGAACATCGTCGTCTGGGGCAGGCTCCAGGGGTTGGTCCACGCAGGCGCGGAAGGCAACATTTCATCCAGGGTCATCGCCAAGTCCTTTGAGGCGACACAGGTCAGGATTGGCCGCCTTTTCAGCACCTTTGACAGCGCTTCCCCCTGGTACGGCAAGAGTGTCCTTTTTGCCGTAGAGGGAGACGCGCTGATTGCAAAGGAATTGCCTTGATCATATTTGATTGAAGAGGAGGGGGCTTTATGGATCCTAGAATCATCGTCGTGACATCGGGCAAGGGTGGAGTTGGAAAAACGACAACGACGGCAAACCTGGCCGTCGCCCTGGCCAAGGCAGGTTACAAGACCGCAGCTGTCGACGGGGATATCGGGCTTAGAAACCTGGATGTCGTCCTTGGACTTGAAAACCGTATTGTTTTCAACCTTGTGGATGTCGTGGAAGGGGCATGCAAGCTGCAGAAGGCCATGGTCCGGGACAAGCGGGTGGAAAACCTTTTCCTGCTTCCCGCCGCCCAGACTCGAACGAAGGATGCGGTTAGTTCGGACCAGATGCTGAAGCTTTGCGACGAACTAAGGGAAAATTTCGACATCACGCTCATCGACAGTCCCGCAGGCATTGAGCAGGGATTTCGCAACGCGGCGGTTGGAGCGGACGAGGCCATCGTTGTCACAACCCCCGAAGTGTCTGCGGTCCGAGATGCGGATCGTATCATCGGTATGCTCGAATCCATGTCCAAATCCCCGATAAGGCTGGTTTTGAACCGCCTCCGGCCAGCAATGGTCAAATCCGGGGACATGATCGACGTCAAGGATGTTCTCGACATCCTTGCGATTGACCTGATCGGCGTCATACCCGACGACACCGCCGTTGTCATCTCCACCAACAAGGGAGAACCTCTTACGCTGGGTGACGAGTCGATCGCAGCCCGTGCTTTCTCGAACGTGGCACGGAGGATTCTCGGGGAAGAAATCCCGCTTCTCGACCTGGAATCGTCTGACCAGAAAGGCTTTTTCGGTTTTCTCCGGAAAGCTTTGGGGCTGTAGGGGGTGGATGGCATGAACTTCCTTGCCCGCCTTTTCCAACTGATAGGAAAAGAGAAGTCCAAGGAGACGGCCAAGAAGCGTCTCCAGCTTGTACTGATCCATGATCGGACGGATATCTCTCCCGAGACCATGGAAAACCTTCGCAGGGATCTCATCGGTGTCATCAGCAACTACCTGGAGATCGACGAAGAGAAAATCGAACTCGACCTGGAGAAAGAGGAGCGTTCCGTGGCCCTCGTGGCCAATATCCCCATAAGGACCGTCAAGAGGAGACCGGAGCGCAGGGCGGAGCCTGCATGAAACTGGGGGAGGAAAAGGGGAACATCTTACGGCTACTGTTCGTTTCGTCGGATCGCAACCTCCTCTCTGCGGCCGTCGGCCTTTTCCTCATTGGCCTCTTTTCCATCTTCAGCGCCAGCCTCGGCATGGAGAAAAACGCCGGGGCTTTCGTTGTCAGGCAGGCAATCTGGGGACTCATCTCGTTTGGTGCCTATGCCCTGGTCCTGAGGATCGGTTACCTGCGCATTCTCGACCGGGCTTACAGGCTCTACGGGATTGCCCTGGTGTTGCTGGTGTTTGTGCTTGTCATGGGGAATGTCGTCAGGGGCTCCCAAAGCTGGATCGGCTTTGCGGGAATCCGGCTTCAACCCTCGGAGGTCACCAAGGTGGCCCTTGCGCTTCTGCTGGCCAAGCACCTCTGCAGGCATCCCGTGCACGGGCCGAGGGACCTCGCAGGCGTCCTGGCTCTTTCCGGACTCAGCCTCATCCTCGTATTGGCCCAGCCAGATCTTGGGAGCGCCATCGTACTTGCGGTCATGATTTTCACGGCCCTGTATGCAGCCGGAACCCCGGGAAGATACCTGCTCGGGCTTTCGGGCGCCGCACTTCTGGCGATGCCGGTTGCATGGCATTTTCTCAAGGCCTACCAACGCCTGCGCCTCATGGTGTTTTTGAACCCCTATGTCGATCCTCTCGGGGCGGGTTACAACGTGATTCAGTCCAGGATCGCCGTGGGTTCGGGGCGCCTGCTTGGCAAGGGGTTCATGATGGGGACCCAGAGCAAGCTGGGGTTTCTTCCCGAGCCCCACACGGATTTCATTTTCAGCGTTTTTGCCGAGGAGTTCGGTTTCCTGGGCGGTATCGCCCTCCTGGCCCTTTTTACGCTTCTGCTCTGGCGCATCGTTGCGGCAGGAGTCAAATCCAGGGACCTCCGCGGCAAGGTCCTTGTCGCTTCCATCGCGGGCTGGATCTGGTTCCAGATATTGGAAGGCATGGCTATGAGCATGGGGCTCGCTCCCGTAACGGGCTTGCCCCTGCCTTTCCTGAGCTACGGGGGAAGTTCCCTCCTTGCGCTCGGGATCGCCCTGGGTCTCGTACAGAGTGTTGTTGTCGAAAACCCGCGGCCAGATGACGATTCTTGAGGTGACGAATGAAAGTGGAAAGGCCATTTGAAATGGACAGCGTTTTGTGGCCCCTCCTGGCGACGGTCAAGCACCCGGCACGTTATATTGGCCAGGAATGGGGCGCCATCGATAAACCCAGCGGAAATGAGGCTCCTGCCGTACGGCTTTGTCTTGCCTTCCCGGATGTCTACGAGGTCGGCATGAGCTTCCTGGGGTTCCAGATTCTTTATGCCCTGGCGAATTCACTTGAAGGAGTCGTAGCGGAAAGAGCCTATTGCCCTTGGATCGACATGGAGGCGTCCCTGCGCTCTGCCGGCCTGCCCCTGGCGTCACTGGAGTCGGGCACACCACTTGGAAGTTTTGATGCAGTGGGATTTACCCTCCAGTACGAGTTGACCGCCACGAACATCCTGACAATGCTTGACCTTGGTGGAATTCCCCTAAGGTCCGCGGACCGTCGCGAGGGCGATCCGCTCATCATGGCGGGAGGGCCTGGAGCCCTGGCTCCGGAACCCCTGGCCCCCTTTATCGATTTCTTTTGCATGGGTGACGGTGAAGAACTGCTTCCGTCCGTTCTGCAAGTGATGGCGGAAACACGGGGATACCGGAGGGATGATCGCCTGTCATGCCTTGCTGCGCTGCCTGGCATCTACGTTCCGGGTCTCTCAACGTGCAAGTTCTCGGACGGGGGCGTGGAGATCCGATCCAAACAACCCCTGCCGATCAAGCGCCAATTTGTCCTCGACATGGACGCTGCGTTTTCACCTTCATCCCTCATCGTCCCCGACACAGGGATCATCCACGACAGGGTTCCCGTCGAGATTTTTCGCGGGTGCACCAGGGGTTGCCGGTTCTGCCAGGCGGGCATGGTCTATAGGCCGGTTCGCGAAAGGAGCCCCGAAAAGGTCGTCGATATCGCCCGGGACCTACTGGAGAAGACCGGCTGGGAAGAAGTCGGCCTGGTTTCCCTTTCTTCCTGTGATTACTCAGGCCTGGTCCCCGCTCTCGAAACTCTTTCCGTCAACCTCAGGGGCCCCGGCATCAAGCTGAGCCTTCCAAGCCTCCGGATGGATGCCTTTTCCGTGGAATTGGCCGCGCGCCTCGAGACGGTCAAGAGGGGTGGATTGACTTTCGCCCCTGAAGCCGGGAGCCAGCGTTTGCGGGATGTCATCAACAAGGGCATCAGCGGAGACGATATCTGCGCGACAATGGAAGCTCTCAGTGAGCATGGATGGGACAGGGTAAAGCTTTATTTCATGGTTGGACTCCCTACGGAAACCGAGGCGGATTTGCAGGGGATTCTGGACATTTCCAGGGAAGCCTTCGGGATTCTAAGGAAAAGGCACAGGAGAGCCGAGGTGTCCGTTTCAGTCAACGGCTTTATTCCGAAACCGCACACCCCGTTCCAGTGGGAACCCCAGCTTCCTTTCCTGGAAACCGAATCACGGTGCAGGTGGCTGAAGAGGCAACTCGGAAACCCGCGGATCACGATGAATTATCACGATCCCCGGCAGGGCTTTGTCGAAGCGGCGTTTGCCAGAGGGGATCGGCGACTGGCGGATGTGATCGAAAGGGCGTGGAGAAACGGGTGCCGTTTTGACGGGTGGACGGAAACATTCCGATTTGATGCCTGGATGCAGGCTTTCGATTCGGAAGGGCTGGATCCCGGGGAATTCGCCAATCGCTCCCGGCAGGAGCACGAATCTTTCCCGTGGGACCATATCGATACAGGGGTGACACGCGAGTTCCTCTGGCGGGAGAGGGAAAAGGCCTTCTCTGCAGCGAAGACCGACGATTGTCGAACCGGAAGCTGCCAGGGGTGCGGTTTTTCACCGACGGAATGTCCTCGTCTTGGAAGGGAGGGCAACCGATGAGCCGGATACGCTTCCTTTTTTCCAAGAGAGGGTTTGCCGCTTTTGTCCCCCACGTGGAAATGCCCCCACTCATCGCCAGGTCGGCACGAAGGGCGGGAATGGAAATTCTCCAGACGGAAGGGTTTGCCCCTCACCCTAAGATAAGCCTTGGGCCGGCGCTGCCGGTAGGTGTCCCTGCCCTTGCCGAGCCTGCAGAAATCTGGGTGAACAACTGGGGAGAAAGCACCTTTGAGACCTGGAAGACATTCCTGCCGAAAGGCTTTGGACTCCTTCGGGCGGAAGTCGTGGACGGGCCTGCCCTTAGCCGGCTCTGCAAGGTTGGGGAGTACAGGATTTTCTTCAGGGACATTCCTCCCGCAGAGTCGGACATGACCCGGGCTCTCGACGCCGCTATCCAGGAGGAGGGAATTCTTCACGTCCTGGAAAAGGAGGGCGATTCCATCCGGGTGGTCCTTGGCCAGCCCGATCGCTTCGGTCCGGGACTTTTTGTCAAGGCATTCAGGGGCGCGGGTCTCGTGGAAGGGTGGCAGGACCTGCTGATCGTGAGAACGGCAGTGGGACAATGGGAAGAGAACGTCGTAAAGCCTCTCGTTTAACACTGGGGAGTGACGTGATGACGATAGAGAGACAGATCATAGCAAATGTTCTTGACTCCGAAGAAATGCGCCTGGCGATCCTTGAGGAGGGGCGTGTCTCGGAGATTTTTTGTGAGCGGATGTGGGAAACGCAAAAAGCCGGGGAAATATTCAAGGCCAGGGTGGATAGCGTTCTCCCCGGGATGAACGCATCGTTCGTGAGCCTTGGAGACGGCAGGAATGCTTTCCTGTACCTGGAGGATGCACGCGGAATCAACATTCAGGCGAATGCGGAAGTGGTCGTCCAGGTCATAAAGGCGGCCCGGAAAGGCAAGGGGGCAAGGGTTTCCGCCCGTGTCTCGCTGCCGGGTCGTTTCCTTGTGCTGGTTCCGGGAGGAAACGAAACCGGCGTGTCCAAGCGAATCCTTGACGAGGAAGAGCGCAAGCGCCTCAGGCAACTTGCCCGCTCACTCCGTCCAGCGGGCTTCGGTGTCATCGTCCGGACGGTGGCGGAAGGGGTTTCTGCAGAAGCCCTCCAGGGGGACCTGGCAATGCTTTTGGAACAGTGGAATGAAATTTCTTCCCTGGCTGAAAGGCAACCGGCCCCTTCCCTGTTGTACCGGGACATCGGCCTGGTGGGGAGAATCCTGAGGGATGAACTGAACGGGGACGTTTCCGAAATTGTCGTCGATTGCCCCGACGAGTATGAGAAGGTTGCCGCCTATGTTCGCGATTTCTTTCCCGAGCAATCGCCGCAGGTTGAACTTTACTCGGGGTCCGTTCCGATATTCGAGTTCTACGGTATCGAGAAAGAACTGGCCGCCGCCCTGGAGCGCAAGGTCTGGCTGCCTTCGGGGGGCACGCTCGTGGTGGATCAGGCAGAAGCCTTGACTGTCATCGACGTGAACACCGGTAAGTACGTCGGCGTGACGAATCTCCGGGAAACCGTCCTGAAGACGAACCTCGAAGCGGCTGAGTCGATCTACAGGGTCCTGAGACTTCGATCTATCGGGGGTATCGTTGTCGTTGACTTCATCGACATGGAATTCGAGGAAGACAAGAATATCCTTCTGCAGCGGCTTGAGGAAATCTTCAGGCACGATCGCTGCAAGGCGCGAGTTTATGGCGTCACACAGCTTGGACTTGTGGAGATCACGCGCAAGCGGGCAAGGGGAGATATCAAGGGAACATTCACGCGCAGCTGTCCGTTCTGTTCGGGGAATGGCTGGGTTTTGAAGGAAGACACCGTGGCCCTCTCGATCAAGCGTTTCTTGAGAAAAGTGTGTCGCTCAGGAAAAGCCGAGGCCCTCATTCTGGAACTTTATCCCGCAGTCGCCAGGCATATCGCAGAAAACTATCTCAATGCATGGGAAGAGGAATTCGAAAGGAAGATATTCCTCCGGGAAATGCACGGATTCCCCTGGGAAAAATTCCGGCTCGATTTCCAGGGTTCCCTGTCGCAGGCAGAGCACAAGGTCAATGTATATCGCCCAGCTGCAACTCAAGGGATTTAAAAGTTTCGGGGGCGACCACGTGCTCGCCCTTTCTCCCGGCCTGACCTGCGTTGTCGGACCCAACGGGAGCGGCAAGAGCAACCTGCTGGATGCCATGCGCTGGGTTCTGGGGGAAGGGGTTCCTTCCGACCTCAGGATCTCCCGCCAAACCGACCTTCTTTTCCAGGGCAGCGCGAGCCTGCCTCCTTGCAGGGAGACGGATGTGTGCGTCAAACTCCTTTCCGGCACCGAAGGATGCCTGATCCGCAGAAGGGTGGATCGTGAAGGGGCAGCGTCGGTCACGGTCAACGGAAGCCGAATGCGTCTCCAGGACCTGGACCAGGTCAAGAGGGACTGGGGGCTGGAGGGAGTCCGTTTCGCCTTCATCGGCCAGGGGGAGATTTCAGAAATTATTCAGCAAAAGCCCCTTCAGCGGAGAATGCTCCTGGAAGGTCTCTTCGGGATCGATCTCTACCGGAGGAAGCGCGAGGAAGCCGTTGACCGGCTCAGGCGGGCGGAAGAAGAGCTGCTCCGCCTGGCGACCCTCCTTTCGGAGTTGTCCGCGCGCCGCGAGGAGATTGCGCCCATGGTCGAAAAAGCCGGTAGGGCCCGGATCATCCTTGCCACCCTCGAAGACCAGAGGCGCCTCTTTTACTGGCTGCGCAGGGAACGCTCCGAATCGGCCCTCGAAGCCCTGCGGGTAAAACGGCTCCTTCTGGAAAAGGAACAATCGACTCATGCCTTCTGGAGCGGTGGCTGGACCCGCCGGCGAGACCTTCTCGAACGAAGCCTTGCCATCCTCCAGGAAGAGATGGGATCCTGCCGGGAAGAGGGAGACAAGGTTCTCAATGTCATCCAGGAGACACTTCGCCAGGCAGCTTCCCTCGCTTCCGCCCTCAGGAGAGACAGGGACCAGGCCAAGGTGGCTCAATTGGACCTGCTTGGAAAACGCGAGGCCCTACTTGGTCTGGAAAAGGAAGAAACGGCTCAGAGGACCCTGGCAAAAGCCCTTGAAGCCGAACTTTCAGAGAAAAGGGCTGCCGCACGGACTGCCAGGCAGGAGCGCCTGCAGCGCCAGGAAGAGAGTGATAGGCGGAAAAGCGAAGTCAAGGCCCTCTCCAGGAAGAAAGCCGGGCAGGAAACCGAAATCGAAGCGTTGAAAGCCCGATTGGAAGGCCTGGGTCGCCAAGTCGGCACATTTGTCAAGGAATTGCGGATGGCAGCCGCAGAGGCAAAGAACCTGGGCGAGGCCGTGTCGGAAGCAGAGGGGGCGGTTCTTGAAGCCGGCGAAAGGTGCACGGCGGCAATCGAATCCCACTCGGCGGCTTTTGCCGCTTCCCAAAAGGCCGCAGCTGAGATTTCGAGGCTAAGGAAGCAGGCGATGCAGCACGCCTCGGAATTGGAAAACCTGAGCCAGAAAATGGATGGGCAGGTCCTTCCGCGCCCTGTCCAGTTCCTTGTTGCCGCCTCAAGGCTGGGTCGCCTCCCGGCATCGCCCCTTCCTGTCATCGAGGCATTCGAGTGCCCTCCCGGCTACGAAAGGGCCGTTGAGTCCTTCCTGGGAGCAAGGCAGTTCTGGCTTATGGTGAAAGACATGGACGAGGCACAAGTTTGCATCGACAGGCTTCGCAGGGCAGGTGCGGGACGAGCGACATTCCTGCCCCTTGAACGATGCCGAACCTTGAGACCGGCTCGCGAAGCCGGCCTGGAAAGCGAACCTGGGGTGTTGGGGTGGGCCATTGACCTTCTCGAGATCGACGCAAAATGGGAAAAAGCCTTGGCACACCTATTGGGAGACCTCCTCCTGGTGAAAGACTACAGCTCGGCTGCCCGACTCGTGAGGAGCCAGCCCCGGCTTGCCGTTGCCACGCTGGAAGGAGACGTCTTCATGCCCGGCGGATCCATCAGCGGGGGAAGCCAGAAAGGTGGTTCGGGCGGCATCGAATTGCGGCGTCGCAGAAAACAGCTCGAAACATCGCTGGAAGAACTGCATGCGGAGACGGATCGCCTGCAATCCCTCTTTTCGGAGGCAGAAAGCCTGGAAATAAGGACCTCAAGCGAGAAAGAAGAAGCCTTCGGCAAGCGCAGGGACGCGGAGGAAGCTCTTCGCCTCCTGAAAGGGAAGAAGGAGCGGATCGACGAGGAAGTTTTGCGTTTGCAGGATTCCCGAAGGAAGGTCCTGGAATCCCTTTCCGGGACGGGACGGTCTTTCCTCGCGATTTCCCTGGAATTGGAAAACACGAGGTCCCAACTGGGCTCAATGGAAGCCGCAATTGTCGATCATTCCTCGGAAGAGAACATCTCAAGCCTGGAAACCGATGTCCTCCTGGTCGAGGAAAGGCAGCGGGGTGCTCTAGACCTGCTCGTAAGAGTCGAGAAGGAGAAGCGGGGAGTCCTGGAGGCCCTGAAGGTGGCCGATTCTGAAATCGCAAGGCGCGAACTCACTCTGGAAAAGATCCTTGCCGACCTTTCCTGCCTTGGGAAAAAATATCTCTCCTTCTGGAAAAAGAGAACGGAAATGGCAGGCCGGGAAAGCGCCCTTTCCGCCCGTGTGGGGAGGGACAGGAAGGATCTTGTTCGCGTGGTTGCAAGGGAAGGACGGGCCCAGGAGGCTTTCCGGCGCTGCCGTGACCGTCTGGGAGAACTGGAAAGGGAAATCGGCGAGGCTGAAAACAGCCTGGCGGAACTCGTGGGCGAGTGGGAGGAAACGTTCCCTTACCCGGGCAAGGATAGTGGGGGGGAAGCCGACCTCGAGGATGTGAAACGGGCGATAAGGAACGCGGAAAAAACCCTTCGGGCTATCGGAAACGTGGAAATGGGAGTTCTTTCCGAAGAAGAGTCCCTTAGGGAACGTACGACGTTCCTGTCCGAGCAGAGCGGTGATGTCAGGGAAGGCATACGAACACTGCAGGATTTTATCCTGGAGACGGACAGGCAGGCTTCAAGGGTGTTCCGTCTGGCCATGGAGGGAATCGACCGCCGTTTCGACGCCCTTTTCCAACGTCTTTTCGGTGGAGGGGAGGCCCACCTGGAGATAGAAGGCGAAGGTGGAGGATGGGAGGCGGGTGTCGATGTGACGGCGAGACCACCCGGCAAGCGTCCCCAGGGATTGGCCCAGCTGTCCGGAGGCGAGCAATCCCTTACGGCAATCGCCCTGCTATTTGCGGCCATGGAAGAAGCCCGCGTACCCATCGCGATCCTGGACGAAGCGGACGCCGCACTGGATGAAGTCAACCTGAGGCGATACGTTGATCTGGCCGGGGAGTATGCCCGCGATCTCCAGATCATCGCCATGACCCACAGAAGGACGACCATGGAAAAGGCGGATGTGCTCTATGGAGTCACTCTTTCGGAACCGGGTCTCTCCCAGGTTGTCGGGGTACGTATGGAGGATTGGACATGAGCGAAACAACACGAGATGACATCCTGTACGGCGAACTGAACCTCCTCCAACCCGTTGAAGGACCCCGGGTCTCCGTTGACACGATCCTGCTCTCGGCTGCGGTAAACTTGCGCAAGGGAGAAAAAGTCCTGGAATTGGGATGCGCCCACGGGGCGGTTCTCCTCATACTTGCACGCAAATTCCCCCGAGCTGCGCTTTTCGAGGGTCTCGAAATCTGCAAGGAGTTGGCGGACATGGCCGTGGAGAACGCCAGGTCCAATGGCCTGGAAGACCGGGCAAGATTCACTCACGGAGACCTTAAGGAGATCCGGCACCATTACGAGCCGGGTTCTTTTGATGTTGTTCTCATGAATCCCCCATACAACGATCCTGTGAAAAGCCGGGTCAGCCCTCATTCGATAAAGGCCGTGGCCCGCCACGGGATGGCCTGCACTCTTGAGGACGTGGCTGAAGCCGCGAATTTCCTGTTGAAACCGAAGGGAAGGTTTTATCTCGTGCTGAGAGCGAGCCGTGCAGCGGAAGCCCTGAGCCTGCTCAGGCAGGAAGGCCTGGAGCCGAAGCGAATTCGCTTTGTCCATTCCGGTCCGGGAAAGGAAGCGTCCACGTTTCTCCTGGGGGCCGTGAAGGGAGGCAGGGGGGGCTTGGTGGTCGACCCGCCTCTTTTCATCACGGATGAGCAAGGGAACTACACTTCCGCGCTCCTGGCGGCCTACAGGCTGGAGAGTCCGCCATGCCTTTGACGCTTGTCCCCACCCCTGTCGGAAACCTCGAAGACATCACACTCAGGGCGATTCGAGTGCTGAAAGAAGCGGATCTCATCGCGTGCGAGGATACGCGGAGGACATTACGGCTTCTTAACCACCTGGGGATTCGGATCCCCCTTGTTTCCTCCCATGAGCACAACGAGAAGGAAAAAGCGCCTTTCCTGCTGAAGGCACTGCGGGAGGGGAAAAGAGTCGCGCTCGTATCGGACGCCGGGACACCCGGAATCTCCGACCCCGGAGCCCACCTTGTCGGCGAAGCCATCCGGGAGGGTATTCCCGTCGAAGTCTTGCCCGGAGCCACGGCGCTAATCCCGGCCCTTGTCCTCTCGGGTCTCCCGGCTTATACGTTCCATTTCGCGGGATTCCTGCCCCCTCGCAGGGGAGACCGGCAAAAAAAACTTCGTTCTCTCAGCGACATTCCCTGCACGCTTGTGTTCTACGTCTCTCCCCACAGAATCAGGGGAGAGGTGTCCGACTGCGCGATTATCCTTGGCAACCGCCCTGCCGCCCTGGTCCGTGAACTGAGCAAGGTTCACGAGGAGGTCCTGAGGATGGACCTGGAACAGCTGGCTGAAAAGGCAATGTCTCCCATGAAGGGAGAGATGGTCCTGGTCGTGGGAGGGGCCCTGGGTCGCCCTGAAGAATCGGGCGGAGCAGACGGACAGCCCTGGGAGGGAGTTGCCCGTGAAGCTTTGCTGGAAGGCCTGTCGATAAAGGATGTTGTCAAAATGGTTCACGAGCGCTATGGTATTCCGAAAAACTGCGCCAAGGCCTTTTTGATGAAGGCGACTCCAGAAAACGAGGAGTCCTTATAATAAAAAAGTTTCGATGAATCGGCGAAGAGGAGGCAAGAGAAGATGAACAGGGAACCTTTTTATATCACCACTCCAATTTACTATGTCAACGACGTTCCGCATATTGGGCATGCCTACACGACGATCGCAGCAGACGTCAGCGCCCGTTTCCACCGTATGATGGGGCAGCCCGTCCTTTTCGCCACGGGGACCGACGAGCATGGGCAGAAAATCCAGCAGGCAGCCGAGAACAAGGGGCTCACGGCCCTGCAGCTTGCGGACCAGACCGTTGAGAATTTCAAGAGGCTTTGGGAAGCGCTCGGGATTACGAACGATGACTTTATCCGGACCACGGAGGAAAGACACGAAAAGGTCGTCACCGCCATTTTCGAGAAACTCATCGCCCAGGGGGACGTCTACAAGGGGACTTATGAGGGCTGGTACTGCGTGCCATGCGAAACCTATGTTCCCGAGGCCCAGATGGGCGAGGGCAAGACATGTCCCGACTGCAAGCGCTCGCTTGAGAAGATGACCGAGGAAAGCTATTTTTTCCGGATGTCCAGGTACGAGGAACCGCTGCTTCGCTTCTACGAGGAGAACCCGGACGCGATCCTGCCCCGGACGCGCTACAACGAGATCCTCAGCTTCATCAGGGGAGGTCTGAAGGACCAATCCATTTCAAGGACGACCCTGAAGTGGGGGATTCCCGTTCCGGGAGACGAACGCCATGTCATCTACGTCTGGTTTGATGCCCTGATCAACTACCTGACCGTTTGCGGATACCCGGATGACGAGGCCAAGTGGACAAAGTTCTGGCCCGTGGTTCGGCACCTGGTGGGCAAGGACATCATCCGCTTCCACTGCGTTGTCTGGCCGGCCATGCTGCTGGCTCTCGGGCTCAACCCTCCCCGCCAGGTCTTTTCACACGGCTGGTGGACGGTCGAGGGGGAGAAAATGTCAAAGTCCAAGGGCAACGTGGTTGACCCGTTCGAGATGGTAGACCTTTACGGGAAAGATGCATTCCGGTATTTCCTGCTAAGGGAAGTTCCCTTCGGGCTGGATGGGGATTTTTCCGAAAGCGGGCTTGTCCGGCGTATCAATTCCGATCTTGCGAACGACCTGGGAAACCTCCTGAACAGGACCCTTCAGATGATCGAGCGCTTCAAGGGGTGCACGGTTAACGGATGCGGTACCTCCGATGTCCTTGATGTTGAGATGGGGAAACTGGCTTTGACAACGAAGGAGACTGTCGTCGCCCGGATGTCGGACTTCGCTTTCGACGAAGCCCTGAAAACCATCTGGACATTTGTTTCCAGGATGAACAAGTATATTGACGAGACGGCTCCCTGGAAGCTGGGGAAGGACAACGATCCGCGTCTGGATTCCGTTTTGGGGACTCTCTACCAGGCCCTGGTCCAGATTTCGCTGCTGGTCGCCCCATTCATGCCGGAGACGTCGCTGCGCATGTGGAAGCAGCTCGGCCTTGACGGCGATCCAAACAGTGCCCTTTTCGAGGACTACCCCTGGGGCTTCCTTCCCGAGGGGACATCGATCAGGCGGGAGGAAGTTCTCTTCCCCCGCATAGACTTGAAGGCCTGGGAAGCGGAAAGGGCCGAACGGGAAGCGAAGAAAAACCTCCTGCCGGATCCTGGCGAGCACGAAGCGGAGGTTGCAGTGGAGGATTTCCGCAAGATCGAGCTGAGGACCGCGAGGGTCCTGGCCGTCGAACCGGTTCCGAACGCCAACAAGCTCTACAAGCTGGACCTGGACCTGGGATACGAGAGAAGGACGATCGTTTCCGGTATCCGGGAGTTTTACGAGCCCGGCGACCTCGTGGGAAGGGACATCATCGTCATCTGCAACCTGAAACCCGCAAAACTCAGGGGAGTGGTCAGCAACGGAATGCTCCTCGCGGCTGAGAGTCCCGACGGAAAGGACCTCGCCCTTTTGACGATAGACCGCAATATCACTCCCGGCAGCCGGATTCACTGAACGGCCGCCCTTGCTGGACGATCCCCGCTGGGGATCCGGCCTGAACATCGCGGGCAGCAGCAGGCCCGCGATGCATTTTTGGAGGTACTGATGCGACTTGTAGACACCCATTGCCATCTCAACATGAAGGAACTGTCTGCCACCCTGGAGACAACCTTGCGTTCCGCCCGGGAGGCAGGACTTGAGCGCCTTCTCGTGGCGGGTTTTGACGAACCTTCAAGCCGGGAAGCGGTAACCCTGGCAAGGGCACACATGAGGGAAGGCCTTTTTGCCGCCGTGGGGATACATCCCCATGACGCAAAGACCTGTCCTTCGGGGAAGCTTCCCGGGACCCTTGCTGCCTGGGCGCAGGACAGCCGTGTGGTGGCCATCGGTGAAACCGGACTTGACTTTCACTACGATCATTCACCCAGGAACCTGCAGGGAGACTGTTTCCGTCAACACATCGATTTGGCAATAAATTTCGGGAAACCCCTGGTTGTCCATGTCAGGGAAGCTTACGGCGAGGCTCTTGATGTCCTCCGCAGGGAGAATGCGGATCGGTGCGGAGGGGTCATCCATTGCTTCGCCGGGGAATGGCGCCATGCTGTGGAAGCCTTGGACCTTGGCTTTTATGTCTCCTTCGCCGGGCCCGTGACATACCCGAGATCAACCGGCCTGAGGGAGGTGGCGGCAAAGATTCCGATGGATCGGCTTCTTTGCGAGACGGATTCCCCCTACCTTGCCCCCCAGCCATGGAGAGGGAAAAGCAACCAGCCGGCGTATGTGGCGGCCGTTTACGAAACGGTCGCTGCCACGAGGGGAATGCCGATCGAAGAGTTTGCTGAAGAAGTTTGGCGAAATGCCGCCCGGCTGTTCGGGTGGGAGGCCGCGAATGTTTGAATTCAACCTCCAGGCCCAGTGCCCGCAGACGGGAGCAAGGGCGGGAACCCTGGCCACTCCTCACGGGATTATCGAAACCCCCGTCTTCATGCCGGTGGGAACACAGGCGACCGTCAAGGCCATGACCCCCGATGAACTGCAAGGAATGGGTGCCCGGATCATCCTTTCGAACACCTACCATCTCTTCCTAAGGCCCGGGGCGGGCCTTATCAGGGAAGCAGGGGGGCTGCACCGCTTCATGGACTGGAACGGCGCAATCCTGACCGACAGCGGGGGCTTCCAGGTTTTCTCGCTATCGGACCTTAGGAAGGTGACCGATGAAGGGGTGACCTTCCGCTCCCACCTGGACGGCAGTTCTCACTTCATGACCCCGGAAAGGGCCATTTCCATCCAGGAAGAGTTGGGAAGCGACATCGCCATGTGCTTCGATGAATGCGTCCCATATCCGTCCAGCGAAGAGCTTTCCATGGAAGCCGTACTCAGGACGACCCGTTGGGCCCAACGATGCAGGGCCGCACACTCGCGGACGGACCAGGCCTTGTTCGGTATCGTGCAGGGTTCGGTCTTTGAAGGCCAGCGGTTGAGGTCGGCGGAGGCCCTCATGGGAATCGGCTTCGATGGTTACGCCATAGGGGGACTTTCTGTCGGCGAACCTCACAGTGAAATGTACCGGATCCTGGATTTGGTGACCCCGGTGCTGCCGGTGGACCGCCCCCGCTACCTGATGGGCGTCGGCCTTCCTTCAAACCTCTTGGAGGGGGTAGCCAGAGGGGTCGATATGTTCGACTGCGTCTTGCCGACACGTACCGGCAGGAACGGCACGGTTTTCTTTTCCGGAGGCCGGCTTAATCTCAAGAATGCCGCTTTCACGCGTGATTTCCAGCCCATCGATCCTGAATGCGACTGTATGGTCTGCCGCCGCTTCACCAGGGCTTACCTCAGGCATCTTTACAAGGCAGGCGAGATCCTGGCCGCCAGGCTTTGTTCCTGGCACAACCTCCACTTTCTCGTGAACCTCATGAAACAGGCCCGTGGAGCGATCCTGGCAGGGCGGTTCCCCGAATTTCGCGATTCTTTCCTGGAGCGCTTCGGAGAGGGGAGGCCTGCCCTATGAGGGCAAGGATCATGGACGTCCGGGGTTGTCCTGCCAAAGGGGTTTTGCAGGAGGCCGCCACCCTGCTGAGGGAGGGCGGGCTAGTCGCCTTCCCGACAGAGACGGTCTATGGCCTGGGGGCGAATGCCCTCGACGGGAAAGCCGTGCTTCGAATCTTCGAAGCCAAGGGAAGGCCTCCCGACAACCCTTTGATCGTCCACGTTTCGGAACCTTCCGGAGCTGACAGGGTCGCTTTCGTCCCGGACCTGGGGCGGCGGCTTATGGAACGGTTCTGGCCAGGTCCGCTGACCCTTGTCATGCCCGCCCGCGAGATCGTCCCGGCTTCAGTAACCGCAGGACTCACGACCGTGGCAGTGCGAATGCCTTCACAACCGGTCGCGCTTGAACTGATCCGCCTGGCCGGAGTCCCGGTGGCAGCCCCCAGCGCAAACTTGAGCGGAAGGCCCAGCCCAACGGAGGCCGGGGCAGTGGAGGAAGACCTGGGCGATAGGGTGGAGATGATCCTTGACGGCGGGGCCACCCAGGTTGGGGTGGAATCGACGGTGCTGGACATCACGGGTGAAAGAGCAGCCTTGTTGAGGCCCGGCGGGGTTCCGATCGAGACATTGGAGGAATTCCTGGGGTATCGGCCAATCCTGCCTGGTGAGGAGGGTGCGGTTGCCGGGCGCTCCCCAGGCACCCGCTATCGGCACTACGCGCCACGCGTTCCGCTTTTCCTCAGGGAATGCGAATCGGTCTGGACAAAGGTCGAATCCTGGGATTCCGCCCAAAGGGCTTACGTGGGAATCCGTCCCCCGGTCGGCGACTTTGCCTGGGTTCGGCTCTTCCCGGATGAGGAATCCTATGCCCGCGGTCTTTTTTCGGCCTTGCGGGATTTGGAAAGGTCCGGCGCCCGAGTGATCGTAGCGGATTGGCCAGCCGAGGCCCGGGTCGGGCTTGCCCTGAGAGACCGGCTTAAGAGGGCCTCCGGCGGTTCCTTGATACCGGAATGAAGAAGAGCCCTTGCCAAAAAGGGAGCGGGTTGCTAAAATCCCGTTTGTCAGTCTTGATGTCGGGGTGGCGGAATTGGTAGACGCGCTAGACTCAGGCTCTAGTGGGCATTAGCCTGTGGGGGTTCAACTCCC
>ENA-ORXD01001264-ORXD01001264.1-sediment-metagenome-genome-assembly--contig:-NODE-1264-length-22305-cov-4.329314_pt1 | contig 22305 bp, 20 predicted proteins | sample MGYA00237862_ERZ511471 | MGnify/ENA metagenome assembly ERZ511471
CTTGCCCAGGGGGAGTTCGCGGCCTTTCTCCAGGCCCCTCCCGGCGAGCGGGCCCCCATCCTGGAGCAGATCACGGGCACGGAAATCTACAGCCGCATTTCGGAGAAGGTGCACGAACGCCTCGGCGGGGAGCAGGCGGCGCTCGCCGCCCTCGAGGCGGAGCTTCGGGGAATCCGGGTCCTGGACGGCGGGGAGGAGCGGGCGCTCCTGGAAAGCCTGAAAGAGAAAGAGACCGTCGAGGCGGAGCGGGCCGGGAGAGAGGAGGTCCTCCGCGGGGCCCTTCGATGGATCGAGACCCTGGCCGGGCTGGAGCGGGAAATCGGGGAGCTTGACGGAAAGACGGCGGCCCTGGAGATCCGGGAGCGGGCCTTCGAGGAGGACGGGAAGCGGCTGGACAGGGCGCGCCGGGCCGCCGGTCTCGAGGGGGATTACCGGGAGCTGGCCGCCCTGAGGGCGGAACAGGAAAGGGACCTGAGGGAACGGGACGGCGCCGCCGCGGCCCTTCCGGGAAGGGAGGAAGCCCGGGGGAAGGCCCTTGCCGCCGTGCGGGACGCCGAAATCCTGCTCGCCGGGGCCCGGGAGCGGCGGACCTCGGAAGGGGAGGTCATCCGGCGGGTCCGGGATCTGGACGTCCGTCTGGGCGAGCGGATCCTCCAGCGGGAAGGGAAGGACCGGGAGGCGGGGAATCTGGAGCGGCAGGCGGAAACCTGCCGCGGCGGGATCGAACGGGGCGAGGAGGAACGGAAAAGCCTCCAAAGCGCCCTGACGGCGATCCGGAAATACCGGGAAGAACACGGCGTCGACGCCGGGCTGCCGGCACGCCTTCCCGTTATCGAGCGGGGTGTCGAATCCCTTCGCGAATGCGGGACGAAGGCGAAAGCGGCGCGGGAAGCCCTCGCCGCGGCGGAGGCGGAAAGCACGTTCGCCCTGGAGGCCCGGCGGAAAGCGGAATCGGACCATGAGAACGCCCGCCGGGCCTTCGAGGAGGCCCGGAAAGGGCTTTCATCCCTCGAAGAAGACATGGCAGCCCTCCTGGGGGAAAGGGAGGAGCGCGCGTGGCGCCTGGATCTGGATACCCTGAGGAACAGGGAGCGCGTCCTGGTCCGGGCGGGGGACATACTGGCACGGATCGACGAGGCGTCGGGCATCCTTTCGAAACTCGACGGGGACCTGGAATTGCTGAGATTGGCCCGGGGGGGGCTCCAGGGAGAGATCGAGGACGCATCCCGGGAAAAAGCGCTCCTGGAGAAGGACGCGGCGGCACTGGAGCGGGAGGCGGCCCTCCTCGGCCGGATCCGCGACCTCGAGAAGGAGCGGAAGCGCCTGGAGGACGGCGTGGCCTGCCCGCTGTGCGGGTCCACCGACCACCCCTTCGCCAGGGGGAACGTGCCGGTCCCGGACACCGCCCGGGCGGCGCTGGAACGGGCGAGGGGAGAACTGCGGGAGGTCTCGGCTGGCCTGGGGAAACTGGAGGCCCGGGAGGCCGCGGCGGCCGCTGAAATCGGGCAGTTGGAAAAACAGAAGGCGGAAAAAAGGAAGGCCCTCGACAGGGAGGAGCGTCAATGGGACGCCCTTCTGCCGGAGACGGGTGTTTCCGCCGCGCCGGGGGACCGGGCCCGGCGTGCCGGCGAGGAACTTGCCGTCGTTCGCGGGCGCATCGAGGAGACGGCGGCGGTCGTCGCCCTTCTCGACGAGAAAAGGGGGAGGGAGAAGGAGGCGCGGAAGACCCTGGAGTCCGCCAGGGAAGGGTTCGACCGGACGGGCGGAGCCCTCCGGGAGGCCGCCCACCGAATGGAAACGGCGCTGTCCGAACGCGGCCGTCTCGCCGAAGCGTCCGCCGCCGCTGTGGGGGAGACGGAAACGGCACGGGCCGTTGTCCTCCGGGACGGGGGACCCTTCGGGGCCGCCGCCGTCCCGCCGGACGGCTTCGATGCCTGGCTGGCGGACCTGGGGGGGCGGAAGGCCGCCTGGGAGGCGTCGGAGAAGGAAAAGGAGACCCTGGAAAGAAGCATCGCGGAGTCGCGTGTCCGCATCGAGAAGGATCAAGAGCGCCTTGCGGCCTTCGAAGGGGACCTCGCGAAGGCAGGGGAGGAACGGGACGGCCTGAAGGCCGCCTGCGACGCCCTTGCGATGGAGCGCCGGGAACTCTTCGGGGAGAGGAACCCCGACGACGAGGAAAAACGGCTGGCCGGGGAGGCGGACCGGGCCGAGTCGGTCCTTGCCGGGGTCCGGGAGGACCTGGGGCGGATCGAAAAGGAAATCGGCCTCCTGAAGGAAGGAATCGCCTCTCTGGAGCGGAAGACGGCGGACCGGGCGGGGACGCTCGCCGGGGCGGAAGGCGGGTTCCTGGAACGGGTCCGGTCGGCGGGGTTCGGAGACGAGGGCGATTTTCTCGCTTCCCGCCTCGGGGAAGGGGAGCGCAGCGCCCTGGAGGAACGGGAGCGGTCCCTGGCGGGGGAAAAAAGGGATCTTCAGGCCCTCCGTCGGGCCCGGTCGGAGGCGCTCGCCGCGGAGCGGGAAAAGCGCCTGACGGACCGCAGTCCGGAAGCGTTGCAGGAGGAACTGGCCGCCTGCCTGTCGGAGCTGAAGCAGGCCCGGCTCGACATCGGTGGCATCCGGCAGCGCCTCGGAGAGAACGAGAGGATGCGGGAACGGCAGCGGGAGCGGCTTTCCGAACTGGAGGCCCGGAAGAAGGAGTGCGCCCGGTGGGAGGACCTCCACCGCCTCATCGGTTCGGCGGACGGGAAGAAATTCCGCAACTTCGCCCAGGGGCTCACTTTCGAGCGGATGATCGCCCACGCCAACCGCCAGTTGCGGAAGATGACGGACCGCTACCTGCTCGTCCGGGACCCCTCCCGGCCGCTGGAGTTGAACGTCATCGACAATTACCAGGCCGGCGAATCCCGTTCCACCAAGAACCTCTCCGGGGGGGAGAGCTTCATCGTGAGCCTGGCCCTGGCGCTCGGCCTTTCCCGGATGGCCGGCCGGAACGTGCGGGTCGACTCGCTCTTTCTCGACGAGGGATTCGGGACCCTCGACGGGGACGCCCTCGAAACGGCCCTCCAGACCCTGGCGGACCTGCGCCAGGACGGCAAGCTGATCGGGGTCATCTCCCATGTCCCGGAGCTTCGGGAACGCATCGCCACCCGGATCCGGGTCACACCGGGAACGGGGGGCCGCAGCACCCTGTCCGGACCCGGGGTCTCCGGTCCCCTTGCGTCTTCGTGAAAAGACCCGGCGCCGCCTTTCAGCCCCTGTCCGTGTTTTTCCCCTTTTTCTTTTCCGGCGGTCCGGTGAAGGTCATGTCCTTGAGCATGTCCATGAAGGGAGGGTAGATCCCGAAGGGGTTCGCCCCGTTCGCCGACCGGGAGGTCAGTTCGTTCCCGAGTTCGAGCCACTTGCCGAATTGCTCGTCCATGAGGGATTTGTGGGTGATGTAGCCCCGGATGGCCTGCTGGAGGTATTTCTGGAAGAATTCGTGGAGCAGGGTGTCTCCGAACTGGATGCACAGGTGCAGGAGGGGGACCGGGAGAAGGACGTTGTTCTTTCTCGCCTCGTCGACGAGGATCTGGGTGAGGGTGCAGGCGGTGACGTCTTCGCCCGTCCGGGCGTCGATCACCTCGACCCGCTGCCCCTCCTTGATCCTGTCGGCCACCCGGGAGAGGGTCACGTATGCGTTTTCCCCCGTGTCGTAAAGACGGCGGTTGCCGTACTTCTTGATGATTATGGCCTTGGACATTCCGGTCTCTCCATTCGCGGCGTTCCGATCGCGGCGGACTTCCTGCGAATCCGCCATGCTTCATTGCAGTAATATAAACGATTCCGCCGCCATTTACAAGTGGAAACATGGGAACAATATCATTCATTTGCCAGGATATTTCGTGGAACGATATGGGGGCCGTTGCGATGTTGCATTGCAGCAATATTTCTTGACAACGGAAAAAACCCTGCATACAATGGACGCACATGCAACCAGAACCGCAGGAGGTGAACGCCATGGATCCGAAGAAGATTGCGAAGCAGACCTTCGATTTTTACCGGTCGACCTTCGAGAACACGTTCAAGGCCCTGTCCATGCTCCAGGAGCAGTCCCAGAGGATGATGGACATGTACCTGGAACAGACAACGGGCTTTCCCGAGGAGGGGAAGAAAGCGATCCGGGAATGGGTGAACGCGTACAGGAAGGGCAGCCAGGATTTCAAGAAGGTCGTGGACGAGAGTTTCGCCAGGGTGGACCGGTTCTTCGCCGCCGAGGCGAAGGAGAAGAAGTAGGGCGCGGCGTATTCCAAGGAAAGGAGACAGGCCATGGACATGAAGAAATCGTTGAAGCAGATGATCGATATGAACAAGACGGCCTTCGACAACACCTTTTCCACCATGTCCACAATCCAGGAACAGATGGAAAAGATCGTCGACATGTACCTGAACCAGGCGTCGGGGATGGATTCGGAGAGCAGAAAGGCCCTCGCCGAATGGTCGAAAATCTACCGGAGCGGATTCGAAGCCTTCAAGAAGGCGGTGGACGATAACTTCAAGCGCGTCGAGTCCTTTTTCCCCGAAGAGGGGTGACCGTGCGGGGGCGCCCATGAGTCCGGAAAAGGTCCCCATGGACCCGATGCAGGCGATTCTGCGGCTCCAGGAGAAGCTGGTCGATCTGAACGAAAGGACCGTTCTCGCCGCGGCGGAACAGATCAAGGCGTCCCAGATCCATCTCAACGGCCTTTACCGGTATTTTTTCGAATTCATGGCCCCTTTCTGGGTGGCCCTGAATTCGTTTCTGGCCACGGAAAGAATCAAGCTCGGCGAATGCGCCCCCGAAGAGACCGCCCGCGATTATCTCGAGCTTTTCCGGTTCAACCTGCAGATCGCGAAACAGGGGCTCGAGAGCGCTCTCCGTTCCGCCAACCGGTACCATGCCAGGGAATGGGAGAGGGCCTTCGCGGCGATGCTGAACACCTGGACCGGCGCGAAAGGCGGGGACATCCTCGACTATTCGGAAAGAAAGGCGAAGATTCTCGAGGAGCTGGTGTACAACTATTCCCGGGCGATCCGGGACATCGCCCCCGAGTTCGGCTTTCATTTCGACGACGGCGGCTACGAGCTGGCGGCGGAAACGGACCGCTTCCTCCTCTACCGGGTGTTTCCCACGGACCCCTCCGTGAAGACACGGGAGAAGGGGAAGCCGATCGTCATCATCCCCCCCTACGTTCTCGGGGCGAACATCCTCGCCTTTCTCCCCGGTGAGGGCAAGAGCTACACCCACGCCTTCGCCAACCGGGGAATCCCCACCTACATCCGGATCATGAAGGATGTGGACGCCACGCCCGCCCTCCAGGTCATGACGGGAGAGGACGACGCCCGGGACACCCGGCATTTCTGCGAAACGGTGGTGAAAAGGCACGGCCGGCAGGCCACCCTGAACGGCTTCTGCCAGGGGGGATTCATCTCCGTCCTCAATATCCTTTCGGGGGAACTGGACGGCCTGGTGGACGCCCTCATCACCTGCGTGGCCCCCATGGACGGGACGGAAAGCGAGGCCCTCGTCGCGTATCTCGAGCACATCCCTCCGCGGTTCCGGGACCTGGGCTACGCCCTGAAAACGCTGCCGGACGGGAACGAGGTCGTGGACGGCACCGTCATGAGCTGGGTGTACAAGCTGAAAAGCATGGACCGTGAATCCCCCATATTCACCTTTTACCGGGACCTCATGATGTTCGACCGTCCGGACAACCGGGACACGAAAATCACGAAAACCGCGGCGGCCCTCAATCACTGGCTCGTCTACGACAGGAACGACCTTCCCCGGGCCATCACCCAGCTCAGTTTCGACTCCTACACGATCCCCGTCGCCCCCGACGGAACCCTTCCCGTGAAACTGTTCGGAAGGACGTTGAATTTCAAGAGAATCCGTGAGAATAACATACCCTGGCTTCTGTGCTATGCGGCGGAGGACGACCTGGTCAACCGGGAGGCCGCCCTGGCGCCGCTGAAGTACATCGACGTCGAGGTGACGGAATTCCCCAAAGGGCACGGCGGAATCGCCACCTCGTGGTCCCATCCGGAATCGGAATGCGCCCTCCATAAGGTGTTCGGAGACGGCTGCCGCGGCCCCGTCCGTTTCCAGCTCGATCTCGATGCGGCGCCGGACGATCCGTCCCGGCCGGAGAACCCGGTCCGGAAGAAAAAGAGGTGACCCGTCATGGACAGCAAATTTCTGGAATTCTGGGGAAACATGCTCCTGTCCGCCGCGAAGAGCCGGCGTCAGATGGACGACTTCAACCGCTGGATCGAGCAAGGGTTCCAGGGGGTTCGGGAGTTCGGGAACCTGCTTGCGAGGATTTACGGCCTGGAGGAAGGGGCGGACGGGAAAGAGGAAGCGGGGGACGCCTGGGACGAGGCCGTCCGGAATTTTCAGAAATCCTACGACGAATATCTGAGCCTCATGGGGATGGTTCCCCGGGAGGATTACCGCAGGCTCGCGGATCAGTATGAGCGGCTGAAGGAAAGGGTGGCGGAACAGGAGGAAACCATCCGCCGCCTTCGCAAGTCCGCCGGATGGGAAAACGCAGCCCAGGACGAAATCGTCAAGGGCATGCAGGAACTTATGACCCGCCAGGCGGAACAGTTCCAGGTACTGATGCAATCCTGCGCTTCCGGCTTCGAGGCCGGACGGCCGCGGAAAGAGAAAACCGGCGGGGCGCGCAAAGGAAAGACCGGAAGGGGGGAAACGCATGACGGAAAAGAATCGTGACCGCCAGGAGAAGGAAAAGACCGCCGCAGAGTCCTGGACCAGGGCGTCTCTCGATTTCTGGGAGGCATCGGCCAACCTGTGGTTCGGCGCCATGAAAAACGTTGTGCCGCAGACGGCGCCCTCCGGCGGCGGAGAGGAGACGGCGGAGGAAGAGCGGAAGGGGCCGGCGACGGAGGAGGATCTCCGCGGCGCTTTCGATCGATTCTGGGAGGCTTACTTCCAGGGCCTCCGGGGGGCCGGCGGCGAAGCCGCCCATGGCCCGTCGGGATTCCTTTCCGAAGGGATCGTCAAACTCTTCGAACCCCTGTGGAACCGGTTGTCCGCGCTTTCGAGGACGGCGGCGGAAGGGGAGTTGGAAGGGGCGGAAGAATATTCGAAATTCATAGATGAAACTTCGCGAGTCTGGATGGGCACATACGAGGAAGAGCTAAGGAAATACCTTAACATTCCCCAGCTGGGCCTGACACGCTACTATCAGGAGCGTTTCAACAAGACCATCGACCGGTTTCAGGTCTTCCGGAGCCAGCTCACGGATTTCGCACGCCTGCTGTACAGGCCCGTCGAGGAATCGCTCCATCTCATGGAGGAGGAGATGCGGGCCGGGGAGGAGAAGGGGGAGGCGGTCCTGAAGGAGCCCCGCGCCTGGTACCGGGCCTGGATCCCGAAGCTGGAGAAGAATTACCTGGAGATGCTGCGGTCGGAGAACTACATCGAAACGCTCCGGAGGACCCTGAGCGCCCTGTACGAATACCGGAAGGTCCGGCAGCAGTTCCTCATCGACCTCCTCCAGGATTTTCCGATCCCGACGAACCGGGAGATGGACGAGGTGTACAAGGACCTCTACCTGATCAAGAAGCGCCTGGCAAAACTCGAAAAGAGAGGAGACGGCCATGAAGAGCGATAAAGCAGCCGGCAATGCCGGAAAAGCCAGTCCCGCGGGCGCGACCATGGACCTTCTCTTTTCCCGGATGGCCCTGGAACCGGCGAAGCTCATGGAGCGGATGCGGGAGGCCCGGGAAATCCTCCTCGGCCCTCTCGAGACGGATGTCGCGAAGACCCCCTACGAGGTCGTCTACGAGGAGGACCGGGTCAAGCTGAAACACTATAAGCCTAAAGAGGTACTTTACAATTTCCCCCTTTTCGTGTGCTACGCCCAGGTGAACCGGGAAACCATGCTCGACCTCCAGCCGGGACGGAGCGTGGTGGAGACCTTCCTCCGGTCGGGCCTGGAAATCTACATGGTGGACTGGGGCTATCCCACCCGGAAGGACCGGTACCTGACCCTGGACGACCACATCAACGGCTATCTGGACAACATGGTGGATTTCGTCCTGAAGAAACACGGAATTCCCCGCCTTCACCTCATGGGGATCTGCATGGGGGGAACGTTCTGCGTCATGTACGCCGCCCTCCACCCCGAAAAGGTGAAAAACCTGGTCACCACGGTGACGCCGGTGAACTTCGACACGAAGCAGAGCCTGCTCAACGTGTGGAGCCGTTCGATCAGCGCGGCCGATCTCGTCGAGTCCTACGGGAACGTTCCCGGGGATTTCATGAACCTGGGATTTCTGCTTCTCAATCCCGCCCGGCTCATCATCGACAAGTACGTCGGGTTCATGGAGAACATGCACAACCGGGATTTCGTGGAAAACTTCCTCCGGATGGAGAAGTGGATCTTCGACAGCCCCGATCTTCCCGGGGAGACCTTCCGCGACTTCATCGACAACATGTACCACAAGAACCTGCTCGTGAAGAACGAATTCGTCCTGGGCGGCCGGAAGGTGGACCTGGGAAACATCACCATGCCCCTTCTCAACATTTACGCCCGCTACGACCACCTGGTCCCGCCGGAGGCCTGCGAGCAACTGACCTCGAAGGTCGGGAGCGCCGACAAGGAGGACGTCTGCCTGGACACGGGCCACATCGGCATCTATGTCAGTTCCAAGACCCAGAAGGAGTTCGGTCCGAAGATCGTCCGCTGGCTCAGGGAACGGGACGGCGTGGAGAAGGGGAGGGAAGGGACGCCGGCGAAGCCGGCCGGCCGCGGCGCAGCGAAAAGGTCCGCGGCGAAGGGGGGCGGCTCCCCCGGCAAGAAAAGGAAACCCTGAAGGGAAGGAGAATTTTCCGGAATCATGACACGGAGACCGAAACCGATCCGGGCCATCGCCGAGGTCAGCCGGGCCTTCGGAACGACGAACGACCGGGAGCGGCTTCTGGAAATCGTCACCCAAAGCGCGGTGGAAACGATGGAAGGGAAGGCGGCCTGCCTTTTCCTGCTCGACGAGAAGCAGGATGTCTACGTCGTGGCAGGCCAGACGGGCCTTTCCCCGGGGTACCTGCACGCGGGCGCCCAGAAGGCCCGGGCCCTTCATGCCCAGTTGCTGGAGAAGGGTTATCTCCATTTCCCGGATGCCCTTTCCGACCTCAGGCTGGAAAACCGGGATGCCAAGGAGGCGGAGGGCATCGCCTCGATCCTCGCGGTTCCCGTCATGGTCGCCGGAAAACCCATCGGCGTCCTGAGCCTCTACACTTCGAAAACCCGGAATTTTTCGAAGGACGAGATCGAGTTTCTGACCATCCTGGCGGAACAGGGGGGCATGGCCATCGAGCACGCCCGGCTCATCGAGCGGATGCGGGAGAGGACGAGGCTTTTCTACGATCTCGCCGCGGGAATGGCGTCGAGCCATGAACTCGCGAAGATCCTGGAAACCCTCACGAAGGACGTGTCGAAGGCCCTGGACGTGAAGGCCGCCTCCATCAGGCTCCTCGGCGACGACGGAACGACCCTCCGCCTTGCCGCCAGCCACGGCCTTTCGGAGGAATATCTCAGAAAGGGGCCCGTCTCGGCGGAAAGGAGCATCGCCGAAACCCTGAAGGGAAAACCCGTGGTGGTGAGGGACGCCTCCCTGGATCCCGGCGTCCAGTACCGGGAGGAAAAGCTCCGCGAGGGCATCGTGTCCATCCTTTCCGTGCCCATCATGTCCGGGGAGGCCGTCATCGGCGTCCTTCGCCTGTACAGCGACAGGGAGCGGAAATTCACGGAAGAGGAGATCCAGTTCGCCAACGCGCTCGCCCTTTTCGGGGGGATCGCCATCGGGAACGTGAAGCTTTACGCAAGCATGGAAAGCGACATCCGGGATCTCCGCGAGAATTACTGGATATTCAAGACCTGGTACTGAAGGAAGACAGGGGAAAGGAGCGTGCCGCAGTGATCGGCAGGACGATCGATCGGCTGAACCCGGGCGACAGCGCCGAGTTCGGAAAAATGATATCGGAATCGGACATCTACCTCTACGCTGGCATCACGGGAGACCTCAATCCCGTCCACATCAACGAAGCCTACGCGCAAAAGACCTTCTTCAAGACGAGAATCTGCCACGGGATGCTTTCGGCGGGCTTTTTCTCGACCGTTCTGGGAACGGTGCTCCCCGGGCAGGGGACGATCTATCTCCGGCAGGAGGTGGACTTCCTCGCTCCCGTCCGGATCGGGGACACCGTCACCGCCCGGGTGGAGGTCCTCGAAAAGGACGTGGAGCGGAACCGCGTCCGGCTTCGGACATCCTGCCGCAACCAGGACGACGTCCTCGTCATGGACGGAATCGCCGTCGTGAGTCCCCCGAAGGCCCCGAAACAGACAGCCCGGACGTAGCGGGATCAGGGGGCTTCCGCCTCGGGAGGTTCGTCTTCCTTCCGGCGGTGGTTCGCCGGTCCGGGAGCCGTGGAGAGAATGTCCTGGATCTTCCGGGAGAGGTTTTCCATGCGGAAAGGTTTCTGGAGAAACCCGTTGCACCCCCGGTCCATGATTTCCTGCGCCTGTCCCGCCATGCTGTAGCCGCTGGAGAGCAGCACCCGGATTCCGGGATCGATGGCCCGGAGGCATTCGAAGGTCCTTGCGCCGGACATTCCCGGCATGATCATGTCCAGGATGACGAGATCGATCTTTCCCTCGTTTTCGAGGAAAAGCTCGACGGCTTCCCCGCCGCTTCGCGCCGTCACGACGGCGTATCCCAGGCATTCGAGAAGTTCCTGGGTCACCTGGAGCACCATTTCCTCGTCGTCCACGAGGAGGATCGTTTCGCGCCCTTTCTCGAGCGTGTCCGAAAGCGCCTCCTCCCGGGCCGGCACCTTCTCCGACGCGGGCAGGTGGATCAAAAACGTCGTTCCGCGACCCTGTTCGCTCGTCACATCGATGATCCCCCCGTGGCCCGAAACGATTCCGTACACCATGGAAAGTCCCAGACCGGTTCCCCGTCCCATTTCCTTGGTCGTGAAGAACGGATCGAAGATCCGAAGCCGCGTCTTTTCGTCCATTCCGGTCCCCGTGTCGGCCACGGAGATCCGCACGTAACGCCCGGCTTTCATCCCCCAGGGTTCGACTTCCTTTCTGTCGAGAACGACGTTTGCCGTCTCCAGGGTGATCGTGCCGCCCCCGGGCATGGCCTGCCAGGCGTTCACAAAGAGGCTCATGAACACCTGCTCCATCTGCCCCGGGTCCGCCTCCACCTTCCAGAGGTCCTTCTCGAAATTTCCGTTGATGGAGACCTCCTTCTTCGTTCGTCCGAAAAGGGACGCCGTCGCGCGCAGGATCTCGTTCATGTCCGAGGATTTCACGGCATACCGGCCTTCCCGTGCGAAACCCAGGAGCTGGCGCGTCAGGTCCGATCCGCTTTGCACCAGCTCCTCGATGGACTTGAGCCGCCGGTAATGGGGATGCTCCGGGTTGAGTTCCAGGAGCGTCAGCGACACGTGTCCCTGAATCCCCATGAGGAGGTTGTTGAAATCGTGGGCCACACCGCCCGCCAGGGTGCCGATGGCCTCCATCTTCTGGGCCTGGGTGAGCTTGTCCTCCAGAAGCTTCCGCTCCGTGATGTCCTCGTAGGTGACCAGGTGCCTGTCGCCGGCCATGAGCACCGAAAAGATCCGGATCGTCTTGTCACGGCCGTTCCGGCTGCGGACCGACAGGACTCTCTCGTGGGCCGTTCCCTTTTCCGGCTCATCCTGGAGATCGCTTTTCCAGAGGGCGGCCGCCGCCGCCCTGGCCTTTGGATCGGGATAGGCTTTTTCGAACCATGTCATCTTGTCCGGCACGTCCTTCAGGCTGTACCCGAAAATCTCGATGAACCTGGGATTGAAGTATTCGAAGGACAGATCGGGCCGCATCAGGGAAATCCCGAACGGGGCGTGATCGGCCAGGGTCCTGAAGCGTTCCTCGCTTTCCTTCAGGGCCTTTTCGACGGCCTTGCGGTCCGTGACGTCCGTCGCGATGCCGCACAGGGCGATGGCGTCGCCGCCGCTGTCCCGGATCAGCCGGATCCGGCGGTCCAGGACGATTTTCCGGCCCCCGGCGGCTCCGGGGACCGTCTCGCCGCGCCATTCGCCCCGGTCGAGGGTCTCCTCGACGATCCGTTTCTGCGACGGGACCTTCCGGGGGGGGCCCTCAAGGGATTCCAGGGAATGACCGATCATTTCCTCCCGGGAACGTCCCATCATCCGGCATTCGGCCTCGTTCACGTAGGTGATGTTCCCCTTCAGGTCGGTGACGGTGATGAGGTCCTGAATCTGGTCCAGAACGAGGGCCTGGAAACGGAGCTGCTCCTCCGCACGCTTCCGCCCGGTGATGTCCCGGGCGATGCCGCAGATGGCCTGGACTTCGAGGGATTCGTTCCTGATCGCGGTGAAGGTGCATTCCAGGTACCGGACGGACCCGTCCCTGTGGTAGTACTCCAGTTCCAGGGTCACCGTACGTTCCGGGTCGGGGCCTTCCCTTTGCTCCCGCTCCAGTTCCCGTTCCAGCGTCTCCCAGATCAGCGCCAGGGACCGGGGGGTGAGCTGCTCCTCGGGGGTCTGGGTCACCCGTTCTTCCGGGGTGAACCCGAGGATTTCTTTCACGGAAGGCGTCACGTGAAGGGTCCTGAGCCCGAGATCCACGGTGAAAGCGAGGTTTTCCGCATGCCCGGCAAGAAAACGGTAGCCGGCCTCGGCGGCGTCCAGGAGGTCGGCGGCGTTTTCACGCCGCGCAGCGCCGCGGAACCGGCCCTTTTTCCCTCCAGGCGATACAGATTTCCCATCAAGTTTCTTTTTCATTCGTCCACCCCCCCTGAACGATACGGGCTGTGCCGTATGGATACCTTATTTAGAGGGCGAAGTCAAAAACATACTATTCATGTTTTATAAGAGGTCTATAACGGTATCGCACATTCCCGCCGGCACGGGCGAACGGGAACGCTTTATTCACCGGGCCCGGGCTCCCCGGCCGGAGCGTTTCATGCAAAGCCGTCTCCCCACTACTTTTGGACTTTTCTTTCATCCGCCGCCCCCGCGGAAAAACGGGAGTCCTTCATTTTTCTTGCATTTCGAGTCCGAAGGGATTAACGATCCCACGGGGGAGGGGGCCGCCGGGGCCGGACCGACGGCGCGATGCGATCAAAGGAGGAACCATCGGATCATGGATCAAACGACGAACTACAGACTGCTCCCGAACATGGAGGATCACGAATGCTTCGGCTGCGGGCCGGCAAACCCTTCGGGACTTCAGATGAAATTCTATACCGACGAGGCTTCCGTTTTTTCCTGGGTGACCGTGCCGCCGCACCTGTGCGGATGGAGCCGTCTGGTCCACGGCGGCGTTCTTTCCACCATGCTTGACGAGATCATGAGCAGGTCGGTGATCTATCTCCTGAAGAGGCTCGGGCTGACGAGGCGCATGGAGGTCGAGTTCCTCCGGCCCGTTTTCATCGGAAGGGAACTCAAGGTGGAAGGGAAGGTCCGGGAAGTTGCGAACGACCGGGAAGTCCGGGCGGAAGGCTTCGTGTACGACGAGGAGGGAAGGGTATGCGCCCGGTCGAACGGGTCCTTCATCCTTTTCTCGACGGACCGGATGCGGCAGATGGGCGTAGCGGACAGCGGGATCCTCGACTGGTTCGACCGTCTCGCCGGAAAGATCTGAAACCGGGGCCGCTTCCGCCCGCGCCGGGGAAGGACGGACGGGGTGACAGGGCGGAGTGGCGCGGCCGGGAGAAAAAACGGGGGATTTTTCCGGCGAAGCTCTGGTATACTCGGAGCACGGACCCCCCGTACCTGCGGGGGCGTTGCGGCCGGAAGGCGGAATCGACAGGTCCGTAAAGGAGGCGCTCATGGTGGAGGACTGGCTGGCAAACGCCTATGGAGGTTTGTCGCGCCGGGAATTCCTGGCGCGTATGGGGGCGGCCGGCATCGGCCTGGCGGGATTCGCCGTGGCGGCGACGCCCGTGGCGGGCAAGCTGGTGAGAACCTCGGAGGAGGGTCTCGTCGTCGCGGAGGGCTCCGCCTTCTCCGGCGACTTCACGATCCCGGTCTACAACGCCCGTCCCGCCGCCCCCGGGACGTATCCCGTCGTCATCGTCGTTCCGGAAATCTTCGGGATGCACGAACACATCCGCGACGTAACCCGGAGACTGGGCCGGAAGGGCTTTCTGGCCGTGACCTTCGAACCCTACGCCCGGGAAGGCGGCGTACTGAATCTCCCCGACATCGCGGCGGTGCGAAAGGTGGTCGATCCCATCCCGGACGACCGTGTCATGGACGACATGGAGGCCGTGGCGGCCCTTGCGATGAAACACCCGGCGGCCCGGCCGGGAGGGATCGGAGTGACCGGTTTCTGCCGGGGCGGCATGTACGCCCTTCTTTTCGCGATCCGCTGCCCCGCCGTAAAGGCCGTCGTCTCCTGGTACGGACAGATCCGCCCCGCCCTGACGCCGGGAGTGCGGACATTCGGCCCCCTTGACGAGGCGGGGAAAATCAATGCCCCCGTCCTCGGACTATACGGGGGTGAGGACCTGGGCATTCCCGTCGCCGACGTGCGGGCGATGGAAGCGGCGTTGAAACGGGCGGGGAATAAGGCCGAATTCGTCGTGTATCCAGGGGCGCCCCATGCCTTTTTCGCCGATTACCGTCCCAGCTACCGGCCCGAGGCGGCCGCCGACGCATGGGAGCGGTGCGTCGCCTGGTTCAACCGGTACCTTCCCGGTGCGTGAGGGTCCCCCTGTCCGGAAAGGCCGCCGGGGGGAGAGGGCGTTTGAGGATGTAGAACCGGTACCACCCCAGTTTCAAAAGCTCCAGCGTCACCTCCTGAATGCCGTGGCCTGTGGTCCACCAGTCGGAAGTGTCGCGGGCCGCCCTGGCGGGAAAGCACTGCATGCGGATGCCTGAATCCCGGAGAACGGCGGAATAGACGAGGTAGGTCCTGCGGCTCCTGAATTTCGGGGCGACCACGATCACCGAGCGGATCCCTTCCCGTTCCAGGACGGCGGCGATCTGTCCGGCGACGCCCAGGGTGATCGGTTCCTCATGCCGGACGGGAATGATTTCAGGGGCGGGGATCCGGGCCAACCGGCACATGACGTCCACGATGCCCTTGGAGACGCTTCCCGGCCGCGACGGATCGCGGTAAGAAGTGGCTGGAATGAACACCCGGGGTGCGAACCCCTTTTCCAGGAGGTCGGCGGCGGTTTCGAAGGAAAGGTAATCGGGGTCGTAATTCTCGATCACGATGGCGTCCGACGGGAGCAGGGCGTCCTGGTGGATCGCAAGTTCCGCCACAAGGGGGAGCCACGCGGCACGGAGGGCGAACGCCCCCGCGGCCGCCGCCGCAAGGACGGCGAGAACGGCCAGTTTGAACCACAGGGTGGTTTTCGTCACTTCCTTCCTGCGGAAGAAAACGCCTTTCAGCGGGGCGATACGGTCTCTCATTTCCTTGCCGTTTCCGTTCCTGACGGGTTTCGACGGGCGGCGCCGGGGAATGTCCCGGCGGCTGCATTTTTCTTATCACATTTGACGAACTCGTAAAAAGGCCGATTCAACACTTTTTACGAAGCCGTCGCATTTCGGCGCGATAATTCGATGTTTTCCGCGCTTTGCGGGAGAACCGGCGGGAATGGGGAACGGGGCCGCGGCGATGGGCAGGCCGCCGGATTTGAAAAAAGAGCGGAAATGAAATAAGCTGAAATGTGATCCATGGAGTTTCCTCATGGAAAACGGACCCGTGCGAGGAGGGACATCATGAAACCCATAGGGCCCTTGATGTGGGAACACCGGCTGATCGAGCAGATCGTTCCCCTGATGAAAAAGGAAATCGATCACATCGGGAAGGACAACCTCTCCAACATTCATTTCATCGGCATCGCCGTGGATTTCTTCCGCACCTACGCCGACAGGACCCATCACGGAAAAGAGGAGGACATTCTTTTCCGCGAGCTTTCGAAGAAGAAACTCTCGTCCAAACATCGGAAAATCATGGAAGAGCTGGTGACCGAACACGGTGTCGCCCGAAAAGCGGTGAAAACGCTGATGGACGCCCGGGAGCGGTACATGAAAGGAGAGGTCTACGCCCTGGACACCATCAGAAAGTCGCTGGGCGAACTGGTGACCCTGTATCCCGAGCACATCCGGAAAGAGGACAAGGATTTTTTCTTTCCCGTTCTCGCTTATTTCTCCGAGGAGGAACAGGCGGCCATGCTCGAGGCGTTCAAGGAATTCGACCGGGCCATGATTCACGAAAAGTATGAGAACCTGATCTCCGATCTCGGAGGGAAGGTGAGGAAAAGGCCTGTAAGAAAATAGTTCTTCATGACCCATGGGGTCCGCAATCCCCGGGGGGACATTTCGCCATATTGAAGAGCCTGCGGGATCAGGAAACAGGGACCGGCCCGATCCGCGGCATGGGGAGTCCTGCATGAAACGGCGGGACGACCATTGCGGAGGAAGGGGCAATTATGCCGGAGGAAAAAAGAAGACACTGGCGGTTTTCGGCGAAGAGAAATGTGTGCGCCACATTTTCGGAGCCGAACGGGATCGGGTTTCAGAAGGTGGGGCAGATTCTGGACATGGGCATGGGGGGGATGTCCCTCCGGTACGTGTCGGAAGAGGAAGCCTTCCCCCCGGGAGGGGAAGTTCTGGTGGAACTGTTCGGCATCACGAGCCCTTTCATCACCACGGGGAGGATCTGCTGCACGGTCATTTACGACCACCCCCTGTCCGACTTCCCGGGCGGCTATCTCAAGTTGAGGCGTTGCGGCCTTCAATTCCGGCGGCTGTCACAACTGCAGTCATACAATATCGGACATTTCATCGAGACTTTCTCCCTGGAAGAGGACGAGGAATCCCTTCCGAGGACCGGCGTCCGGGATTGACCGCTTTCCCGGGCGTTCTCATCGGAGGTCCGCGCCATGGAAGTCTTTTGCAACGGTTCCTTCCTGTCCTGCGAGGATCCTAACCGGGTGTTTTCCGTTCTCGCCGTCGAGGAGGGGCGGATCGTCCACTGCGGAGACCATCCTCCCGGCGGGCCCGCCCCGGCGAAGCGGACGGACCTCGGGGGACGGTGCGTCGTTCCGGCGTTCGGCGACAGTCATATCCATTTTACCTCCTTCAGCCTTTTCCGCGCGGGGCTGGATTGCCGGGATGCCGCCGACTTCGCCGACCTGGCGGAACGGATTCTTATCCATTCGATGGAGCGCCCCCGGCGGAAGATCCTTATCGGGTTCGGCCTTTCCGCCCATTCCGTGAAGGAGGGGCGGCTTCCCGACCGGGCATTCCTCGACCGCGTCACCTCCCGGCCCCTGGCGATCGTCAAGTACGACGGCCACGGAGCGGTGGCCAACAGCGCCCTCGCCGCCGGCCTCCCCCGGTCCGTCACGGGGGCCCGGGGATTCCACGGGGACACGGGCTGGTTTTACCAGGACGCCTTCTTCCGGTTCATCGACCACGTCACCCGTTCCGTGAGCCCCGTCGAGGTGTTCGAAAACCTCATCGGCGGCTCCGACTTCATGGCGGAGCGCGGGATCGGGCTGATCCACACCGTGGAAGGCGTGGGATTTCCCCTGGACCTGGATGTGGACATGATGCGCTTCGCCGCGAGAGGACTGTCCCAGGAGTTCCGGGTCTATTTCCAGACCATGAACATCGCCAAGGTCCTCCGGAGGAGGATGCCCCGCGTCGGAGGCTGTTTCGCCACCGCCCTGGACGGGTGCTTCGGCTCGGAGGACGCGGCCCTGAGGGAACCGTACGGGAACGACGAAACCAGCAGGGGGGTTCTCTACTACTCCCAGGAACAGGTGGACCGTTTCGTGAAGGCGGCCAACCGGGCGGGCCTGCAGGTGGAACTTCACGCCATCGGGGACGCCGCCGTCGACCAGGCCCTCACGGCCTATGCGCGGGCGCTGGAGGATTTTCCCCGGGAGGACCACCGCCACGTCATCATCCACGGATGCCTGATGGAAGGGGACCAGATCGCGCGGGCGGCGGAACTGGGGATCCACATCGCCCTCCAGACGCCCTTCCTTCACTGGAAGCTGGAGCCTATCCATTATCTCGAGCGCCTGCTCGGGAAGCGGACCGCCCGTCTTTCCCCGCTGAGAGACATGACGGAGGCGGGACTGGTCATCGCCAACGGTTCCGACGGGCCGTGCACCCTCCCGGATCCCCTGTACGGCATCTGGGCGGCCTGCAACCACCCCGACCCGTCGCAAAGCGTGACCGTCCTCGACGCGCTCCGAATGCACACCATCGGCTGCGCCCGTCTTTCCTTCGACGAAAAGGAGCGGGGAACGCTGACGGAGGGGAAGGTCGCCGATTTCGCCGTCCTCGACGGGAACCCCCTTCGGACAGACCCCGCGGATCTCCGACGGATCCGCGTCACCGGGCTCTACCTCCGGGGGAAACCATTTCCGGCCCCTCCCTCCGGCGCCCCGGGACTTTTCCTCTCCGGACTCCTGGGAAGAAAGTTCCCCTGATCGCCGGTTTCCGCCGGAGGGTCCCGTCCTTTGTTTTTTGTGACATAGGATCTTCTCTTGACAGGAAGGTCTTTCCCATCGTACAACACACTGCGCGGCAGGGAATCGATAAGACCGTCAGGCCGGCCGCCGGAATGGGAGGGTATATGAAATCGGAGGACAGGGGCGCAAGCCTTTCGAAAATGATCAAAAAGGCCATCGAGGACGGCGAGCTGACCACGAAGGAATACGAGGACATTCTTGCCCTGGCCAACGCGGACAAGGTCATCGACTCCTACGAGCGAAACCTCCTGGGACAGCTTCAGGAACTGCTCGCGAACCATACGGTGAGGAAGGTCCAGGGGTAACCCCCGGCCGCCGTCGATCCCCGGTCCGTTTCAAGGAACCGGCGAAACGGCATCATATCGGCAATCCCGAGGGTTGCCTTTTTTTTTGGTGAAACTCGGGGATGCGGTGAATGCCCCCCTCCGGGGGGACGTTTGTCCTACAATTTCCTCCGGGGAACGTCGAGGATGACCAGGGCGTCCACCACCACGGGATTCTTCCCTGCGAGGATCACCGGATTGAGATCGATTTCCGCGACCGCGTCGAGATCGAGTCCGATCCGCCCCACCCGGACCAGCATGTCCGCAAGCCTGTCCCTGTCCGCCGCCTCCATCCCCCGGGCGGCGTCGAGGATGCCCCGGCCGCGGATCTCCCCCATCATGGACAGGGCGTCCCCCCTTTCCAGGGGCGCCCTCCGGAAGCAGACGTCATGCAGGATCTCCGTGAAGATTCCTCCCAGTCCGAACATGACGCACGGTCCGAACTGGGGATCCCGGGTCATTCCCATGACCAGTTCCCGCCTCCCGCGGACCATTTCCTGGACGAGAACACCTCCCGGCTCGCCGTTCATCCCCGCCAGGATGGCGTCGTAGGCCTCGACGGCTTCCCCCGCGTTCCGGAGATCGACATGGATGAGACCCCGTTCGGTCTTGTGGGCGATCCCGGCGGAGCATCCCTTCATGACCAGGGGATACCCGATCTCCCCGGCCGCCTTCGGGACGTCCTGCCTCCTTTCGACGAGGCGTTCCCGGGTCACGGGGATGCCGTAGCGGGCGAGGACCTGTTTCGATTCATGCTCGGAGAGAGTCCGCCGTCCCTCCCTGAGCGCTTTTTCCACGATTTCCGCCGCACCGTTGCCGCTCATGGATTTCCTTCCTTCCCACCGTAATACCGGTTCATGTGTCCCACCGCCCGGAGGGCGTTTCTGATCTCGTCGAACACGGGCAGTCCCCGCTCGAGAAAGGCCTGCCGGGCCCGGGCGTGAAGTGCGACGATGTCCAGGTCCTCGATGCCCCTCTTCGTGTTGGGGAGAACGATGCAGACGGGCTTGCCCGTTTCCCGGACCACGTCCGCCATGGAATCGGCGAAGGCGGCGCAGGGGACCACTTCCGCGATGGGTTTTCCCTCCGTCAGCGCGATATGCTTGAAATGATGCAGCAGAAACACCATGATCTGAAGATCGATCCCGTCCTCCCGGGCAGCGATTCCAAGAATCCGCTTCAGGGTCTCCGGCGGCGTGTACGGGTTGGCCACGTCAATGGGATTGGCGGCGCTTGCCCCGGACCTGGGCAGGAGGGCCAGCACTTCCTTTCTTACCCCATCCCCCAGGGGCGGAACGGCGATCCCCATGGATTCGGCGGTGTCGCAGGCCGCGATGCCCAGGGCGCCCCCGCCGCCGGTCACGGAGATCCCCCGAACGGCACGCTTCGGAAGGAGGGAGAAGGCGAGGCAGGCCTCCGCCATTTCCGTCATGTCCTCCACCTGGACGGCGCCGGCCTGCCTGAGGATGGAGCGCCAGATGCGGCCGCTCCCCCCCATGGATGCGGTGTGGCTCGCCACGGAACGCCCGCCGGCCTCGGAAAGGCCGCCCTTCAGGACGACCACGGGCTTCTTCCGGGCCGCCGCCCGGAGTTCCCGGAAAAAGGCGTCCCCGTCGCCGACGCCCTCGATGTAGAGGGCGATGACGCCGGTTTCCCCGTCCTCACGGAAGTATCGGAGAAGCTCCGCCTCCCGCAGGTCGGCCCCGTTTCCGTAACTGACGGTTTTGCTGAACCGGAGCCCCATCCACTTTCCCGCGTTGGCGAAATCGCTCGCCATGCCCCCGCTCTGGGAGAGAAAGGCCACGGGGCCGCTTTCCCGGGGAAGGTCGGGATTGGGGAGGTAGGTCAGTCCGCTCCTGGGACAGTAAATACCGAAGCAGTTGGGTCCGATGACCCGGATGCCCCTGGCGGCGATTTCCCTGATTTCGTTTTCCAGGGCCTTTCCCTCCGGGGTTCCCGTCTCGCTGAAACCGGACGACATGATTTCCGCCCCGGCGGCGCCTTTCAGCCGGCAGGCCTCGAGAACGGCCGGGACAGCCTTCGCCGCCACGGCGATCACGGCGAAATCCACCGATCCGGGAATCTCCTCCACGCTCGGGAAGACCGGAAGGCCCGAAAAGGTCCCGCCTCTCGGATTGACGGGCAGGATTTCCCCCTCGAATCCCATGGCCTGGAGAGACTTGAGCAGGGCGCCGCCGTAACTGAAGCCCTCGGAGGAAACGCCCGCCACGACGATCCTCCGGGGATGAAAGATTCTTTCAAAATCCGCGGTCCCGAAGGGGTCCGCCGCCGGGACGCGACCGGCCGTGTCCTTCACTTTGTTCGTCATTCACCGCCTCCCGCGACAATGTCTCGTATACGAAACGATAAACCGGGAACGTCATCCCCGGAGGTCCCTCAGCATCCGTTCGAGTAGAAACCGTTCTTCCGGCCGGAGCGTCCCCAGGACCTCCCCGTTGATCCGGCCCACTTCCCTCAGAAACGGCTCCCTCGCTTCCAGGGCTTTCGCCGTCAGAAACACATGGGTGAAGCGCCTGTCCTCTTTTCCGCTCGTCCTGGCCACCCAGCCGCCTTCTTCCAGCCGCTCCAGGACCGCCGAGAGGGTCGCGCTGTCGAGGATCAGCCTCTTCCCGATCTCTCCCGCGGCGAGGCCGTCCTCGGTGTAAAGGGCATGGAGGACGAGACCCTGGACGGGGGTCAGGCCGAAGGGCTGAAGCCCCGACTTGAAGGCCCGGTGAACCTGCTGGTTCGCCTTGGAAAGGCTGAAAAGGATGACGTCCTCGTAGTGGATCATGGTGCGCCTCATTAATTCGTGCACAAGGTATCCCCTTTCCGTCGACGTGTCAAGGAAGATGAAGTCGTAAAAAGGCCGATTCAACACTTTTTCGAACGGCAAAGGAAAAAGCTCCATAGGCAAGGCGCCCGAATCACGAGGACTGAGGCGTACGGATGGTACGCCGCAGGGACGAGGGAAGAAGGGGAACGCAGCATATGGGCTTTTTTACGAAGCCGTCAAGGAAAACCGGGGGGAGACTCCGGACGAGGCAGGGTCTTGCGAAATACTATTTTTTGGTATAGGTGTCCAATCAAAGGGAAGATTTGCGCATTCCAGGAAGGACCGCGTTCCTTTCGGGGGCGATCGAACAGGGAGGACGTCCGTGAATCAGCGCGACGGAGGCAACGGGCACAAGAAACTGGAAACGAAGATCCTGAAAACCCTGCGGATCCTCCCGTTCTGCTCCCCCCTCGGCGACGAGGACCTTCGGGAACTGGTCAGAATCGTCACCTTCCGGTCCTGCGGAAAAAACGAGGTGATCCTCCGGGAGGAGGACACCACCCGTTTCATGTACGTGGTTTTTTCGGGGACCGTGAAGGTCGTCCAGACGGGATTCGACGGAAAGGAGAAGATCCTGGCCATTCACCG
>ENA-ORXD01001265-ORXD01001265.1-sediment-metagenome-genome-assembly--contig:-NODE-1265-length-22296-cov-40.277060_pt1 | contig 22296 bp, 23 predicted proteins | sample MGYA00237862_ERZ511471 | MGnify/ENA metagenome assembly ERZ511471
GCTGCCTTTGACCCCTACATCACCCTGGCAATCACCGTCTCGGAAGAGGACTGGGCAGGGCTCCAGGGCAGGCAGCTGTTCCTCAAGTGGTACAACCCTGGCACCTCAGCCTGGGAGGATCTCCCGGCAACCATCGATGCAGCTGCAAGAACGGTGAGTGCAAAGATCACCCACACCAGCGTCTTTGCCCTCTTTGCCGAAAGCCCGCAGACAACTGCACCGACCGCAGTTCCGACAACCCCGCCAGCATCATCCGGTTTCGGAGGCATCCTCTCCTGGATCCTCATCATCGTGGTGATCATCATCGTGGTAGTCGTGGTCGTCTTCCTGATTCTGAAGCGACGCGGAGAACAGGAGGAGGAGATTCCCGAGGAAGAGTGGAAGATAGAATAGAGAACCAGTAACCCTTTTTTTATTCCGCAGGCGGTTGCGATGTTCGCCCCGCTGCCGTAATTCCCCGCCTTCCCCCGTTCATTCTTATTCCTTGAGGAACAACACCCTTCCGGGTTTGCCGGGAATCGAGTTAATCCCTATTCCGAACCTTCCGTGTAGTAGTAGTATTCCCCGCTCGCCTTCTGGTCACGGTCGAGGTAGGACCCGGGCTTGTTGATCCGCGGCCTCCCGCTCCGATCTCTCCGGAAGGTGACCCCCAGCCGGGAGAGGAAACGGTTCATCCCCTGCCGCATGTCGAATGGCCCGGTCGCCTCGCCCCGGATGCCTGGTTCGCCGTCAAAGACCAGGATGCGCTCGCTGATCATGTCGATGAGGTAGATGTCGTGGTCGATGACCAGGATGGCCGCATCCCTCCCGTCCACGTGGTGCCTGAACATCCGGGTTATCCTGACCCGCTGCTCGACATCAAGGTGGGCACTTGGTTCATCGATAATGTAGAGGTCGGCATCGCGCGAGAGGCAGGCGGCAATGGCCACCCGCTGGAGTTCTCCGCCTGAGAGGGTATCGATCGGGGACTGGAGGAGGGGGCCAAGAATGAGGGGGTCGATGATGTCATGCTGGTACATCGAACTGTCAAAGACCCGGGTGTTCTGCCGCAGGAAGAATTCCACGGTATCCTGGCTGGTGGCCTTGAGGTACTGGGGTTTGTAGGAGACCCGGGCCTGCAGGTCGACCGGACCGCCGTCAGGCTCTTCAACGCCCGCGAGCAGGCGGGCAAACGTACTCTTCCCGATACCGTTTGCCCCCACCAGGCCGAGGACTTCACCCGCACGGATATCACCAGAGGAGACCGTGAGACGGAACCGGTCGTAGCTCTTCTCCATCTTCGGGAATTCGAGGAGGGTTGCGCGTTCCGCCCGTTTTTCATGGGCCCGCTTCTCAAATACTACCTGGTATTCCCGGAACCGGACATTCTCCTCCGGGAGATACCCCTCCAGGTACTGGTTGATCCCCACCCTGACCCCCTTGGGCTGGGTGATCACCCCGAATACTGCCGGTTTCCCATACGCGACATGAACCGTGTCTGCCAGCATGTCGAGAATGGCCAGGTCGTGTTCGACGATGACGATCGGGCGCACCACCGCAAGATCCCGGATAATCTGCGCCGCAGCCATCCGCTGGTAGATATCGAGGAACGGCGTTATTTCATCGAGAAAGTAGAAATCTGCGTCACGGGCCAGGCAGGCGGCAATAGCCACCCGCTGGAGCTCGCCGCCCGAGAGGGTCGCGATGTCATGGTCGAGAATGGGGGAGAGGGTGAGGGCGTCAACGTACCTTCCCAGATTCCCCCGTTCATCGGTCGATTTGAGGAGCTCGCGGGGCGTTCCCGAAAAGACCCGCGGGATGTAATCGATGTACTGGGGTTTGACCGCCACCTTGAGCTTTTTCTCCGAGATGGTCAGCAGGTACTCGAAGAGTTCGGTCCCGGTGTACTCCTTCAGGATCTCCTCCCAGCCCGCCTCGCGGTCAAATACCCCGAGATTTGGCGTGAGCTGGCCGGACAGTATCTTGACCGCAGTACTCTTGCCGATCCCGTTTGCGCCGAGAATCCCGGTCACCTTCCCTTCGACCGGGATCGGGAGACCGTACAGGGCGAACCCGTTCACCCCGTAGCGGTGGGTGGGCTGTTCAAGCTCCTCGGGGAGGCTGACAATGTCGATGGCCTCAAACGGGCATTTCTTGACGCAGATACCACACCCGACGCAGAGCTCCTCCGATATCACCGCTTTCCCGTCCTCGCCGATGATTACCGTCTCGTCACCGGTGCGGACCCGGGGGCAGTACAGGATACACTCTGTGCCGCATTTCCGGGAATGACACCGATCCTTATGGACAACAGCAATCCGCATGGTGTGATCACGAAGAGGAGCCGGTAAGGAGGAGCGTCCAGGTTATAAACCAGAAGGCAAACGTCATGAATCCCTGGTAGAACCAGTCCTTTTTCCCCAGCGCGGCTGATTTGAGACGCATGGCCATGAAGATGTGGCGCTGGACAACGATCCCTGCAGCCATGATGACCAGGGCGAGAAGGGTGTAGCTCTGGAACCCGAGTATCTCGGAACGGGGGATCACCAGATACGATATCACGCCGGTAATAATCCCCATCACGCAGGCGATTACGGAGCGCTGGATCCGCTGAAGATGCTCTGCGCTCTTCTCTTCGGGAGTCTTTTTCCGGGGTGTTTCCTGCTTCTCCTCTTTCTCTTCGGCACTCATCACGACACCTAGTAGTCCTATTTTTAGGTCGTTGTCTCATATCTAATTTGGTATCCCCCATGGCAACACGCGAAGGAATGAGCGGGATCGATCTCCGGGCGGTGGTCACCGAATGGAAGAGCCTGCTTCCGCTCTGGATCAACAAGATCTACCTGGTTCCTCCCGGCCAGCTCGTGCTCCGCATCCATGGCAGAGCGCATGCCCGGTACTTCCTGCTCATCGAGAGCGGGAAGCGTGCCCACCTGACCGCGGACCTTCCGGAGCCCCCGAAATTTCCACCGCCGTTCGCCATGCTCCTGCGGAAGCATATCTCCGGGGGAAGGATTCTCTCCATCCGGCAGCACGGCATCCAGCGGATCGTGACCATCGATATCGGGAAGCACGAGACCGAATACCACCTCATCATCGAGCTCTTCGATGAGGGAAACGTGGTGCTCTGCGATCAGCAGTATACCATCATCCAGCCGATGCGCCCGCAGCGGTTCAGGGAACGGGATGTGGTGGCCAGGGCATCCTACGTGTTCCCTGCCCCCGACCCGTCCACGTTCTCCTTTGAGGAGTTCAGGCAGTATCTTGCGAATGAAGACCGGGACCTGGTCAGGGCTCTCGCCGTCGGGGTCATGCTGGGAGGGGTATATGCAGAAGAGCTCTGCCGGAGAGCCGGGATCGATAAAACCATCCCGGCACGCGAGGCAGATGCCGGTGTCCTGTACAGGGAACTCCACCGGCTTCTTTCGGAAGCAGAAGAAGAGATTGCCCCGGAAATAAAGGCGGGAGCGTGCCTCCCGATCGGCGGAGAAGTACCCCTCGATGAGGGGGGGATTCCGGCATTCAACCGGGCGCTGAACCAGTTCTACCCCCCCGTTCCGGCACGTGAATCCGGGGTGGCAAAGGTATCCCGGGCGCGGAGCAGGGAGGAGCGGATCCGGGCCCGGCAGGCAGAGATCCTGTCGCAGTACGAGAAGAAAGTGGCCCGGAACGAACGAATCGTGGAACTGATGTACGAGTCCTACCCGCTCCTCCAGGATATCATCACCACTCTCGAAAAGGTCAGCAGGACAAAATCCTGGCAGGAGATCTCGCAGATCCTCGCAGCCCAGGATTCCGGTCCTGCAGAAAACATTGTCTCGGTCAATCCTTCCGAAGCATCGGTGGATGTGGATATCGGTGAGCGGGTCACCCTGTTTGTCCATGACGGCCTTGAGGCCAGTATCGGCCGCTACTTTGATGCGACCAAGAAACTGAAACGAAAGATCGCCGGTGCCCGGGCCGCAATGGAGCGGCCGGTGGTCACGGAAAAGAAAAAGGCGATCCGGACTCCGATCATGAAACGACGATGGTTCCACCGGTTCCGCTGGTTCACCACCAGTGACGGGGTGCTGGTGCTCGGGGGAAAGGATGCATCCCAGAACGAGGAGCTGGTCAAGAAATACATGGAGGGCGGGGACCGGTTCGTCCATGCCGATGTCCACGGGGCAAGCGTGGTGATCGTGAAAGGGACCACCGGTCGGATGGACGAGGTAGCACAGTTTGCCGCATCCTATTCTGGTGCATGGCGGAGCGGCCATTTCGCCGCGGATGTCTACGCGGTCGGTCCCTCCCAGGTGAGCAAGACCCCCGAATCAGGGGAATACATCAGCAGGGGTTCATTCGTGGTGAGGGGGGAGCGGGAGTACTACCGCGATGTCCCGCTCGCGGTCGCCATCGGTCTGCAACGGGAGCCCGAAGTCGCGGTTATCGGCGGCCCTCCCTCCGCAGTTTCGGCAAAGACCGATCTCTTCGTCCTGCTCAAACCAGGCACGTTTGAACCGAATGATATCGCAAAGAAACTGCTGAGGGTCCTGCGGGAACGGCTCGGCGCCGATGAGGCGAAAAGCCTGAAGGGCGTGCTTTCGGCCGAGGCGATCGCCGCGTTTGTCCCCCCCGGGGGATCGGATATGGTGGAACCATGAAAGCCGAGCAGGGAGAACTCCAGCGGTCCTATGGCGAGATACGGCTCTTTCCCGAGAGCCTTGACGATCTCTGGCACCTCGGGCACCTGGTCGGCCCCGGCGATCTGGTCTTTGCAACGACGCTGCGGTCGGTCGAGACGGTATCAGACAGGATCCGCCCGGAAAAACCTGAAAAGCGGCCGGTACGCCTTGGGATTCGGGTCGGGAAGGTCGAATTCCATAAATTTGCGAACCGGCTCCGCATCCATGGGGTGATTGAGCAGGGGCCCGAGACCGGCTCGTACCATACCCTGAACGTCGAGGCCGGGTACGAGATCTCGGTTATCAAACAGTGGCGGCAGGTGGACCTTGAACGGATAGACCGGGCGGTCAGGGCATCGGTATTCGACGCGGTCCATATCCTGACCATTGAAGAAGGGGATGCAGAGCTCTTCAGGATGCGCCAGTTCGGCCCTGAGGGCGTGCTTTCCGTGAGCGCAGGGAGCGGAAAGGAGTCCGGACAGGATACCCGCCAGGAATTTTTCGCCCGGGTGGCCTCCCACCTTTCGGGTATCTCCGGGCCGCTGGTGATCGCAGGTCCCGGCTTTATCAAGGATGATTTCGTGAAGTATCTCAGGAGAATTCTGCCAAAGGCTGCCGAGCGTTCCCTCGTTGTGGAGACCCGGAGGATCGGACCGGGAGCGGTGCAGGAGGTGGTCGGCCTTGGCACCCTCGAGAAGATCCACGAGGACCTCCAACTCGGTAACGAGGTCCGGAACATGAACGAACTTCTTGAGCGGATCGGGAAGGGGCTCCCCGTCGCCTACGGGAGGGCCGAGGTACAGCGGGCGATCGACTACGGGGCCTGCGAACGACTCCTGGTACTCGATTCTCTCCTCCGTGATGAAGGGATCGTCCACCTGATCGACCGGGCCGAACTGGTGAATGCCGGGATCGTGGTCTTCTCCTCAGAATTCGACCCGGGACGGCAGCTGGACGGACTGGGAGGGATCGCCGCCCTGTTGCGGTATGCAGTGGAATGACCACTCAGGGGGCGAACCTTTTTATCGGGAGAGCTTCCACGGGAGATCAGGATGCTCCGGCACACCTGCGGCTATGAACTCGAGATCCTCTGCAAATCCTGCGGAAAACCGATAGAATACCGCCCCCGGCAGGGACTCATCTGTCCGAACTGCGGACGGGTGGTGACCCTGGTCTGCCCGGGTTGCGGGACGAAGTGGTAATCTGTTATACCCGGCTCCTCAGCCACTCTGCGTACTGGTGGTGGAGTGCGGTGATCTCATCGGGGGACAGGTCTTTTTTCCCGCTGGAATCGAGATGCCTCTGGAGCTGCCTGATGATATTCTCGGCCATCGTGAACTCTTCGACCTCAAGGTATACCGGTGAGCGGGCAACACTGATGGTCTCCCCGCAGGAGGGACAGAGTTTCCACTGCTGGAACCGGTCAACATAGGTGAAGGTCCTGCATCCGCCACAACGGATGATGAGGTACATCCTTACCCGGGTATTGCGCCTCTGTGAGTATATATATTGCGCCCCACTGCCGGGGAGGGCGTCCCGGAATAGAGCCGTTTTATCATGCACCCTGACCTACAGAAGAGAGATATGAGAGAAGAACCGATCACCGTCTTTGGCGTACCAGGGCTCCCGCTCATCCGGCAGGGCGATGATCTCTGCGTCCTGATCGCAGAACGGACATCCCTCGCTGACGGGGACATTGTCTGTATCGCCTCATCGGTCTACTCGAAAGCCAAGGGCTATACCCGGTTCCTCGCTGACATCACGCCCGGTGAGCGGGCCACCCGGATAGCGGGCAGGACGGGGGAGGACCCCCGGTTCATCCAGGCCGTTCTCGATGCATCATGCGACATCCTCCTCGAGTATCCCTTCGTTCTCTGTGAGCTCTCATGCGGCCACGTAGGGGTGCGGGCAGGGGTTGACCAGAGCAATATCGAGGATGAAAAGATCATTCTCCTCCCCCCGGACCCGATGGCTGCTGCAGCCGACCTCCGGGAAGGATTCCGTGCATCAGCCGGGAAGGATGTCAGGGTGATCGTGACCGACACCTGCGGCCGATCATTCCGGAGGGGTCAGACGGGACACGCGATCGGGTGGAGCGGGATGCCGGCCATCCGTGATTTCCGCGGGGATCATGACCTCTTCGGGCATGAGCTGAAGATCACCGAGGAAGCGGTTGTAGATGAGATCGCCGGATTTGCAAATTTCGTGATGGGGGAGAGCAACAACGCGGTCCCGGTGGTGGTCATCCGCAACTGTCCGGCCTGGACCGGGCATGATATCCTCTACTTCACCCCTGAAGAGGATATCATCAGGAAGCGGCTGAAAGACCGGTGAGACCCGGAACCCTGTTTCAGCGGTAAATGAGGCCGGATTTTTATTCCGGAAAAAATCCACGGTCCGGCACGATTAGAAGAGGAAGTCCAGTACGAGGATGATGACGGATATTGCAAGGGCTACCGCAACCACCATGTAGGGGTTGATGTGGATGGCCCGTTTGTCCTCGCTCTCGTAGTAATTGACCAGACCAGCCGATGATATCAGTCTGCCGCCAGATTTCTTTGCCATACCAGATTATTTCTCCTCCTCAACATATATAAAAAACGGTGACAGGGTATGGGTGCAGGAGATCTTGTTATCGAGGGTCGGGCGCTCCTTGGCGAAGAGCTGCTGGTCAGGGACGTTGCAATTGTGGTCGAAGGGGGGATCATCCGCCGCATCGAGGATCTCTCTGACCGTCCGGCACCGTGGATCTGCCCTGCGCTCTTCAATGCCCACACCCATATCGGCGACAGCGTTGCCATGGACCTCCCGTTCACCGGGGACCTCACAAACCTGGTCACCCCGCCGCATGGTCTGAAGCACCGTATTCTCGCAGCAACCCCGGAAAACGAGCTCATCACGGCTATGCGGGCAACAATCGGGGCCATGCAGCAGTACGGGACTGCCGGGTTCGCCGATTTCCGTGAGGGTGGCATTGCCGGGGTGCAGGCGCTGAAACGTGCTGCTGACGGATACCCCTGCCGACCCCTCATTCTCGGCAGGGACGGCGGAGAACTTGCCGGAGACGGTGCAGGAATCAGCAGCGCCCGGGATATCTCCTCACTTGATGAGGTGATTTCCCGGGTGCGGAATGCCGGAAAAATGGTTGCCTTCCATGCAGGTGAGAAGGACCCCTTCGATATCGATGCGGCACTCTCGTATGATCCCGATCTCCTTATCCACTGTACCCACGCAACAGGGGAGCACCTGAACCGCTGTGCCGATGAGGAAATCCCGATTGCCGTCTGTGTGCGTTCAAACTGGATATTCGGGGTGACCGGAAGCGCGCAGAATCCTCCGGTCAGGGAGATGCTGGACAGGGGGTGTACATTCCTGATCGGGACCGACAACTGCATGGCGGTGCAGCCCGATCTCTGGAGGGAGATGTCGTTCCTCACGACCGTGTATAAGATCCCGCCCGGACAGGTGCTCAGGGCCGCCGTTGCAGGCTCCGGACTACTCGGGAAGTCTTTCTTCATCAGGGAAGGCACTCCTGCAAATTTTCTGGTGATTTCCCCCGGAGATTCCAACCTCTGGCTCTCCCGCGATCCGATCAGAACCCTCACTGGAAGGGCCGGGGCGCACAATATCCTCAAAAAAGTTATTAATTCATGAAAATACATTAATAGAAAAGCTCTTTTGGGGGTACCCATGTTCCAAAAAATTCTCGTGGCAATAGACGGATCAAAAATCAGTGACCATACACTGGGAGCGGCGATAGAGGAGGCACGGGTCTGGAAGGGAGCCGTGCATGCAATCTACGTTGTGGAGACCGGACTCTTCTCCTCACTTCCTATGGACAGCACATGGGAAATCATGTACAGCATGCTTGAGCAGGAAGGCACCCGTGCCCTCCAGACCGCACGCGAGATGGCCGAGAAACATGGCGTAAAGATAGAGACTCTCATCAGGCAGGGCCACGCCGGCAATGAGATCGTCAAGGCCGCAGAGGAGGTCGGTGCAGACCTCGTGGTTGTGGGATCCCATGGGAAGAGTGAGGTCGACCGGCTCCTGCTTGGAAGTGTGAGTTCGTTTGTGGTCTCGAACTGTGCAACAACGGTCATGGTGGTGAGACCATCACAGAAATGACCGTTGCAGACTACATGACCACCGAGGTGGTTCGTGTCGAGATTCCCGGAAACCGGGACGATGTCCTGAAGATCCTGAAGAGGACCGGCATCAGCGGTGTTCCGGTGCTCAAGGAGGGAAAGCTGGTGGGGATCATTACCCGGAAGGATCTTCTCAGGAAATCCGATGAGACCCAGCTCGGTCTTCTGATGGCCCGCGATCCTGTCACCGTGAGCCCTGACGCGTCGATCCAGGAGGCCGCACGGCTCCTGGTCGATCATAATGTCAGGAGACTCCCGGTCGTTGAAGGGGCCACGCTGGTCGGTCTCATCTCGGTGGCCGATCTTATCCATGCCCTTGCCCAGATGCGGATCAAAGAGGAGATCAAGGACCAGTATATTTCGCAGACCTATGCTCTCTGGGAAGAGACCCCCCTTCCGCTTGTCGCCCGGATCATGGAGATATCGGGATTCGAGGCAATCCCCATCCTCGATGCAGAGAGCAGGCTCCAGGGCATCATCTCCGAGCGGGATCTGATCCGGCACTCCTCAATCGAGGATATGGTCGAGATCAGCGATTTCTCAAACGGGACCGATGATGACGAGTGGACCTGGGAGAGCATCCGCGACATGCATACCATCTCCTATGGTATCTCCCGCATCCAGCTGCCCGAGCGGCCGGTAAAGTCGGCGATGATCACCAATGTCATCTCCGTCCCCGTGAATGCCGAGGTGAGCGAGTGCGCCCTGAAGATGAAGCGCGGGCGGGTCGACCAGCTCCCGGTGGTGAACGGTGACAAGAAACTGGTGGCCATGCTCTTTGATCGCGACCTGATCACTGCTCTCTGCCGTCAACCGTTCCAATAAAAACCTTTAAATTTTCTGATGACGTGTATTGTGATGGAGCGCTTTTGAGAAGTTTTTCCAGCGTTTTCTATATTTTGGGGTATGTATATGATTGAAGGAGCCCAGGAACCCCTGAAAGGGACAACCACCGTGGGACTGGTATTTGAAGATGGTGTTGTTCTCGCCACGGAAAAGCGGGCAACGATGGGATATTTGATTGCCAGCAAGAAGGCCAAGAAAGTATACCAGATCGCCGACCGCATCGGCATGACCACCGCAGGTGGAGTCGGCGATGCCCAGCAGATGGCGAGGCTCATGACTGTGGAGTGCAGTCTCTATAACATCCGGCGCGGGCGGCCGATGACTGTTGCAGCAGCCTCCACCCTGCTCTCCAATATCCTGAACAACAACCGATACTATCCGTTCTACGTCCAGCTTCTGGTCGGCGGTGTCGATGACTCGGGACCGAGTGTCTACTCGGTGGATGCGCTCGGAGGGGCAACCAGGGAAGAAGAGATTGTGGCGACCGGGTCGGGCTCTCCCATGGCCTATGGGGTGCTCGAGGACCGGTTCCGGAAAGGAATGACAAGGGACGAGGCAGTGACGCTTGCAATACGAGCGGTGCGTGCGGCAATAAAGAGGGACGCAGGATCGGGCGAAGGTGTCAACGTTGTCGTAATCACCAGGGATGAATACCGGGAGATCTCTGACGAGGAGATTACCGAAAAAATCGCTGCTGCCACCCCAGTATAACTACTTTTTTTAGGACTGATCTGATGCTTATTGAAGAGCGGCTGAAAGAACTCAAGGACAAGATCAACGAGAAGGTGCCATCCGGCATCACCGTATCTGAAGTGGAATTTGAAGGCCCCGAGCTGGTCATCTATACCGATGACCCGAAACGGTTCGCCGATGAGGCGGATCTCATCAGGCTCCTCGCCCGGGATCTCAGGAAAAGGATCGTGGTCCGGCCGAATGTGCTCGAGGACCCTGATCGGGCGGTAACCGAAATCCGGTCCGTCGTGCCAGAGAGTGCAGGGATCACGGACATCTTTTTTGATGCCGATACCGGGGAAGTCCTGATCGAGGCCGAGAAACCCGGAGTGGTCATCGGCAAGAACGGGGCAACCCTGCGCGAGATCACCAAGCATATCGGCTGGACTCCGAAGGTGGTCAGGACCCCCCCGATCGAGAGCTCGACGGTGAAACAGGTCCGGCAGTTCCTGCGCTCGGTCAAAGAGGAGCGGAAACAGTTCCTGCGGACCTCCGGGAGGAGGATTCACCGGGACATCACCAGCAAGGACCAGTGGGTCCGCGTGACCATGCTCGGGTGCTGCCGCGAAGTGGGCAGAGCAGCGTTCCTGCTCAGCACGCCCGAGAGCAGGGTTCTGATCGACTGCGGCGAAAAACCGGACAACAGCAACAATACTCCCTACCTGTATGTGCCGGAGATCCACCCCCTCTCTCAGCTGGATGCTGTTGTGCTCACCCACGCCCATCTCGACCACTGTGCACTGGTGCCCCTGCTCTTCAAGTACGGGTTTGACGGGCCGGTCTACAGCACCCCTCCCACACGGGATCTTGCTGTCATGCTCCAGCTCGATTACCTCGACGTGGTATCCAAGGAAGACCGCAGGATCCCCTACAGCTCAAACGAGGTGAAGAGCTACATCAAGCACTCCATCACGCTCAATTACGGCAGTGTGACCGATATCGCGCCCGACATCAAGCTCACCTTCCATAACGCCGGCCATATCCTGGGATCGGCAATCGCCCACTTCCATATCGGCGACGGGCTCTACAATATCGCCTTTACCGGTGACTTCAACTACAGCAAGAGCAGGCTGTTCAACCCCGCCACCAACCAGTTCCCCCGTCTTGAAGCCCTGTTCATGGAGAGCACCTACGGGGGCAGCGGAGATTTCCAGCCCCCGCGGGCAGAGGCCGAGGAGAAGCTCTACGAGACGGTGAATGCCACCATCTCGCGGGGAGGGAAGGTTATCATCCCCGCATTTTCCGTCGGAAGGTCCCAGGAGGTCATGCTCGCTCTTGAAGAGGGCATCAGGAAGGGGAAGATCCCGAAGGTGAAGATCGCGCTCGATGGGATGATCCGGGAGGCAACGGCGATCCACACCACCTATCCCGAGTACCTGAACAGCGATCTCCGTAACCAGATCTTCAAGGAGGGGCTGAATCCCTTCCTCGCCGATTGCTTTGTCGCTGTCGACTCGTCCGACCTGAGGGAGCGCGTCATCTCGGGCGATCCCTGCGTGATCATCACTACGAGCGGTATGCTGAATGGCGGGCCGGTTATGGAGTACCTCGGCAATCTTGCGCAGGATGAGCGGAACGCCCTGGTCTTCGTCGGTTACCAGGCAGAGGGAACCCTCGGCCGCAGAATCCAGAAAGGCTGGCGGGAGGTGCCGATCGGCCGGCGCGAGACCATCGTAATAAACCTCCAGATCGTCACCATCGACGGGTTCTCCGGCCACTCTGACCGGCGGCAGCTGATCAACTATGTCGGACATGTCCAGCCCAAACCCGAGAAGATCTTCACTATCCATGGAGACGAGAACAATACCATCGACCTGGCGAGTTCCCTCTACAAGCGGTACCACATCCAGACCCATTCGCCGATGAACCTTGAAACCTACCGTATGATATGAGAGCACGGATTTCCCTCTGCCTGGGTGTCTTTTCGGTGATGGCGCTCTCCAATGCCATTGTCCCCATCCTCGCCGGTTTCGGGGACAGCACCATCAGCCAGGGGGCAATCTACTCCGCCTATTTCTTCGGGGCATTCCTGCTGGTGCTGCCGGCAGGATTCCTCGCAGACCGCATCGGTGAGATCCCCCTGATCAGGGCCGGGCTTCTCCTCACCCTGGTCTCGGGTCTGCTCATCATGACCATTCCCTCCACCCTCCTGCTTATCATATTCCGCCTGATGGAGGGGGTCGGGGCAGGTCTCTTTGTTCCGTCCGCACTCTCCCTGATCAATGCCCGGCCCGACCATGAGACCGGGAGCGGGTTCTTCATGGCCATGCTCAACATCGGACTGGTGGCCGGACTGATCGGTGGAGGGTGGCTGGTGGAAGTATCAGGGATGCCGATGTCCGGAATTATCCTCTTTACCGCAGCAGCGGCCATCCCGGCCCTTTTCAGTTACTTCCTTGCGCCGGGACCGGCACGGGATCTCCCTCCCGAACCGGTGAGCGGGACCCTGGAAAGACTCGTCCGGGCGACCAGGGAATACTTCTGGCTCTGGCTGTCGACTGTGGTCATTCTCGGGACGACCGGCGCGCTCACGGTACTGTATCCCGAATTCTCGGATCTCTCACCGGGTATTCTCGGGTTCACCATCGCCGCAATGAGCCTTTCCACCGCCGTGGCGGTGGTCGTCGTCTCCCGCATGCACCTTCCCCCGATACCGGCCATCCGGGCGGCATCCCTCGGGATGGCCGTTGCGGTGATGCTGGTATTCCTCACCCCTGTCAGTTTCATCCTGGTGGGGGCCATTGCCGGCGTAGTGATGATCGCCCAGCTCGCGTTCCTCGCAACATCGGAGGCCCGCCAGGGGGTGGTCATGGGACTCTTCAACGCCGCAAGCTACGGTGGGATGAGTTTCATGCCTTTTGCCGCCGGCTTCATTGCTGAGGTCTCCTCCTTCTTCATCGCATTCCTGGTAATCGCCTGCTCCGGGATGCTGGTAGCGGTGACCATCGGGAGGTGCCGGTGCAGGATTCCGGGGCGCTGACCGGCCGGCACATGCGAAATACTATCATTTATACTGGCCTGTTTTCGAAATGATCATGCGATCACCGCGGTCGGGGAATGCCAGCTCGAACTCTCGGGGATTGAGAACGAAATGGACACGTTCAGGATGGTCTTTAAAAGAACCCTGGTACCGATCATGGTGACGGCCGATGTCAGGGATATCCATGAACGCCCGGCCGGGGGGAATGGATCAGCACTCTTTCCAGTATGAGCGAGTGAACAACCGGCTCATCCGACGGCCCGGACCGGTTTGCGGGATCGCAGTTTCACCCGGATGAGGACCAGCCCGTACCCGGCTGCCGCGAGCAGGATGATGGTGGCTCCCGAAGGGACATCGAGGGCATAGGAGAGGAAGAGCCCTCCGAGCGAGCAGGCTATCGCAAAAACGATGGATACCGCCATCATGGCCCCGATGCTCCGGGTAAACTCCCTGGCCACCGCTCCCGGCAGGGTGAGCAGGGCGATCACCAGGATGATTCCTACCACCCGAATCAGGACGACAACGGTGAGGGCGATCAGGAGGAGCAGGAGGAGCATGAGCGCGGTTACCGGGAGGTTCATGACCCTGGCATACTCCTCGTCAAAGGTCACGGCCATCAACTGGTTGAACCAGAGGCCGACCACCGCACAGATCACCAGGGCCAGGAGGCCCATGACGATGAGATCCCCGGTCGGGATGAGGAGGATGTTCCCGAACAGGAAGCCGAAGAGGTCAGGTGCGTAGCCCGGTGCAAGTGCGATGAGGAGGATCCCGAGCGCCATGCCTGCCGCCCAGACGGCACCGATGAGGGTCTCCACCTGCTGCGAGAGTTTCTCCCGGATCACCCCGATCAGGAGAGCAATTCCGGTGGTGAATCCCACGGCACCGGCAACCGGATCGATCCCCAGGAAGTATCCGAGACCTATGCCGCCGAATGCCGCGTGGGCGAGCCCTCCGCTCATCGAGACCAGGCGTTTGACCACCACGTAGGATCCGATGATGCCGCATACCACACTCGAGATCAGCCCGGCGATCACCGCGTTTCTGAAGAACTCGAATTCCAGTATCCCGAACATCATGACTCCCTCTCATGCTCGCGGAGCACCCGGTGCGGAATGCCGTGGGCGATGAGATCAACCGGGCAGTGGTAGGCGGCGGTCAGCATATCTTCGGTTATCTCATTGGTATCGTGGGTGTAGATTCGCTCGTTTAAGCAGGCGACGCGGGTGACATGGGTGGATATGGCCCCGATATCATGGGTCGCCATCAGGATGGTCATGGTCTTCTTGAGCTCCTCCAGCAGGTCGAAGAGCTGGGCTTCGGTGGGGATATCGACATAGACCATCGCTTCATCGAGGATCAGGAGATCAGGTTCGCCGACCAGCGCCCGGGCGATGATGGCCCGCTGCCGCTCCCCTCCCGAGAGACGCCGGAGCTCCCGCCCGATCAGGTGCCCGATGCCGGTCCGCTCAACCGCCTGGTGCACGGCTGCACGATCGTCAGGGGAGTATTGCCTGACCGGGCCGGGGATGTGGCCGAGCCGCCCGGAGAGGACCATCGTCTCCACCGTTATCGGGTACTGGAAATCAAAAGTCCTGAACTGCGGGACGTACCCCACCCGGGTCCGCCCCTCCCGGGGGTGCTGCCCGAAGAGGCGCACATTTCCGGAGTCAACCTCCTGGAGCCCGAGAATCACCCGGAGGAGCGTGGTCTTGCCGCCGCCATTCGGACCGATGAGTGCATACAGGTCGCCCTTCCGCACCGTGAGATCGACATGGTCGAGCACCGCCCGCCCCCCGAGCCTGCACGAGACGTCTCTGACTTCGATAACCGGTTCCATGCTGCTAGCTCCCGGTAAAAGCTGTAGCGACCCGCTCCATGTTCCCGAGGTAGTCCGGGGCAAGGGGATCGACCACCATGACCGAGGCCCCAATCTCATCGGCGATCGCCTGCGCTTCCCGCCGGTTCTCCTGGGCTTCGGAGAATACAACAGTGACACCGTGTTCTTTCGCAAGCATGATGAGGGCTTCGAGGTCTTTTGCGGTCGGTTCTTTCCCCTGTTGCTCGATAGAGACGATAGAGAGTCCGTAATCGCGTGCGAAGTAGGCCCATGCCTCATGGGTGACGAGGATCATACCCGGTTTCCCCCGCAGGAGACCCACGGAGATGTTCCGGTCCAGATCATCGATGCGGGCGATGTACCGGTCAGCGTTCTGCCGGTACATCTCCTCGTATGCCGGATCGACGAGGATCAGGGCATCCAGGGTGTTCCCGGCCATGATCCGGGCATTCCTGAGGGAGAGCCACACATGGGGATCTCTCCGGTTCCCTGTGCCGAGGTAATCCACTCCCCTGGACGTGTTCACGACGACCAGGCCCGGATTCATCGTCCGGAGCCGGGCGGCCAGTGTATCTTCGACCGGGAAGAGGCCGCTTCCAAGAGTCAGGTACAGGTCAGCGGCGGATGCCCGCGCCATCAGCCCCGGTGAAGGCTCATAGGTGTGGGGATCGGATCCGGGAGGGATCAGGACGAGGACCTCCACCCTTCCGTCCCCGATCTCACGAACCATCTCCTCCTGCGGAGGTATGGTGACCGCCACCATGATCCCCTGTCCCTGATCATCCTGTCCGGGAGAGAGACATCCTGCCGATACCACCAGGCATACACTGATGATGAAGAGCGGGCACATCCGGGACAGGGTCAGAGCAGAGATCATAATTGCATATCAGCTAACTTTTTCATGCCAGCGTGCGGCCGTCGCTTCCCGACGGCACAGGGCATCGTGGGCTATCTCACCGCAGAGACCGGCGGTCGGATGACCCAGGGCCCGGCACATCTTGTTGACCGCCCTGCGGGAGATGAAGCACTCGATCCGGGAGGCCTCCTCGCATGCCTCCTGGTCTGAGAGCCCGTAGTGCGACAGGATGAGTCCGACAATCCGATGCCTTCTCAGGATGAACGCGCCGTACTCCTCCCCGAACCCGGTCAGCATCACATCGCCGTAGGGCTCATGGTGGACGAATCCCTCCGCTTTCAGTTCCTGGACAGTCCGGGTTGCCGTGGAGGGATCGACCCCGAAGTGCCCGGATAATTCCGAGATCTTCGCGCTTCTCCCGTGCCCGGAGAGGTACTTCAGGTACGCCACCTTCCGGGGGGAGAGCTCGACCCCGGTATAGTCCTGCATCAAGCAGGTATCAGAGGCCGGGCTCATCAAAATTTTGGTTCTGTACCAAAACCGGGTTTTGTGTGAGGGGACGATACCACTTTTAAAGCCCCCGGCGGCATCATGAATGGCTCCCCGTTACAGGGAGCGCAGGGCTTCTCATACGGCAGATACGCACAAGGTAGCGCTGGCAGGGGAACCCGGCAGCCGTGGCCCGGCACCACCTTACCACCATTGGGGCCGGATATGCCCCTTTGCCGCAGGAGTCGCCTCCCTCCCCTGCGATGTCCGCTTGATCAACCCGGCCTGGATGAGGTAGGGTTCATAGACTTCTTCGATGGTCCGGGTATCCTCACCGATTGAAATAGCGATGGTCTTCAGCCCTACCGGACCTCCCCCGAAATTCTCGACAATGACGGAGAGGATCCTCCGGTCGACCTCATCGAGGCCCAGCCGATCGACTCCGAGGAGGGAGAGGGCCCGGTCCGCAATTGTCCCGGTGATGCACCCGTCTCCGCGCACCAGGGCATAATCCCCGACCCTGCGGAGCAGCCGGTTGGCGATCCTCGGGGTACCCCGGCTTCTCCCGGCAATCTCGGCACACCCGTCAGGGGTGACCGGGATGCCCAGAACACCGGAACTGCGCCGCACGATCCGGGCGAGCTCTTCGGGGGAGTAGGGATTGAGCCGGAAGATCATCCCGAACCGGTCGCGGAACGGGGAGGAGAGGAGTCCCACCCGCGTGGTTGCCCCGACCAGGGTGAAGGGGGCAAGATCGATCTTGATCGACCGGGCACTCGGCCCCTCACCAATCATCACATCGATCTCGAAGTCCTCCATGGCAGGGTACAGGATCTCCTCCACCACGGTCGGGAGACGGTGGATCTCATCGATGAACAGGATGTCCCCCTCCTTGAGGAGGGTCAGGATGGCGGCAAGATCGCCCGCCTTCTCGAGGACCGGGCCGCTTGTGCACAAGATACCGCTGCCCATCTCCCGGGAGATGATATGGGCAAGCGTGGTCTTTCCAAGCCCGGGGGGTCCGGAGAAGAGGATGTGGTCAAGTTGCGATCCCCGGATCCGGGCCGCATCGATGGCGATGACCAGCGCTTCCCTGACCGGTTCCTGGCCGATGAAATCCGGGAGCCGGTCCGGCCGTATTCCCGGCTCCTCGATCTCGCCCTCCCTCATCGCTGCGGATACGATGCCTTCTTCCATTGCTAATGCTCCCGGAGCCCGGCGAGCGCCGCCTTGATAACCCCCGCGACCCCGTCAGTTTTCCCTGCGGAAAGGACCTGGTCGACCGCTGCCCGTGATTCTCGTTCGCCGAACCCGAGAGCAACCAGGGCACTCACCGCATCCCTCCGTTGCGGGTCGATCCCGGCCGGCGCAGCTCCTTCAAATTCGGCTGCTTTCTTCCGGAGCTTGTCCTTGAGCTCCAGGATGAGCCGTTTTGCGTTCTTCTGCCCGATCCCCGAGATCCTGGTGAGCACCTTCTCATCCTCGTCAAGGATGGCCGCGGCAAATTCGGGGATGCTTATCTGGGAAAGTATTGAGAGGGCCAGTGCCGGACCCACCCGGTTCACGCTGATCAGCATGCGGAACATCTCGAGCCCCGGCTGGTGGAGGAACCCGTACAACACCAGCTCATCCTCGCGGACGGCGAGGAAGGTGTGCACCCGGACCGTCCCGGCAGTCGCGGCAATCTCCCGGAGGTCCGGTGAGGTCATCCGGATGTCAAAGCCGACACCGTTCACGTCGACGATGACCGAACCATCCCGGGTTGAAACAACCTGTCCGATGAGCCGCGAGATCATGGTCACCTCATCACATGGACGTGGCAGAGAGCAACGGAGAGGCCGTCAGCGACGTCATCGGGTTTCGGGATCTCGGGCAGATCGAGCAGGCGCCGGATCATCTCCTGCATCTGCTTTTTATCGGCCCTTCCGGACCCGGTGATCGCCTGCTTTACCTGGTTCGGCGTATATTCCGCCACCGGGATCCCGTTCTGCCGGGCGGCGAGGAGGATGACCCCTCTCACCTCAGAGACGTTCAGAGCCGAGGTCACATTCCGGGAGAAGAACAGTTTTTCCATGGCCATCCAGGCTGGCTGGTAGCGCCGGATGAGGTCTGATATCACATCGTATATCTCTTCCAGGCGCTCCGGGGTCTCTTTCTCCTTGCCCGAAGTCCGGATGCAGTCATAGCAGACCGCACGCGATCTCCCGTCTTTCACCTCAAGGATCCCGTACCCGACGGTTGCCAGACCGGGATCGATACCGAGCACAATCATGTCGCTGTTCCTGGAAATGGGCAGTTCCAGGGAGTGGATTTGTTTTTTGCAGAGATATCCTTTTGCCAGCGACAAAACAGGCCGGATTGCGCAGAGGGGGTGAGACGGGCGCAGGTCATTCGGATTTTCTGCCAGCAGCTGTCACCTGCGTTTCATCACCTGAAGTCTCAGGTGGCGGCTGTCTTATCAGCTCCCGGAGCGTTTCAAAGAACCGGGCGTCCCGGAGACCGTCCCACAGCTCTACGAATGCCCGGTACAACCGGACCCGCTCCTGCTTCCGGTCTTCGAGGAGTCCGGGGATTCCCGGCCAGCCCTCACCACGGATGTGCCTTCCCGGGGGTGGTTCTGATTCCGTCCCCTGTGGTTCCTGTATGAACCCGGGCAGGTATCCGATCCAGACATCGCAGTCATGCATCTGTCCCAGGACATCCTGGAGTGCACGCACCTTCCGTACCGGCTTTTTGAGCTCTCCGGAATAGAGGCTGTTGAATGCCTCAAGCGTATACCGGAGTCTCTTTGCCGCAATCCTCATCTCGTGGTGCCGCGTCACTGCGTCCGGATCATGGACAGCCGGCTCATAGGCCAGGAGATCATCTATGCGGGAAGAGATTTTCAGCTGCGCTTTGCGATGGAGCGCCCCGGGCTTCCTGATGCCTTTTCCTCCAGGCCCCGGACTGGCCAGGACATCCCCGAACTCATCGAACATCCCGCCTTTTTCGAGGGATATCCCCGCCACCTCCACCGCCGTCTGAACCTGTTCCCGCTTCTGCTGCAGCAGACGGAGCAGTGCGGATGCATCCGCCGCTCCGGGCTCACGCACCGTATCTCCCGCCGCTCTCTCCGGGAGGGACAGCCCCCGTTCGTGAAGATACTCCTCAAGAAAACCGATCTGCACATCAAGATCCCGAGCTTCACCGAGGGATGCAGTGATATTTTTAATCTCCTTCAGCCATTTCCGGTATTTTTTTCCCGGGAAACAGGATTTGAAGATGGGCATCGCTGCACGGAGTCTCCGTGATGCAACCCGCATCCGGTGAACATGCTCGGGATCCGTTCCCTTCCTCGCCCCTCCCGCTTCTCTGACCAGGGCCAGCCACGATTTCCGGATGTACTGAAAACCGTACGAACAGTATGAGATCGTGCTGTCTCCGGAACCTGGTTTCCGATCAGAGCGGTGTTCCGCCATACTCCCACACTCCCCGGTTCGAGACGCACCATTCCTGCGCATTCACCACCGGCTGCCCGGGCTCACGGACCACCCGCTGGTAGGTCCCGTCTGCGGACAGCATCCGGTTCTTCACATTGTCACGGAGGTATACCGGAATGATCAGGTCACGGAGGCAGCCGGTAATAACCGGATCGGATACCGGAAAGAGAATTTCCACTCTCCGATCGAGGTTTCGCGGCATGAGGTCAGCACTCCCGATGAGGAACTCCTCCTCGCCGCCGTTCCGGAAATAGTATACCCGGCTATGCTCGAGGAACCTCCCGACAATCGAGCTGACGGTGATAGTGTCACTCACTCCTTCCACCCCCGGCCTGAGGCAGCAGATACCCCTGACCTGGAGGTCGATCTTCACGCCGGCCCGGGAGGCCCGGTACAGGGCAGTGATGCACTCCTTATCCACGAGGGCATTCATCTTGAAGATGATGTGCCCGTCCCCGCATTCCCGGTGCCGGACGATCTCCCGCTCGATCCGGGACAGGATCCCGGACCTGATGCCGGCCGGGGCCACGAGCAGCTTCCGGTACGAGGATATCCGTGCACACCCGGTAAGCGAATTGAAGAGATCGGCTGTATCAGCACCGATCAGCGGATCAGCGGTGAAGAAGCCGAAATCGGTGTAGATCCGGCTCGTGATCGCATTATAGTTCCCGGTGCCCATATGTACGTAGGTCCGTATACCATCCTTTTCCCTCCGGACCACCATGCAGACCTTGGCATGCACCTTGATCCCGGGAAGCCCGTAGACTACGTGAACACCGGACCGTTCCAGCGCCCGGGCCCAGGTGATATTGTTCTCCTCATCGAAGCGGGCTTTGAGCTCGATCAGCGCTGCAACCGCTTTCCGGTTCTGACGGGCTTCGAGGAGGGTATCGACGATTGGTGAGTCCTTACCCACCCGGTAGAGCGTGATCTTGATGGCCAGGACATCCGGATCCCGCGCTGCCTGCCTGAGAAAGTCAATGACCGGCAGGAAGCTCTCGTAGGGGTGGAAGAGCAGGATGTCTTTTCTGAGGATGGCGGCGTACAGATGATCCCTGTTTTCGATCGCGGGTGGTATGGAGGGAATGAACGGGATATCCTTCAGGTCGGGTCGGTCGAGGGAGGAAAAGAAGGAGAGATCCGCCATGCCAAGCGGGGGGTTGACCCGGTAGAACGTGGATGCGGGGAGGCCCAGTTTCTTCCCGATCATGGCACACAGGGCATCAGGCATACCGGGAGAGACCTCCACCCGCACCGGTGACCCGGTTCTCCGCAGTTCCACGCTCTCTTCAACTGCAGTGAGCAGGTCGCCCGCCTCATCCTCTTCTATCTCGAGGTCCGCGTCCCGGGTGACCCGGAATGGATACACTTCTGCCACCTCGTAGCCGGGGAAGAGCATCCCGAGATGTGCAGCAATCACTTCCTCGAGGAAGACCAGGCAGATCTCGTCCGGATCCTGGTCCGGTCCTGCCGCTCCTGCGGGAACCCGCACCAGCCGCGGGAAGAGGTTGGTGGGCACCTTCAGCCGGGTAAAGTGCTCTTTTCCTGAACAGGTATCCCTTACCGTGATGGCCAGATTGAGGGAGAGGTTCGAGATGAAGGGGAAGGGGTGGGAGGTATCAAAGGCCAGCGGGGTGAGCGCCGGGTAGATCCCGGTCCTGAAAAAATCCTCAAGTGCTGCTCTCTGACCGGTGGAGAGGGAGGTGTAGGGGATCACCCGGATACCGCAGTCGCCCAGTGCCGGGACAATATCCTGGTGCCAGAGTCCGGTCTGGCAATCAAGGAGCGGCTCAAGGGTGCGGTGAATCTCGGCAAGCTGTCGTGACGGGCTCATCCCGTCGGGCGGTGCCTCCCTGACCCCCCGCTCCGCCTGCCGCCGGAGCCCGGAGACCCGGATCATGAAGAATTCATCAAGGTTGGTCGAGAAGATGGAGAGAAACTTGACCCGTTCGAGGAGCGGGTGGCCCGTGTCCATCGCTTCTTCGAGGACCCTCCGGTTGAACTCGATCCAGCTCAGTTCGCGGTTGATGAAGAGAGACGGATGTTCGAGGAGCGTGCATCCTGACTGCTGATCAACCGTTCTTCCGCGATCCCGCTCTTCTGAGGCCCCCATGCTCACCAGTCATCTAACTATTGAAAATATCGCCTTAAAATCCTGTGGTGCCCTCCCTGACCTGTGAAGAAGGGAATCCCGGCGGTGTGAAGTAGTAAACCAAACAGTTTTACCATCCGGCGTCAATCTCTTTCTTGCCGTGATTGACTATGGGATCCAATGACGACATC
>ENA-ORXD01001267-ORXD01001267.1-sediment-metagenome-genome-assembly--contig:-NODE-1267-length-22274-cov-4.182727_pt1 | contig 22274 bp, 19 predicted proteins | sample MGYA00237862_ERZ511471 | MGnify/ENA metagenome assembly ERZ511471
CGCAGCGACATCGAAAACAACCGGCTCGTTGATTTTAACCGTTATCTGTCATCTTTTGCCCGGCGGTTGGAACGAGCATTATCGGGTGTCGAAGAATCCGCCTGGGCGATCGACCGCTTCGAAACCACCGGGATTGTAAACCCGGAACTGATCGGACCGCTTAACCTCAGCGGGCCTGCCGCCCGGGCTTCCGGGGACGATGGAGACGCACGCCGCAGCCACCCTTACGGCTTGTACAATGAACTCGGGTTCGAGGTACCGGTAAAAACCGGCGGGGACGTGCTGGCCAGGTTCAGAATAAAGGCAGAGGAAATTAAAGCTTCCATCCGTATTATTAATGAAGTTGTAGTCACATCTTCTGCCGGCCCTGTCTGGCTGGAATGCCTGCCCGGCTCCGGTCAAGCACTGTCTATTCTGGAAGCTCCGCGTGGCCGAAACCTTCACTGGCTGAAGCTCGAATCGGGCCGCATCGAACGTTGGGAGGTCGTAACCGCATCCTTTTGTAACTGGCTTGCGCTTGAGCACGCCGTTATCGGCAACATTGTGCCGGATTTCCCGGTAATCAATAAAAGTTTCAATCTTTCCTATGCCGGTAACGACCTGTGAGGATAATTTGCTGGAAATAATTAAAAATATCCTGGGTAAAAAACCGGCGCCCGGTATTACTATTTCCGACGCCGAAGTTGAAGACCTTGGCATCAGGCTGAAAGAGGCTGTCTCGACGGTATTTGGCCGAAGCCTGGCTATCCGAGAGGTGGATTCCGGGTCGGATAACGCTGCTGAAATCGAAATCAACAACCTCAGCACCCCTCATTATGATATCGAACGTTTCGGCATTTCATTTGTGGCTTCGCCGCGCCATGCCGATGTAATCATGATTACCGGCCCGGTCACCCGCAGCCTGAAGACCGCAGTGCTCAAAACCTTTGAAGCCATGCCCCGTCCCGGCTGGGTGATTGCGGTGGGGGATGATGCCTGCGACGGAGGGATATACACGGAAAGCTACGCTGTTTTGGGCGGAGCCGATCAAGTACTGCCGGTGGATTATAAGATTCCTGGCAACCCCCCAACTCCACTGGAAATCATGCGCGGGCTGGTGGCTTTTATGGCATTGATCAAAAGCAGGTGTAAACGGGAGCCGGGCGCGTCCGTGAAAGGGTGAGGAAAAACAATTTGATACTTACCCGAGTTCGCTGAAAGTGACTTCCGGATTGTCCTTCCGGCAGTAATCGAGGTCCCAGGAACCCGAAAACAGGATAACCGCGCGCTCCTGCGAATCACGGCAAACCATGTTGGACCGCCTGGCAAGGCTGCCGGGTTTGAAATCGGCTGAATTCGAGCTGACCCACCTGGCAATGCTGTAAGGCAGGGGTTCGGCCCGGGCCGTTACTCCGTATTCTTCCTGCAGGCGGGATAAAATAAGGTCGAACTGCAGTACTCCGACCGCAGCCAGCACAGGCTCCCGGCGGTTAAGGCCTTCGGTATAAAGCACCTGGACCGCCCCTTCCTCCTCAAGCTGGGTAAGCCCTTTGTTGAACTGTTTGTAGCGGGTGATATCCCGGTTGGACAGCATGGCAAAATGCTCGGGAGCAAAACGCGGTATCGGAGCAAATTGAAAAGGCTTGCCGGTTGTCAGGGTATCGCCGATAGAAAGCAAACCCGGGCTGATAATGCCGATAACATCTCCCGGGAAGGCTTCTTCTATGGGCTGTCTTTCCTGCCCGAAAAGCTTGAACGCCCTCGACAGGCGCACATCCTTGCCCAGCCGCGGATTATGAGCCAGCATATCCTTACGGAAGTGCCCCGAACAGATACGCATGAAAGCCATCCGATCCCGATGCCGCGGGTCCAGGTTGGCCTGGACCTTGAAGATAAAACCGGAAAATTCAGGACCGGCCGGATTCACAACTCTATTCCCGGCAACCTGTGGGGCAGGCGGGGGCATCAACCCGAGAATGGCATCCAAAAACGGCTCGATGCCGAAATTATTCAAAGCGCTTCCAAAAAACACCGGCGTTATTTCACCGGAGAGAAACCGTTCTTTGCTGTATGCCCCGACGACCCCGTCCAGGAGGGCTACATAATCTATCAGGCTGCGGGCTGCATCGCCGCCGAGCAGTGAAAATAGTTCCGGGTCGTCCAGCCCGGCTACTTCGACCGGCGCGCGAAACTGGCCGTGAACAGTGCGCTGGAACCGGAGAACCTGCTTCTCTTTCAGGCTGTAGACCCCCTGGAATGACGGCCCGTCACCAACCGGCCAGTTCACCGGTATGGCGCTGATACCAAGCACCCTTTCTACCTCGTCGAGCAGTTCCAGCGGGTCCATACCGGGACGGTCCATCTTGTTAATAAAGGTAAGGATGGGGATTCCCCGCATACGGCATACCTTGAAAAGTTTCTCAGTCTGCGGTTCGACCCCTTTGCCGCCGTCAAGCACCATTACGGCGCTGTCTACTGCCATCAGGGTCCGGTACGTGTCTTCGCTGAAGTCCTGGTGGCCGGGTGTGTCCAGCAGGTTTATCCGGTACCCGTTGTAGTCCATTTCCAGGGCGGTGGCCGAAACCGATATCCCGCGCTGTTTCTCCATTTCCATCCAGTCCGATGCCGTATTCTGCAGCGCACCCCGGGCTCTTACCGCCCCGGCGATGTCTATGGCATTGCCGTAAAGCAGTAGTTTTTCGGTCAGGGTGGTTTTACCGGCATCCGGGTGAGAAATAATGGCGAACGTGCGCCTCCGGGCTATTTCTTTTGAAAGCCTCCCTCCGATATCTTGTATCGCTGCCTGATCGTTGAATGGCACAGTTGCTCCTTTATAAGTCAAATTGGGAAAATAATTGCCGGGTTGCAAAGCCCGGCGAAACCGCGGGCTGCCTTTATGGCCGGCGAAATTTATTAATTAAAATCAATGCATGGAAATAAAATGAAGATACGGTTACTACAGGCAAAACTCTTTCCATCACGTTTAGCATTGTTGAAAAACAAATTTGCCGTATTTTAACCCAATATAAATATTATCAGTTCCTGAGGATAAATGGAAATTAACAAAATCTTCGGTAGGGTTGTACTAATTTAGTACAACCCTACCGATGCGCTGTCGTACAAAAGACGAGATGTTATGAAGTAACAATCCTTCGCATTGGTTAATTGCGCTTTCCTCCCTTAAGCCGGTACCTTGCGCAGGTAAATTTGGCAACAAATTATTTTATGCTGGTAAAGTTTAGCCATGCAGCCATTTTTAATCGTATTGACGGTACCCAAAATCGAGAATATAGTTAAACTGCAACCTGGCCCGTAGAATATTTATGCGGCGGATACCGGTGAGGTGGGCGGGATGAAGAAGTTTCTTGTTGGCTGTCTGGCGGTAGCCGGCGGCTTCTTCGTGATAACAATGGCCATCGGTGTCACAACAACCCTCATGAATCCTCCGGCGGCAACCACTACACCCACCACCACTAAGCCCGCAGCCGTCGAAACCATACCTGCCACAACCACTCCGGCCTATCCGACCCAGCCAGCCCAACCAACCCAGCCAACCGCCCCACTCATTCTTCCCACCACTACAACGCCTGCCCAAACCACCTCGCAAATCACACCTACCGCACCGGCTCTACACATGGAACTTGCCGATGCCGAGTACCTGGAGCTCATCGAGGTAAGCGCAGCGGCAACCGGCAACCCGGATTCGGTCAAACTTACCCTTACCTCCACCAGCAGCAGTTCGATAGAAATCACCGTCTCGCCCGGGGTTATCTTCGACCCCCTGCCGGAGTGCCAAAGTTGCAGCCTGGTGGTTATACAGGAACAAAAGGTTTTCCTGCCGGTGAGGGAGTACTCGGTTACGGTGGATGTTGCCACCGCCTCGCTGGAAATGGGCAAGGCAGCACCGGGTGCGGGAGAAGGTTTGGAGCTTGGTTTTTCAGGAGCTTCCGGGGATTTGCAGCAGTTACTGGTGGTTGGTGATTTCCTGGATGAACCTTCCTTCCGGTTAAAGCAGTTCGGCATCTGGGTGGTTAACGATAACCCCATGCGGGATGATTTTCCGGCAGCCGGCTGCCCCGAACTGGGCAGCCCCAACGATGCGGAAGTCGAACAGTTGCGAAGCCTGTTTGCCAGGGCCGGGCTTGACCCGGAGCAGTACCGGACGCTTACCACCGCCATGTTTTTGGAACTCCTGGATGCCCGTAACCAGGGACTGATCGAGGTCAGCGCCACCGGAATCGGCAGCCTGGAAAGGGTCGTGCTTTCAATGACCTCGAAAAGCGAGCGCATCCTGGATATAACCATCCCCATCGGCATCATATTCGATTCGCTTTCTTCAAGCATCCAGGGAATGGTGGTTATCGCGCCCAAATCGGTGGTGCTGCATCCTTTTGAAGCCTCGGTCAAGGTCAACGTCGAAGCCGCCTGCGCTAACATGCGTCTGGATATGCCGGAGGAAACCGACAGCCTGGTGATGCGGGCGGAACCGGCAGGCGGCGACCTGATTAAACTGCTTGAGTTGCCGGAATTTCAGAACCAGACCTACCGCGTGCAGCAGTTTGCCATCTGGACCATTACCGACAACCCCACCAGTGACGGCTACGTCGGTATTGCTACCGGCTACCAGATATGGGGCACGGGTCCGAGCACCGGCGAGATCGAAACCATGCGGACCCTTTTCATCCTGGCCGGCATCGATACCGGGCAATATAAGGTATTTCAATAGCAGCAATAGGCACTGATTAAATAATCGAACTCCTTTTCACTACCAGACAGAGGGACAGAATGGCTAACGGCATCAAAGATACCTCAACTGTAAAAACATCGAAATTGTCCTCAGGTTGCTGTGGAGTAATGGTAGTTGCAGGCATTGTCCTGATTGCCGGTCTCATCTGGGGTCTAGTGAATAATCTGCAGCAGTCGGCTGATATCAAGGTATTTCAAGAACACCTTGATGAGTACATTGCCATCCCAGGCCAGCAAACGATTTCACCTTTTACCGAATCCTATATCAGCGGCAAGGTCATCACCATCGATACCGATGAAAGGAAAATCGACCAGATATATTTTGACCTCCCGAAAGAGCTGGTGGCTAAATCACCGGCAGAAGTAAGTACCATAATCTGGTTAGACTGGGGTGAAGTTCTCGTCGGTCGGTATACCGATGGCGCCGGAGGATATCGAATTATTTGTGAAGTCACGATTATAGACAAGGCAAAATCTGCCATAGTTGACAAAGAGGTTATTAGCGGGTCGGACCCTCTGTCCGTTAAGGAAGGGAGCGGTGATCGCTACGGTTCCAAGCCCACAAGCGAAGTAATAGACTACATATCCACGCTACCACGCCGTTGACCGTTTCCCCTTAAATATTACCACCCATAATCGGATGACAAGTTACGCTGATCTATCGGCGATAGTGGTCGCAGTTCTAAGTGTCAATAATTTCTATAAACGGCCGTTGAAAAGACAAATCTGAGGGAATACAATTGGTCAGAGTATTTATGATGAAACAAAATACAAAGACAGAAATAAGAGTAGCAATTAAGAAGGGAGCCAATTACTTTTACCTATTGAAGGTCATCAAAGAAGGCTACAATGTATATTGTACTGTGCCTCGATTAGGAATACATCACTCATTACATGAGAGCGGATTATCGCATTTTCGCCCAGAAAGGACAGATATCGATCCTGAAAAGCAACCGCCGGTGGTAATAATGCCTGGTAGTGCGGGCGCCAGGCAGGGTGATGGTTTCATAGTGACAAGCCTCAAGAAACCAGATTCAACCTGCGGAATTTATACGGCAATCTATTCTTTGATTGAAAACATGAATGAAAACAATTATCGCCGGTTCAATCGAAACACCGAAGGATGCTTCGTAATCGATGCAACGGTATTTCCGAATAATGTATCCGGATTAGAGCTTGGCGTGTGGTCTGTCGCGAAAAATGGTGAGACTAAGTTTAAGTTCAATAATCCGGATATTCCGGAGAACCTGTTGTTCAAGGCAGAACAATGCGAGCCGCAAATATGGGTTTATGCTAGGTCGTTCTAATATAGACCGAAAATCCAATCGTTTTTTGGATAGCGCACTTGGCTAACTTGAAGGTATACATTATAAGAAGTGTGCTGGCTCGAAAAAATCTTTGGAATTGAACAATCTTCTCTATTGTGAATTATATTTCGACACACAATAATTCATTCAGAACCGCTTAATCGCTTGTTCTATTATTGAAAACCCCATAATTACATATTAGCATTATCCTACTTTGAAATCCTACTGCTTTGTATTAGCAAGGAAAAGTACGTGGCCAAATCCAATGAGTCTTACCAAAAAGCTTTCGTCAAAGAAGCGCAGCGGGATAATACAGGAAAGAAAACAAAGAATTTCTATGCGGCTGAACTTAGTTCGGATTCTTCTAATTTGAAATTCGGCAATGCCATAGACTGCTTACCCCAAGGCGTTCGTGTAATTAATGCTGATTACACTTTGCTTTACATTAACCCGGCATTTTCCGAACTTTCAGGAGTAAACCGCGAAGAAGTGATCGGCAAGAAGTGCTATGAAGTCTTCCCAGGCCCTTTCTGCCATACCCCCGAATGCAGCTTAGATAGAATCTTCAAAGGCGACAAATTAGTCCAAGCTGAAATTGATAGAGTAAGAGCAGATGGATCATTTGTGCCATGCATGGTATCTGCATTCCCGCTCTATAATCCGGATAACAAGCTTATCGGCATCATGGAGTCATTCAGGGATATAAGCGATAGAAAAAAACTCGAAACAGAGATGAAGGAAGCTCAGGACCGCTACAAAGCCATGGTGGACCTTACAGGAGAAGTAGGCGAAGGCATCCTTATGCTTCAGAATACTGAAAATACCGAAGGAGCTATCATTTTTGCCAGTCCCCAGTGTTCCCGCATGACAGGATATACCAATACCGAACTGCTGGGCAAGAGTGCATTTGACCTTATATCTCTCAAAGATCGCCTAGCTTCTCTTGATAGACACCGCGCTAAAATGGCGGGTGAAGTCCTACCGGGTTTGTATGAAATAGCTATCAACCGAAAGGACAGCGTAGAAATGCCAGCCGAACTGACAAGCGCAATTACCCAATACGATGGCAAGCCTACCAATGTGGTGTATTTGAGGGATATTACCGAGAGAAAAAAGGCGGAAAAGGCTCTAAAGGAAGAAAAGGAACATTACAAGGTACTGTTCGAAAATGCCCCAATTGCTATATGCGAAGCAGATTTTTCAGGCGCAAAGAAGATATTTGACGATTTAAAGAAACAAGGCCTTAAAGATTTTGATGTTTATTTTTATAACAACCCAAATAAAATATACGATTGTTACACTGTTCAACAGACTTCGTATTCAAATAAGAAGCATTTCGAAATGAAAAAAGCTCATACAAAAAAAGAATTGTTATCTTGCCTTGAAAACGCTTGTAAAAACAAAGATTTATACTGGGAAGGCAGCAAAAGGACTATGGTTGAACTTGCTGAAGGGCGCACTCAGTTATCGAGAGAAAAGCGAGTTAACACAATAGATGGTAATTTTATGGATGTTTTCGAACATATAATCGTTGCGCCCGGTCACGAGGACACTCTATCAAGAGTTTTTATATACTACTACGATATAACTGAACTAAAAGAAAAGGAAAGGGAATTACGAGAATACCAGGATCACCTTGAGAATATGATTGAGGAACGAACGGCAGCTTTGAGGGAAGAGATTGAGAGAAGAATCGAATTCACCAAACTCCTGGTGCATGAGCTTAAAACCCCATTAACCCCCATGCTGGCAGCAAGTGAAGTGCTCACCAATCAACAAGCAGGCGAATTAAAAATTGTTTCTCAGAATCTTTATGAAGGAGCCCGCGCTTTAGACAAACGCATTGACGAACTTCTGGATATCGCCAAGGGGGAAATCGGGATGTTAAATATAAAAACTGAAACCTGTGATATAGCTAGCCTGGTAAGAAGAATCTTCGATGAGATGCTGTACCTTTTCAAAACCAGAAACCAAACGCTTACATTAAGCATAGACACAACCGAGAAGATTATTAAAATAGACCCGGAGAGGATTAGGGAAGTCCTGGTCAATTTGCTTGATAACGCCTTCAAATTTACTCCGATAGGCGGCAATATTTTATTAAGAATAAAGAAATGTGAGGATAATCTGCTCTTTGAAGTAGAAGATAACGGGCTTGGAATCCCTTATAATGAAAGGGAGAAAATATTCGAACCCTACTACTCACCAAAGAAAAGCGACAATTCGCATACGGGCATCGGTGTCGGTCTTGCTCTTTCTAAAATGCTGATAAATCTTCATGATGGGGAGATAGGGGTTAGAAACGCCGATGGCCAGGGAAGTATTTTTTATTTCTCCCTGCCCTTAAGAAAGTAGTAGAAATATGAAATTATTAGTTATAGAAGACGACGATAAAATTATTACCGCCATTAGTTTTTCCTGCAAGCTGGGATGGCCTGAGGTTGAAATTGTATCGGCAAAGTGGGGGCAGGAAGGTATTGACCTTATTGAAACCGCTAAACCTGATGTTGTTATATTAGACTTGGGATTGCCCGATATGGATGGGCTTGAGGTTATTAAAAACATACGTTTGTTTTCCAAGGTACCTGTTCTTGTGCTTACAGTGGACGTAAACGAAACTACTGTTGTTCAAGCCCTAGAGTTGGGAGCCAACGACTATGTATTCAAGCCCTTCAGGCAAATGGAGCTTCTGGCACGGATAAAAAGACTTTACAAAGAACGCCTGGAAACAGATACCAGTTCGCCAGTTATTTTCGGTGGTTTTACCTTTGATTACAGCCGGCGCAGTCTCTACTTCAAAGATAAAGCGATAGATTTACGCTGTATTGAAAATGAAATCATCAGGAAACTGATTCAGGAATCTCCTCTTGTGGTCAATTATTCCTCACTGGCAAAATCTGTTTGGGGAGATGACTTTGAAGGAGCATCTAATTCACTGAAAGTACATATAAGACACCTTCGCGAAAAGATAGAAGGCGACCCCAGCAACCCGAAAATTATCCTAACCAAAATTGGTGTGGGTTATCAGTTAATCAAACCTTAGCCTTTATTCCATATACTTCCAAAGTATAATATTGCCTTGTAATCCGATTTTACTTATTTTTAATTTGGTTTAACCCGGCAACTCTCCAACTTAACCACTCTTTAACTCTAATACTTTACACTATCTGTAGTTCATGCATATTGTATCCGAAAATTAAGCGGGCCTGTTAAAGAAATGGTAGATATAGCACTAGTTTTGGATAGTGATAAAGAAACAGTGGCAAGCATTAATATTGCTATTCGTAAGCACTTTCCCGAATGCAAAATAAAATCAACCGATTCCGGCTAGGATTGCCTGGAAATAATAAAAAGAATAAGCCTGGATATAGTCATCCTGGGCAACAAGCTGAGTGAAGGGGGTTGTTTCAATACTCTCAGGCAAAACGGGGCTTTTCACAGGTTCACTTAATATCTATTTTCCGTATAAACAATAGGCAGGGACCATTAAAAGCCCTTGAGTCTGGAGCTAATCAGTATATAACCAAGCCAATCCATCAGATGGAATGAATTGCTTGCATAAAAGTAATCCTAAGAAACAGTAAATAAGCGCATAGCACCCAAAGAAAAACCAATGAACGAAAATAACACTCCAGTATTAACCAAATAAAGGAATAATTGAATGATTAATTTGCGCACAACCATTGGCCTCAGGTCATCAACCAAGCAAAAGCTGAACAGAAACAGGGCGCCCGGCCAGTGTTACGACGGTTTTATACATCAATTGGTAGACCTGTGGGAAAAGACCAACGGCAACGGTAACCACATAAATGAAGGATTTGTTAAGAGGAGGTAATGCTTATAATTGTTAATTGTGTAATATCCCCTCAATAGTTAGCAAATAAGATTAACAAAGGTCTGAAAGGAGTGCATATCTAATATGACTGAAAAGAAAGAAACCAAGGTAATAACGAGAAGAGAGTTTATTAAAGATGCCAGTATTGTACTTGGCGGTACGGCTGTATCCTCTGCTTTCTTCCTTTCTGCCTGCGGCAAAGAGGTAGAAGTCACAAAGACGGTCACGACAACTGGGCCTGGGACTACCAGCACGGTTACCACTACTGCCGGAGGTTCCGCCCAGACAGTTACAAAATACACCTGTCCGGTATGCAGCCAGGAGTTCAACTCGCTAAATATGCTGAAGGATCATTATGAAGCTGAGCATGAGGAACAAATAACGGCAGAAAATACAATAAATATCACCGTAAATGGCGGCCAATATCAGTTACAGGTTAAAGACGAAGAGACGCTTCAGGATCTTCTACGCAACCAATTAGGTCTCACTTCTGTAAAAGAGATGTGTTTAGGAGAGGGTGCTTGCGGTTCATGTACTGTAATAATGAATGGCAAAGCAATTTTATCGTGTATGACTCTTGCATCTTGGTGTGATGGTGCAACAATAGAGACAGCGGAGTTTCTTGGTATTACTAAGCATCCTTTAGTTGAAAGATATGTGGCGAACAGCTGCTCTCAGTGCGGTTATTGCACCCCCGGTCTAATAGTAACAATCAAAGCGCTTCTGGAAAAAAATAACAACCCCACAGATGATCAAATATTGAACGAAATTTCTGGCAACCTATGTCGCTGTGGCACTTATCCTCAACATGTCATTGCAGCAAAGGAAGCGGCGAGCATTATCAGGGAGGTAACACAATAATGGCAGAATACAATGTCAGAGATGTATATGATGTATTACCGGATAAAATCACGGTTATCGGCAAGAAAGGGATTGCTCAAAGGGATATCCTCAGCAAAGCCGACGGAACTGCGCTTTATACAAGAGATATCAAGATTCCTGGTATGGTATATGCTAAATTTTACAAATCCCCCTATCCCCATGCCAGAATAGTCAGTATGGATACGACCAAAGCCGAGGCTATTCCAGGTGTTAGGCATATCTTAAGATGGGATGATAATGAATACAAGGAATCATTGAACAAAGGGGTCATAGGGAGTTTTATCGCTCCACAATGGGTCCTTATTGATACCGCTATCTATGAAGGTATGTGGGTTGGCGCATTGGTCTGCGCAGATACTCCAGACATATGCGATGATGCATTGGCGGCAATTGAGATAGAATGGGAAGAATTTGATTTTGTGATTGATGCAATCGAAGCGGAAAAAGAAGGTGCTCCGTTGGTTCTCTCTGGTACGCCTGACGAAGCGAAGTATCCCACAAACTCAGTCGACTTTATAGCAAAATATATGACAACTAGTCATGGCGATACCACTGCGGGCTTTGCCGAAGCTGATCAGATAATTGAATGGGAAAGTTCAAGAAAGGAGCATGTTGGAGTTGGCCCTGAACCAACCAGTGTCATAACAAGGTGGAGAGGTGATTACCTTGAGGCATGGATACATACGCAGGATATTGTAAGGCATAAAAAACGGCTTGCAAATTTCTTTAATATTCCCATGGGTAAGGTTATTGCGCATTTAGTTAATCAAGGAGCCGGATTTGGAGCTATGTATCATCCTCGGGAAAACATGGCCTCTGAAATATGTGGTGCCATTGTTAGCCGCAGATTAGGCAGACCCGTTCAGACTTTACAGGATAGGCGGGAAGACTTCGATGTTAAATCTGAAGACATCGAGCCTAAGGGGATACATAAAGTAGGATTTAAAAATGATGGTACAATAACCGCTGTACAAGGCGAGGCTTGGTGGTCTCAGTCGTTACAAGCTCAGCCGATGCTGCACATAACAGAAGCCACAAAAATCCCCAATATTCAAGATAAAAATCATGTTTTATTCACTAATATCGGCAAAGTGGGCTCTATCCGCTGCGAAAAAAATCAAAGTAGCAAAATGATTAGCATGGTTTTTAACCATGTTGCAGCGTCCTTGGGCATGGATCCAACAGAAGTAGCGCTTAAAAATGATGGGGCTGAAGGCAGAGATCATTCATATTGGGCTGATTTTGTTAAAAATAAATACGGAATCGATGTAAAGGACAGTTTAAAGCTCTGCATTCAAACAGGGAAAAACGCCATCGACTGGGATAAAAAGTGGCATGCTCCGAATACTAAAAAACTACCAAATGGCAAAATGCACGGGATGGCTTTCAACTGGGATAACGAATGGGGAAGTCATCGCCGAACGACCGCTGCGTGTGGCTTGAAGCTGGATAAGGACGGCAAGATAGTGTTGATGTATCAGAGATCTGATACAGGCTTACACGACCAAACAACATATGCACAGGTTATAGCTCAGGACCTAGGGGCCAAACTTGAAGATGTCTGGGTTATAAACCAGGGGCAAGATGATTGTGGCTTCTATGCATGCCCTCCGACTGGGGCAAGGGGTTTTGTATCATCTGCACCGGCTTTACGTGATGCTGCTAATAAACTTAAGAAAATGATACTTGAATATGCAGTAACTACAGCTCCTAATATCGTTGAGGTAGGAGTACCCAACCCGATACCAGCTTTATTCCCTGATAGAAATCCAGAAGAACTGGATATAGAAAACAGCGAGATTTTTCTTAAAGCAGATCCGGAACAAAGGCGTCCATTATCTGACCTCGCCAAGGATTTATCTTGGGGTTCAGAGAATAACGGATATTTAGGATTCTCGGTAGGCCCTCAAATTCGTCCTCCTCTATTTGCCATGGGTTATTCTGCAGCTGTCGAGAAGGAAGAAGGCCATATACCTTTATGCCGGCAAGCACACTTTATGGAAGTAGAAGTCGACACTGAAACTGGGCAGGTAGAGGTCACCAATCTAGTTGTTGTTAACGATGTCGGGTTTGCAGTATCACCTGAAACCTGCAATGGTCAGCAGTACGGTGGAGCATATATGGCTATGGGTAGAGGGCTTAGTGAAGAGGTTATTTATGATGGCAACTTGGGAGTGATGCTTAACGGCAATCTCATGGATTACCACCCTCCCACATCACTTGACGTTGGACCGGTCTCGTGCCACCTAGTTGAAACAGGTAATGATATAGGTCCTTATCATTCTACCGGTATAGGTGAACCTCCTGCAACGTTGTTACCATGCTTACCAAGTGCAGCTATTTACAATGCAATTGGTAAGTTTATAGATGACTATCCTATAACACCTGACAAAGTATTGAAAGCTATAGGAAAGGCATAGGAGGATAAAGGAATGAAAAGGTTTAAACACATCAACGCAAAGAGTATTGACAAGGCTGAATCTATCCTAAAAGAATATGGAGGCAAAGCCCTTGTAGTAAGTGGCGGCACTGATCTTCTTGGGACCTTAAGAAAAAGAATACTTAATGAATATCCTGAAATCGTTATCAATCTCAAGTCCATTGAACCTTCGATCACTTATATTAAGGAGGAAAATGGAAACCTGAAAATTGGAGCACTGACTACACTTGAAGAAATTGCCTGCAATAGTACAATTATGACCAAGTGGGGCGCACTGGCTGAAGCGGCAACTAAAACGGCCTCCCCGCGATTGAGAGCAACAGGTACCATAGGCGGCAATATCTGCCAGCTCAACCGCTGCTGGTACTTCCGTAATCACGGAAACAGGTTTGACTGTATCCGCAAGGGCGGTAATATGTGCTTTGCTATGGCAGGAGATAACCGCTATCATAGTATATTTGGGGCAATAAAAGCCTGCATAGCAGTAAACCCAAGTGATATCGCTCCTGCTTTAGTTGCGCTGAACGCCACCATAGTCACCAACAAGAGAGATATACCCGTGGATGACTTTTGGGATGTAGCTATTCCCGGTTCAACAATACTGGATGAGGGTGAAATAGTCACCGAAATTCAGGTACCTGAACAGGCAGGCAAGAGCGCCTTCTTTAAATTCGCCATCAGGAAAAGTATTGACTTCCCCATCGTCAACTGTGCAGTCATGGTTTCCGATAACAACGCCCGTATATGCTTAAACGCTGTCTATAACAAGCCCGTCCGGGCTACGGCAGCCGAGGATATTATCAAGGGCCAGACCATTGACGAAGCCTTGGCAGAGTCTGCCGGGGACGCAGCTGTAACAGACGCTATAGTTATGCCAAAGAATGGTTCTAACCCGGGCAACAAGTACAAGGTACAGATAGCCAAAACCCTGGTTAAAAGGGCAATCCTCGCCTGCGCCTAATAACCAAGCTAACAAGTGGGTGGGAAGATTTTTATTCTCCTGCCCACTTGTTAATATACTTTGCTGCTAATGGAGAATGTATATGAAACTGGGTATGAATATTAGTCTTGCCTGGGTGATTCGTATCTTTGCACTGACAGTGGTGGTAATGATGATAGTTTCATTTACCCAGCCCTGGTGGATCGGGAGATTAGGATCGCACGAGGCGATCAATATCTATGGCTGGGGTCTGCGGCATAGCCTAAGCTCTGACGTTGCAAGTTATATATCAGGTGATGTTACCCCAACCTGGCAGGTGGCACTCGCCTGGGTTTATGTTGGAATAAGTGGCGTAGTAGCATTGCTCGGAGGTTGGATCAGAAAATGTTGGGGTTCTGTTATCTTGGGAGTAGCAGGACTGGGTTTGATTGCCTATGCATATACTGCAGCTAATGTTGTTGTAAGCAACCGACTGGCAGATTACTTCATATCGTTAGAAGGGGTAACCGTGATTGGAGAAGGGGTAATTATAAATGCCGCATTACAACCCGGTTATGCCATGGCTTATACAGTCGGTGGTTTACTGGCAGCCTTGGCTTTTATAAAAGCTGTAGCAAGCTTTATTACCAGAAAAAAAGCTCAAGATTATTGAGTTGGTTACTGTAAAATATTCAGTAGATAACCGATATCCGCATTCGAACGAATGCGGATTTTACAATTATGGTCGTAAGCCAATTTGGAGCGTAACCATCTGATAGACACTCTTTGTGTTTTCAGCATGCTTGTTTTAAGGGCCCAATACATATTAAATTCTTAAGAAGTTGATGATAAATTTGTCCAAATCATAGCGGAGAGAACCATTTAAACAATGTTACGATGAACCTTTTCGATGTTGTGCCAGATCAAATATTTCACAAGCGGACGGTGTTCGATACATCCAGTTTCCAGTTAAATATTAAGTAAACTATATTTTGGTCAAGGTGGTTTGATATTTCCTTTTGTTGTATAGATAGGATAAGAATGCTTGGCTGCCTATAAAGCCGCCAGATTTGATCTGATGCTTTCTACAATATTAAGTATAGCCAAGTTATCATGCAATACTGCGTTACACTTCTGGAAGAGTGTTCTGGATATATCCAAGAGCCATAAAAGGTCTATTCTCGACTTGCCCTATTTAGCTTTGTTGGACGAGTCGAAAACACAATTCCAGGAGTGTGGCTAATCTAAAAATGCTTTTGACCTTTCCCCAATAAACAGTATCACCCTGACTTAGAGTCCTGCGGTATAATTAAAAAACCGAGGAGGACTCATGAAAGCAGGACAATACACCGAGGAACAGATCATCGCCGTTCTTAAGGAAGGCGAAGCCGGCGCCAAGGTAGCCGATCTCTGCCGCAAGTACGGCATGAGCGATGCCACCTACTACAACTGGAAAGCCAAATACTCCGGCATGAGCGTGAGCGACTTAAAGAGATTAAAAGCCCTGGAAGCCGAAAACAGACGGCTTAAGCAGATTGTAGCCGACCAGGCTTTGGATAACCTGGCCTTAAAGGAACTGCTCTCAAAAAACTTCTAACGCCCGAGGTTAAGCGGCAAGCGGTCTCTCACGTAAGGGAGCGCCTTGGGCTAAGCGAAAGAAGAGCCTGCAATCTGGTAAACATAGCTGTTCCGGTATACCGGTACAAACCCAAACCGGATAATGATGGCCAAATCAGAAAAAGGCTGCGCGAGCTGGCCGAACAAAGAAAGAGGTTCGGCAGCCCCAGGCTGCATATAATGCTAAAAAGAGAAGGCCTGGTAATTAACCACAAGAAAACCGAAAGGCTTTACCGCGAGGAAGGACTGGCTCTTAGAAGAAAACGTAAAAGGAAGGGAGCAGCGGGTATAAGGGTGGTTATGGCGCCACCACAGAGGGTGAACGAAAGGTGGTCGATGGACTTTGTAACTGATAGCACCGTTACCGGCAGACGGTTCTGGGGACTTACCATAGTGGATGACTATTCCAGAGAGTGCCCGGCAATCGAAGTGGATACTTCCCTGGGTGGAAGAAGGGTAGTCATTGTCTTGGATCGCCTAGCTGAAACCAGGGGGCTGCCGGAAGTTATAACCATAGACAATGGACCGGAGTTTGCCGGCAAGGCCCTCGATGAGTGGGCTTATCGTAAGGGTGTGAAGCTTAACTTTATCCGTCCGGGTAAACCTATTGAGAATGCCTTCGTTGAAAGTTTCAACGGCAGATTTCGCGATGAATGCCTCAACACCAACTGGTTTCTCAGTGTAAAACATGCCCGGGAGGTTATCGAAGAGTGGCGCAGGGATTACAACGAGGTTAGGCCACACAGTTCATTGAAAGGAAATACCCCAAGGGAGTATGCTGAAGCAACTGTCGGATTCTAAGAGCGGGTGATAATAAAGACGGGGTAAGGTCACTTTGACTAAATCAAATATTATTTCTATCAATTACCTTACTAAGATTAAAATATATTAATAGCTCTATGTAGATTTACCCCCTACCGTCCTGGTATTTTTAGCCGAAGGCTTTGCTATCGAACGAACTGGCACGTGCTATCATTTATTCTTGGCATGTTTTCGAAGAGACATTATAGACGAGGTAATGCTAGTGTGTAACCATGAGGTTGTGAATAATTATGTCGACTTTGTTTGCCTAACATTTAGTCTCGGATTTGTATAAATATCATGATTATGTTCGGCTGATATTCCTTACTCGAAAAACAGCTATAAATATCAGCAAACCACCAGCTATGTATGTAAGATAATAATCGTTCTGTATCGATGAATACAATGTCACCCAATCAATATCTGTAAATCCTTCCAAGGGGATTCTGAAATCTTTCAAACGGTGACTAATAACTACATTCATAGCAATATATGCATAAGCCGTGAATCCTAAACCTACGGCTCCCGGGATTATTGCACCCCACCATTTTCTTAGTTTAGTGCTAATCAGTACCAAGGTAGCACTAGTTCCCAAATATACCCATGCTAGAATAGTTTGCCAAATCGGCGTAACATCTTCAGCAATATAATTAGCCAGCAGATTCAAGTTATGACGCAAACCCCAGCCATATATATGAATTGTTTCTCCGGTTACAAATCTACCCACCCACCACGGTTGGGTAAAAGAGAACACCATAAGAGCTACAGTTGCTACCACCAGCAGGCGGAACAACCAGATGTAAAGCTTGCTTTTCTCTAACTTCATCTCGGTTCTCGCTAAACAAGTAAGATGTGGCAGGAGAGGGCGGGAATCCCTTCAAACTCCCGCCCCCAACTAATTTAGGCACAGGCCAGTATTGCCCGCTTAACCAGTGTTTTGGCGATTTGTATCTTGTACTTGTTGCCCGGGTTGTTGCCGCTGCCCGGCAAGCCCATGGCTCCGGATACGGCGGCAGTACCGGCGGCTTCGGCATTAGCTTCATCGATGGCCTTGCCCTTGATAGCTTCTTCTGCCTTGGTTACCCGGTAAGGATTGTTGTAGACGGCATTGAGGCAGATGCGGGCGTCCGACCCCGATATCATGACCGCGCAGTTAACCACCGGGAAGTCAATGGTCTTGCGGATAGCGAACTTGAGGAAGGCGCTCTTGCCTGCCGGTTCGGGTACCTGGATCTCGGTTACGATCTCGTCGGCTTCAAGTACAGTAGAGCCGGGGATGGAGACCGTCCAGAATTGTTCAACCGGTATATCCCGCTTGTTGGTCTTGATGGTAGCATTAAGCGCCACCAGCGCCGGAGCGGTATCGGACGGGTTGACCGCCAGGCAGGCCTGGACGGCACCGAAGATGGAATGGTAGCGGTTGTCGCCCATCATGGCGTAGCACATACTGCCGCCTTTCCTGATACACGGGAACTTGTTGTCCGGGTTGCGGAAGTACCAGCAGCGGTTCATCTGGCAGATGTTGCCGGCGATGGTGCCCATCTCCCTCAGGTGAATCGAAGCCGTCCTGCCGGCTGCCTGGGCAAGGGCGGTATATTTGCTGTTTACCACATCGTTATGGGCGATATCCTCAAGCCGGGTCAGCGCGCCGATCTTGAGCATACTGCCTTCTTCCTTGATGTAGTCCAGCCCCTCGATGGTTTTCAGGTTGACAACCAGTTCAGGGTATTCGGGCAAAATCTTGTCCTTGAGGGTGCCCAGGAGGTCCGTGCCGCCGGCGATGGCGTAAGCCTTGCCCTTGGCCAGATACTCGCTGGCCTTATCAACCGAGGTTGCATCTATGTGTAAAAATCTTTTCATCTTGCTACTCCTATGCCTTTCCCAGCGCTTTCAGGACTCTTTCAGGCGTGGGCGGGTACGTGTCCACCCATTTGCCGATGGCATTATAGACTGCCGGGATAATCATGGGACAACCAAAAGTACAATTGTCTTCCCCGACACCACAACTACCATAAGGTCCGTATCCCATACGTGAAGTAACCATTTTATAGTCGATTTTTGGAGCATCGAGGATAGTACTGATCTTGTAATCCAACCAGTTAGGATTTAATCTAACTCCAGTCGGAGCATCATAAATAACTTCTTCGATGCCACCTGTTGAGTATCCCATAATAGCAGCGCCGTAAATTTGGCCTTCGACTGTTTCAGGGCCTATTGGCCAACCAACGTCGTTTACGGCAACAGCATTGGTAATGTCAACCCCACCCGTTTCTATATCAACTTCAACTTCAACAATGTTTACACATCTACTAATAAAATGACCGCCACCAGCCATAGACCCTCCAGCTCCTTTGGGTGGATCAGGCAAATTCAGTGATGCAAAGTCTCCCTCGGTTGCTTGAGCTACCAATCCTTGTAATGATGCAATTTTCGCCACAGGGTTTGCTTTTGACGGGTCAGCTTTGACTATAACGTTGCTATCGACAATATCAAGGGTATCGGCTGAAACTCCCATCATCGCAGCTGCTCTAGCCAGCATTTTTCTCTTTAATACCCTGGCTACAATTACAAGTGCCCAACTCTGCATTGTGAAAATAACAGAGCCACCTCCTCCATCTAAAAAAGACGGAGGTTTTGCATTGGGTTCTTCTTCGGAACGAGGATACATCACATCTTGCAGTTTCATACCAGTTTCCTCGGCAACAATACGTGAATAACCGGTTCTTCCATCCAAACCGCAATCAGGCCGCTGAGCTGTTAAGAAGACTTTTCCATTGTCGATACTCAAATGAACTGCAGTGGTGAATGATCGAGCGCTAATAGTTCCGCCATTACTAAATTCATGGTTGGGCGCAATGCAAATTCCGTGATATTTGCCGTTGGGAAGAATTTTCGCACCAGGAGCGTGGAATTTGTTATCAAAGTCAATCATGTTTTTAGCCAACGGAATTACCGCTGCATAACTGTCAATATCCGGCATCTTGTTCATAATCTTATACTGGGAGATCTCTTCCATGGCCACTCCGTCTTGACCATCGTTCTTGAGGGCTATTGTAGCCTCATCTGTACCAAGCGCATTGGCCACCCTTGAAAAGACTTGTTGTTTTACATGTGCGTTGATTTGCTGTTCGCAACGCGATGGTCCAAACATATGTTTGTTAACGAATGCAGTCGTAGCCAACCCCTGCATGTTGGGAACCTTGGTGCTCTCAAGAAAATGGCCGCCTCCAGAAGTTTCAGGAATCAGAGACATGTCTATAGTTTGTGCACCCATGGTGTTGATCTCCACAGCTGTAATAGTACCATCATTTTTAAATCCGGCTTTAACCGTACATTTGACTTCGTCCATTTCCCCATATTGGTCATCTTTGCGATGGAATACGACTTTGACAGGCCGGTTAGTCTTTTTTGAAAGCAAAGCGGCCACAGGAATTTGAGAACTCTGGTTGCTGAAACCTGCGTCCCAGCCGCCAAACTGACCTCCGGCATAGGTCATGTGTGTGATAATGCGGCTTTTTTCAATACCCAAGAGGGTAGCATAAATTCCCGCATTGATTATGTTTTCACCTCCTTGCCAGACTTCAAGCATCCCGTTGTCTGTCCAACGGGCAACGGAATTTACAGTTTCAGGACCAAAACCGATGACTTCGGTTCTTTTAAAGGTAAAGTCTATAGTCTGATCGGCCTGCGCAAAACCCTTCGCAAGATCAGTTCCTTTCAACTTGAAACTCTTTTGTAGCTTTATGTTATTGGCGTTTTCGGCACCTGTCCAACCCGGACTTATAGTTACTTCCTCGGCGTCTTGGGGACTGCTCCATCCAAAAGCCATCCAATAAACATTCTTAGGATCATAGCTCGTCATGTGTTCATAAACTCTTGGGGCGTTGGGTTCAAGAGCTTTTTCGTAGTCAATAACAAAGGGAAGTATCTCCCAATCTACCTTGACCAAATCCATTGCTTCATCAGCAATGTCAAGATCATCAGCTGCAATAGCTACACCTAACGGAGACCCTTCATAAAAGGCCTCTGGCCCAAGCATATACCTGGGTTCGCACATCCACCTAACCATAAAGTTTGCGGCGATCTCTGGACTCCAGGGGTCAAGTAGTTTTTGGTACACACTGGGATCATCGTAACGTAAAACAGCCCTTACCCCGGGAAGAGCCTCGGCGGCGCTGGTATCCATACTTTTTATCTTAGCATGGGCATATGGCGAAACCATTATTCGGGCATAAAGCATACCGGGAAGGTCAATGTCACTACCGTATTTCGCTTTTCCTGTAACTTTGTCATCGGCATCAAAACGTATTAAGCCACGCTTGCCAACCCATTTGAGTTCGGCTGAATCCTTTCCTAACCAATATTGATAATCAGATACAGGCATGTTAGTTACCTCCTAATTTTGCAGCGGCTTCTTTTACTGCTATTGGATGTTGCGGGTAGGTGCTGCAGCGACATAAATTACCCGATAGGGCATGAAGTATTTGATCTTCTGATGGACTGGGATTTTTATCCAGCAGTGCTTTGGCTGTTACAACAAAACCAGGTGTGCAGTAACCGCACTGCATACAGTTGTTATTTTTATATGATTCTATGAGTGGATGGTTATTGCTTGTAATCCCTTCAATGGTTTCGATGTTTTTCCCCACGCATTCAATGGCAAGCGCCATACAGGAAAGTACCGGTCTGCCGTCCATGATGACTGTACAGGCGCCACAAGCTCCGGCATCACACCATTCCTTAGTACCGGTTAGACCAAGTTTACTATGTAAAACTTGTTGGAGGGTCCAGTTCGGCCGAACCATAACGGGCATTTCGTCACCGTTTATCGTCAGTCTTATAATAGCCTCGGCTACTTCACTGGCTTCCGTCTCGGCCGTGACGGTCTTTGTTACCGGTGGCATGGTTACCGTGATAGTGGTAGCCGGTTCGCTTGAAGTGGTAGTAACTGTTTTGGTTACGGTTTGGGTTACGTTTTCTCCGCCCTGGCAGGCGGTTAGAATTGTCATTGAGCCGATAGCCGTTCCTCCCATCAGAACTCCGGCGTTACGTAGGAATTCCCGACGAGACATACTGGAAGATTTTATTTCTTCCAGTGATTTCTTTTCGATTTTCTTACTCATTCGATTCTCCTGTTTTTATGCGCTAATAGTCGATCGATGCCGAAATTATTGCCTTGCTATCCACCTCCTTTGCTTGGTCTGCTTGATTGTTCAGCTTTCAACGATAAATCTGTTTTCATGCACATATGACCGAGTACTGCTTTCATGTCTACCGTTGTGCACTTCTTCCCACATATCCACCAGTTGGCATAAGAATCCGTCATAGCACTGCCCGGGCGCCCGACTGCGGTCAAGTTTTACCTTAGTAGATTTTCTGAGACCTATGGTGCTTCTAGGTTCGTTTTTGTTCATTACTTATTGGCCCCTTTTTTCGAAAGTCTTTAATTGTTTTTATAAATTGCTCGACCTGCTCTCTGCGTTAAGCGCATTGGCTGAATTGGTTAGATAGTAAGTAGAGCAGCCAAATAAGTAATTCGACATATTTACTAAGTCTAAAATGAATTGAAGTTATTGCTTATTTCCGCTTGCACTACTTAAATCAATCATGCCCTCTGATTACCGATTCGTATTGCGAAATCAGCTCCATTTCAGAGACGGGTTTGGTCATATGGTGTTTTGACCTATTTATCACGGCCATTTTTGCATTCTGCGTATTTTTTTTACTGGAAATAGTAATGAAAGGGGA
>ENA-ORXD01001269-ORXD01001269.1-sediment-metagenome-genome-assembly--contig:-NODE-1269-length-22255-cov-3.530210_pt1 | contig 22255 bp, 19 predicted proteins | sample MGYA00237862_ERZ511471 | MGnify/ENA metagenome assembly ERZ511471
AATATCTTTCATTTCAGAATACAGATTCTTCTTACGTTCCTTCTGGGTCTTGATCACCGCCAGCAGCTGCATTGCCCCACCCACCACCGTTCTCTGCTGATTCTCTTCTTCGATCAATTCATGCAAACGGTTCTCGATCTTTTCCAGATCGGGCAGCTGTTCTTCTGCCTGCTGAAAGCGAGGTTCCAGCCCTGCTACTTTTTCCGTCAGGGAACGGATTTCCTGGCGGGCTGCCTTTTGCTGTGAGCGCAGTGTTTCTATCTCCCTGCACAGCGGTTCCAAGCGGCTGGCAGCGATCAGAGACTGCTGGTGCTTCTGCTCCACTTCTCTGCTGGCTTGCTCCTGTTTGCGGTACGACTCATGCAGCGCCACATCGTATCCTAGTTTTTGTGCTGCTTTCGAAAGAGAAGCTTCTTGAACGCGAAGATCACCGGCAAATGATCTTTTCTCTAGGCTATCTTTGACCTTTTCTAGATCCAGCGCTCCTTCTTTCTTCCAGCCCGCGACTTCCTGCTCAATACGGTCCAATTCTTTTTCAAGCACACCCAGGTCGCGTTCCACCACACGAAAACGCTGCATCCGTCTATCCACATCTGCAAGCTGTTTTTCGAGAGCAGTAATTTCATTCTGGATTTCTACCAGACCCGCTTCATTCTTATGGAATGTATCTGCGTCCTGTGTTCCTTCTTCTTTGATCTCGCGAACAACTTTCTGGCGATGTTCCTCACTTAGCGATTGACCGCACAGAGGACAGGTAGAACCCTTTTCTTCCTGCAGGCGATCCATGCGCTCTTTGAGCTTCTGCATATGATTGCGCAGGGTGATATTCTCTGCCAGCAGGGCGCTCCTTTGCGATGTTTTTTCATCAAATTGTGCTTTCAGGTTAACCTGATCCTCAGCTTGTTTCTGTAATTCCTGGAACTCATCCGAAAGCTGATCTTTTTTCTTTTCCAGATCTGCTGCGCTTGATTCCATCTGCTGAATTTTCTTCTCTTCATTTTCAAGAGAAAGCAATTCCTGCTTCAGACGGCTTTCTTCCACAGCGACCGACTTTTCTACTGCCGCCTGTTTTTGCCGCAGGTCGTAAAAACGAGCAAACAGGGCATCAAGTTCCTGCAGCTTTTCCTTTACAGCAGCCCTTTTCTGAAAATCCTGCTCGATCTGTTCCGATGCATCCAGCACCTGCAGCAGGGTTTGCTCTTCCGATTCGCGTTCGCCGATCTGCTTTACAAGCTGCTGATCAAGTTCTTTCTGTGAATCGAGCTTTGCTCTCAATTCATCCATTGTCTTGCGCTGTTCTTGCAGCAGATCAAGCACTTTTCGGGCTTGATCGTTTTGCTGCTGTTGTTCTTTGCGCCGTGATTCCAGATCAGACAACTTTTCTTTTGCCTGCTTTAAAGCTTCTTTACGCTCTTCTTCCTGCGCAAGTTCATCTTCGATCTCCTGCAAAGAAGCATCCAGAATTTTCTGGCTGCTTTCAAGGCTGCGGCGCGCTTCTCTGGCGGCATCCTGATAATGCTCCCAGAGGTCCATCCCCATGATCCCTGCTAGGATCTCCTTGCGCTGCATGGAGTTCTTCTGCGTGAATTCATCCGCTTTTCCCTGTAAAAAGAAAGAAGCATTAATGAAGGTATCGTAATCCATGTGCAGCGTTTGGTCGATCAGCGCCTGAGTTTCCACTATACCTTTTCCGGTGAGCACTTTCCATTCTTCATCTTTGTTCATGATCTGGAATTCGAGGATGGTAGGCTGCGATTTCGTCTTGATGCGCTGCGGATCTTTTGGATCATTTTCATAGATCGTACGTGCTTTTAAGCGCTGAATGCGGTAGAGGGCATTCTCATATAAAAATTGAAAGACCACTTCCGCTTCTTTGCAGCGATTATTGATCACTCCTTCGTCATTACGGCGTGCTTTTCCAAACAAAACCCAGGTGATCGCGTCCAGCAGAGAAGATTTCCCCGCACCGTTATTCCCGGAGATGCAGGCAATATCAAAATCGCTAAAAGAAAGCTCCACCGGTTCTTTATATGAAAGAAATCCGCGTATATTCAGCTTTACAGGGATCATGCGTCTTTCTCTCCAGATTTCAATTCTTTCAGCAGTTCTTCCGTGGTTCCTTTGCGATCATACATATTCATGATAGCTGCCGCCATGCGCTGCAGTTCTTTTACCTGACCTTCATCATCGATATGGTTGGATTTCCAATATACATCGAGCAGATCAATGGGCGAGGTTTGTGCCAGCTTCATCTCTTCTGAAAGCTGCACTCTCGCTCCACTGTATGGATTGCGCTCAAGATAAAATTCAAAAGCGCCATCCGCATATTCACGAATGGGGCGTTCATCGATCAATGGCTCCCATTTGCGCGGGTAGTGCAGACGCAGCCGGTATACTGCATCCTTCATTTCTGCCTGCGAGTACATTTTCTTTAAGATCGTATCTGCAATGCCGTCCTGTTCTTCAAGTTCGATCTCTGTTGCCAGGAATTTTCTTCCACGCAGAGGGTGAAATGTATAGGTAGTTTTCTTGCGTTCGACATCTGCCAGCACAAAGCCTTTGGTGTCATCCATCTCCCCAAAATTCATCTTTTCAATTGACCCGGCGTAAACCACCGGGGGATAATGCCCGGCGTTCAGGTCTTGAAATTTATGAATATGCCCCAGAGCTATATAATCGAGCCGTTCATCTTTCAGAACCCCGGGAGGAATGATCAGATCGCGCCCCAGCATCACGCTGCGCTCGCTGCTGAAAACCGCCCCACCCACCGAGATATGCGCTGTCAGTACGGCAGGCAGAGAGGGATCCAAACCTTGCTTGAGATTTTCTACGATCTGAATAACCGCATCTTCGATCTCCGTGTGCACCTCATCAAGCGATTTCCCCAGGGTTTCCATATATGCCAGCAATCCCGAATGCGATATCCAGGGCAAACCGATCACCTGCACGGGTAATCCGTTCAAGTCTTCCGGCTTCAGTAAACATGGCTCACGAACAACATAAGTGTTGGGAATAGCCAGGGTCTCGAACTCCTGCATGGCATGCGCACGACCCGCTGCTGGAGAGAAATCATGATTCCCCACAACTAATATTGTGAAAATACCCGCCTGCGATAATTTCAGAATGCGCGCTTCCCATTCACGCTGAAAGGTGGGAGCAGGCAGTTGATTGCGATATGCATCACCCGAAAAAATGACGAGTTCTGCTTTTTCTGCAACGGCAGTTTCGATAATGGTATCCAGCGCATGCAAAAAATCCAGAGAGCGCAAAGGCAATCCGCTTTGCGGATCGCGGCGTCCCTGGCGGACCATATCGATATGAGCATCAGAGAAATGCAGGATCTTGACCATAGTCTTTATTTATCTAATTGTACTTGTTTGAAATTAGTTTTTCGAGGAAACGGAACGCATAATGCCCCCTCTCAATCTCCCCCATGCTCCGCATAGGGGAAAAGTAATGATGAAGTGCGTTGGGAACACACCCTGCTATTCTTTTTATGGATAAATTCCCAGCGTGTTCAAATCCTCGATGCAGGGTTCAAAATCAGGATGGTAGTTCAGGCAGAGCATGAAATCATCGATCGCTCCCTCCTGATCACCAAGCGCAACCTTCGCCTTGCCGCGCCAGTAATAGCTCTCTTCCAACGCCGGTTCATCATCTACCACCGTCCCTATAGCGTTGTTGGTCGCCAGGTCGATCACATCCTGATAGCGCGCCATGTAGTAGTACGCGTAGTAAGGTCCTGTTTCATACCACAGAATACGGTAGGGACGGATAGTGTTATCTTCGGGCAGGGCATTATAAGCCGTAAAAGCCTGATCATAGGCATCGGCTGCTCCGCTGTAATCACGCAGATACACCAGATTGGTGCCGTAGTTATACAGGGCAAAGAATTGGAAAATTCCTTCGCGTGAGTAGATCTCATCGATGGCTAGCTGCGCCGCGAGCTGATAATTCCTCTCTTCATTGATGGATTCACCCAGAATATTCAGAACATCGTTGCGTTTGTTTTCAGGATAAACAACGATATAAGTGTAATTAAAGGACTGCCATTCATCCATCAGGTCAGCGTAGGGTTGATCGAAATTTTCATTAAAAAGAGAATCCTGTGCGATAAAAGAAGATGTCGCATCGTTATAACCGGTAAGCAGTTGATAATGCCCCATCCAGGTTATGCGGTAGGTGATATCACGATTATAAATGCCCTTTTCAACGATCACCGGTATTCCATTCGCGATCAGTCGTTTCAGAATCTGCAGATCACCACCCACACGGGTGAGTGCTTCCAGGTCTGTCTGCGTCTGGACGTAATCAACCAGTTGATAAGGCATGACCGCCTTATCATATTGATAGGGCTTCACCACATGGGCTACATCGTCATGAGTACCCTCCCAGCCCCAAAAAGAGAGAGCCATCGCTAAATTGGCAGGTCCGCAGTAATTCCAGCGGTTATGCTGCGAAAAATAGGTGGCACCTTCCAATTCAATAAACGAGGGTAAAGAAGGTGAAATCGACGTAGGGGAACTGAGCTCTTGCGTCGGCTCCGCATCCATCGTTTCTAAAGGAGTGGGGGTAACTACGACCGGTTCTGGCAGTCCCTGCGTGCTTTCGCCGGGAGCTGAAAAAGCCACATCTTCGGGAGGATTTAGCCGAACCTTCACCCAATTCCAAACCTGCGTAATATGCCAGCCGACCCATTCCTGCACGCGTTCATTGAAAACCAGCACTACCCCCAGAACGATCAAAAGACATGCGATCAGAATCAGAATATTCCTGCTTTTTTTAGACATGCCGGCATTATAACCTAAGTGTTTCTTAATGCCGATAATTTTTTTATATTTCTGCTTTTTTATGAATTATCTTTTTGAATTTTGCCGGGGTGACATTTTCAATAAGATAGCGCTGACAGTTTTGAAATCTGGTAAAGGCAAGGAGCTGCTCCTGCAAGCCAGTTTTCAATGCATCGTCAGGTTGAACACCTGCTTCGAACTTCAAATGATGGATGAGGAATGTTTTTTCCTTGCGATCGGCTTTTGCATCCATTCTGCCGATAAAACGATCTCTCCAGAACAACGGGATGGCAAAATACCCGAATTTCCTCTGCTCCGGTTTGAGATAACATTCCAACGCATAATCGAAATTGAAAAAAGTTTTCATACGCTCCCGTTGAATGCAGAAATTATCAAACGGAGAGAGGATAAACACTTTATTATTCTCGGCTAAAATCTTTTCACCCGACTCCAACGTTTCCGGAAGCAGATAGTAATCCAGTTCTTTCCCATCTACCTTTACAAGAACGGGGAGAACTTGGTACGCAGAACACATATCCTGCAGTGCCTGTACAATGACCTTCTTTTCAGCGATCCGCAGATGATCTACGATCTCCCTTTCACTGGCGATCCCATACGCTTTTAAAGCCCGCAGCACCAGGAATCTGCCGAGTTCCTCATCTGTGGGCATACTCGTATCCACCCAACCCGGAAGCACTCTTTCGGGCAGATCATACACCTTTTGAAAATTCTTGCGCTCCACTACCATCAGTTTCCCTTGCCATAAGAGCAGTTCCAGTGCTACCTTGACCGGTCGCCAATCCCACCAGGTTCCACGATAGTGTTCCCCCTCTGAAACAAAATCTCTGGATGCCAGAGGACCTTCTTCACAAATGCGCTGCAGGGTCGGTTCCAGAATATCTCCATATTTCTCTAATCGAGATCTTGCCCAGGTACCGTAAGGACTGCAAAAGCGTTCTTTGTATGGTAAGGAATAACGATAATCGGTCATAGGGAGGTACGACATGGCATGTCCCCAGTATTCGAAAATGCTCTTCTGCTCTTTTTGCGCCGCGTGCAGATCGCGGCTCTGATACTGCGGCATGCGAGTCCAGAGCGTGTGGTGGTGCGCCCGGTTAATCACGCTGATGGTATCGATCTGCACATAGCCTAATTTTTCAACAATGGAAGCTACGGCGCTTTCACCAGATGAATTTTGAAAGACCGTATCCACCAATTGTGATCGAATAATAATATTGCGTGCCGTTCGGTCATCGACTATCTGTTTATTCACTCTGTACCTCAATTAGAATATATTTTCTATATAAAGTACATTATATATTAAAAAGAGATCATTTTAAAAAATGACCTCTTTCCCATTTACTTCCTTTATATCGTTTATCTTCTCTGATCACCCCAATAACCACGATGAAGCGGCTGTACATCACGGGAGGTGATGAACGCATCGGGGTCAATGCTGGTGATCATGGCTTTAATCTTTTCCATATCTTTCCGTTCAAAAGCCAATTCGAGCATGGTGACCGACCCATCTTTTCCACGCGCTGGTATCTCGGTAACCGCATAGCCTGCTCCACGCAGCGCTTCAGCCAGTTCAGAACCACGATTGGAGCTGATAATGGTGAAGAACATATGCCCCATCGCCATTTTCTTTTCCAGGTCGATGCCAACCACCGTACCCGTGGCAAAGCCAATACTGTAAGCCGCGATCTTCAACGGATTGGTAAGATCAGCCATGACCCATCCGATGGAGATCACAAACAACATCGATGTTGCCACACCCAATATCCAAGCGATCACTTTCTTACCTCTTAAGACTGAGATCATGCGCACGGTATCTATCGCGATAGAAAGAACACGAATCGAAAAGATTCCCAGAGCCGATAACAAGCTCTCCGAGTCAAAAAGAAATTCCATTACACACCTAACCTACTTCTTATCCTCATTCTGCATAGCAGGGAAATACATTTCCTGCATATACTCTCGCAGCATGCGCCGTGTGCTGAATTTTGGAGCACAGGAGCTGATGCTCTCCTTGATCTTGGCAACCCACTGTTCCGAGAAATCACCCATGGTGCGGGTTTGATAGTACAGCGGCACCAATTCATCTTCAAGGATATGATACATGCTTTCTACATCTTTTTTATCCTGCTCGTTGGGATCCTCATAATCGTTGTCATCACCGATAGCCCAACCGTTCTTTCCGTTATACCCTTCACACCACCAGCCATCCAGAACCGAGAAGTTCAGGGTTCCATTTAACGCGGCTTTCATTCCGGATGTGCCGGAGGCTTCATTAGGACGACGCGGTGTATTCATCCATACATCCACACCCTGAACCATCAGGTGTGCAATGTTCAGATCATAATCTTCCAGGAACACGATGCGACCCTGAGAACGCGGGTCTTTAGCAGCGCGGTAGACCTGCTGGATGAGCAGTTTGCCGGGTTCATCAGCCGGGTGCGCCTTACCGGCAAAGATCAACTGCACCGGCATATCTTCACGTGTGATGAGCTTCAATAAACGGTCATAATCAGAAAGGATCAGGTTTGCCCGTTTATAGGTGGCAAAACGGCGCGCGAAGCCAATTGTAAGAGAATACTGGTCCAGCAGCACCCCTTCGGCAATTACCTGAGAGGATTGGTGTTTTCCTGATGACCAATGCATACGCGCAGATTCGATCGCGTAATTGATCAGCTTCCGCTTGAGATGCCGGCGGATATCCCAGATCTCGATATCAGGAATGAGGTCAACGCGCTTCCATAATTCTTCATCGTCCATGTTATCGTACCAGCTCACACCCAGATAACGGTCAAACAGCAGACGCATGCGGCGAGCCAGCCATGAATTAATATGGATGCCATTGGTGATCGACCCGATAGGTACATCGTCCACTTTCTTATCAGACCACAGGAAATTCCACATTTCACGAGCCACCTTGCCGTGCAGTTCGGATACGCCATTGGTACGTTCTGAGAGCTTGATCGCCAGAACAGGCATACTGAACGTTTCGCCCCATGATTGGGTTTGTTTTCCCAGTTCAACGAACTGCTCGCGCGTCAATCCCAGATCACTCCACATGGTTGGGAAGTATTTATCGATCAGCCACAATGGGAATTGATCATTACCTGCCGGTACCGGGGTATGCGTGGTAAAGACATTGGTCTTTTTCACTTCTGCCGCAGCATCTTTGAAAGACATGCCTTCTTTCATCTTTTCGCGAACTCGTTCGAGGGTTAAAAAGGCGGAATGCCCTTCATTCATATGCCATACGGTGGGATTCTCACCCAGCTTTTTCAATAACCGTACACCGCCGCAGCCCAACAAAATTTCCTGAGAAATACGGATTTCCAGATCATTACTGTACAGTCTGGCGGTCATGTGCCGGTCATGCGCGCTATTTTTATCCACATTCGAATCCAACAGATAAAGAGGAACTCTTCCGACCTGGATCATCCAGACGCGCGCATACACTTTTCGGTCAGGCAGCTGCACTGAAATCGTCAGCGGTTTCCCTTTTTCATCTGTTAACGCGATAATGGGCATTTCTTCAAAATTAAAATGGTAGTAAGAAGTTTCCTGCCAGCCATCTTCAGTTAATTTTTGAACAAAGTAGCCCTGGTGGTAGATAAAGCCTACTCCCATGAGAGGGATTCCCATATCGCTGGCTTCTTTCAGATGATCTCCAGAAAGGATACCGAGTCCGCCGGCATAAAAAGGCATACACTCGTGCAGCCCAAATTCGAAAGAAAAATAAGCTACTTTCCCTTTCAATGCAGCGGGGTACTCACGGCTGCACCAGGTATCCTTTGCATCCATATAAGCGTCAAACTGCTGCATGACCGCATCATATTCTTCAAGATACATGCTGTCTTGAGCAGCCGATTTGAGCAGGTTCTGATGGATCGTATGCAAAAATTCAATCGGATTATGGTTCAGGGAGTCCCACAGGGGTCGATCCAGTTCAGAGAAAAGCCGTAATGCAGAAGGATTCCATGCCCACCACAAGTTATATGCAAGCTCGCCAAGCCGATTAATTTTTTGGGGAAAATGATAGTGATTGGGAAAGACCTTTTTATATGTCATCTTTTTTCCTTATTTAGAGTGATTCCTGCCCTAAAAGCAAGGCGGGATTATATCATGAATGCTTTTAAATTCTATCTTAAGTAACGCAATTCCTGATATGTGTCTCCAATCACAAATAGTACGACATCGCCTATAATTATCAAAAATAATCAGTCAATTCAACAGGAAGAGAACATGAAACAAACAACGTTCCCGTTTCCAAAAGGATTTCTGTGGGGATCAGCAACCGCTTCTCATCAGGTAGAAGGAAACAACACAAACAATAACTGGTATCTCTGGGAGCAGACTCCCGGAAAGATCATCGGCGGCGCAAAAGCCGGTGTGGCTTGCGACTGGTGGGGTGGGCGCTGGAAGGAAGACCTTACCCATGCAGCAGAAGATGGACAAAATTCGCACCGTCTATCGATAGAATGGAGCCGCATCGAGCCGCAGCCCGGAAAATGGGATGACGCTTCCATTCAGGCATACCGCAATATGCTGAAAGGGATCATCAAATTAGGGCTCAAGCCAATGTTGACCCTGCATCATTTCACTGATCCCATCTGGATCTATGAAAAAGGTGGCTGGGAAAACGAGCAAACCATTGACTTCTTTGTTCGTTATGTTGAAAAGGTTGTCCCTCTGTTTCAGGACCTGGCAGATATCTGGATCACCATCAATGAGCCTACCGTTTACGCCTTCGGCGGCTACATGTCCGGCGAATTCCCTCCCGGTAAAAATGATCCGAAAGCAGCCTTTCAAGTGATGCGTAATATGATATTGGGACATGCCAGATCATACCGGATTATTCATAAAATTCAGCCGCATGCTATGGTGGGGTTCTCTAAAAACTACCGCTCCATGATCCCTGATAGAGCCTGGTTCCCGCCCGATCACTGGATCAGTGATTTTTCCTCGAACAGCTACAACAATGCTTTTGCAGATACCCTGATGACTGGAAAATTAAAATTCGCTTTCTGGAAAGATTTTCTCCCCGAAGCGATCGGCACGCAGGATTATATTGGGGTGAACTACTACACGCGCGATCATGTCAAATTCAATCTGTTGGCAGCCAAAGACCTTTTTCAAGAACGCTTCTTTGATCCTGCCGCTGAATTGAGCGAGACAGGCTTTATCGCAACCGAACCGGACGGATTTAGCGAAGCACTCCAGTGGGCGCAGAAATACGGTGTGCCCATCTATATCACCGAAAATGGAGTTGAAGATTCGCGTGATTCGATGCGCCCGCATTATCTGATCACTCATCTCTATAAAATGTGGCAAGCCATTCAGAATGGAACCGATATCCGCGGTTACATGCACTGGTCGCAGATCGATAATTTTGAGTGGGAGCGCGCCTGGACACAACGCTTTGGATTATGGGGGCTGGATGTTGAGACCCAGCAGCGCATCCGCAGACCCAGTGTGGATATCTACCGTGATATCTGCACACAAAATAGCCTATCCATCGAGAGCATTCAAAAACACGCACCAGAAATTCCAGTCGAAGATACGTAAATAAATTTGACACAAATTTCAGACAAGGTAAAATTGAAAGCCAATATCAAAATGAGGAAAACAACTCTTATGATAAAACGTGTTTTGCTACCCCTTCTCCTGTGCACTCCCCTTCTATTCGGTTTTATACCTGCCGCACAGGTTGATGCTGCGATCCCTTCAGGCATGGATGCTTCTCTTTTTGATGAAACACCCCAGCCTATCACCCTCCCCACCGCAATCAGCACCGGGCTGCCCTGCAGTGCGCAGGCTGTTCACGGCTTATTTTTCTACCGCACCGAATGCCCCCACTGCGCCGAGATCATGGATGAAATTCTCGATCCACTGGAAGAAGAACTGGGCATCGATCTGGATATACGCCTGGTTAATATCGATTACGCAGATAATTACGAACTTTTCCTGAAAGTGCAGGAAGATTGGGCAGTATCCAATGCTGACCGGGTAATTCCTACTGTGGTACTGGGTGATCAATTTCTCTTCACCGGAGAAGATTCTATCCGCACAGACCTGCGCATGCGGGTGCTGGAAGGCATTGATGCGGGTGGGATCGATTGGCCCTCCCTGGAAGGATTTGATCCTTCCGCCATTGTAAGTGAGGGAAATACTTCCAGTGAGGATGAGATCTGCTCGCTGGATGGAGATAACTGCGAAGTAGAGAATCCGATCTACGTTGCATATTTCTACCAAACCGGCTGCCAGGAATGCAGCATGGTCGAAGCTGATCTGGCATACCTGCGCTCGAAATTTCCACAACTGGTCATCGAAAGCTTCAATATTTACGACAACGCCGGGTTGGCTGAATGGATGGCTGCCCGCGTCGGTCGAGATGATTTTCAAACTCCGTCAGTCTTTATAGGCAACCAGGGCTGGATCGGTGAAAATGAAATTTCTCCGGAAGGATTATCCGAAGCCATTGAATGCTTCAGAGCAAATGGTTCTGAGCGTTTCTGGGATAGTTATGATGAAAGTCAGGGAGATCAGAATATCATTTCGCATTTCCGCTCCATGAGCTGGGTCACGGTCGTTCTGGCAGGGCTGGTGGATGGCGTGAATCCCTGCGCTTTCGCCACCTTGATCTTCTTCATTTCCTACCTTTCACTCAGCGGAAGAAAAGGAAAAGAAATCCTGCTGGTCGGTCTGGCTTTTACGTCTGGTGTATTTCTGGCTTACCTATTAATAGGTCTGGGTTTTTACCGTATTCTTGATCTCTTAGGGAACTGGCTGAGTATTATGGGCAAGATCGTTTACGGCATCACCGCCGTCCTCTGCCTGACTTTCAGTGTGTTCAGTTTCAGCGATTACCTGAAAACCAAAAAGGGTGATCTGGGAGATATGGCGCTGAAACTGCCCGATAAACTGCGCAAACGCATCAACGAAACCATCCGCAAGGGGCGCAATGTGGAATCGTATGCCCTGGGAGCGTTTTGCACAGGATTGGTCATTTCGCTTCTTGAACTGGCTTGCACCGGGCAGGTATATCTGCCGACCATTATTTATGTCAGCAGCGTTCCTGAATTACGGCTTCAATCAGTAGGGTATCTGATCCTGTACAATGTTATGTTCATCATCCCCCTCATCATCATCTTTATTCTGGCATTCTACGGTACTTCATCGAAACAATTGACCGGTTTCATTCAAAAGAGAGGTTCAGGGATCAAACTTGCCATGTCCATTCTCTTCCTGGTACTTGGGATCTGGCTGGGCTGGTCAGTATTCAACTAGAAATACCGTTACAAAAGATAAAGAAGTCGGTTCTTTGTAAAAACCGACTTCTTTTTTATATATCACCCCAAAATAAAATTGAGAGAATTGCCAGGGCTATTCCAAGAATACAGGCGTAACTGGCTAACATGATATTCGCTTTATTACGCACCTCGGGCTTTTTCTTCCACTCCATTCGATAAAGCCAGAGCCCCACACCTAAAAGAATGATCGCCGGAATAAAAGAATACATAATTTTCCTCTACTAAATCCATTGTACGTCAAAATTATTTGTTCGAAAAATAGTTCAAATGGATAGTCTACCCAGCAGAATGTCTTTTCTGGCAGGATGGGCAAAAATGAGTTCCCCGCTGCCCGACCACGATCCGTTCAACAGGAGTTCCACAAACCGGGCATGGTTCCCCTTTTCTTCCATATACGCAAAAGTGATTTTGAAAATCTCCACCACGATAGACCCAATCGATGCTCGCGCCGTTGCGCCGGATACCCTCCAGCAGGGTATCGCGGATAGCACCCAGCAAAATTGCCGCCTGTTCACAGCTCAAATCATTGGCACCGGTCAGGGGATGCAGCTTTGCCTTGAAAAGCGCTTCATCGGTATAGATATTTCCCATACCCGCCAGAAAGGTCTGATCCATAAGAAGCGGCTTCAACTGCCTCTTTTTTGTTTTCAGCATTTGATAGAACTGATCAACCGTGAGCGCTTCAGAAAGCGGCTCTGGTCCGAGATCCCCTAATTCTTGCTGTGGATCAGAAAGCAGCCATATCCTGCCAAACTTCCGTGCATCTTCGAAAACCAGATGCTGTCCATTTCCCAGCGTAAAAATGACCCGGTCATGCTTCCCTGGCTCTGTTTCTGATTTTAGATAAAGATCACCGCTCATGCGTAAATGGAACAAGAGCGTATCGGTGGACAAGGACATCACAATATATTTTCCCCGCCTGCCCACTTCTCGAATCACCTGCCCCAGGATGCGCTTCTTGAATGCTGCAGCCCCGGGAACAGCGATCGAACGTTCCCACAGGATTACTACATCCTCGATCGTCTGCCCGAGAACAGAATAACCCGTCCTTTTATCTTGGCAGAGAGAACGGGTTATTGTTTCAACTTCCGGTAATTCTGGCATCGATCAAATCCAGACTGGAACAGTGAACGGTTTATTCGTTGAACATTTCGCCAACCGAACGTCCCTCGTTCGCCCGACGAATGACATCGCCCAATAAATTCGCTACAGAGATGATCTGCAGGCGATTCCCAAATTTCTTTTTCTTCTCTTCCGGGATCGGGATGGTATCGGTGGTGATAAATTCCGCTACCGGTAGTTTCACCAGCTGATCTACCGCATCATCTGCCAGAATGGGATGAATGAATACCACCACCACGCTCTTCGCCCCATTATCCGTGGCGACATTAACTGCGTTGATGATCGTTTTTCCGGTAGAAACTTCCTCATCCAGCAGGATGACATCTTTCCCTTTCACATCCCCGATCAGGGTCAGTACTTCAGGATTATCCGGGCTGAGAATACGTCGCTTCTCAATGAATGCCAGCGGAACATTGAGCTGTGCCGCATAGTTGCGAGCCTTCTTGGCGAAACCCAGATCCGGCGAAAGCAGTACCGGATTATTCATTTTCTTTTTAATTTCAATTAAATAATCAATAAGTACATGAGAAGCATACAGCACATCACCGGGAATGGAGAAAAATCCCTGAATTTGATCAGCATGCAGGTCGAGGGTCATATAGCGATCGGCACCCGCGATCTGGATCATATCCGCCACCAGACGCGCAGTAATGGGTACCCGCGGCTGATCTTTTTTATCGGATCGTGAATAGCACATATAAGGAAAAACCGCCGTGATACGTCCCGCTGAATCCAGCCGCAGCGTCTGGATCAGGATCAGCAGTTCCATTAAATTCGTATGCACCGGCGAAGAAAGAGTCTGGATCACATAACAATCCTGTCCGCGCACACTGGAATGCAGCTTTACAAACAAGTTTTCATTTGGGAAAGTTGTGATGGTAGTTTTACAAAGGGGTACTTCCAAACGTGATGCGATTGCTTCTGCCAATTTTGGGCAGGATGAGCCGGCATATAATTTCACGCCTCCATACATCATGCGGTCATGCCGCAGTGAACTTGTCGTCATACTCAACTTTTTCCTCTCCATTCCTCTCGTAGAATGCTCATGAATAATACGTCCACATATTCACCATCCAGAAAATGCGCCTCACGCATACTCCCTTCATGGCGAAAACCAACTTTCTCATAACAATGGATCCCGCGTTTGTTTGGCTCAAACACACGCAGATATATACGGTGGAAATTCAATGCATTGAAACCATAATCCAGCATCAAGTTGATAGCCTTTGTTCCGATCCCCTTATCCCAAAAATCCTTCTCACCAATGAACAAACCCAATTCAGCGTTGCAGGAATGCTGATCCAAATTCAGAAAGCCAATATCTCCCAGCGGTTTCCAGGTTCTATCCACCAGTGTTTCGATCATCAATGGTTGCTCAGCAATAGGATGGTTCAACATTTCTTCGAACCACTTCTCTTCCTGTATCTGTGAAAGAGGACCATAGATCGTAAGATAATGACGTACCTCCGGGTCATTCAACCAGGTCACAAAAAGGGGTAGATCTTCTCTTTCAATTGCTCGCAATCGGACCGAATCACCGAGAAGCATGGATCATCCTTTCTTATGGGTTAATCCGGTTTGGTCCCCGGAACAGGTAAACTGTTTCACGGATGTTGGGAAGACGCAGCAGTACCATCAATACCCGGGAAAGACCCATTCCAAAACCACCATGCGGCGGACAACCATAACGGAAGAAATCCAGATAGAACTGGATATTTTCCAATCCCAGTCCTTTATCAAGAGCCTGCTGTTTCAATACCTCGTAGCGATGTTCACGCTGCGCGCCGGTGGCGATCTCCAGCCCGCTGGCGATCAGATCAAAACTGCGGGTCAGGTTCTTATTATCGGGATGATACATGTGATAGAACGGACGCACCTGAACAGGCCAGTCGATCAGGAAGAAGAAATCATGGTTATATTTCTTTTTGATGTAATCTGCCAGCGCGCGCTCCCCGCCCGGATCCAGATCGCCTTTCTTTTCAGGGGGAAGTTCATAGCCGACCTCTTTCAAAGCAAGGATGGCATCTGCCATTGTGATGCGCGGGAATGGCACTTCCGGAACCTGCAGGTCAAACCCATAGATCTCTTTGATCTGCTCACCGTTCTTCTCCTTCACCTGCTGGTATGCGTACTGCAGCCAGCGCTCGGTAAACGCCATCACATCTTCATGGCTGTCGATCCATGCCATTTCCATGTCCAAACCGGTGAATTCCGTCATGTGGCGGGAAGTAAAAGAAGGATCAGCTCTGAAAACCGGACCGATCTCGAAAACACGATCAAAACCCGCCGCCATACCCATCTGCTTGTAGAATTGAGGCGACTGCGCCAGGTATGCTTTGCGGTCAAAATAATCCAGTTGGAAAAGCTCTGCACCGCTTTCGCTGGGGCTGCTCAATATCTTGGGAGAGTGGATCTCCATGAACCCGTTCTGCAGCCAGTACTCACGCATGGCATGTTCGAGGGTCGTCTGCACCTGGAAAATGAGGAGATTATCGGGGCGGCGCAGGTCCAGATAGCGCCAGTCCATGCGAAAATCAACCGCGGGAACATTATCATTATCGAAAGGATCATAGGGCATGGGAATTTCGGCGGCGTTTTCCACCGTCAATCCCTGCAGCTGGATCTCCAAACCGCCCAACTTGACAATATCGTTCTTGACAACTTTGCCGGTAATGGTCAGGGCAGTTTCGACACCCAGTGAGGAAATCGTATTTGCTATTTCCTCATTTGAAGGGCGGTAATGCGCTACCTGCACCAAACCGGTGCGATCGCGCAAAATGAGGAACTGCATCTTCTTCTGATCGCGTATTATTTGCAGCCAACCCTGAATTTTCACTTCCTGATCGATGCGGCTGCCTAAATCACGTATATAAGTCCGCTCCATGATCGTTCCATCTCCTTATAAATAGGAATAAATGCACTTTTTAAGATTGTAATGCGAATTTGAGTTCACGTGTGTGCTATTGCAAATTTTTAAGGAAGGAATCAGCTTGCAGCTGCTCCACAGCCTTGAAAGGGGATACTTTTCTATTGAATACCTGCGTGAAAATATCCTGTACTGCCTGTTTTTGGAGAAGCTGCTGCCATTCCTCCCCGCGCCTGCGTTCCAGCAGCCCCCGCATGAATGTTTGAATTCTGATCTGATCACGCTTCTGCCAGGTTCCACTGGATTGGAGAAAAACCTTATGTTCCTGAAGTGCTTTTACCACTTCTTCTACGCCATCGCCATCGGTGGCGATCGTGCGGATAATGGGAGGCACCCAACCCTGCTCATTTTTCACAGGATAACCCATGGCAAGCATGGAACGCAGCGCCATTTCCGCTCCATCCACATCGGTTTTGTCTGCTTTATTCAGCACCAGAATATCGGCAATTTCCATGATGCCGGCTTTGGCTGCCTGCACATCATCGCCCAATCCCGGCGCTTCCACCACCAACACACTGTGCGCCTGGCTGGCTATCTCCACTTCCGACTGCCCTGCTCCCACGGTTTCGATAAAAACTATGTCAAAGCCAGCAGCATCCAATACCATGGAGACTGCCTGCGTATTGTGTGCCAGTCCGCCCAGCGCGCCGCGGCTCGCCATGGAACGGATGAATACATTGGGGTGTTCGGCAACAGCACGCATGCGGATGCGATCTCCCAGTACGGCACCCCCGGTAAAAGGACTGGTGGGGTCCACCGCGATCACACCGACTTGCTTTTCAGGATCCTGCTTGAGAATGGAATCGACCAGGCAGTTCACCAGGCTTGATTTTCCCGCGCCGCTTGCTCCGGTAATGCCGACCACATGCGCCCTGCCCGTTTTCGGGAAAAGCTCATCCAGCGCTGTCTGCCCTTCGCGAGTGTCATTCTCCACCAGCGTGATCAGGCGCGCCAGCGCGTGGCGCTTTCCCTGTAAAACTGCCTGAATGAGAACCGTCATGGTTGATCCTATGATTTCTTTTCATACATGGCACGGATATCATCCACAACCTGTGTGGTTGGGGTACCCGGTCCATAAACCGCTTCTATCCCCTGCTTTATCAGAGCTTTGGCATCCGCTTCGGGGATGATCCCGCCCAGAAAAATATGCACATCATCCAGCCCGGCTTGCTTCTTCAGTTCAAGAATGCGCGGCACCAGCGACATATGCGCCCCTGAAAGGATAGAAAGCCCGATCACATCCACATCTTCCTGTAGGGCTGCATTCACCACCATTTCTGGGGTCTGGCGCAGCCCGGTATAAATGACCTCCATACCGGCATCACGTAAAGCGCGCGCGATGACCTTGGCACCGCGATCATGACCATCCAATCCAGGTTTCGCAATAAGCACACGAATCTTTTTTTCTTCCATATAGAATCCTCTTGCTTCAATTATACTTGTGAGGTGCCCACTGTTTTTCGTTATAATGCACCTGTGCAACAAGGATAAAAAGCATGAAAAAAGCATTCTTCTACTTTTGTCTCTCCGCCCTGCTCCTGGTAAGCTGTCAATCGGAACCTGCAGTGCAAGCAGTTGAGAATACTCCTGCCACCACCGCAGAGACAGCAGCGGCGGATGAATCTACATCACAAATTTCTCCTACTCCTACCTCACAAATATTTATCAACCCTCTCACCGGTCTGCCGGTATCCAACCCGTCCATCCTGGAGCGCATGCCGGTCATGGTGAAAGTTTCGAACTTTCCGCGCGAAGGTAGACCGCACGCCGGTCTTTCTTTTGCGGATATCGTCTTCGATTACTACATCGGGTACGGTACGAACCGTTTTCTGGCAGTTTTCTACGGTTCTGACAGTCCCAGCATCGGACCGGTGCGCTCCGGTCGGCTGGTGGACGCCGAACTGGTGCGCCTCTACTGGGGCATTCTGGGTTACGGCAGCGCCGATGAGGATACAGACGCCTACCTGGTGCAGGCGCTGGGAGATCGAGCTATCTCTTACCTTGAAGCCCCCTGCCCGGCTTTCTGCGGGGAGGATACCCACAGCGTGATCGGAGTGTTCGCCAGCAGCGCGGATATCAGCGCTTTCGCCAAGGAGAACGCTATCGACGCAGGCGGCAATCCTGATATCGAGGGCATGATATTCAGCGAACAGGTGCCTGCAGGCGGCACGCCGGTCGAACAGGTCAATGTCTTATTCAATTATTACAACCGCGCCGAATGGAAATATGACGCCGCTTCCGGCACATACCTGCGCTGGATCGAGGAAATGGAAGGGGATGATGAAAACGGCAATTTCAGAATGATCCCGCTGGTCGACCGCGTAACCGGAGAGCAGCTGCATTTTGATAACATCATCATCCTGTTCGCGCATTACATTGAAAATGCTCCCAGTGAATACGAGATCGAGATCATGAAAAATATTGAGGGCAAGCGCGCCGTCTTTTACCGCGACGGGCAGATGTTCGAAGGGCAGTGGAAAGTGCCCAGCGACAATGCTCCCATCCAATTTTTCGATACAGCCGGGAACGCTTTCACGCTCAAACCAGGCAACACCTGGATCGTGATCGCGGATGACAATTCCATTTTCAACCAGAAAGAAAGCGGCGCCTGGGAGCTCTTTTTCATGCTCTCCCCGGACGCATAGCATCTATAATTAAAAAAAAGAATCTTCTTACACAGTTCTTATTTGGAATAAAAGAAAGATTCGCTATACTCTTGTAAGAAAGAGAGACCTATGATCCCGATTCGAGATACCCAACGCACCAGTCGTTTTCCGATCATGAACTGGCTCATCATCATCACCAATGTGCTTGTTTTCATGCTGGAATACTTCACATCCTCAAACTTTTCCAACCAGTTTATATCCACGTTTGCCCTCACGCCTGCCAATGTCAGCTTCGGCAATCCCGCCTCCCTGCTGCCTTTTTTCACCCATATGTTCCTGCACGGAAGCTGGTACCACCTCATCAGTAATATGTGGTTCCTGATGATCTTCGGCGACAATATCGAAGACCGGCTGGGTTCTTTCCGCTACCTGCTTTTCTATCTATTGGGCGGACTCAGCGCTGCCCTGCTGCAGTATGTCTTTGAGCCAACCTCTATCCTCCCCACGCTGGGAGCCAGCGGCGCCATTGCGGCGGTCATGGGCGCATATTTCATCCTTTACCCCGCCTCCCGTGTGGTGACCTTCGTTCCTATCTTCATCTTCGGAGGCTTCATCCGCCTGCCTTCCATTGTTTATCTGGGGATCTGGTTCGTGATGCAGATCTTCTCCGGCTTCACTTCCTTCGCGGTCGGTTCCGGTACAGCCGGCGGAGTCGCCTGGTGGGCGCATATCGGCGGCTTTTTATTCGGCATACTGTTCATCCGCATCTTTGCTCCACCGGTCACTTCGTACTACCCGGATGAAAAGCGCTACCCGCGCTGGTAGAAATTCTAATAAATTTCTAAACTACCAGCTCTCAATACCTGTCTATAATAAAAATTAATCCAGAGACAAAATTCGGCAGCGCGCCGTAAGGTCAATTCGTTGATCCTCTATCTCTGGTTTTTCATTTAATTTGCCGGGGTATTTACCGCATCTCGCGGTATCATTATGACAGAACCTGCGGGAGGGAACTTTGCCAAAGATCAACTGGATGTATCTATGCGATTATGCTTATAGAGATGTCGCCGGCAAGACCAGCATCATCGGCATGTTCAGCAATATCAATGTGCTGCGCCTGCCTGCCAAATACCAGCAGCTTTTCACCATTCTGGAGATGGATAAAGTCGACAGCGAGACCATCAAGCTGGAAGTGGTGATCTCCTCGCCTTCTGAAAAAGAGATCACCAAGCGTATCGTGCAGGAACTCAAGCCGCAGGGGAATGAAGGGAAAGTCATCAAGCTGACCATGATCTATGCTTTCTACGGCATCGATCTAACCGAAGAAGGGGAATATCATTTACTGCTGTTTTTGGATGGGAACTGCATTCACTCCATACCGTTTAGGGTGCATTTAATAAATTCAAAAAATAAAAGAAATATCGATTAAGACAATAGAATTTTAAGGTATTCTCTCAATAACTATATAAAAGATCTCTCTAGATATAAGATATCATTTGGTATTTGTTCTTCATTTGCAGTATTTGTCCCCTTTTCACGAGTTTCTTTGAAAATTTCATTATAGATAGATAAGGATGTTAATTTTCCAATTATTTCCCGCCAAGGCTTATCCTCTTTTTTCTTCTTATAAAAATCTCCTTCAAGTAAACATTTACCTGGCGTAATTGTAATTTCCTTTATTGTTTCCTCAAATTTTATCTCGTTGCATGGTCTAATTTGCGCCCGATAATTGCGAAAATTAAAACACCATGAATTAATTTCATTAATAGAATTCAAAAATACTTTTTCTCTGAATTCATATGATTTATCAATCTCTTCTGTATTTAGTTTAAATAGATTAATAAGTAAATCTCCATTTTTAATTTCCAAATCCGTTAAATGTAAATTAATTTCTTTGGGAAACCTTTCAATTTCTCTTTTAGGTTTATATCTTAGGTATTGTGTAAAAGATTCCCACTGTTGCGTATGAATATCTACATCTTGACTTTCAGATTTACTCTTTAGGGAATGTATAGAAGGAGCACGATAACTAAATTTACCTGTTACATAGGATGTTCGAATAGACCAGAACCAGATCCGTTTTTCACAATATTCAGTAATAATATCATTCGTAGACTTCTGAGCATCGCTTTTTATTTTTTCTAGACCATTTAATAAATCTTGTATTTGTTCTATACAATTCTCATAAGAACTAGTAAGACATTTATCATAAAGTTCATTTTCTCCTTTTTTTAATGAGGAGATAAATTCGCGTTGTTTTTCTATTGTATCCATTTGGTTTCTTAGTTCATCATTTGCTTCAATCTTTCAACATCAGAATTATATTGTGTTATACACGCAATGATTGTATTATCTGCACGATCATTTAAGATCATAGAGTAGTTATATAGTGCCAATAGTAAATCATACAACTCTTTTCCATGAAATTTGTCAGCTTCTCTTTCTGCCGAATCAATACAATTTATTAACCATTCATCCCAATCTATTTCTTCTTTATTGGTCATTTTCAAGCAAGTGAGAAGAGGGAATAAATCTTGTCTCGTTCTATAATCATGAATTTTTGGAATTGTTGCTCCCCGTAAATTCATTGATCTTAATCCTCTCATTATATCCCCTCGTTTATTAGGAAAATGTTTTTCTACAAAATCATGTGAATCTTCCGCTCCATTAATACAAGTGAATACATCTGATAAATCGGTTAGCACTCTATTAGTTACTTCATGTACATACTTCCAAGCGACAATTTCTTTAAATGAAATTGAAAAGTTTTTTATACAAGACTGTAATTGACTAACTTGTACTTTAATTTCCGCAATCTCTTTTTGCTCCTTTACCTGTAAATTGTTATCTTTTTGTAAATGGTCAATTATATTAATGATTGAATCAATTGTCTGCGGTATTCCAAGCAAAATAGCAAATGCCTCATACATCATTTTTAACTCCTCTAACCCTCATGGTCAATCAGATACTTACTAATCGACTCATCAATTGAACTAATAAAATTCCCTAGTAAGATTGGTTTTGATTCATTAACGATCATTTGCAATATTTCATCTATGTTAGTTCTAAAATTAAAATTACCTACTTTTCCAACTCCACAATAAGCAGCAAATTCATATGGCTCAGTATATTTTTCGAGTATGTCAGCTTTAAAAGAAGAACTACTATCAAATCCAACCTTACATATAAGCTCCTCTTTTTGATCAATTAATAATAATGAACCAATATTAAATTGAACAATTTTTAAATCACTTATCATTTTTTCTAATGGATTTGTATGACTGAATAAATCATATATGATTTGCCCGTGATTAATACAGGTTTTATATATAAATCTTAATTGACAATCCATCTGAATAATACTAAGAGGATTAATTCCTAATCCCTTATAAACCAGCTGAAAAATATCAGAATAACGTTTAAACCATTCTTCATCAGTGATTCTCTCCCCATTAAGTGTCATTATGATTACATCTTGTCCAATAA
>ENA-ORXD01001270-ORXD01001270.1-sediment-metagenome-genome-assembly--contig:-NODE-1270-length-22225-cov-20.858136_pt1 | contig 22225 bp, 14 predicted proteins | sample MGYA00237862_ERZ511471 | MGnify/ENA metagenome assembly ERZ511471
CCAGGAGAACCAAACACAGCAATTGAAAGCGGCTGGTTATTCTTTGAGAGTAAATATTCTGAGATTAATGACTTTAGGTGATGCAAGAATTCAATTTCTTTCCGATCGACCGTGAGCAAATAGTTATATTTTGCAATGGGGATATTTACACTTTGCAATGCCTTCATCGGACCAAATAGCGCGATCATTCTGGCTAAAGAATAGAGGTCCCATTTAGTCATGGAGAGAAGAGACCATTTCTTTAATGACCCCGATTTCTCACCAGACTCATTTGCTAAGATTGATTCGAACAAAGAAAAATCCAGCTCGACAGGTGAAAAATCAGAAGAAGCCTTTTTTCCATATATCTTGTTGAGTTCGTTTGAAATACAATTTAACGCGAGACTCCCTTCAGAGACATTCGCTCCGGCAGTGATTAACCCTCTTCGAGCCAACAAATGCGCTCGAATTGCCCGGTCGATTCGGTGCTGGTTTGGAACTTCTGAACACAGTACTTCTTTGGTGAGCAAAGTGGCTAACAATTCCAAATCCCCTGGTAAATACCCAGGATGTGCTTTTTCCCAATACCCTTCAATACCCATTGAGTCGAAGAAGAATTGAATATCTGGTGCCTGGTTTTGATCGTCTAGACTGTTATGTAGAAGCAGGGTGGCTGTACAGCCAAAGGACAGGATGACATATTCAAATTTTCTTAGCGGATAGAGAGATATATTCTTTTTGATATATATTTCATTGATGATATCCTGTAAGGTCTGTTCCCACGATAAACCTTTGCTGATGGATGAATTCAGTTTTCTCAGATCATCCGCCCGCAGGATGATTATTTTCTTTGAGCCTGCAGACTGAGAAATCTCATTCCAGAGGTTGCCCTGAAAAATAGGTGGGTAAGCCCGATAAATAACCCATTTGCCCGCAATTGTTTTTGAAAGACCCGATAGTTCCAGGTCCCTGATATCCATTCCCCAATCTTGAACAAGTAATAGATCTGCCTGGTTTGTAAAATCTAGAATTGAGCCATCGGTTGAGCATGTAAGGGTCTGGCCAATATGGACAATATCTTGAATTCGCCAGACTTTATTTTTACCTTCGTTAAATTGTCTCCAGGTAGCAAAAGAATGGTTTAACGCGTTGTTCGCGGGATTAATTTGGTCTAAAGGCAGATTATCCAGGCCGGTTTCAAGGATGGTCCAATTGGTTTTAAATCCTAATTCGTCAAAATATGGTTTTAAGATATTAAAAAATCTCTTAGTGCTGCTTTCCCCCCAGGTCTCCCAGTAAACATTTTTCCGATCGGCAGCTGGAACAATGTTCCAGTGAATGGCCTGGTCACTGAAAATAAGGATGTTTTTCATTTTATTATTCCTTGTGGGAATTGAGCAAAGGATTATTTCTGAAGACTTAAAAATATTGTACAAGATTTTAATTTCAAATAAAACAAAATAAGAGGCAATTGTCAACATTCCAATTGGTGGGTTGGCTCATGAAGATTTCTTGTTTTTTTAATAACTAAAGGATCTCATATTGTATAATCATCCCAAATGAAGACCAACTTGCTTTCCACCAAATTTCACATCCCTCCCAAACGATCGATAGAAATACTTCGACCGCATTTATTGGAACGCTTAAACGCAGGATTTTGGAATCACAATAAATTGACGCTCATTTCTGCACCGGTGGGTTATGGGAAAACTACTCTTGCCGCGGAATGGGCGCATTCAATGGTAGACCAAGTTTTGTGTGCCTGGCTTTCCTTGGAAGACGCGGATAATGACCCCGAGCGGTTTCTCCAATATTTCAGCAGTGCTTTTTCATGCGTAGATGAATCAATTTATGGAAATATCAACCGCCTGGTCATTCAAAAACAAAGTTCAATTACAAACGAATGGCTGGATGGGCTTGTTAATGTGTTATCCGAATCTCCCAAACGCATGATCATGTTTCTAGATGATTACCATGTTATTTCCAATCTGGAAATACACCAGGTTGTGGAATACTTTCTAGCTCACCAACCTGATAATGTGCACCTGCTGGTGACCACTCGTCAAGATCCGCCTTTCCCATTGGCCAGGTTGCGCGCGCGCGGCCAGATGACTGAAATCCGCGCCAGGGATTTGCGGTTTTCATCTGATGAAGCCCAAAAATTCTTTGCCCAATCCATGAACATCCAGTTGCAACCCGACGATGTTGAAACCCTTGAGGAACGCACTGAAGGTTGGATTGTGGGATTGCAGTTGGCGGGCCTGGCGATCAGGAATCAGGTCGATCCACAAAGATTTATTGAAACATTTCGAGGCAGCCACCGCTACGTATTGGATTTCCTGGCTGAAGAAGTCATCCGCCAATTGCCAGAAAACACCAGAGAATTTTTATGCCAAACCAGTGTGCTCAGGCGTTTTAATCATGAAATATGTGATTATCTCACCAACAGAAGTGACTCAGATAAGGTCATCGCAGAATTAGAAAAAGCCAATCTGTTTATTGTGCCATTGGATGATGAAAGAGAATGGTTTCGGTATCACCAATTGTTCACGGATTATTTGCGAACGATCCTTTCAAGGTCTGACCAGGTTGCGCTCAGGAAAAAAGCTTCGATCTGGCATGAGCAAAATGATCAGATGTTTGAGGCAGTGGACTATGCCATATCAAGCGGCGATCAGGAATTTGCGACAGAGGTCATTGGAAGAGCGGTCAGGTTGGAATCGACCTGGTCGGCGGGAAATATGAATATGTTGACTCGCTGGTTGGATTCATTACCACAGTCTATGTTGCTGAACCGTCCACAATTGTCGCTGGACGCCGCGCATGCGTTTTATCTGGCTGGGCGGTTTGTTGAGGCGGAAAAATGTATCCGCCTGGCGGAAGAAGCCATAAAACAATTTTCTGAAACACCCGCTTTACATCAATTGCAAGCTCAGGCAGATTTATATCGCGGAACTTTGGCGTCGGTGCAGGGGGAAACGGATAAAGCGATCGGGCTGATCACAAACGCGTTGTCCCGTTTATCTGTCGAGGATCATGTTGCCCAGGCGCGAGCAATGTTCAATCTGGGGTTGGCATATGAAGTTTCTGATGAAATTGACCAGGCTGCCGGATGTTATATAAGATCCGCTGAGGAAGCCAAACAGGCAGATATAAAATATTTCGCCAGTCATGCGTTATGTGCCGCAGCCCAGGTACAAATCGCGCAAGGCAAGTTATCCGCTGCGGAAGGATCCTGTGAAGATGCGGTGCAATTGCTGAAAGGTGAACGTAATCCTTCTTTGGGATTAGCCTATTCGATATTAGGGGGAATCGCCCTCGAGCGCAATCAGTTAGATCGGTGTGGGAAGTTATTGGAAGAAGGGATTAATCTCTCCCGTGAGGGTGGACTGCTGGATGATGAAATCCTGGGACTATCCTATCTCTCAAGATTGCGCGTAGCCAAAATGAGTGTTACCGAAGCGATCAAAGTTGTCCAGGAAATCCAGCATCTGGTGGAGCCCCTGGGCATCCCTCGTATGGACCTTCTGACTGATGCTGCCATCGCTCGCATTCAATTGATTGCCGGGGATTATTCAGCAGCATCTGAATGGGCTGATCGTTATCGATCGACTAGACACAGTGCAACTCATGAAATCGCTGAATTAACCCTTGCGCGGTTCTTGTTGGCTAAAGAAGATTATGAATTAATCCAAACCATCCTGAATCCGCTGCTGGAAAAAGCTCAAAAATCGGGCCGAATGCAAAGCGCTCTCGAAATCTTAATGCTACTCAGTCTATATTACCGTGCGATAGGGGAGGATGAAAAATCAAGTCAATTCCTGAAAAGGTCATTAGACCTTGCCCGTCCGGAAGGATATATCAGAATGTATTTGGACGAAGGGAATCCCATGATTGCTTTGTTATCCAATACGCCAGACTTGCCTGTTGAACTGAAAAAGGAATTGTCTAAGGGATACGGGTCAGAGTCAAAAAAGCCGGAAATAGATACTGATCCATTAATAGAGCCCTTGAGCGAGCAGGAAATCCGAGTTTTGCGCTTTATTGTGGCTGGAATGACCAATCAGGAGATCGCTGCTGAGTTATATATCAGTGTGGGTACCACGAAATGGCACGTCCATAATATTCTTCAAAAAATGGGGGTAAACAATCGCGCTCAAGCGATTGCCCGCTCGAGAGAACTGCACCTTCTCTAAAATATAGATTGCTTGAATCAGTGAATGGGCCGTTTATTTCGGCCCATTTTAGTTTAAACCTACCCAGCCAACCTACCCAAGGATAGGGGACGATTGGTTATAGGCCGGATAAACTAAAAGGGTAACAGAATGTATTTATCGATTGAAAGGTAATCTCATGGAAACGATGCCCAAAACGCAATGGAAAAAGACTTTTTTCACCATTTGGAGTGGCCAGGCCCTGTCCATATTAGGCAGCCAATTGGTGCAATTCGCCCTTATCTGGTTTCTCACGGTAAAAACTGGTTCTGCAACTGTACTGGCTACAGCTTCTTTATTTGGAATGCTGCCCGGTGTTGTCTTGGGACCTTTTGTTGGAACGCTGGTGGATCGATGGAACCGACGCTGGGTAATGGTTGTCGCGGATAGCATTGTTGCGATCGCTTCACTTGCTCTAGCCGTCCTATTTATGTTCAATTTTGCCAATACTTGGCACATCTTTCTGGTGATGTTCATCCGCTCATTGGCAGGAAGTTTTCACACCAATGCGATGTCAGCTTCCACATCTCTCATGGTTCCACAGGAACACTTAACTCGGATTCAGGGGATCAACCAGATGCTGAATGGAGGTTTGAATATTATTTCCGCACCTCTAGGTGCGTTGTTGTTGGATGCGATGCCAATTCAGGGAATCCTTGCCATGGATGTTGCCACTGCTTTGACAGCGGTTCTGCCTCTGTTGTTCATTCAGATACCGCAACCGAAACGAACCAACCAGAGCATGGGTGATTCGAAATCAGAAGTTACTGTTTGGCAGGATTTCAAAGCTGGGATTCGCTACATGATCGGTTGGCCTGGTTTATTGATTGCCAGCCTCGGGACAATCGCGATTAATTTTTCAATTATTCCCGCCTTTTCCTTACTGCCCTTGATGGTAAAAGACTTCTTTGGCGGAAGTGCGCTGCATCTGGGATGGGTAGAATCAGCGATGGGGATTGGCACCATTGTGGGTGGCGCATTATTGGGTGTGTGGGGTGGCTTTTCGAAAAAAATCGTCACAACAATGGTTGGATTATTTGGGATGGGTGTTGGAACTTTACTGCTCGCTCTAGCGCCTTCCTCAACGATCCTGATGGCAATTGCCGGTACTTTTGTGGTCGGCTTTATGAGTCCAATTGCGATGGGCCCCTTCTTCGCGATTATCCAGTCCAAAGTTGAGCCTGACATGCAGGCACGGATCTTCTCATTGCTGAGCAGCATTGGCGGCGGCATGGCCCCAATTGGATTGATGGTTGCCGGACCGGTGGCTGATAAAGCGGGGATTCAAACCTGGTTCATGTTAGCGGGTGTATTATGTGTGGTCATGGCTGTATCCAGCTTTTTTGTACCGGTGATTATGAACATTGAAAATGGGCGTGGTAATCAGAATCACCTGAAATACGTGGAATTGGAACGCGTATAAAACATCATATAGACATTCACGATCATTTCAATTCAGGATAACTGACGACGATCACGCGATGGGTATTATTGGTGGGGGGCCAACAGGAGATTAAAGTCAACCGTGGTGCGTATGTTTGCTTGAAATAAGCAGCGTACGCCTCACTTTCTTGCTGATCGTCTTGCACGGGCAGGATTTCTAGTGAGTCAACCTGATACTTCCAGGTTGAGGTTCCTGTTTCCAAAAAAATGAGATCACCTGCCTGTAATTCAGACAAATTTCGAAATACAGAAGAGTTGATATTATTGTGACCATAAAGGATGATGTTTCCCATCATTTGGTCCGGTAGTGCGCTATTTGATGCCCATCCGACCGCAGCATCAGGTGAATCCCATTCGATTTGGTCCCATCCCATGGATTTAACCGGCGCGCGTATATCCAGGGCTGATATTTCAATGAATTGGATAAGCCTCTCCCCATATTGGCTTTCCATTAACTGGTCGACAGTTTCTGGAACAGGTGTGGCGGTTGGCACAGGTAGATCCGTAGCTTTGGTGACGATTGGGTGATTAATAGTGGGTGTCTGAGTTTCAATGTGGATGACCGGGTTGGGAACTGGTTGGCTGGCGCATCCTGATACGAGTAGGAGAAGTAAAAGGGCGATTAGACGGGGTTTCATCTTCTTCTCTGCCATTCAACGTTCCCTAAGTAAAAGATGATTATTGGAATCAACAGAATCAGGTTGGTGGTTTGATTTTTTCCGCCGGTCACCGGCAGGTTTTCCGGGGCGGGAATGGCGAATACACCGTAAATTCCTTCGGTGACAATGGGCGAAAGAATTCTATCTGTTTCCGTTTGAGCCACGCTGTCCAGTTTAATCCAGCCTTCATTAGAGAACCTTGCCAGGTATAAATTAGAAGGTTTGCTGCCGGATCTAACCAGGTCAGACGTAGAATATTTGTAGCAAAGCATGGGCATGGGGTTGTAAGGAGAAAGCGGATCTGGCTCGATATTAATTTGCGCGTATTGGCCCAGGTCTTTTGCGGACTTCTCTGCATCGACAGTTGATAGTAACTCGAGGGTGATGGTGGAGTTTTCCGCAAGCAAGCCTGAAGGCACGTCCAGACAGAAGGGATCGAAATCATAAAGCCCACCCGTTGGACCGCTTTTCACAGAATACAGACACCCCTTGGTTGATCTGGAAGATGCCGTTGGTTCGAAAGGCACGAAAACAATGCTTTCACCGGAACGCACAGTGTTGGCCTGATTGTAGCCGATTTGGGTACCACTTTGCCCATTGTTAAATTCCAATCCAATTGTGGAAGAACTGCCATCGCTTCCGCTGCCCGCCAGATCGAGGTAATTAAATATGATTTCACCCGAAGATTCCTGCAATACGACTTGAAAGGTAAGACTGGATCCAGTCGGATTTGCAGCCAGAGGCACCTCACGATACTCAATCACAAATTCGCGATTCGGCGCATCTCCCAGAATTGCCGCGTACACCCCTCCCGATGCTTCTAGAGATAAATCATCCCAGAAGGGCGCAACCAGCCAATCCGGGCGGTCGTAAGGAGCATCTGCATCTTTCGTTGGAATCGGATCATTCCGGCCTTCAATTTCATTGAAAAGTGTAGTGTATGGACCGTCAAACCCTATCCATCCATCTTCGTTGATAGTTAATTGCGTGTAGACACTTCCTGCGTATTGAAATCCAAAATCAGGTGGGAAAGAGATGTTCGCATAATTTCCCTCAAACTCAATCTTTCCAATCCCTCGTATGGGGGAATAAACAGATTCCGATGGAGGCAAATCACGCCATTGCAACTGGATATTTTCGCAGCGTGATGACCGAATGGCGTCGTATTCTACAACAGAAACAGGTGTGGTAGGTGGCAGTATATCGCTCGGGTCAAACGCCAGGGCCGCATCCACTTGCAATAATCCGTAGCCCAGATAGTCATCTCTTCCAGGGTATTGGCTGGCTGTATTGGTAATTGCGGTGTAGATTCGATTTGGCGTTGAAAAACCGGATCTTCCAGCCAGCAAGGCGGCAGTCCCAGATACCAATGGGGCGGACATTGATGTGCCGGTCTCATAAAAATATGAACCAGCCAATCCAGTCGAATAAATGTCCACTCCTGGAGCAACCAGATCCAGTTGTGCACCATAGTTCGACGATGCCCAGCGTTGGTCCAGGGAATTCGTCGCGCCAACCGCCAGCACCCAGGGATAAGCAGCCGGGTAAGAAACTGGGCCATTGAAATTTCCGGCAGACGCCACCAATGCAATCCCATTTTGATAGGCATAATAGGTGGAGTATTCGAGCAGACTGCTGTTTACGCTGGTTCCAAGGCTCAGATTGATCACATCTGCTTTGTTTTCTATGGCGTAAAGTATTCCCTTTGCGAAATTTACAGTCGACCCACTTCCGAAATTATTCAAGATCCGAATGGGGAGAATGCGCGCTTGCCAATCAATACCGGCGATACCCCGTCCATTATTCCCGGTTGCCGCGGCAATCCCGGCTACATGCGTGCCATGCCCATCCCCATCCTGGGGGATATTGTCATTATCCACAAAATCATATCCGGTGAGTAACCTTCCTGTGAATTCAGGATGGGATATATCAATTCCGGAATCCATAATTGCTAACACAACGGCGCTGTTACCCGTTGTGACATCCCAAGCATCCGGAGCACCTACGCTAGCGGGCGCGTATTGATCCCCCCAGTGCGTATCATTTGGAACAAAATCCGCATATAACAGGTAATTTGGCTCTGCAAACATCACGTTTGCTTGTTGCTGTAAAGCATTCGCCGTTTCAATTTCTTTACCGGGTGTTACATCCAGGATCACTACATTGATTTCAGCTAATTCTGCTGAATCAGAAAAATCTGGAACAATATGGGGTTGCAGATTTAGATCTGAAAGAGAGGTACCTTCGGCTAAACCGATCACCACCTGACCGGGAATCAATTGAGGTGGAGGAGGGGCTTCTGGAATGGGAGCAGCAAACGCCATTCCACTTGTAATGCATAGTAGAAACAGGTTTGATATCAGAAATGCTAAGAAGAATTCTTGGAAGTTTTTTTTCATCAGCTCTACATGATCAATCCTAGTATGATTGTATCTGATAATTCTTTTAGAACAATATTTTTGGTAATGATCAATGGCGCTTAATATCAAACCGAGTAAACTCATTCATTCGATTGAAAGATGAGTTAAGAGATCATCCACGGTCAAAGCAGCTCTGAGTGCAAGTGAATTATTGATTGATGTGCAGCACCATCTGCCAGCCTTCACCGCCGCTGGTAGCTCCTTCAACCAAGGGGAAGGTCACCAATTTTTCTTGCTCGCCGGACCATGGGTATTCCTGTTGAAATCCATCCGCTTCCACCACAACCAGCTGATCACCGGTCATGCTGACGTTGACAGCCAGCATCTCGCTGTTATTTTCTTTGCTGCAAACTCCACCCAGGCTGATATCCATATCGAAGGTTACAGAATAGGTCCCCCATTTCTCAACCAGAACATCTTGATAAAAAATTGAATTTGCGCCTTGAATGGAATAAATCCCATTGGAATTTACGACTTCGAACGGTATGTCTCCAACCGCTTGCGGTTCCAACCCAACGGCATCTGATGGTCCAACCAATAGCTGCAATTCAAAATAGCCATTTAATCCCTCACATGGATTTACATCGCTTGGATTTTTGGGCGCGTCTGCCATGGAGATTGTTGGGGTAGGTGTGGGAGAAGGGTTTGAAGTAGCTTCTGGCTGGGATAATCCGCATGCCATGAAAAAAATCGAGTTTGCCAAGAGTGCAAAAACAATCCATCCTCTGTGATTTGCTGCGATCACAATTTCCCTCCTGATAAAATGAAATGCTACACCGAAACTAATTGTTTGCGACGAGTGAGTTGTATTGTTATTATTCAATATTCACAACGCCTCAAATACTTGATCTCCTTTCCTAGATCTTGAGAGAGGTATCTTCATTATAGAATATTACAATGGGCATTATTTATTAAAGAAAACCAACCCATACAAGGTGATTTTTTTTTCAATAAAGAGATATAATTTTCGATTGAATCACCCCCCGCAAGGAGACACAAAATGACAGACTTCGATGCCAAACATGGCTTCAGCACTTTGGTTAATCACGTCGGAGAAGGGTTACACCCTTATAACTCCCACATCATGCCCCTGGTACAATCGTCCACCTTCAGCTTTCCTGATGTGGAAACCGGCGCCTCTCGTTTTAAAGGAGAAGCTCCTGGTTATATATACAGCCGACTCAGTAATCCCAATACAGATCAAACCGCCCGCAAAATTGCCATTCTGGAGGGGATTGACCTGCTACGGGAACAGCCGGAACAACCGGATCACGAAGTGGTTGCTGGGATGATGTTTGCATCCGGTATGGCGGCAGTCACTTCCGCGCTGCAGGCCTGTACCAAACCAGGCGATACCATTATTGTACAGGAAGCCATTTATTCAGCTACCCATGTTTACCTTGCCCAAATCGCTCCCCGCCATAATATCAAGGTTGTTTGGATTAAAGACCCAATCATCGAGAATTGGGAAAGAGCTTTTCGTGAAAACCCCAATGCCCGTCTGGCTTATGTGGAAAGCCCATCCAATCCCACAATGGCTATTACAGATATTCAAGCTGTTGCTAGTATTGCCCACCAACATGGGGCCTGGTTAGTAGTGGATAACACCTTCGCCTCTCCCTGGTGCCAGCGTCCACTCATTTTAGGGGCTGATGTTGTTGTCCATTCCACTACCAAGTATTTATGCGGGCACGGTCTGGTAATTGGAGGTGTGGTTGTTTCCAGACATGTAAACTGGATGAAAACGGATTTGGCTTTTGTCATGAAAATCCAGGGTGGAAATGGCAATCCATTTGATGCCTGGCTCACCCATATCGGGTTGAAAACATTTGAACTGAGAATGAAAGCGCATTGCGATAACGCGATGGCTGTGGCGCGGTTTCTTGAAACACACCCCAAAGTCTCCAAAGTTCATTATCCCGGTCTGGAAAGTCATGCGGATCATCAACTGGCGTCCAAACAGATGTTTGCCTATGGGGGTATGCTCTCCTTTGAATTGACAGGAGGTTTGAATGCCGGAATTTCTTTGATGGAAAACATCCGCGTATGTACGCTAGCTGTTAGTTTGGGTAACACTGACACACTGGTGGAGCATCCCGCCAGTATGTCGCATTCCAATGTTTCGGCTGAGGAACGCGCCAAAGTAGGATTGACAGATGGTCTGGTAAGATTGTCTGTAGGAATTGAGAATGTGGAAGATTTGATTCGAGATTTGGATCAGGCGCTTGAAACAATAATTTAGGTTAAGGTTACTTAAACAACAAGACACCGAATTGATCCAGACTCGGTGTCTTTTTTCTTATTTCTCAAGAGTTGAGTTTTTTTACATCGCGAACAATAAGTAGATACCTGCAAACGCAACCAACGCGCCAAGAATAGCGCGAAAGCTGATTTTCTCTCCTCGTAACGCCGCCATGGGTAATACAAATAAGGGGCTTGTTGAGAGCAAGGTCTGCACAATTCCTGCAGGCGCTAAATCGAGAGATATTTGCTGCAGCCACAAGCACATATAGGTTCCCACAAATGCTGCGGCGATTATCCACCCCCATAATTTCCTTGCGTCCTTTTGACGGATCCATTTTCCAGGAGTTTGATGGGTAACCAACAACCAAACCAGAATGAAAGCCGCTCCAGCCATCAGGCGTAATACCGCGCTTTGTAAAGATGTGATTTCTGTTTGGGTTAATACCGCACGTGACATTACCACACCGGTTGCCTGCCCAATTGCGGATAACAATCCGAAAATGATCCCACGCCAGCGGTGTTTCGGATTTGATTGAACTGTTCCATTTCCTCCGCGTTCGGTTACCACCCAGATGATTCCACCCACAGCCAGGAAAATACCCACCCAGGCCCAAATGGATAGATCCTCATTCAAAAAGATCAAAGCGATAATGGCTGCAATGGGGGGCGCAAGGCTCATTAATAGTAAAGCCAGTCGCGCGCCCAGGTCTTTTAATGCCTGAAAATATGCCGTATCCCCAATACCAATACCGATCACACCACTGACCAACAATAAAGCAAGTCCTTGCATCTGAATGGTTGAAAGGGATTCCCCGAGAAGAAAGGATGTGCCACTCAATAAAATAATCGCCAGCAGCCCTTTAACCAGATTCAATTCCATGGCGGAGATATGATCCCGAATCCGCAGGAATAAAAAGGAGACCGCAGCCCACAAAAAAGCCGCAGAAAGCGCAGCAATTTGCCCGCCGAAAGCCAATAAAATATTTTGCATCTTTGCCGCCTTACAGGGATAATGAAATCACAACCCGACAATTCTACCTCACTTCGAGATTGTAGGCATGTATAGATTGGCAAATTCTTTTAGGAAGGGGATATTTGTATGATGGAACTGCTTTTTAATATCGCGAATTTGGTAGTAATCCCTTTTTGGGTCATGATGATTTTTTTACCGCGGCGAAATTTCACACAAAAAATAATAGGATCTCCTTGGATTGTTATGCCTTTGGCTGTTTTGTACACTGGACTTGTGATCCCTTCCTTCTCTGATTTGTTGGGCATACTTTCAAATCCAGAGTTGGAATCATTGGCAACAGCCTTCGGAACCCAACAGGGCACTTTGATCGGCTGGGTGCATTTCTTGGCTTTTGATCTATTTGCCGGACGGTGGATTTATTTGGATAGCCGCGAAAGGAAAATCAAACCCGTATGGGTTGCTTTCCCATTGCTGCTCACCTTTATGTTTGGACCGTTAGGTTTGTCAGTATATTTGATCACGTGTTGGGTTGGGACCACTAAGAAGTCAAACTAATTCTGTCTGTATTGAACCTGAACTGATCCATAACTCTTAACAGGTTTACAAACAACAAAAATGTTGAGTAGCGTCCCAAAAATCTGCATGAAGAAATCGTATTGATAGTAAATGAGGATTTTCTTATGAAAGCAGGAGCAACTGCTGGCCTAGATCATCCAATTGTTTCAAGAATGTCTCGACGGGAGGAAATTCGATCCAGCGGATCACTTGCCAGTCTTCTGGAGTGGCTGTGCACAATAAACGGGCTAAGTCGGCTGGAAAAACACCAGCAGCCTTACTTTCCGCATTAATAATAGCATCCTTCAGCGAGAGATTCATAACGCAGCAAAACCCCCAAATATCAGCAAGGTCCTTTGGTTCTTCTCGGTCAAGCAAGGCAGTTACCTTATTGGCGAGGATATTTTCAGCGGTGTCCATTTGGCCTAGAATAGGGTCTTCTATAACGGATCCAACCCGGGCCGGGACATCATTAACCATATCAATTTTTAGCTGTATTTCGTTTGTTGCAAGGTTTACTCGGGCAAACCGCTGTTCCTTCATCAGCACCTGGCAGCGCCAGGCAAGATCTTTTTGGGACAAGGCCTGGATCAGGCGTTCAACCCACAGTTCAAACCTGTCATCATCATTGACAAATAAATCGAGGTCATCAGAGAAACGATGATGTAAATAGGCACGCGAAGCGGCAGTTCCACCAGTCAGGTAGAAATTCGTATCCACCTGCTTTATCAAATTCAAAATCCGGTCTTGAAATGGGTATAAGTGCTTGAAATAAAAATCTTGATTATTCACGGCAGTACTCTGGATGGTTTTCAGGCAGCCATTCTACCAAGAAATCAAAACCCCGCTTGCGACTTTCAGAACGGATTCTTTTACGCCAACGCGGCCAGTTTTGGACCAATTTTGCAAATCCCAACTTACGCACAATTTCTTCATAGGATGCATATTCCAGTAAGCGTAATGCAGCCCAATCCTGGTTGAGTCGACCAATAACACGCTCACCGTTCAGGATTTGAATAAACTCCTTTTCGCTGATGTCATAATCCCAAATATAAGATGGAGATTCAGTGCGGTTGCTCATTTTTAGTGCCTTCATAATGATTATACAACAGATAATTTCTTCGACGATACGCAATAATTATCTACGGAATGTCCTTATATTGAGCGACTGAATCTTGGGGAAAATCAATTAGCTTCATATACTCCAAAATAGGGTTCACAATCATTTCACCGTTTAAATATTCAGTTCCCGGATCGTAGAAAAGGTCGCATGTTGTCCCGTTTTGATAATGAATGATGTAGTTTTCTACGGATCCACCATCAGGCGAATCCTTTGATTCAATTCTATTAATTATTGAGCATTCCACGTCTTTTATTTGAATAAATAATGTTTCCGTAATTGACGGATCAATCTGACATCTCCAGGTTCCGGAATTTACCATCGAATCTGGTGTTTTCCCATTTCGGGTCAGGGTCACTTCATCCAAAGTAATAATGATCTCCTCGTGCCACTGAAGATCAGGCAGAATTGAACCAGATGATGAAGAATATGTAATTTGAGTAATTTCTCCCAGGTTAGATTTTTGACGGTTTTCAAGGATGCACCCGGAGCATAAAAGCACCATAAGTAATAATAGGAGAACGGGAAATTTAATCTGTATCATTCCTGCTCAATCTGGTAAGCCGTAAGAAATCCATTTTCCAGGATAAAAACGAAGCGGCCATCACCGCTAACAGCAATTCCAACCGGAAGCTGAAAGATACCCTCTCCCCATTCACTGCCATCATAATTCAATTTTCCAAACCGCTGGATGAGATTACCTGAAGGATCTAGAACATACACCGCGCTATCATCCGGGCTGGTCGCCATCAGGATATAAATATTTCCAGAGTCATCAATCGCCAAATCCGAAATGGAGGTGCCACCTGCAAGAGATTGGTATCCGAGTTCATCGATTACAGATCCTGACAAAGGGTCTATCTGTTGGACAATACTTTCGTATGCATCGACAGTATACAAAATTGCGTTAGGATCAAAAGCCAGACCTTTATATCCATCTATCCCTTTTGATTCCAGGAAAATATCGCGGATCCATTCAGCGGTATCACTGGTATACACTCGTATCCGAGAAACTTCTTCAGTTTCATCTAGTAAGTAAATATTGCCATCATATGGGCTGATGGCTACTTCTTTGGGATAGTTCCAGGCAAAATCTTCTCCCCCTGCGTTGATCTGAAAGCCATCAAATTGTAATGTAATAAACCACTTATATGCGTTGTCGGTTACAACAAAACTTCCAAAACGATCCACTGCGACATCAGTCAGGTTTGAGACATTTGGCACCGAATAAGTTTTTAGTAAGTTACCTTCCACATCATAACGATATAATCCTTTGGTCCCGTTTGCGAGAAAAAGTGTCGTGTCTATTGGATCAACAGCTATCCCCCCTGGAAATTGATGATCTGGATCAGAAATTGGATCGGAGGGTATGGGTATCCTCCAGAAAACAGGCAGTTCGGTATATCCCTCCAAGACACCAACTAATTCAACAGCATCAATCTGCAAAGGGTATTCCTGGTTGTTTATCGTTATTATGACAGTATCCACAGGAATGCTTCCATCGAGCGGTAAGGTAAAGGTGTAAGGACAATTTCCCATAGCCTTTACATCCCCGTTGTATACTTCTTTTCCTAAACCCGAGCTGGAATTTAAGACTTCAACGCGCATTGAACCTTCCGAGTTACCGCCAATTGCGACGTTTATTTCTATCGCGTTCAATGGATAAGGATATTTAAGATTCAAGAAATATTCTGAATAATCCTCTTGTGGAAATAAATCATGCCATGAATGAAATGAATCGCCACACTCTTCCACGTCAGGAGAGCCAATTGCCATTTCAGGTTCTGATGAGATCAGATCAGTAGTTGCTTCAACCGCCCACATTCTTCTGATTTGTGATTTATCGTAGGAAATTTGTTGATTTTGTTGAGTTGGCTGCAAAGTTGGAGCTGGTGTAGGTAATTCCAAATTGGTTGGAGCTGGACTGGTTTCGGAAGGATCAGGCACAGGGGTATTCTCCATAACCTTTGATGAGCCCGCACAAGCGATGCTTGTAAAGAGAATTATGGACATAAACAAGGCCATCGGCTTTTTCATGATTTTTTCCTTCCCACAATTTGAGCCTAGATGTGGATTCAGCTATACCGTATTTGTTGATGGTGGCGTATTTTCTATAATACGCCACCATAAATCCCAATAGATATTTGCTATGGAACAATTTGCAGAATTCCACCGCCATCAAAATTAGAACCACCACCGCCCACCCAAACTGCGTCAAATTGATCAATACTCAATGCAGAGATGTAATTTGTGAGCAACCCATTCTCAGTGGTCATCCTGGTCCAGTTCTGGTTTTGATCAGGCTTGAGCAAGCCCTTATCCGTACCGATCCAGATTTGCCCGGATTTATCCACAGCAAGGGTTGTGAGGCGCAGATCTGAATATCCCTGCTTTAGAAAATCTAATAAGATTTCAACCTGGTTTCCATCGTATCGCGCCACTCCGGTGAACATGCCTATGATCAACTTTCCATCAGGCGCCAGAGCTAGGTCGCGGATATAGCGGTTGGGTAATCTTGTGTCATCTTTTCCAAACACGGTTTCCAATTTTCCATTCTCGTATTTCGCCAGGCCGTTATCCGTTCCAATCCAAACCGTTCCATTCAGATCGGTCAGCAGGGCATATACTTTATCACCAGGAAGGCCATTTGCCGCGGAAAATGTCATGGATTGACTGCCATCCGGATTGAGGACGATGATGCCTTTGCCGTCATCACCAAACCAGGCCCGATTCTCGGCATCAACTGTGACAACGTTGAATGAATAGATATCTTTAAAAGATGTCCAAATTCCATCTTCAAGTTTGCAGGCTTCGCCGTTGATCAACGCAAACCAGACTGTTCCGTTCGAGCCTGATGCGATCGCGCTGGCCCAGTTGCCTCCTAATCCAGGAGTCTGTGATTTCGTGAAAGTAACCCAGGGTAATTGAGGATCTGCAGGATCAAGCTGTTGTATTCCACCATCTGTCCCAATCCACAATTTCCCATCCGGAGAAGTGGAAAAGGCATCCACAAAGTTTGATACCAATTTTGAATCTGTGATTAAGGCTTGCGCTTCATTTCCATCGTATCGGTATAAACCTTTGCTGGTCCCAAACAGAGGTCGCATTTCTTGATCCAGGGATAAAGCCAGAATGGCTTGGAATTCCGGATCCTTGTATTCGCTTTCGCAGGATCCCGTCGTCGGGTTGAACAAGCAAATCCGGCCACCACCCAGAGGCGCTGTTGCGACCCATATTTTCCCATCAGAGGATATCTCAATTTCATTTATATCCGTCAATTTCGCTTCAGTTTCATTCCCAAACAGGGTCCATTTACCGCCTTTGAAGGACATTAATCCGCTGGAAGCGCCCACCCAGAGCGTGCCATCTCGGGTTGTGGCAACAGAAAAAGCGCGTTCATCTGGCATGCCGTTTTCAAGAGAATAGGTTGTGACACTGGTTCCTGTTATTTTTGCCACACCCTTGTATCCGGTCGCAATCCAGATATCTTTTCCCGAAACAGCAATATCTGTTACTTCCTCCCAGGCGAGACCTTCTTGTTTTGTGATTCGCTGAAAATCACCCGTATTCAAATCCAAAATCCCGACTCCACCGTACCCGATAAGAAGGCGATTATTGGCCTGATCGCAATATAATCTTGTTACCTTACTCGAGCTCACTTTACTTTCTTCAGGGAAGAGAGATCGCTTTTCCCACAATCCGGTTGCCGGATCGTAAATACTGATTCCTTGGAGGGTTCCCACAATGATTCGAGGTTCTGGAATCTGACATGCTACGATTGAAACCGCGCTTACATGCCCCATGCCTTGAAGCGGGGTATAAACCATGGAATACTGGCTATCCAAATTCCAGGCAACCATTCCTCCCAGCGTTGCCGCGTATGCCATATTGTTACTGACGATGATATCTCTCACCACATTATTGTTTGTATATGCATACGATCCGGAAACCATATTGCTGGTTGGCTCAGGTGAAATCATTTCCACAAATTCAACCGATGATAATACAGCATTAAAATATGGCTCAACCCGACTCCATTCATCTTGAGGTGCCCCAAAAATGAGAACAAACTGCTGACGGGGGGTGACCATAACTAACGCTGCCTGCCCCTGCATGGATTTACCATTATTGCTAGCACTGATATCGGCTTTTAAACCAGAATAGCCGTTGATGTCTATTGCTTGTGGTGCAGATACTGTCATTGGAGTGCCGTTGATTAGTTGGTCAAATAGATTTGCATTGGTCATATCAACTTCAGTCTTGCTCCCAATTAATTGCATAATGGGTCCTAGATCAGGATCTGCACCTTGAGCTATCATGCTGACCATTCCACCATCAATATTTACCTCATAACCGGGTATAGTCCGAAAAGAAAAACCACCTTCGGATACATTTTGAATTTCACCTAAATTAACTTGAGACATTTCCACAGGTATTGCCTGTTCAGTGGTCGAAATGGCAGCAGAGGTAGAAGAGATTTGGTCGGTTTCTTGTCCCCCTCCATTGTTTGAAGCAAAACCGCACGCCATTGAGATTAGCATGAAAATACTCATCAGGATAAGAATATTTTTTCGTTTCATATTGCATTCTCCTTTTTCCAACCTTATTCGAAAATTAACAATTTTAACCACGTGTTTTTGAATTGCTAATTTCAAAAACAGATAAAATATATGTATCAGAGGGTGTATTTTTATCGTATCTGTAATCCGTCATAAGATCGTCAAAAAAACTAAATAGACGAATTGGAGCTGGGCAACATCATGTCCAAAATGCGGATCTTTTGCTTCGGTGATTTTCGTGTTGAACTGGATGGGAAAACCGTCTCAGGTTTTGATACTGAAAAGACTCGAGCGCTATTAGCCTATTTAGCTGTCGAAGTTGGCAAGCCTATTCGACGATCCTATCTTGCTGGATTGCTTTGGTCTGATGATCCGGAAGAACGGGCATTACATAATTTGCGTCAGACACTCTCTTATCTTCGAAAGATTATTGGCGACGGTCAGGCAATCTGCCCTTATGTCATCTCCGATCGAGACACCATTCAACTTAATCCATCTGCAGAGTTATGGGTAGATACAATTGCTTTCAGGCAATGTTTGGATCAAGCCTATCAATATTTTCAGAAGAGAAATGGATCGGGATTATTAAATTTCCGCTGGTTACAAAGGGCGGCAAACCTGTATCAAGGGCAATTTCTCGAACATTTTTACCTTAGCAAATCAACTCTATTTGATGAATGGGTTTCAATCACGAGAGAAAATTTAAACTTACTGGCAATCAGAGCCTTTTCCCAGCTTGCTGATTACCATGAAAGACGTGGGGAATATCAATCAGCCCTTCAAAACAACCTCCGGATCACACAAATTTCTCCATGGGATGAAAATGCAAGAATCAAGACAATTCATTTGCTTGGATTGGAAAATCAATGGAGTGCTGCACAAGGTCAATTTGTGGCATTGAGAAATTTCCTGATGGATCAAATGGGGACTTCTCCATCAAACGAAGTAAATGAATTGATGGAGCAAATCAATTTGGCGGCTTCCGGGAAGTCTCAATTCAAACAACGGATTCCAACCTCAAAATATCACTTGCCTGACCCTGGAACCACATTTATTGGCAGAATCGATGACATCGATGCAATTATCAACCTAATCAATGCGCCAGATTGTCGCCTTACAACGATCATTGGACCTGGAGGTGTTGGAAAAACACGGTTAGCGATTGAAATTGCTGATTACTTTATTGGAATTGTAAAAGATGGAGTTTACTATGTATCGATGTTGAATGCTGAAAATTCGATACAGGTTGTTCAACTATTGAGTGATGCGATTGGGTTGGTAAATTCCGGTCAAATTGACCCCAAACAACAATTGATGGATCACTTAAGTTCCAGGGAGATATTGCTGGTTCTCGACAACTTCGAGCATCTCAATTCAGATAAAGAATGTATATTATTTTTGGATGAAATCCTTCGCCAGGCTCACCGAATTTCAATCCTGGTTACTTCACGGGAACGCCTCTCTCTACAAAACGAATGTATCTATCAGCTTCAAGGTTTGAACTATCCCGTAGATGGGAAATATTCATTGGACTTGGCACATTCCTATGATTCAATCAACCTTTTTGTAAAGCGTGTCAGCCAAATACAGCGAAATTATTGTCTGGATGAAAAAAACTTACCAGATATTATTCGCATATGCCAGGCAGTAGAAGGAATTCCTTTAGGAATAGAACTGGCTGCTCCAGCCGTTCTTGAGTATGGTCATGAAAATATCGCCTCCAGAATTCTTCAGGATTTTGGGAGTTTTTCCTCCGCTGCAGTAAATACCCACCCTCGTCACCGCAGTTTAAGGACGGCTTTTGAAGTGTCCTGGAATTTACTCAGTGAAGAAGAAAAAGAACTCTTGAGCTTTCTTTCGGTGTTTAGAGGTGGTTTCGACCGCATAGCAGCAATAACAATTTGCAACGCAACACCGAAATTATTGTCCTCGCTTGTATCTAAGTCATTGATACGGGTGGAGGATGATGGTCGGTTTACGCTCCACGAGGCTATTCGACAATTTTCAGGGGAGAAAATCGATGATGATTCTAAACGATCTTGGGTGAGGTCGAAACACGCGAATTACTATGCTGGATTTTTAGCCAACCTTTCCAGTTCACTTTCCGGTGCAGATCAATCAAAAGCACTATCAGATATTTCAAGGGAGCTTGGAAATGTAAATCTGGCTTGGGACTGGTTGATTGAGAATGCGGACAATGATGCCTTTGAGGGATGTATTGATAGTCTTTATCAATACTTTTCAATAAAGAGTCTCTTTTCAGAAGGATTGGAATGGTTCCAAAAAGCAATTCATGCGAATGAGCATGAAATTGAGAACACTCTCGTTCTTGGCATGCTTTTTTCTCGGATAGGCTCTTTGGCGTATACAGCTCGCGATGACGACTTGTGTCTGCAGTCGCTTACCCAGAGTCAGGAAATTTTCCTGCGCTACAAAGAGCTGAAAGAGTTGGCGCTTTGCCAGATCCATTTGGGGTGGTACTACCAACGACAAAAAGATTTCTCAATCGCGATCGAATATGGGAATAAGAGCCTTGAATATTTTATCCGGATGAGCGATGAGCTTGGAAAGTCGCAGGCTTATTTATTATTAGGATCAATTTGGAACCGGCAAGGAAGCAATCATGAAGCCATGGAAATGATTGAAAAAGCTTTAGAATCCTGCCGAAAAACAGGTAATCCACGCCAGCTGGTGATTGTGCTTAACCGTCTGGGGGATCTGGTATGTTACGAAGGAAATTATGAATTCGCGATTAAGCTTTTTAAAGAGTGCCTGGATATCAGCACTGATTTGGATGATCGCTATAATCAGGCGATCATTCTAAATAATTTGGGAACGATTGCTCATTTACAAGAAAATTATGCTCAAGCAGATCAGTATTATCACGCGAGTTTAAGCATCTGCAATGAAATTGGCGACAATGATGGTGTAGCCCTTGCCTATAGTAATCTAGGGGAACTGGCAACCGTGCAGGGGGATTACACAGCCGCGTTAAATTATTCAGAACAGGCTTTAAGAATCGCGGAAGAATTAGAGGAACATTGGACGATTATCGTTTGTTTAAACAGCCTGGGTGAAATTTATTGCGCCAAAAATATGTTGGAAAAGAGTCAACAATATTTTCTGCAAGCGATTCAATTAGCTTTGGATATCAATGGGATTGACCTGGTAGCCAGAGTCAGTGTGAATTATTCCAGGGTGTTGCAATTGATGGGGGAGAATAAGAAAGCGATCAATCTCCTGCAAGCATCGTTGGCTCATTCTTCAACTGAGATAGATGCCAGAGAAAAAGCTGTTGCCTGGTTGACAGAGATGGAAGCAAGCTTCCAAATTGAAATGAATGATCAAATTCTTGAAGAAGTGGTAAAAGAAGTGATAAATTTTTGAAATTCTTAAACAAGGATAGAGATTGATAGTTAGATAATGATGATGATTCAAATTTGAGCATTTTTTGAATGTATTAAAGAAATAACACAAATCCCTATTCTCAACTTAGTAGGTCATATAAACAACGCATGTTTTTAAAACCAAGAACGACCATTTCTGGTCATCTCGGAATTAGTATCGGTGATTGGATTCAATACCCATTCGGGATACTAATTACTGCCCTCCGGGTTATGTGAGATTTTCTTGGTTTCGGAACGTTTTTCACTCAGGCTCCGCATTTTAGCCTGGCCTGAGGGACGCTCTTCTGAAGAGGCCGGAGGATCTTTGGTTACGAGTTATTAGATGTATGAAAGCGACTTTTTATGACAGGGTCAAGTAGTAGTTTTTTCGCGTTACAGTCACAAAAATCCATAGAGAGGGTTGAAAAAATAGAGAGTTCCAGTCAATATTGAAGTTGACCAAAACCCAACAAAGAAAGGAACTCTCCATGACAGACGAGGCTGTCCATATCAGTATAACCATAAAAGTCGAAGGTGTGACCAAGGAAATTGAGGAAAAGGTGCTTGGGACGTCCATGGAAGAAAGCGCACAAACACTGGGGCTATTGGTAGGTCGAGAAGTATTCCAAGGGATGATCGAAGCACTGGATGAACGGTTGGCGAACAAAAAGCC
>ENA-ORXD01001272-ORXD01001272.1-sediment-metagenome-genome-assembly--contig:-NODE-1272-length-22212-cov-4.987847_pt1 | contig 22212 bp, 21 predicted proteins | sample MGYA00237862_ERZ511471 | MGnify/ENA metagenome assembly ERZ511471
TTCTCGCCCTCATTGCGTATCATCCCGTTGTGCATCCACACCTTGGCGAACGGCAGGCCCGCCGCCTCGCTCTGCGCGATCTCGTTCTCGTGGTGCGGGAAGATGAGGTCGCGGCCGCCGCCGTGGATGTCGAAGCCGCTGCCCAGGTACTCGAGCCCCATCGCGGAACACTCGATGTGCCAACCGGGCCGGCCAGGGCCCCACGGGCTCTCCCACGACGGCTCGCCGGGCTTCGCCGCCTTCCAGAGGGCGAAGTCGAGGGGATCCCGTTTGCCGGGTTCGGTGGCGATGCGTACCCCCTCCTCCAACTCGTCCACGCGCTGACGGCTCAGCTTGCCGTACTCGGGGAAGGCGCGCACGGCGAAGTACACGCTGCCCTCGGCCTCGTACGCGTGATCGCGCGCAATGAGCTCGCTCACGAGGTCGATGATCTGCGGGATCGTCTCGGTAGCGCGCGGCTCGACGTCCGGCCGCGGGATGCCGAGCAAGTCCGTGTCGGCGACGTATGCGTCGGCGAACTCCCGCGCCACCTCTGCCGACGCGCGACCCTCGGCGTTGGCCTTGATGATGATCTTGTCGTCGACGTCCGTGATGTTCGTGACGAGCGTGACGTTGAAGCCGCGGTGGCGCAACCAGGAACGAAGGACGGCGAACACCACGTAGGGACGGGCGTTGCCGACATGGATGAGGTTGTAGACGGTGGGACCGCAGCAGTAGATCCCGACCTTGCCGGGCTCGCGCGGCTCGAGCGGCTCCTTCTGTTGGCTGAGCGAGTTGAAGAGTCGGATCACGGGCGTCTCCTGATCAAGTAGCGGGCGCGCCGACGGCGCGCCCGTCGAGAGCGGCGTCGAGACGCCGCAGGCATTCGTTGCGAGCCAGCGCCGCGAGGACGAAGGGCAGCTCCGGGCCGTGCTCCTCGCCGGTAAGGGCGACGCGCAGCGGCATGAGGACGTGCTTCGCCCCCAGTCCCTGCTCCTTGCCCCAGGCGCGGTAGCCGGCAAGCAGCTCGCCCGCCTCGGCGAGCGAGAGCCACTCGGGGGCCGCGGCGCGCAAGGCCCGCAGGGCCTTCAGCGCCTCGGCGCCCGAGTGAACGAGCGGCGCGAGCGCGGACGGCACTCGAGGACGCTCGAGAATCCGCGCCGCCAGCGCCGTGGCCTGGCCGTAGGCGGAGAGCGAGGGCTTGAACGCGGCGGCGAGCGCGGCCGCCGCCTCGGGCGGGATGCCGTCCGCGAGCCGTTCGGCGAACAGGCGCTCGTGGGCCTGCGGCGCGAGCGCCATGATGTGCTCGTGTGCGACCCAGTCGAGCTTGGTCTGGTCGAAGGTCGGCGCGCTCAGCGAGAGCTTCTCCAGCTCGAACTCGGCGACCAGCTGTTCGAGCGTGAGGATCTCCTCATCGCCGTGCGACCAGCTCAACAGCGCCAAGTAGTTGACGATCGCCGAGGGCAAGTAGCCGAGGTCGCGGAACTCCCCGACCGAGGTGGCGCCGTGGCGCTTGGAGAGCTTGCCGCCGTCCGCGCCGAGCACCAGCGAGTGATGCGCGAAACGCGGGAGCGAAGCCCCGAGCGCCACGAACAGCAGTTGCTGGCGAGCGGTGTTGGTCAGGTGGTCGTCGCCGCGGATGACGTGCGTGATCCCCATGTCGCGATCGTCGACGACGGAGGCGAAGTTGTAGCCGGCGATACCGTCCGAACGCACGATGATGAAGTCGCCGATCGCCTCGCTGCCGACCACGACCGGCCCACGCAGAAGATCGTCGACGACGACGTCGCCGGGCGGCACGGCGAAGCGGATTGCCGCCCGTTCGCCGCGCGCCAGCCGCGCCTGCACCTCAGCTTCGGAGATGCCGTGACAGCGGCGATCGTAGCGCGGGAGGCGGCCCTCGGCCAGGGCCGCCGCGCGCAGCCCTTCGAGGCGCTCCTCCGGGCAGAAGCAGTGGTACGCGCGACCCGCGGCCAAAAGGCCGGTGGCGGCCGATCGATAGCGCTCAAGCCGCTCGCGTTGTCGATACGGACCGCAAGGGCCTCCCACGTCCGGCCCCTCATCCCAGCCCAGCCCGAGCCAGCGCAGGTCGGCGAGGATTGAATCCTCATGCCGCTCTTCAGAGCGCATCAGGTCGGTATCGTCCACGCGCAGTACGAAACGGCCGCCGTTGTGCCGGGCGAAGAGCCAGTTGAACAGGGCCGTGCGCGCCGAGCCGATGTGCAGCGTCCCGGTTGGACTCGGGGCGAACCTCACCCTCACCGTGTCGTGCTCTGCGCCGCTCACTCGACCTCGCTCGCCGTGCTCACCCAAACCCATCTAGTCTAGCATCGCCGGCGAGACGGCCCGGCGCGAGCGGATCCGATCAGGCTTTCTTGATTCCCAGCGACGTCGCCGTGAACAGCGGGTCGAAGACGAGATCCTCGGCCTCGATCTGTGCGCGACCACCTTCTTCGCGGTCGACGACGCAGAGCAGCACCGGCACCTCGAGTCCGGCCTCGCGCAGGCGATGCACGGCGGTGATCGCGGCGCCGCCCGAGGTCACCACGTCCTCGATCATAACGACCCGCTGACCCGCTTCGGCGCGCCCTTCGAGGCTCTTGCTCGTGCCGTATCCCTTCTCGCCCTTACGCACGATGACGAACGGCTTGCCGCAGGCCAGCGAGACGGCCGCCACGATCGCGACGGCGCCGAGCTCGGGGCCGGCGAGGAGATCGAAAGGCTCGTAGGCGACAAGCTTCTCCTTGAGGCCCTGAGCGATGTCGCGCAGGAGGTCCGGCTGCGTGGAGAACAGGTACTTGTCCAGGTAGAACTTGCTGTGCCGTCCGGAGCGCAGGATGAAGTCGCCCTCAAGGTAGCTCGCCTCGAGCAGGCGCCGGCCGAGTTCGCTCACGGGTCCCCCTTCGATCGGTCGTGGTGGGCGGTCGTCCGCGGCAGCCTATCAGGTGCCGCCGATGGCCATCGGCTCGATCAACACGGAGGGCGTCAGGATGCTGCCGCTCGGCACCCAGCGGGCGTCGTCACCGAGGGCGCGGATGCCGCTCAGCATGCCGAGAATGTCGCCGGCAAGCGTGACCTCACGCACCGGGGTCGTGAGGCGGCCGTCCTCTATGAGAATGCCGCTGATGCCCACCGAGAACTGGCCGGTGATCGGGTTGGCCCCGGAATGGACACCGACCGCGTTTGTGACCAATACGCCTTTGGTGATGCCGGCGAGCATCTCGTCGAGCGGCGTCGCTTGACCCTCGACCACCAGGTTGGTCGGGTGCACGCCGGGCAGGGAAGAGTATGAGCCGCGCAGGCCGTTGCCGGTTGACGCCCGCCCGGCCTTGCGCGCCGTGTAGCTGTCGTAGAGGAAGCCCTGCAGCACGCCGCCCTGGATCAGCGGCGTGCGCCGGCAGGGTGTGCCCTCGCCGTCGAAGGGCGCGCTGTCGAGACCGTCGGGCCGTGTGCCGTCGTCGGCCAGCGTCAGCAGGTCCGCGGCGACGGCCTGCCCCTCCCGGCCGGCAAAGAGCGAGCGGCCCTTCTGGACGGCGTCGGCGGTCAGCGCGGAACTCAGCACGCCGAAGAACGCGGCGGCGACGAACGGGTCGAGCACCACGGGCACCGTCATCGAGGCGCATTTGCGCGCGCCGAGTTGCCGGCAAGCCCGTTGCGCCGCCTCGTTGCCGCAGGCGACCGCGTCCAGGGCCTCGAGGGCCCGGCCGACGGAGTACGAGTAGCCCGTCTCCACCTGGCCGTCCTGCTCCGCCAAGACATAGGCGAAGGTGTAACACTGGTTCGAGCGATAGGAGCCGCGCACGCCGGCGGTGCTGGCCAGAAAGACCTCGGCCTCGCCGTCGGCGTAGACCGTGTCCTCGACCGTCTTGACGCGCTCGTCGGCGGCCACGGCCGCCGCCTCGACCTTCAGCGCCAGCTCGATGCGCTGGTCGTCGGTCGCCTTGGCGAGACGTTCGTCGTAGGGATGCACGTCTGCCGGCTCACCGGCCGGCTGCGGGAGAGCTGAGAACTCGTCCGGGTCGCTCACGGCGGCGTGGTCGACGGCACGCGCGACGACTTCCTCCAGGCCGCTCTCGCTCAAGTCCGAGGTGTAGGCGTGACCGACGGCGCCGTCGCGAAAGACGCGCACGCCCAACCCGCGCCGCCGGGCGGCGGTGAGCTGCTCTACCTCCTGGCGATAGACCTTGATGTGGCGCGAGGTCGAAGCCTCCGCGAAGACCTCGACATCGTTCGCGCCGCGCGCCACGGCGCGCTCGAGCACGGCATCCAGCACCTCGAACATCACGCCGTCCCTCCAACCGTCATTTCGCTGATGCGCAGCGTCGACTGACCGGTGCCCACGGGCACGCTCTGCCCGTCCTTGCCGCACATGCCGGTCTTGACCTCGAAGTCGCCGGCGATCATGTCGATCTTCCTGAGAATATCGATGCCGCTGCCGACCAGCGTCGCGCCACGCAGCGGCGTAGTGAGCTTGCCGTTCTCGATGAGGTAGCCCTCGGCGACGCCGAAGACGAAGTTGCCGCTGGCCGGTTCCACTTGTCCGCCGGCCAGGCTCTTGGCGTAGAAGCCGCGCGAGGTGGCGGCGATGATCTCCTCGGGGGTCGCCTCGCCGGGGGCGATGAAGGTCGTCGTCATGCGGGGGATGGGCACGTGGCGGAACGACTGTCGGCGGCCGTTGCCCGTGGGCGCGGCGCCCAGTTGTCGCGCACGCAGACGGTCGTAGATGTAGCCGGTCAGCCGGCCCTGCTCGATGAGCAACGTCTTCTGGGTCGGCACGCCCTCGTCGTCGAACGCCTGCGAGCCCCATCCGTTAGGGATGGCGCCGTCGTCGTAAGCGCTGACGATGGGCGCCGCCACGACCTCGCCGAGCATGCCGGCGTAGATGCTGGCGCCTTTGGCCACGGCGTCGGCCTCCAGGCCGTGGCCACACGCTTCGTGGAAGAGCGTGCCGCCAAACCCGTTCCCGAGGACGACCGGCATGGCGCCGGCCGGCGCCGGACGCGCGTCGAGCATCGTCTTCGCCTTGCCGGCCGCGGCTGCGGCGACCTCCCTCGCGATCGCCTCGCCGACCAGTTCGAAGCCGGCCGCGCCGCCGAGCGTCTCGACGCCGGTCTGGATGACGTCGCCGCGGCGCGCCACGATCTGCGCCGCCAGGCGCACGCTGGTGCGATCGTCGGCGACGATCTCGCCGAGCGAGTTGGCGATCAGTACCCGGCGACGGCTGTCGCCGTAGCCGATGATCGCCTGCACGATCTCGCCGCCCAGTGCCCGAGCCGCCTCGTCGCCGGCGCGCAGCAGCTCCGCCTTGCGCGCGATCGCGACGCTCTCCGGCGGCACCCGCACCGGGTGCTTCTCCGGCGCGCTGCGCACGGCGCCCAGTTCGACCACGGCCGGGCCCGACCCGCCGCCGGCCATCGCCGCGGCAACTGCGTCCGCGGCGGCCGAAAGCGCCCGCTCGTCGAGCTCGTCGCTGAAGGCGTAGTAGGTGCGCTCGCCGCTCAGCAGACGCACCGCAGCGCCGCACTCATGGCCCCCGCTCGTCTGCTCGATACGGCCGTCCTCAAGTCGGATCCCCAGCCCCCGACGGTCCTCGACGTAGACCTCGGCGAAATCACCGCCGCGGCGCAGGGCGCGCGCGATCGTGCCGTGCAAGAGATCGCGATCGATACTTCGTGGGTCCACCGGCCACCTCCACCGGGCGCTAGAGCGCCTCGGGCTCTCTCGTCTCATGCCCGAGCCGGCAGACCAGCTCGCAGCGATCGTCACCACCACTCATACAGCATGACCCAGGCTGAATCGCAAGATGTCCTCGACCCCCGGTCATGACCTCGAACACACCATCCAGGAAGGCACGATGCATCGGGCAGACAAGATCGGGGTCTGCGCCGGCCACCTCACTGAACACGCAGTTGTGCAGCGTCAGTCGCAGTGCCGCTCCCTCCCAGGCCACTTCGGGAAAAAGGCCCTGGTCTTCTGCGACGGCGCGCACGAGCTCGGCGACGTCGGCGGCGCTGCCGGGGCTTGCGCCACGGGCGGCGAGCGCCCGCCGCGCCTCGCCGGCGCCCGCCTCGTGACAGACGCGCATCACGTCGTCGTGCGCGCCGCCGGCGGAGAGCGATGTGAGGGCGAGCCGCGCCAGCAGCTCGTAGCGGCGCGGCGGAAAGCCGAAGGTCGCCACCCTGTCGCTCAAGCGATAGAGCTTCGCCGGCCGGCCGCCGCCCGAGGTGCGGCGGAAGCTCGTCGCGACGAGGGCCGACTGCTCCAGCTTGGCGAGATGCATGCGCGCCACGTTGGGATGAAGGTGGAAGCGCTCGGCGACCTCCGCCACCGTGACGTCGCTGCGGGGTCGCTCCGCGATCGAGCGGTAGATCTGGTAACGGGTTTCGTCGGCCAGCACCGCCGCCAGTTCATGATCGCGATCCACGCACGTCCCTTCAGGTGGCACCACAACTAGCGATAGTACAGGCGGCCACGTGCACCTGTAAACACAGTGTCAGCAGTGACAAGACCCCCGTAATCGCGACAAGGCAACGTCGCGGCCGGGCTCCCACAGTCATATAGAATCGAGACTCAGCGCCGTCCCAGTCAATCAGGAGCTCTCGTTTACCATGCGCAACCTCTCTCGCGGTGACCGCGGTAAGGAAGTCCTCGATGTGCAGACGCGCCTCAGGGGACAGGGCTATGAGCTCGGCGCCGAAGGTGTCGACGGCTTCTTCGGACCGAAGACGGAGCTCGCTCTGCGGTCGTTCCAGCAGCAGCGCGGCCTGCTCGTCGACGCGGTCGTCGGCGACAACACGTGGCGTGAGCTTGTCGAGGCCGGCTACACGCTGGGCGACCGGCTCCTCTACCTCCGTGAGCCGCCGTTCCGCGGCGACGACGTGCTCGCCCTGCAGGTCAAGCTCAACCTGCTGGGCTTCAACGCCGGCCCTGAGCGCGGCGTCTACGACGAGGCCGTCGAGCGCGCCGTGCTCGACTTCCAGCGTAACGCGGGTCTGACCATCGACGGGCTCGTGGGCGAGAACACGCTCAACAAACTGGCTGCCCTGCGCAAGGCTGAGTCCGGGCGCGAGGGCAAGAAGATCCCCGAGCGCGACGGGGGGTACGTCGAGGCGCGCAACCTGATCGGCCAGACCGTCGTCGTCGACGCCGGTCACGGGGGCGCAGAGACCGGCTACGTCTCAGCCGGAGGGCTGGCCGAGAAAGACGTCGTCCTCGCCCTCGGCCGGCGCGTCGCCGAACTGCTGCGCGCCGAGGGCTGCCGCGTACAGGTGACTCGCGACGAGGACCGAACGGTGCCGCTCTACTCACGCGCCGAGACCGTCGAGGCGGCCGGCGCCGACTACCTGATCTCGCTGCACTGCAACGGCAATGAGGCCCCGTCGGCACGCGGCTGCGCGTGCTACTTCTTCCAGCGCAGCCATTACTACTCGGAGCACGGGCACCGCCTGGCCGACTGCATCGGCGCCCGCCTCGAGGCGGCCGGCACGCGCCACCTGGGCAGCTTCGGCCGCAACTACGGCCTGCTGCGCGAAGCACGCGCCATCGCTGTGCTCGTCGAGCCTCTGTTTCTGACGAATGCCGGCGACGAGGCCATGGCGCGCCGGCCGGACATCCTCGAAGAGTTCGCGCAGGCGATCGTCGCCGGCCTCGGCGATTACGTGACCAGACGCTGCTCGACGGCGCTGCTCTCATGACGTCCGACTCCGCCGCGCCGGCCCGCTTCACCGTCACGCAGACACAGCGCCTGCGCGAGCTCGGCGCTCCTGCCGACGCGCTCGAGCGCGTCTTCGCCGACGCCGCGGCGCGTGACGCCGCGTTTCGCGACGACGAGGAGGCTCTTACGCGCGCCGGCCGAGAGTGCCTGCGCGAGTTGCGCGCCGGTCCTCGCCGGCCGCTGCTCGCCGACCTGCACGAGGCCCTCTCCTCGGCGTTACGCGCCGAGGGCCTCGTGCAGGTCGTCACGCCGCACATCATCAGCGCCGAGGCGCTGCGCAAGATGGGCATCGAGCACGGGCACCCACTACGGGCTCAGGTCTTCTGGCTGGAAGACGGTCGTGCCCTGCGCCCCATGCTGGCCCCGAACCTCTACACGCTCATGCGCCGCCTGGGCCGCGTATGGCGGCGCCCCTTCGGCATCTTCGAGCTCGGCACGTGCTTCCGCCGCGACACGCAGGGCGGACGCCACCTCAACGAGTTCACAATGCTCAATCTCGTCGAGGTCGGTCTCCCTGAAGCGGACGCGCGGCCGCGGCTGGACGCCCTCGCGGCCCTCGTGATGAGGGCAGCCGGCATCGCGAGCTACGAGATCGTGCGCAGCACCTCCGAAGTTTACGGCGAGATGCTGGACATCGAGGTCGGCGGCGTCGAAGTCTGCTCGGCGGGGCTCGGCCCGCATCCGCTCGACGGCAATTGGGGCATCGTCGAACCCTGGGTGGGCCTCGGCTTCGGCCTCGAGCGCCTGCTCATGGTGCGCGAGGGCTACGCGACCATCGAGCGCGCCGGCCGCAGCCTCACCTACACGGGAGGCATCCGGCTGAACCTCTGACCGGATGCTAGAATCCCGGGCGACAGAGGCCGCGCCACGAGGGAGGAGACCACATGGGGCTACTTAAGCGAGGCGAGAGGCGACGGTACCGTCTGGGCGTAGCCGCCATCCTCTTCACGGCATTGGTCCTCAGCGCCGCGTTTGCGGCCCTGACGCCCACCGCCGTGGCGGACCCTCTCCCCGTCACGCTCGGCATGACGGCCGATCCCGCGATGACGACGATCGGCGCCTCCACCACGCTGAACATTCACATCGACGTCCCCGGCGCCTCGCTCTCTCTCGACGCCAGAGCCGCCGGCGAGGCCGGCTTCACGCCGCTCTCGACGCTCGTCGCGGACGAAGGCGGCAACGCGGCGTTCTCGGTCGCGCCCGCGCTCACGACGACCTACCGCGTGGAGTATGCCGGCGACGATGCCTTCGCGCCGGCACAGGCCGAGACCACCGTCGTCGTCAGTCCCGCGCTGACCCTCAATGTCTCGCCGCTCAGCACCTTATGGGACACGACGGCGACCCTCACGGCGAATCTCGGTCTGCCCGCCACACAACTGACGCTCAGCCGCAAGGCGGCCGGCGAGGCGGACTTCACGCCGCTCGGCACGCTCACCACCGGCGCCGACGGGACGGCCGCGACGTCGTTGCTCCGCTGCCGAGTCACAACCACGTATCGAGTGGAGTACACGGGCGGCGACGCCTTCGCGCCGGCGAGCGCCGAGGTCGTCGCCGGCGTGCGCCCGCGCCTCACATTCGCCATCGCCCAGTCCTCTGTCTACGAGGGCTGGAAGGTCACCTTCTCCGGGCAGGCCACCCCGGCGCATCCCGGCGCGCGGGTCGTCCTCGAACGACTCACCGGCGACGGGTGGACCGCCATGCGAACGCTCACGCTCTCCTCGGCATCGACCTTCAAGTACCGCTGGACGAGTGTCGGCCGAGGCTCCCTCTCGTTTCGCATCACAATGCCCGCCGACGCCGAGCACGTGAAGGGCTGGAGCGCGCGGCGCAGCGTCGTCGTGAAGAACCCCAACCCGTACGGCGTGCCGACCAGCCAGCCGCGCTTCATCGTCGTCGACAAGTCGCAGTACAAGCTGTACTACCACCAGTACGGTCGCATCGTGCGCGTCTTCCCCTGCGTGCTCGGCAAGCCGTCCACGCCGACGCCGCTCGGCCGCTTCAAGATCTACGCGATGGACAAGAACATGTGGGGTGCCTACGGCCCGCGCCGCATGCGCTACAAGGGCCTCTACGCGATTCACGGCACCAACGAGCCCTGGCTGCTGAACCGCTTCCCGCGCGCCTACTCCCACGGATGCACGCGACTCGCCAACACGAACATCCGCTGGCTGTTCGACCGCTGCCGCGTCGGCACGCCCATCTGGAACGTGCGCTAGGGCGCTGCCGTGATGACCGACGCGGCATCCTCAGGACGCGACGAGCGCACACAGCGCTACTTCGACCAGAACACGCCGACCTACTCTCTCGGGCGCTACGAGGCGGTCGTCGCGTTCCTGCGCGAGCACGCCGCACCCGGAGCCAGCCTGCTCGACATCGGGTGCGGCGCCGGCAACGTGCTCAAGCTGCTCGCCGAGAACTCACCAGTGCGCGACCTCAACGGTCTCGACGTCAGCGCCTCGTACCTCACGAAGTGCGCCGCCGCGGTGCCGGGTTGCACGACCCACCTCGGCTCGATCCTGGACCCCGGCCTGCATGCCGTCGCCGGTCGCCGCTTCACGTACGTCCTCGTGGGCGCCGTCCTCCATCACCTCGTGGGCGGCACGCGCGCCGAGTCGCTGCGGCTCGCACAGCAGGGACTGAGAAACGCGTGGTCGCTCGTCGAGCCGGGCGGCGCCCTGATCATCATGGAGCCCACATTCCGGCCCCACGGCGCCATGAGCATGGTCTTCTACGTGAAGCGCCTCGTCAGCCGCGTCACCTCACGACGGGTCGCGATTCTCGGATACTGGAACAACCTCGGAGAGCCCGTCGTCTCGTACTTCTCGCACGAGGAGCTCAACTACCAGGCGAGCCGGCTTCCGCACGCGAAGCTCGTCAGCGGCATCAAGAAGACAAAGAGCCTGCCCGCTATCTGGCGCCTCGCCGGCGTCAGCGAGCGGGCCGACTCGGTGCTCATCGTCGGCAAGACCGGCGAGTAGCCCGCGGGCGGGATCGAGGGCCCTCGCGCCTAGTCGGACTCGCCGTCGCCACGCAGGTGCGATCCGTACCCGCGACGAAAGTGCGTGGCGGCGTACTTTTGAAGCTTCCACTCGGGGATGCGGCACTCCGCACATGCCTCCGCGTACCACTTGTTGCGAAGCCAGCGTGCCGCGCGGCTGGTTTTGGAGTCGTGCACGACCATGTGCTTGTTGCAGTGCGTGACGATCACCGCGTACTGACCACGCGGCTGAAACTCGCGCACCCCGTGAAGGATGCCGCGCCGCGACGGCCAGAGCTTCATCTTCTCGACGAGCCGGAAGAGCGGCGTCTGCTTGCGGTAGTAGCGCGTCTTGTGAGGATCGGTAGGCATGGCCGCCCGGGAGTCTACCACCGCGGGAACAGCGGACGGCAGGATGCCTACGAGGGGCGGCGAAGACTCGCGTGATGACAACAAAGCGAGGTGGCTCATGACACGCCGTTCCCACCGGGGCAGAGTACGCCCTCTTTCGATTCTCCTGCTGATCTGCGCGTTTGCGTTGGCGACGCTGGCCGGCGCCTGCAACGGCGGCGGCGAGCCGACGCCGACGCCCACGCCGACGGTCACCACGACGGAGACGCCGAGCGAATCGCCGTCGGCTTGGCCGTCGCCGAGCCCGACCGCCGCCGGCACGACGAAGGTGCTGGTGTACTTTCTGCGCGGTGAGAAGCTCGGCGTGGCCGAGCGCCGCGTGCCCGCCACCAAGGCGGTGGCGACGGCGGCGCTACGCGAACTCTGCGAGGGTCCCACGGCTGCCGAGACGCAAGCCGGCCTCGGCACGACCGTCCCGGACGGCACGGAACTGCTCGGCGTCAGCATCAAGGACGGCGTGGCCCGCGTCGACCTCTCATCCGAGTACGCAAGTGGCGGCGGTTCGCTCTCGATGACGGCCCGCATCGCGCAAGTCGTGTACACCGCCACCCAGTTCCCGACCGTCAAGTCGGTGACCTTCGCCCTCGACGGCACGCCCGTCACAACCCTGGGCGGCGAAGGGATCATCGTCGAGAAGCCGCAGACCCGGGCGAACTGGGTCGAGTTCGAGCCGCCGATCTTCGTCGAGAACCCCGGCGTGGGCGCCATCATGAGCAGCCCCTTCGTGCTGCGCGGTACGGCCAGCGTCTTCGAGGGGTCGTTCCTGGCCGAGCTGCGCGACAGCAGCGGCAAGCGCATCAAGCGCGTCGTCGTCCAGGCCAGCGAGGGCGCCCCCGGCCGCGGTACCTTCCGTACGGCGGTGAAGTTCACCACGTCGGCGACGAAGGGCACCCTGGTCGTGTGGGAGGTGTCGATGGAGGACGGCTCACGCCGTAACGAGGTGAGCATCCCGGTGACGTTCGCGAAGTAGGCGGCCGGGAACACGGCGGCGACGGCCACCGGCGGCCGTCGCCGCACGCCGTGGAGCCGCCCCTCTGAGAGCGAAGTGGCGGGGAGTGCGGGAGTCACACCCGCCTACGTGGGTTTAGAGCCCACGCTGATCCTTCCGATCTACCCCCCGCGCCGGAACCCGCCGCGGGTCCGACCTGCTTGCAGGGACAGCGCCGGCCGACGACCGCTCGTCAATTGTAATCGATCGCGCGCAGGCGGACACGGCGGCGGGGTGAGAGAGGGCACGCGCGAGACGGCGCGCGGCCGCCACGCGCGACGAGATCACCGCAGCGCCATGGCGGCCATCGTGGCGACGCCGATGGCCAGGGGATCGTGGATGTGGCGCGACCCGAGCGCGGCTTGAGCCTCGGCTGTGAACCCCGACGGGATACCCGGCACGGCGGCGATCGTCGACACGCGGATATCGCCGGCTCCGATGATGCCGGGCGCCGGCGTGGCGTCGAAGATGAGATCGCCGGCCGCGAGCCCCTCGGCGAGCGAGACCGGCCGCAACGTGGGGAGCGCCGCGAGAGCAGCCTCACGACGCCGACGATCCGGCTCCGCGACCAGCACGAGGGCGCCGCGGGCGAGTAGAAATCGCGCCGCCGCGCGCCCGACGGGGCCGAGGCCCAGCAAAAACACCGGCCGGCCGGCGAGGCCATCGGCCGCCGCGGCCAGCGCCGCGACATAGCCAGCGGCGGTAGCCGTGTCGTTGTCGGCGCAGCGCCCGCTCTCCACGTCGAGGGCGATGAAGGTCGTGTCGTCGGCGAGAAAGAGCGCGCGCGCACCGCCGAGAACCGCCTCGTGAATGCCGGCGACGTCGGTCCGCCCGGTGACGACGGCATCGCAGCCGATGCTGTCGAGGACGGCGGCCACCATCGTACTGAAGCCGCCGATCAGGCCCAGGCCGGTGGTCACCGGCACGGCAGCGACCCGCCGGCCGGCAAACGGGACCACACCCGGCGCACCGCCTGCAGCCTCTAAGGCCAGCTCGCGCAGTCCGAGACCCGCGATCTCATGCAGTTGACGGTCGAGACGCGCGAGCCTGTCGCCGGGATCGGTGACGTCGGCGCCCGTCAGCCTGGTCACTGCGCCGCCTTCTCGATAGGCGCGCCGGGGCCGAGGTCTGGGGCGACCTCGAGGTAGCTCTCCGCCGCGAGGGCCGCGATCGCCGCCGTGCCGCGCGCCCGCGCCTCGGCGAGGCTCGCGCCCGTCGTCACGAGCGTCGCCACCCAGCTTCGCGACGACGGATCACGATCGGTAAGTGCCTCATCGGCGCCGGCCAGCCCTTCGACGCGTCGCAATGGGCCGGCCACGGCCAGTGCGTGCTCGCCCACGACTTCGAGCCGGCCGTGGGCGGCGCGCACGTGCTGATAGACGCAGGCGCAACGCGGCGCGGCGGCGAGCGCCGGAGGCGCTCCACGGCGCGACGTCTCGGCCAGCAGTTCGACCAGGTTGGCGCCGCTGGACCAGTAGACGACCGTCGGCGTCTGACTCGGGAGCCGCGCATCGACCTCGAGCACCAGCGGCTCGCGGCCGTCGCGGAGCAGCACCTCCACGTCCATCACGCCGCGCAGTTCCAGGCCCTCGGCCAGACGCTCGGCCATGGCGGCGAAGTCCGCGAGGACCCCAGGCTCGAGCAACTCGTCCCAATCGGCCTTCTCTTCGCCCCCGCCGCGCTCACGGCCGGTTTCTCGCCCGGGAGTCCGGCGACGCCCGCCGCCTCCACAGCGCTCGCCGACCGGCGCCACGACGCGCTTGCAGTCGTAGACGGCGTCGAACTCGAGGCCGGTCACCTGCAACGGCAACGTCGCGCCGTTCCAGGCGAGGACCTCGAGCGAGAGCGAGGGACCGTCGACGTACGCCTCGACGATGGGCCGATGACCCGCGGCGGCCAGCGTCGCCCGCGCCGCCGCCAGTTCCTCCTCGTCGTTCACACGGGTCACACCTTGACTGCCGCTGGCGCCGTCCGGCTTCACGATCGCCGGGAAGGCGGCCGGCCAGGGCCGCGGTCGCGCCACGCCGAGCTTGTCGAACAGCCGCCAGGACGCGCTCTTCGAGCGCGTCACGCGGTACGCGGCCAGATCGAAGAGCAGCGGCAGGCCCCACTCCGGCGCTCGCGCCGTCAGCCAGGCCAGCGTCTCCAGATCCTCACAGGCCGGCAGGATGGCGTCACAGCGGCCGGCCAGGACCTTGGCGCGCGACTCGTTCGCCGTGACGTCGAAGACCACGTGCTCGTCGGCCAGCCCGGATGCCGGCGTACCCGGGACGCGATCAACCAGCAGTGTCTCGAAGCCGGCCTTCAGGGCGAGATAGACGGCCTCCGCGCCCTGAAGCCGGCCGCCGACGACGAGCAGTCTCATCAGGCGTTCGCGCGCCGGCGCGCCTCGTCCAGGCTGCGCCGGTACTCCGCGACCGATCCCGGTCTCAGCCCGAGGGCGCGCAGGTGCGGCACGACGCCGGCGACCGTGCGTTCGCCTTCCTCGATGCCCAGCTCGGCGCGCGAGACGCCAAGCAGGCCACTACCGGGCGGCACGAGCGAAGTGACGACGTTGGCGCCGGCCTCAAGCCGGCAACGCAGACCGCCGATCCCCTCGACGTCGAGCGATGCGGGGATAAGTCGTTCCGGCATCGCCAGACGCAGGACGGCGATGCTGAGGAGCTCGGCCTCTTGGTCCGGCGGCACGGCGCCGGCGAGCGGCGTTCCGGCCTGCGGCACCAAGCTCATGACGCGAACCTGAGCACTGCCGGCGCGGCGCATCGCGGCGATGGCGCGGGCGCGGTCGGCAGGGCCGTCGCCGACGCCCGTCAGCATGCCGTCTTCCACGAGCAGGCCGGCGCGGGCGGCCGCGCTGCGCGCGGCGACGCGCGCCTCAAACGGCTGCCCCACGCGCAAACGCTCGTAGAGCTCCGGCGTGTGCGTCTCTTGATAGAGCGCGTACCAGTCTGCGCCACGACGACGCAGCGCAAGAAGCGTCTCCTCCGGCAAGATGCCGGGCGAAACCATAAGCGGCAGCTCCACGGCGTCGCGCACGGCGCCGACAAGGGTCAACAGACCCGCGAAACCGGGCTCGTCATGGACCTGCGGGTCCTCGCCCATCGTCAAGTCGATGAGCACGACCCCGGATGCTGCCAGCTCGCGGCAGGCCGCGACAACCTCATCCGGTGACTTGCGATACCGCGGGCTCACGGGGTTGCCGGCGCGGTAGAGGCAGAACGCGCACCCGTTGCGGCAGTACGTCGAGAAGTAGACGAAGCCGTAAAGGAAGACGACGTTGCCCCAGTGCCGAGCGCGCTGTGCGCGCGCGGCGGCGTAGACGATCTCGGCCTCATCGCCGCGCGCCATGAGGAGCCTGCCCAACTCAGGCTCACCGAGCGCTTCACCGGCAAGCGCCCGCCGGCAGAGGTCGCCGATACGGCCGGTCAGAGTGGTCATCCCGCGACGGCTCCCCGCAAACGAAGGAGCCTCAAGCCCGACCCGGCGCCTCCGGCAGGTCGCGGATGTTCTCAGCCGCCTGCCACTTGCTCACGTTGTCGGTCATCGCCTCGAGCAGTTCCTTCATGAAGCGCGGCGAGAGATTCACGCGGCTCACCACGACGCCGTTGATCTCGCCCGACTCCTCGCTCTCGTGATCGAGCCGGACAAAGGTGATCGAGAACTCGTAGTCCGAATGACTCACGTTGGCGAAGTTGGCGTACACGCCCGCCATCATCTCGGGAGTGGCGTGCAGGTTGATGCGCCGGTCTTGCTCTTCCATGCGAGGCCCTCCGCCTACCCGCTGACGCGCCGTGCGATCGCCTCGGCCATGCGCCTTGTACCGGCATTGCCGCCGAGGTCGTACGTCACATCCTTACCCTCGGCCACCACGGCCGCGATCGCCTCTTCCATGCGTCGCGCGGCAGCCTGCTCGCCGAGATGCTCGAGCAACATGACCCCGGAACGCAGCAACGCCATCGGGTTCACTTTGTCCTGCCCGGCATACTTCGGGGCGCTGCCGTGCACAGGCTCGAACACCGCCGCCTCGGCGCCTACGTTGGCGCCCGGCGCCACACCGAGCCCGCCGATAAGGCCGGCGCAGAGGTCGCTGACGATGTCGCCGTACAGGTTTGGCATGACCAGCACGTCGTAGATCTCCGGCTTCTGGACGAGCTGCATGCACATGTTGTCGACGATGCGATCTTCGAACTCGATCTCCGGATACTGCTCGGCGATCTCGCGCACGACGCGCAGGAAGAGTCCGTCGGTGCACTTCATGATGTTGGCCTTGTGCACCGCCGTCACCTTGCGACGGTTGTGCGTGCGTGCGTAGTCGAAGGCGAAGCGCGCGATGCGCTCGCTGCCCTTGCGCGTGATGATCTTGATGCTCTCGGCCGCGTCGTCGCCGACCATGTGCTCGACGCCCGCGTAAAGATCCTCTGTGTTCTCGCGCACCACGACCAGATCGATATTGTCGTAGCGGCTGCGCACGCCCTTCATCGACTTGGACGGCCGCAAGCACGCGTAGAGATCGAGCTCCTTGCGCAGCGCCACGTTGACGCTGCGGAACCCGGTCCCCACCGGCGTCGTGATCGGGCCCTTGATCGCGACCTTCGTGCGACGGATCGAGTCGAGGACGTGCTCGGGTAGCGGCGTGCCGAACTCCTCCATCACCTCGAGCCCTGCATCGTGAACCTCCCAAACGATGGGCACGCCGGTGGCGGAGATGACTGTCTCGAGTGCGGCGGCAAGCTCCGGACCGGTGCCGTCCCCCGGGATGAGCGTCACTGTGTAGGTCATGATTCTCCTGCGGTCAGTTGGTCGACCGGGGGCTGCGCGGCGGCGAGCTCAAGCCCCCGGCAACGCGAAGCCGCCGTGCTTCTTGACGTGGGCCACGAGGCCGCCATCGCTGAGGATCGTCACCATCACCGGGGGCAGCGGCACGAATGGGATCACCGCTCCGTTGGTGAGATCGCGCACCTGACCGGCCGCCAAGTCGATCTCGAGCTCATCGTGCTCGCCGATGCCGCTCGTGTCGCACTGCAGAACGGGCAAGCCGACGTTGATCGCGTTGCGGAAGAAGATGCGCGCAAAGCTCTGCGCCAGGACGGCCCCGACGCCGGCCAGCTTGATGATGCGCGGCGCGTGCTCGCGGCTCGAGCCGAGGCCGAAGTTGCGGCCCCCAACGATCAAGTCGCCGGGCGCGACTTGGCCGGCGAACTCAGGGCGCGCGTCCTCCATCACGTGCTTGGCCAGCTCGGGCAGGTCGGTGCGAAGATGGAAGAGCCGCCCCGGGGCGATGTGATCGGTCGAGATGTCGTCGCCGAACAGCCATGCCTTGCCGTGCAGCAGCTCGTCGCTCATGTCGCCGGATCCTCCTCCGTGATCACGACCGCGTTCATCGCCAGTCCCGGCTCAAGCGCTCTGTCGGGATCGCGTTCGGGAATCGCGTAGGCGACGTCCATGCCCTCACGCACACGACCGAAGACGGCGTGACGAAAGTCCAGGTAGTGCGTCTCGGTGTAGGTGATGAAGAACTGCGATCCGTTCGTGGCGGGGCCGGCGTTGGCCATCGAGAGAATGCCCGGGCCGTCGTGGGTGAGCTCGGGATGGAACTCGTCGGCGAAGCTGTACCCGGGGCCGCCCATCCCCGTGCCGGTTGGGTCGCCTGCCTGAGCCATGAAGCCCTTGATCACGCGGTGAAAGGTGACGCCGTCGTAGTAGCCCTCGCGGGCCAGGAAGACGAAGTTGTTCACGGTCTGCGGCGCCTTATCGGCGAAGAGATCGATCACGATGTCGCCCAGGTCCGTCTTGATCGTCGCCGTATAGCGTTTGGCCGGGTCGATGACCATCGCCGGCGGTGATTGATACCTTCTCGCCACGGTGTCCCCTTTCTAGATCAGGTCGCGGGGGTCCGTAATGACGCCGGTCACGGCCGTCGCGGCCGCGGTCATGGGCGACCCCAGATAGATGAACCCCTCGGGATTACCCATGCGCCCGTGGAAGTTGCGGTTTGCCGTGCTCAGGCATACCTCACCGTCCGCGAGGATGCCCTCATGAATGCCGACACAGGCGCCGCACCCCGGGTTGGTCACCACGGCGCCCGCATCCCAGAAGACGTCGAGCAGGCCCTCGGCGGCCGCAGCCTTGGCCACCGCCCGCGAGGCGGGCGTGACGATGAGCCGCGTCCGCGGAGCGCGGCGGCGCCCGCGCAGAATGCGCGCCGCCGCCCGCAAGTCCTCGAGGCGGCCGTTCGTGCAGGTACCGATGAGCACCTGGTCCACTCTCGTCTCGGGCAGGCCGGCGATCGATGTGACGTTGTCGACGGTGTGCGGCCGGGCCACGACCGGGACGAGAGCGCCGGCGTCGATCTCGACGACGCGTTCGTAGACGGCGCCGGGATCGGCGGCGAGCGGCCGCCAGGCGTCCTCGCGGCCGAGTTGCGCGAGGAACTCGCGCGTGAGCTCGTCGCTCGGCATGAGCCCGGCCTTGGCCCCGGCTTCGACGGCCATGTTGCTGAGCGTCAAGCGGCCGGGCATGGGCAGGGCATCGATGCCCGACCCACCGAACTCGAGCGCCTTATACGTCGCGCCGTCGGCGCCCAGCGCGCCAATCAGGGTGAGCATGAGGTCCTTGGCCTCGACGCCGTCGGGCAGCGCGCCCGTCACCTCGACGCGGTAGGTCTCGGGCACGCGCAACCAAGTCTTGCCGCTGGCCATGCCGACGGCGACGTCCGTGCTGCCCATGCCCGTCCCGAAGGCGGCCAGGGCGCCGGCCGTGCACGTGTGCGAGTCGGCGCCGATGACGAGATCGCCCACCTTGGCATACAGCTCGGCGACAAGCTGATGACAGACTCCCTGCTCGACGTCGCTGAGCGTCGCCCCCGAGGTTGCGCAGAACGCGCGGATGATCTGCTGCGCGTTGGCAAGCTCGCGGCGCGGCGCCGGCGCGGCGTGATCGACGAAGAAGACACAGGTCGGCGCCTTGACGTGCGTCGCGCCCAGCGCCTCGATCTGCTGAATCGCCAGCGGCCCCGTACCGTCTTGCGCGATCGCCACGTCCACGCCGGCGACGACGATCTGGCCCGGCACGACACGCTCGAGCGACGCGTGCGCGGCGAGGATCTTCTCCGCCAGCGTCATGGGGCTCATGCGGACCTCCCGGCCTGACTCGCGGACACCGTGGCGCCGCCCTCTGGGCCGGCCGCCGCGGCGGCCCGCTTGCTGCGCAGGTAGTCTTGATAGATGTACATGAGCTCCTTGTCGAAGAGAGCGCGCTTGAGCTCGACCGCCTGAGCGCGAACGAGCGCCAGCACGCCGTCGCACTCCTCTTGCGTGAGCTCGAAGCCGAACTCCTGAAACTTGCGGTAGACGGTGCGCGACCCCGAGTGCTTGCCGACGACGATCTGACGCTCAAGCCCGACGTCCTCGGGCGCGAAGGCCTCGTAGTTGAGGGGGTTCTTGATGACGCCGTCGGCGTGGATGCCGCTCTCGTGCGCGAAGACGTTGGTGCCGACGATGCTCTTCCAGGCCGGAACGGTCCGCGCGGAGGCCGCGGCGACGTACTCGCTGAGTTCGCGGAAGCGGCTCGTGTTGAGACCCACGTCGACCTTGCCGAGATACTTGAGCGCCATCGCGACTTCCTCGAGGGCAGCGTTGCCGGCGCGCTCGCCGAGGCCGTTGACCGTGGTGTTGACGTAGGTGGCGCCGCCCTTGATTCCGGCCAGCGCGTTGGCGGTCGCCATCCCGAAGTCGTCGTGCGTGTGCATCTCGATGTTGAGACCACTCTCTTTCTTCAGGAAGCTGATCACGCGATACGTGTCGAAGGGGTCGAGGATGCCCAGCGTGTCACAGAAACGCAGCCGGTCGGCGCCCTCCTCCCTGGCGGCCTGAGCGAAGCGCAGGAGGAACTCGAGATCCGCGCGAGAGGCGTCTTCGGCGTTCACCGAGACGTAGAGATCGTGTCCCTTGGCGAAGGCGACGCACGAGCGGATCTGATCGAGTACCCACTGTCGACTCTTCTGGAGCTTGTGCTCGATGTGGATGTCGCTGGCCGACATGGAGATGGCGACAGCGTCGACGCCGCAGTCCAGCGAGTGCTCGAGGTCCGAGCGCACGGCGCGGTTCCAGGCCAGCACCGATGCCCCGAGTTCGAGACCGACGATGTACTTGATGGTCTCCTTCTCGTCGCCGCCCATGGCCGGGATGCCCACCTCGATCTGGTGTACGCCGACCTCGTCCAGCATGCGCGCGATCGTGATCTTCTCGTCGTTGGAGAACACGACACCCGCGGTTTGCTCGCCGTCGCGGAGGGTGGTGTCGTCGATGCGGACCGGCGGTTCGGCCGGCCGTGCTCGTGACATGTCGAAGCTGGAGAGACTACTGCTCAATGGCACCTCCTCGCGACGCGAAGGCCGCTGCCCGACGAACCCCTTGAGGCTGTACAGGGCGGCGTGGTGAACACGCACGGTGGCTCGGACCGCGGCACGGGCACCGCGGCGGCGAGCCTCCATTGTTCCACAGCGCCCGGATGAGCGGCAAGTTGCGCGCCGCCGCGAACCCGCGCGGGTGCGATCGGCCCGGCGTTGGCGCCGGTCGCCGGCGAAGGCGCCGGCCGGAACGCCCTCAGGCGTCCAGGTGTGCGCGCAGCAACTCGTTGACGAGCTGCGGATTGGCGCGACCCTGCGTGGCCTTCATCACCTGGCCGACAAAGAAGCCAAGCACCTGCTGTTTGCCGGCACGGTACTGCTCGACCTGGCCGGCGTTGGCGGCCACGATCTCCGCCACGACCGCCTCCAGCGCCGAGCCGTCACTGATCTGCGCGAGGCCGTACCGCTCGACGATCGCCTCGGGCTCGGCCCGCTCCTCGATCATCTTCGCGAACACCTCTTTGCCGGCGCTGGTCGAGATCGTCCCGCCGACGACCAGCTTGACCAGCTTCGCGAGACGCTCGGCCGTAGCGGGGCCGTGACCGGGCTCGAGACCGGCAGAGTTGACGTAGGCGAGGTACTCGCCCAGCGTCCAGTTGGCCGCCGGCTTGGCCTCCGCGCCGTGCGCGACAAGAAAAAATTGCTCAAGAGATGACCGCGGCCCGGCCGCTCAGTCCCAGGCCCCCGCGACGTACCGCTCGTAGCGGTCACGGACCCGGCCGGTCGTCCCGTCCCCCCGATGGACGAGGACGCCGACCCGCTGGGACAGGGACTCTCCCGCTCTCAAGGTGAACGGCCGGCCGCTCAGATCGTCGGGCCGCCTCGGGCCGAACGTCCCGTACTCGCGGGTCAGCCAGCGGTGCTCGTGCCCGTCGGGCCGCTGGAACACGGCGATGCCTTCCGTGACCCCCTCGACGGTCCAAGAATAGTCGATCCACAGGGCGGGCTTCAGGTTCGTGGCTTCCTGGCCCTCGGCCCCGCTGTCCGAGAGGATGGTCCCGCCGCTCTCGCCGCTGAAGGCCCGGTCGAGGCGGAGATAGGGCCAGGCGTAATGGACGTCGTCGCTTTCGAAATGGACGTCGCCATGGGACGCCGTCAGGGTCCATTCGATGTCCAGAAGGTACTCGCCGCGCCCCAGGCCGTGGACGGTCAGTCGCCGGCGCTCCTCGAGAACGGGCTGGGAGCCGTCCATTTCCCAGACGAGGTTCGACTCGACGACGGCCCGGTCGCCCGAGGCCTCGATCCGGGTGAATTCGACGTGGCGGATGCGGTCGGCGAAGGGAGGTCCGAAGCCGCCCTCTCCGTCGGCGACGCCGCTCGTTAACGCGTTGTAGAAGCTGGCCTCCCTCCGGCCTTCGAGCCGCACCGTGTCGGCGAACCAGAAGGCGCGGTGATGGGGGTAGGGCTCGGTCCTCTGGACGAGCATGTTCCTGCCGGAGGGGCTCCTCATCGGCCAGTAATGGACGAGGTCGAGGTCCTCTCCGTACCGGTAGGTCAGGGCCTCCCGGCCGCCGATCCGGATGGTCAAGGTCCCGGCGGCGTCGTCGCGGTCGAGAGTGACGGCCGAAGGCCCCCGGGAACAGGCGGGCACGGCGAGCAGGAAGGCCGCGAGGCAGGCGGCCCCGGCCGTCAGCCCCGGGTCCCCGCGCTCTCTCATCGGCTCAGAGCGTCCACGGGGACCGGTGAGCATAGTCCAAGAGGCGGTCGGCTTCGGCGTCGCCGCCGAACCGCTCGGC
>ENA-ORXD01001273-ORXD01001273.1-sediment-metagenome-genome-assembly--contig:-NODE-1273-length-22189-cov-4.025687_pt1 | contig 22189 bp, 21 predicted proteins | sample MGYA00237862_ERZ511471 | MGnify/ENA metagenome assembly ERZ511471
CAGGCGACGCGGGCGGCGGTCTCGCGCGCGCTCGAGCGCTCGATCACGTCGCGGATGTCGTCGAGGTCGTAGAGCAGGGCGCCGCCGAGGTCGGCGTGCCCGGGCCGCGGGATGTCGACCGTCGCCTCGCGCTCCTCGTCGCGGGCGGCGACGGCCGCAGCGCCCTCCGACGGACCGCCCCCCGCCGAACCGCTCCCCGTCGCCGTCGCGGGCTCATCGGCCCCGGGCGCCTGCGGCTCGACGCCCGGCGCGTCAACGGCCATCACGTCGGCCCAGTTCTCGGCGTCGCGGTTGGCGATGGCCAGGGCGATCGGCGCCCCGGTCGTGCAGCCGTGCCGCACCCCACCGAGGATCCGCACGCGGTCCTGCTCGATGAGCTGGCGCGGGCCGCGCCCGTAGCCGCGCTGGCGCCGCGCGAGCTGAAGGTCGATCGCGGCACGCGAGAGCTCGAGGCCGGCCGGACACCCTTCGAGGATGGCCGTCAGCTGCGGCCCGTGCGATTCACCGGCGGTAAGCCAACGCAGTGGTCCCATGCCCCAACGATACACAACGGCCTCTCGGCGTGGCAAAGGACGGGCGGGGGCGGCCTCGCCGGCAGGCGATGGACCGCTGCGCCGACCTGCGACCTCACGTGCGACGGGCGGGGCGGCCTCCCGGCCGCCCCGCCCGTGTACTGACTGCGTGTCCTGTCGCGTCACTTCGTGACCGACGACCCCACGTAGAGCAGGATGTCGGCGTCGCCCCACAGGACGGCGGCCGACTGCGTGCCCTCGTTGATGGCCACGACCTTGACGTCGCCGGCGGCGGTGCTGACGACGGCGCCGACCTTCTGGTCGCTGTAGACGGTGCCGTCGACCTCGATGGTCACGGTCGCCACACCGTCGACGGTGTTGATGCTGAGGGCCTCGAAGGTGTGGCCCGAGGTGCTCGCCGTCGTGGCAGAGCTGCTCCCGTCGGTGAACAGGATCTCGACCACCTCAAGCCTGTACGTGACGTTGGCCGTCTCGTTCTCAACGTCGATATATGAGCCCACAGGCACTGCCTGCGAGGTGCTGCCGTCGTCGAACTCGTCGTCGATGAGCTTGAAAACCACCTCATTGCTGGTGATGGAGGCAATCACGAACTGCGGCTCGCCGTCAGGCACCTCGTCACCGACCTGGACCGTCATCGCCGTGCCGTTGACCTTGATCTTGGCGCCGCTGACCTGCGCGGTCGCGCCGTCGTCGGCAGTGTCGATCGACGTGCTCGTGCCGGTGCCGATCGCGCTCTGGACGTACAGCGGGCTGAACGGGTTCTTGCTCTCGAACTTGTCGAGGACCGGCTGCTCCTTGGCCGGGTCGGCGGCGAGGATGTCGTCGACGGTGCCGGCGGTGGTCGTGTCGCTGGCCACGGTCGTGACCGTGTAGCCCTGATCGCCGGTGCTCGCCTGCGTCTCGTCGCCGCGCACCTCGAGCCCGACCGCCAGTGCCGCGGCGACGGCGAGGACGAGCGCGATCGCGACGAGCGCCTTGGAACGGCGTGTGAGCGTCATTGCGCACCTCCCTCGGTCTGCGCCACGGTTTCGGCGGCCGGCGCGTTGCCGCCGCCCCAGAGATAGCCCGTCACATCGAGGCTGACGGTCAGCATCGGGTCGGTCGAGGTCGTCTCCGTGGCGGTCGACGCGTTGGCGGTCATCTGCAGCGAGGTCATCTGCAGCAGACGACCCGTCGCCTTGACCTGCGTGTTGCGCACCGCCACGTAGTCCTCGACACGGTAGACGAAGTCGACGACGTCGAAGAAGCGGCCGGTCACGCTCAGGGTGAGCGTCTGGATCCCGAAGGGCTGGCCGGTCTGCAGGCTGCCCCGCGAGATGCTGCCGATGGTGACCCCGGCGAGCTCGGCCGTGTGGTTGAGCTCGACGATCAGCGAAGGCTGACCCTCACCGTCGGGGAGCAGCTTGCCGAGGCGCACGACCTCGACGCGCGCCTGCGGCGCCGTCTTCTTGTACTCCTCGAGCCGGACCAGCTGCTGCTGCGTGGTCTGCAGCGTCGTGGTGGCCGTGGCGATCTGCTCGTCGAGCTGGGCCAGCTCCTGCCGCGTCGGGCTGAAGAGCAGGAAGTACCAGGCGACGATCAGCACGACGGCGACGACGCCGGCGATGATGTAGATCTCGCGTCCGCGGGCCTTCATCACTCGACCTCCTGCAGCACGGTGGTGGGCGGCGCCGTCAGGAAGGGCCGCAACTCGGCGGTCACGGTGAAGGTGCCCGGCTGGGCGGCGCCGGTCTCGGCGCCCTGCGCGGCCGGCCCGGCCGAGTTCGTCAGAAGGATGTTCTGGATCTGCGGGATCAGGCCGAGCCGGGTCATGAACTCGGCGACGTCGTCGTGTGTCCAGGCCTGGCCCACGAAGGTGATGGCCGTCGAGTCCGTGGCGACGGCGCTCTCGGTCGTCGACCCCGGGAGCATGGCCGTGGGCACCGCGCAGCTCAACGAGGTGAGAGCGACGTTGTCCGGGATGACGAGGCTCAGCTGCTCCAGGAAGTTGGACCACTCGACGCGCGTGTCGTAGATCTGCGCCGCGGTCTCGGTCATCTGCGTGCGTTGCGTCTGCAGTTCCTGGTAGGGCTGCAGGACGGCGATCTGCTGCTGCAGGGCCGCGGTCTGCGACTGCAGGTCGGCGAGCTGCTGCTCCCTGTCGCCGACGGCGGCAGACTGCTGGACGTAGACCGCACCCATGCCGATGACGAGCACGACGAGGAGCGCGAGGGCATAGGCGAGGCCGCGCTCGCGCGAGGCCTTGGCCTTCGCCTCTTTCGGGAGGAGGTTGATGCGCTTCATACGGCTACTCCTCGTCCTCGAGCGCGAGTCCGACGGCGATCGACAGTCGCGGTGCGATCACCTGGAGGTCGGTCTGCGCGATCTTTGACGTGTTGTCACTGACGTGCTGCAGGGGGTCGCCCAGCTGCACGTCCATATGCAGCGACTGTGCGAGGTACTCGGAGATGTTGCGGGTCAGCGAGCCTTCGCCGCTCAGCAGGAGGCGGCCGACGTGACCCGGGTTGTCCTGCGAGTGGTAGTAGTCGACGGAGCGCCGGATCTCGTCGGCGAACGCCTCGGCGGCACCGTCGAGGACCTGGTGGATCTCGTCCACGGTCTCCTGCTCGAGGTCGCCGACCGGCACCTGGGCGGCGCCGCTGAGCCCGACGCTCAGGCGCAGCGCGTCGGCCTCGGCCGGCGAGATGCCACGGTTGTTGGCCAGCGCCTCGACGAGCGCCTCGTACCCGAGGTTGATGACCCTCGTGAACCGGGGCGCGCCGCCCGAGACGACGACGATGTTGGTGATGCCGGAGCCGATGTTGACGAGCGCGTGCGCCTCGGCCGGCGCCGTCGACCCCTGGTCGATGAACGGGACCGGAGGCGCGATGGCGCGGGCGAGGGCGAAGGCCTGCAGGTCGATGCCGTCGACCGCCAGCCCCGCCTTGCGCGCCGACTCGACGAACTGCGACACCATGTCGCGCTGGGCGGCCACGAGCAGCACCTTCTGGCTGCCGCCGTTGCCGTTCTCGCCCGGCGTCGTGGCGATCACCTGATGGTCGAGGACGGCCTCGTCGATGGGGATCGGGATGGCCTCCTGCGCCTGGAACTGCACCGCCGCCTCGAGCTCCTTGCCGTCGACGAGGGGGAGGTCGAGCGTGCGGACGACGATCTTCTGGTTCGCGATGCCGAGGCAGACCTTCTTGCCGCTGAAGCCCCCCTCCTTCCAGAACGACTTCATCTCGGCGGCGAGGCCCTCGACGTCGACGACCTCACCCTCGTAGACCAGACCCTCGGGCAGCGCCCGAACCGCGGCGGCGCTCAGGGTCTGTCCCGCCTTGTTCCCCTTGATCTGCGCGCCGGCGATGGAGGTCTGCTCCAAATCGAGTCCGACGCGCATGCCGTTTTTCGCCATGGCAGTCTCCCGCTCACCCAGTTGGTCTCTAGCGGCGTTGTCGGCAAACGCGGGCAAATCTTTAGGCGCGGCGCCCTCCCGGGCACGACCGGCCGGCCGACGCGTGAAGGTCGTCGGGTCGCGGGCGATCGTCGGCGCGGCCTGGGGAGGCCGCTCGCCTGACCGCAAGAGGCCGCTCGCCGAAGCCCCGACCCTGCGGGGTCGCGATCAACCGCCCGTCACTCGTCTGCGTTCACCAACGGCGCACCACCTCGAACTCGCGACACCCCGCTGGGGGCCACGCCAGCCACGCCGCGTCGAGCCGCAGCGTGAGCGGCGCCGCGATCACGACCCCCGCAGCAGCCAAAGAGCCCGCCACGCGTGTCGCTGCGCCGACGCGCAGCTCGCCGGTGGCCAGCACGGCGCCGGTGAACTCGCAGGACGGCTCGCCGGCGGCCGCGACCGCGTCGCCGCCGAGCACCGCGTCACCCTCGACGACGAGCACGAGCGGGCACGCGACCGGCGGCGGCTCGCGGCGGCCGGCGACGACGAGCGGGCCGAGGCGCGCGCCGGCCTCGACGTAGACGATGAGGCCGGCGCGCGGGTCGGCCCCCGCGGGCGGCTGCGGCGGCAGCAGGTCGACGCGCAGCAGGTCTCCGGCCAGCGCCGGCCCCGGCGCCGTCGCGTGCCGCCGAAACGCCGCGAGCAGAGCCGCACCGGGAAGCGCCGAGAGCTCGGCAGCGTACGGCTCACCGACGTGGACGTCGGTGTCGAGCGTCGGCGAGGGCAGGTCGTGGATCTCGCCCGCCGCTGTGTAGATGGCCCCCGCCGCGTGCACCGCGGTCGCCGAGTAGAGCTCGGGGTACAGAAGGTCGGGCGGCGCGAGGAGTGGGTCGACGGCACCCTCGAAGGCGATCTGCTCGCGACCGAGGACGTCGCCACCCACGTACACGCCGCCGCCGCCGACCTCGACGGGTGCCAGCGCCACGAGGTCGCCGGCGGCGGCCAGCCCGTGCGGCAACACCCCCGGCCGCAGGCGCGCCGTGAGCCGCCGGAGGACCCGCGCCACAGCGGCCGAGGACGCCGCGCCCAGCTCGAGGGTGCTGAACGACGTGCCGTCGGCCGCGGCCGGCCCCGGAGCCACCTCGAGCGTCGTGGTGACCGCGGGGGAGCCGGCCTCGGCCGGGAGCACGATCGAGACACTCTCGCCGGTCAAGCCCCAGCGCAGCTGCTCGAGAAGCCGCGCGAGGCCGGCGTCGGCGCCGGCTGCGCAGGCGTCGCGACCGCGGTCGGCGGCGTCGGTCGCCGAGGCCGAGAGGACCGCGGCGACCAGTGCGGCCGACGACAGCGCCGCCACCGCGCCGACGAGCAGGACGACGAGCATCGTGAAGCCCCGCTGGCCCGGATGCGGAATGCGGCGGCGCAACGGTCACAGCCTCGCCGCCGGCAGGGGGAACACCCACTCGGCCTCGGCGGAGGACGACCCGGCGGTGGCGCTCGCCGAGACGGCGAGCGCCACCGCCCCGTCGACGCGACCGTCGCTGCCCACGCCGAGCATGGCGGGCTCGACGGCAGCGCCCCGATCGTCGAGGTAGGTCACCGTGAAGCCGCGGACACCGTCGGCCACGTAAGAGCTCGAAGACGACCGCCAGAGCACCTGCCGGGCCGGGTCCCAGCAGTACTCGACCTCGCGGAGGACACCCGCGGCGTCGATGAGGCGCAGGGCGAAGCGCCGCTCGCTGAGGCCGTCGAGCGGGCGTGTGAGGCCCAGGGCCTGGGCCATGTCGAGAGCGAGCCGCCGATGCACGGCAGCGAGCCGTGATTGGGCCTCGGCGGCCCGGGTCTCGCCCGCGCAGGCGCCGCAGGTGCCCCACAGCCAGGTGTAGGCGGCCACGGCGAGCCCGCAGGCGAGCACCGCCGCCACCAGCACCTCGACCAGCGTGAGACCGCCCTCACCCAGGCCGGTGCACGTGTCGCTGCCCCGCGAGCCCTGCGCGCTCACGGCCCGTCCACCACCAGGACGGAGACCGAGGTCGACCACGAGCCGTCGGCGAGCATGCCCGTGACGACGGCGAGGAGAGCGCCTGACGGCGGCGCCTCGCCGCTCCACACCGCCCAGCCGTCGTCACCCACGACCGGCTGCACAGTGACGAGGCCGGCCGGCGTGAGATCGACGAACCGCGCGACGACGCGGAGCGTGCCCCACGGACGGGCGACGAGGCGCTCGAAGCTCCCGGCCTCTCCGGCCGCGTCGGCAGGCACGTAATGGGCGGCGGCACAGTCAAAGGACGGACGTGCGTGCGGGAAGAGCTCGCCCAGGGCGCTGCCGACGGCCAGACCGTCGGGATCGAGGCCCGCGGGCGGGGGTTCGGGGATGAAACGCAGAGCGCGCAGACGCTCGGCCTCGGCGGCCGCGGCCGCGGCCGCCTCGCGGCGGACGCCCTGCCGCGCCCGCTCGGCGAGCGCCTGTGTCACGCAGGCGGTGGTGGTGGCGACGATCACGCCGAGCACCCCCGCCGAGATCATCACTTCGAGCACGCCGAAGCCCGACTTCGGCCCGGTCCTCACAGGCACCTCACGCAGCCGGCCATCTGCACGACCACGGAGTGCGGTCTGGGCCCCAGCAGCGTGAAGCTGCCGGCGCGCGGGGACTCCTGCCCGGCCGCCGTAGGCCACCCCGCGGCGACGAAGTCGACCACCCCGCCCGGGTAGTTGGTCTCGACCCGGGCCGGCAGCCGCGCCGCGCCCCAGCGCTCCCAGCGGTCGTCGCGGAGCTCGAGCGCCACCACGGCCCCGTCGGCGCCGACCTCGACCCTCGTGCGCGCGCCGTGCGCCTGGGCGCGCGCCTGGGCTGCGCGAAGCACCACGCTGAGCTCCCGCGCCGCGACCCCGGCGGCGAGACCGGAGCGCACGTCGGCGGCCGCCGGGACCGCCAGACCCACGAGCAGACCGGCGAGGGCACAGACGACGAGCGACTCGATGATCGTGTAGCCGCGCTGAGACACGGGCACCACCCGAAGGACCGACCGCGCAGGCCCCGACACGCCTCGCGGCCGCCGTACCGGCGACCAGCGCGTCGCGAGTGCCTGCCTGATGCTCGGCAGCGTAGCGGGACTGTGGCGCCGTGAGGAGAGTGACGAAGAGGTCCGGCGGTGACGTTCGCGTCAGCGCAGGGCGAAGTCCAGGTAGGCGGCGATGAGCCAGTCGCCCACGAAGAGGCTGACGATCGCCCCCGCGGCGAGGAACGGCCCAAAGGGGACCGCCGTCTTCGCGTCCTTGCCGGTCGCCGCCATCACGGTCACGCCGACGATGGCGCCGCTCACGAAGCCGATGAACAGTGCGGGGACCACCGCAGCGCCCAGGTAGACGCCCATGCAGAGGGCCATCTTGACGTCGCCGAAGCCCATGCCCTCGACGCCGCGGACGCGCTCGTAGAGCCAGGCGATCGCGAAGAGGAAGAGCGCCGCCCCGAGTCCGGCCGCCGGCCACTCCCACCAGGTCCCGTCGCCGATGAGGATCATCAGGACGAGCCCGATCGCCGCCGTGGGCAGGATCACCACGTCGGGGATGATCTGGATCTCGAGGTCGACCTGGGTCACGAGGATCATCGCCGCGACGAAGACGAGGTATGGGAGGAGCAGCCAGTCGAGACCGACGGAGGCGGCGACGGCGGCGAAGAGCGCCGCCGTCGCCGCCTCCCCCGCCGGGTAGCGCCAGCTGATGCGTGCCCCGCAGTCGCGGCAGCGCCCGCGGAGCAGCAGCCAGCTCACGACCGGGACGTTGTCGTAGGCGCGGATCTGCGCCCCGCACTGCGGGCAGTGCGAGCGTCCGCGCATGATGCTCTCGTCGTGCGCCAGGCGCCACGCCCAGGCGTTCAGGAAGCTGCCGATGAGCAGGCCGTACACCGCGGCGATGACGACGAGCAGCGCGGTCACGGGCTCACCGGTGTCCGTTGCACGACGTCGCCACGCTCTCAGCCCTGTGCTCGACCATGCCGGTCATGGCCTCAGAGGTAGTCCTCGAAGAGCGTCGCGAGGAGCTCCTCGAACGTCGCCTCCGGCATCGTCTCCGCCAGCGGCGCCACGGCCTCCATCCGCTCCTCCTTACCCTCGGGCAGGAGCTCGTCCAGGGCGGCGACCGCCTTCTCGCGCGAGTACTTGTCGCCGTCGGCGTAGACCTGCGCCCACATGAGGGCGGCTTTCTCCTTCTCGCCGCCCTTGGCGGTGAGCACCGCGGCCAGCCGCGCCACGTACGGCGGCGACCCTTCGACGGCCGCCGCCCTCGCGTACCACCCGGCCGCGATGCGTTCCCTCTCCGCGCCTTCGCCGAAGCCGTAGACGAGGAAGCCCGTGAGCGCCGGCAGGTCCCAGTCCTCCGGGTTCGCCTCGACCCCACGCTGCAGGATCTCGTACGCCCTCGCGCCCTCGTCGGCGTCGAGCAGGGCGAAGGTGCCGAACTGATAGGCCTTGGTGAACCGTGGGCTCAGGCGGGTGACGAGATCGACGAGGTCGGCCATCGAGTCGAGCCGCTGGTCGCTCTCGATGTGCTCGCCGTAGTACTGCACCATGTAGAGGTAGTAGGCGTCGGCGATGGACGTCCGGTAGCCCGGCGAGAAGTCCTCGAAGAACTTCGCCGAGGGCACGAAAACGCGCGGGTCGCTCGCCGCCCGCGCGGGGCGGGTCGCCTGGTAGGCGACGACGACCGCCAGGCAGGCGGCGACGGCCAGGAACACAAACCAGCGGCGCACGCTAGAACTCCTTGCGCCGCATGACGAAGCTCGCCGTGGCCAGGGCGACGACCATGTAGGCGACGAGGTACCCGGCCCACAGTGCAACGCCGCCCCAGTCGACCGTCATCTCCCCCACCGCGGCCGCCTTGACGTCGACGGCATTGAAGTTGGGGATCACGACGAAGACGACCCACGAGACGGCCTCGGTGAGGGCGCCGGCGCCGACGCGGCTCAGCGAGAGCACGTTGTGGCTGAGCTGCCCGGCGACGAACACCCCGAGGCCGAGCATGCTCGCGAGGATCGCCGACGTGACCGTCGAGAAGAAGACGACCACGGCGACGACGGTCAGCACCTGCAGGTAGATCAGTGCCGTCGCGACGAGGACCATCCCCGAGGCGCCGCCGCCCACGAGAAGCGTCACGACGAAGAGGAAGAGCCCCATGCCGCCGACGACCACCGCCAGCGTCGCGGCGAGCCCCAGGAACTTGCCGACGACGAACGCCGCGCGACTGACCGGCTTCGAGAAGAGCACGAAGACGGTGCGCTTCTCGACCTCCTTGCGGACCAGCGTCGCGGCGATGAACGCGGCGACGATCACGCCGAAGGCGGTCACCGCGACGAGACCGAAGTCCTTCATCATGCGGCCCTGCTGCTCGAGGCTGATGCTGCCCAGCCAGAGGCCGGCGACGATCATCACGAGCGCGAAGAGCACGATCACCGTCAGCACGCGGTCGCGGATCGTCTCGCGGAAGGTGTTGAGGGCGATGGCGGCGACCTGGTTCACGAGGGCGTCTCCCCGGCGACGATTTCGGGCTGCCCGTCGCCGACCGCTCCGGCCGGCTCGTCGCCGACCACGCGCATGAAGAAGGCCTCGAGGCCCTCGGGACTGTCGGTCAGGGCCTCCGCGACCGTCCCGCTCCACACGATGCGGCCGCCCTTCATGACGGCAATCCTCGTGCAGAGCTCCTCCACGTCGGCGAGGATGTGGGAGTTGAAGAGCACCGTCCGCCCCTCGTCGTGCAGGCGCTGGATGATGCGCTTGACCTCGAGGCGCCCGATCGGGTCGAGCCCGGTCATCGGCTCGTCGAGCAGCACGAGCTCCGGGTCGTTGATGAGCGCCCGGGCGATGCCGATGCGCTGCAGCATGCCCTTGGAGTAATTGCGCAGGTGGACGTCGGCGGCCGCTTCGAGGCCGACGTCCCGCAGCAGAGCGTCGGCTCGGGTCTTGCGCTCGCCGGCCCCGAGCCCGAAGAGGCGCGCGCAGAACGACAGGAACTCACGGCCCGAGAGGTAGTCGTAGAAGTAGGGGTTCTCCGGCAGGTAGCCGACCGCGCCGAGCCCGTCGAGCCCGAGGGCGACGCTGCCGCCCGAGGGCGCCATCAGACCGAGCAGCACCTTGACCGTGGTGGTCTTGCCGGCGCCGTTGGGGCCGATCAGGCCGAAGACGTCGCCGTGCTCCACCGCGAGGTCGACGCCGCGCAGGATCGCGACGGGGCGACGCCGCAGACCGACGTGCACGGTCTTGGTCACGCCGGAGAGACGGACGAGGTGTTGTGCGTCAGGACTGTTCGAGCTCATTCGTCGTCCTAGTTCGCCTTCGACGGGCGCGTCCCTGTCGTGGGACCGGCTGTAGCCCGCATCAGGGTGGGTCACGAAGAAGGGGGCGGGGCCTCCCGGCCCCGCCCCCTCCGCACTTCACAGACGTACGTGAAGAGTCAGGCTCAGCGAACGACGAAGTTGCCGCCCGACAGGACGCCGAGGAGAGTGTAGTCGGTACCATCCGCGGACACGTACGTGAAGTTGCCGAGGTCACCAGTGTTGGTCATGGCGACACCCGTGAACGGGTTGTCCGGCCACGGATCGAGCTCAGGCGTGATCGCGGCGACCATGGCGGCCGTCAGCGGGTACACGTCATTGTTGTCGACGGCGTAGCTCTGGACACCGATCTGGATCGCGTGGACGCCTTCCTTCACACCGGCGTCCTTGGCCTTCTCGCGCTGATTGAGGAACATCGGGATCGCGATGGCGGCGAGGATGCCGATGATGATGATGACGATCAACAGCTCGATCAGCGTGAAGCCCTTCTGCCTCTTGGTGAAACGCATCATGTGAGTTCTCCTTGTTCGTGCCTTCGGCCTTGTCGGCCGTGACTGCGGGACTTTGGGGCGGATCTCTCCCCGTCGTGCACTCGCTCAATGCAGCAGCCTGCATCACCCCCTGGTCGCGGGCTACACAGGCTTCGAGTGGAAGTACCTCCGGTGGCGGCAGCCCAGCCGGCTCGTAGAGCCCTGTGGCTTTGCGCCCCACTCTCGCAAGTGGTTTGCCCTTCTCGCCTTCGCCCCTATAGTGCCTCCTCGGTCGTTTGCTAGACACTATGTCGGCGATTGTCGCCCGACCTTTAGTAGTCACCGGGGGCAACGTCACCGCACAGATATCTCAAGGGTGCCCCGCGCCGCGGGCGCCGCCCTGGTACAAACGTCTAGGCCGGGCGGGTCAGAAGACCTTGCGCGTGAGCAGCTGACGCAGCTTGACCAGCGCCTTGCCCTGCTCGCGCGAGACCTTGCGCTGCGTGATGCCCATCTCGGCGGCGACCTCGTGCTGCGTCAGGTCCTTGAAGAACAGGAGGTAGATCAGGCGGCGCTGGAAGGCGGAGAGCCGGTCGAGGGCCTCGTAGAGGACGATCCGGTCCTCGATCGGCAGGGCGAAGCTCTCGGGCCGCAGGGAGCGCAGCAGGTGGGCGTCGGGCTCGGCGTAGAGCTCCTCGACGCGGAACGGCTCGTCGAGGCTGTGCAGGTCGATGCGCGCGTAGAGCCGCATGACCTCGAGCACGCCCTCCTCGGCGATGTTGAGCGCCTGGGCGAGCTCGGCGATGTCGGGCGGGCGGCCCAGGGCGTGGGCGAGCTCACCCGACTTCTGAATGATCTCGCCGTAGACCTTCTTGACCCAGCGTGGCTGGCGCAGCAGGAGGGAGTCGCGCAGGTGGTGGCGCAGCTCGCCGTCGACGACCGCGGTCGCGTACGAGGAGAACCTGGCGCCCTTGCCCGGGTCGTAGCGCTGCGCCGCCTTGATGAGGCCGACGTTGGCGACCTGCAGCAGGTCCTCGTACGGATCCTTGGCGTACGAGAACCGCTTCAGGATGTGGTGCAGGAGCCGCTGGTTGCGGCGGACGAGCTCATCGAGGGTCGCCGGTGACCGGCTGCGAGCGTACTCCGCGAGCAGCTGCTCGTTGTCCACCGGCGACCCTCGGCTCTCTCGTCATTCCTTGACGATGTTCATCATGTTGAAGATCGGCAGGTACATGGAGATCACGACCACACCGACGATGGCGCCCACGCCGAGCATGAGGATCGGCTCGAGGATCGAGGTCAGCGACTTGACGCTGGCGTTGACCTCGTCCTCGTAGAAATCGGCGATCTTGCCCAGCATGGCGTCGAGCGAGCCGGTCTCCTCGCCCACCGAGATCATCTGCGTGACCATGGCCGGGAAGATGGATTCCTTCTCGAGAGGGCCGGTGATCGACTGGCCCTCCTTGACGCTCTGCTGTACCTGGATCATGGCGTTCTCGATGACGACGTTGCCCGAGGCCTGGCCGGTGATCTCGATGGCCTGGAGGATCGGCACGCCGGACGAGACCAGGGTGCCGAGCGTGCGCGAGAAGCGCGCCACGGCGAGCTTGCGCACGATCTCGCCGATGCCCATCGGCACATGGAGCTTGAAGCGGTCCCAGGTGGCCTTGCCCTTGGACGTGCGCTTGAGGCGCCGGAGCACGACGAGCAGCAGCACGATGGCGATGGTGATGGGGATCGCCTTCCAGCTGGTCATGGTGTTCGAGATGCTGACCATGATCTGCGTCAGCATCGGCAGCTTGGCCCCGTCGCCGATGTCCTCGTACATGCTGGCGAAGAGCGGGATGAGGAAGAGCACCATGCCGGCCAGCACCAGCAGGGCGAAGGTGCCGATGAGGATCGGGTAGACCATCGCCGACTTGACGGCGCGGCGGATGCTGTCCTCTTTCTCGAGCTGCGTGGCGACGCGGTTCAGGACCTCGTCGAGGATGCCGCCCATCTCGCCGGCGCGCACCATGCTCACGTAGAGCTTGTTGAACGTGGCGGGGTGCTTCTCGAGCGCGTCGCTGAGGCTGATGCCGGCCTCGACGTCGGCGCGCACGGCGCCGATCACCGTGCAGAGCTTCTTGTTCTGCGTCTGCTCCTCGAGCACGTACAGGCAGCGCAGCATCGCGAGGCCCGAGTTGACCATGGTCGCGAACTGACGCGAGAAGACGGTCAGGTCCTTGGGCTTGATGCGCTGCAGGAAGTTGAGCTCGATGCTGCCGAGGCCCTTCTTGACCTCGTTGACGTCGAGGACGGTGAAGCCCTTGCCGCGCAGCATCTGGGCGACGGCGGCCTTGCTGTCGCCGTCGACCTGCCCGGTGGCCTGGCCCCCTCTCGCGTCGAGTGCCTTATAGGCGAACGTCGTCATGGCTCACCTGCCCTTGCCCGCGGCCATGGCGGGCCGGCCGGAGGGCTGGCCCATGAGCCGCTTGAGGTCGTCGGGTGTGCTCGAGCGGCGCACCGCCAGCTCGCGCGAGATCTGGCCGCGCCGGACGAGGTCGGCGAGCGCGGCGTCCATCGTCTGCATGCCGAACTGCGTGCCGGTCTGCATGACCGAGTAGATCTGGTGCACCTTGCCCTCGCGGACCAGGTTGCGCACCGCCGGCGTTGGGATCAGCAGCTCGCAGGCGACGATGCGCCCGCGCCCGTCGGCCGTCGGCAGGAGCTGCTGCGTGCAGACCCCCATCAGGGTGGTCGAGAGCTGCACGCGGATCTGCTCCTGCTGATGGGGCGGGAAGACGTCGATGATGCGGTCGATCGTCTGCGGGGCGTCCTGGGTGTGCAGGGTGGCGAAGACCAGGTGCCCGGTCTCGGCCGCGGTCAGGGCCGTGGCCATGGTCTCGGTGTCGCGCATCTCGCCGACGAGGATGATGTCGGGGTCCTGCCTGAGCACGCTCTTGAGGGCGCGGTTGAAGCTCTTCGTGTCGGCCCCGACCTCGCGCTGGTTGACCATGCACTTCTTGTGGCGGTGGAGGAACTCGATCGGGTCCTCGATCGTCATGATGTGCTCGTCGCGGGTCTCGTTGATCTCGTCGATCATCGCCGCCAGGGTGGTCGACTTGCCGGAGCCGGTGGGCCCGGTGACGATGACGAAGCCGCGCGGCTTCTTGGTCAGGTTGTGCAGCGCCGGCGGCAGGCCGAGATCTTCGAGCGGCTTGATGTTGATGGGGATCAGGCGGAAGGCCGCCCCCAGGCTGTTGCGCTGGAAGTAGGCGTTGACGCGGAACCGTGCCCGCCCGGGCACCGAGTAGCTGAAGTCGATCTCCCACTCGTTCTCGAGGCGTTGCCGCTGGTCCTGGGAGAGGATCGAGTAGATCAGCTCGCGGGTGTCGTTGGAGGTGAGGCGGGGGTAGTCGAGACGCTCGAGCACGCCGTTCACGCGGATGATCGGCGGCGAGCCCACCGACAGGTGCACGTCGCTGGCGTCACGCTCCAGCACTTCCAACAGAATGTCGACAAGGTCCATCGTCACATCCTCATCTCGTCGTCGCTTCCTCCGACGGTCGCCTACACGATCACGCGGGCGATCTCTTCGACCGAGGTCGCGCCCTCGAGGACCTTGTCGATACCGTCCTCGCGGAGCGACTTCATACCCTCGGCCGTCGCCACCCGGGAGATTTCATCGGCACTCTTGCGCTCGACCGTGAGTCGTCTGACCGCTTCACTCACGATCATGACCTCGTAGAGGCCGAGACGGCCCTTGTAGCCCGTACCATTACAGCGCGGGCAGCCCTTGGGTCTATAGAGGACGACGTCCTCGCGGTCGACGACTTCGGGGGGGAAGTCGTTCTTGCGCAACATCTCCCTCGTCGCCGTGTACGGCTCCTTGCACTCCTTGCACAGCCGGCGCGCCAGACGCTGGGCGAGCACGCAGTCGACGGCCGACGAGGTGAGGAACGGCTCGATCCCCATCTCGGTGAGGCGGGAGAGCGCCCCCGGAGCATCGTTCGTGTGCAGCGTGCTCAGCACGAGGTGACCGGTGAGCGCCGACTCGACCGCGATCTGCGCCGTCTCGCGATCGCGGATCTCGCCGATCATCACGATGTCGGGGTCGCAGCGCAGGATCGAGCGCAGCGCGGCGGAGAACGTCAACCCGGCCTTCATGTTGACCTGCACCTGGTTGATGCCCGTCAGGCGGTACTCGACCGGGTCCTCGACGGTGATGATGTTCTTCTCCGGCGAGTTGAGGATGTTCAGCGCGGCGTAGAGCGTCGTCGACTTGCCGGACCCGGTCGGGCCGGTGACGAGGATCGCGCCGTACGGTCTGCTGAACGACCGCTGGAACCGCTTCAGGGCCTTGGGCGAGAAGCCGAGGTCCTCGAGGCACAGCATCACGTTGGACTTGTCGAGCAGGCGCATGACGATCTTCTCGCCGTACACCGTGGGGAGCGTGGCGACGCGCATGTCGATCGGCTTGCCGCCGACGATGAGGCCGATGCGGCCGTCCTGCGGCACGCGGCGCTCGGCGATGTCGAGGTCGGCCATGATCTTGAGGCGGCTGATGACGCCGTTCTGCATGCGCCGCGGGATCGACATGATCTCGTGCAGCACGCCGTCGATGCGGAACCGGGCGACGAGCTCCTTGGCCTGCGGCTCGAAGTGGATGTCGCTGGCCGCGTCGTCGACCGCCTGGGCGATGACCGAGTTCACGAGCTTGACGATCGGCGCCTCTTCGGTGGCGTCGCGGATGTCGGTGAGCGCCTCGTCGTCCATCGCCTCGTGCGCGAGGTCGTCGGTGTTCTCGCCGATCTCGGCACGACGCTGGTTGAGCTTGGCGATCGCCTCGAGGATGTCGTCGACCAGGGCCATCGCCGGCTGTATCTGGCACCCGGTGATGAGTTCGAGGTCCTGCTGGACGAAGAAGTTCTGCGGGTCGGCCATGGCCAGCAGGAGGGTGGTGTCGTCGAGGTACCGGACCGGCACCGCCACGTACCTGCGGAGCGTCTTCTCGGAGATGAGCTCGGCGACCGACGACTGCGGCGGCCTGTCCTTGAGGTCGATGAAGGCCACGCCGAACTTCTGCGCCAAAGCCTTGGTCATGTCGAGCTCGGAGACGACGCCGTCCTCGACGAGGATCCGGCCGAGCCTCTGTCGGGTCTCCGCCTGCTTCGCCATCGCCGCTTCGACCTGGTCGTCGGTGACGACGCCCATCTCCTTCAGGAGGTCGCCGAGGCGGAGCTTCGAGGGCTTGCGCGTGCGGTAGAAGTCGTTCGGGTCGGCGTTGTCCTTCGAGGGCGCCGACCCGGCGAGCGCCGGAGCGTCGCCTACGTCGCCGTCGAGGAGTGTGTCGCCGTCGATGCGGGCGCCGTCGCCGGCCGGCGGCGTCTCGCCGGCGCCGACGTGGTCCTCCGCCGTCGTCTCCCGGCCGGCCCACTGGATGGTCTCGGCTTCGTCGTCCTCCGGCACGTCCAGGGGCCCGTCGCCGTTCCCGCCGAGGCGATCCAGCAGCGCGGCGGTGTCCTCGCCGCTCTCGAGTGCGAAGAGAACGTCGGCCGCGGTCGCGGCCTCCGTATCCATGATCGGTTCCAGCGTGTCTCCCCCGCCGAGGTTGACGTCCTCACCGGCGTCGTGGGCCGACCGCTTGTCATGTTCTCTCCGCGGCATCGCGCATCACCTGCACTGGAGCCGGCACACCCGTCCAAAGCTCGAACGCCGCCGCCGCCTGCCATATCAGCATCGACAGCCCGTCGACCGTGCCTGCTCCGCGCGCCCGCGCCGCGGCGAGGAGATCAGTCGGCCCCTCACCGTAGACCAGGTCGACAACGACCTGTCCTCTGAGCACGTTATCGGCCAAAGCGGCGGGCACTTTACCGCTGCCCGGTAACCCGAGACTGGTCGCGTTGACGAGCAGGTCGTGGGCGCCGACGAGCGCCGCGTCGAGAGCGGTGAGCGGCGCGGCCGCGAGCTGCGCTCGCGGCCGCGCCGCGACGATCGTCTCGACGAGGCGTTTCGCGTTCGCGAGATCGCGGTTCACCACCGTCGTGACGAGACCCAGGTCGGCGAGCGCCAGGCCCACGGCGCGGGCCGCACCCCCGGCGCCGAGCAGCAGCGCCCGCGGCGCCGCTGCCGACTCCTTCGCATCCCCCGCGCGGGCCTGCCGTGTGGCCGCCCCCGGACCCGGCGGCTGCCACACCTCCGCGAGCGCCCGGGCGAAACCGAGGACGTCGGTGTTGAAGCCGCGCAGCCGGCCGTCCTCGGCGACGATCGTGTTGACGGCCCCCAGCGCCGCTGCGGTCTCGTCGAGCTCGTCGAGGAGCCCCGCCGCCGTGACCTTGTGGGGCACCGTCACGTTGGCCCCGCGCAGGCCCAGGGCACGCAGCCCGGCGACCGCGGCAGGCAGCTCGTCGGCGCCAACGGCAAAGGGCACGTACACGTAGTCCAGCCCGCAGGCCGCGAACGCGGCGTTGTGGATCTGCGGCGAGCGCGAGTGTGCCACGGGGTCGCCGAGGAGGCCGATCACGCGGGTGCTGCCGGAGACCATGGTCACCACGACCCCTTTCACCGGCCGGGCGCCTGCCGGGCCGCTCACCGGCGCTGCGCCACGAGCCCGGGCCGGGCCTCGGCGCGACGCGCCGTCACGCCATAGGTTTGGCGCCCGGCGGCGTCCTCCTGCCGGCCACCCGTCGCGCCGCTACTGCCCGGCGACACGCGACCACGCCGCTACTGCCCGGCGACACGCGACCGCGCCGCTACTCCCCCGCCGCCGCTTTGGCCTTGTTCTGCAGGAACTCCTCGTAGGTTGTCGAGAAGTAGTGCTCCCCGCTGCCATCGCCCTTCGCCACGTAGTAGAGGTAGTCCACGTCGGCCGGGTCGGCCGCCGCCTGGATCGACGCCAGGCCGGGGTTGGCGATCGGTGTCGGCGGCAGCCCCGCGAACTTGTAGGTGTTATACGGCGAGTCGATCTCGAGGTCGTCGAACGTGAGCTGCTCCTTGTACTCGGGCAGCGCGTACTGGATGGTCGCGTCGATCTGCAGCAGCATGCCTTCGCGCAGACGGTTCCAGATGACGGCCGCGACCAGGGGCCGCTCCTCGGCGACGCGCGCCTCGCGCTCGACCAGCGAGGCGACGATCAGGACGTCGTACGTGGTCAGGTTCGCCTCGCGCGCGCGGCTCAGATCCACCTTCTCGAGGTTGGCGAACAGTGTCTCGAGCTGCAGCTCGACGGCACGCCGTGGCTTGAGCGCCGGCAGCACCTCGTAGGTGGCCGGGAAGAGCAGGCCCTCGAGCGTCGTCCCCTCCTTGTAGCCGTCGAGCTCGACCGCGGGCGGGTCCTCGGCGGCGATGCGCCGGTACGCGGCGGCGTCGAAGCCCTCGATCCTCTTCGCCCAGCGTCTGGACGTCTGCTCGAGAGTGAACCCTTCGGGGATCGTCACGGTCGCGGTCTGCGCCTTCTCGCCCGCGAGCAGGGCCGCGATCAGGCTGTCGTAGGGCTCGTTGACGCGCAGGTCGTAGGTACCCGGCTTGAGGTCGCCGCCGTGACCGTCCTCCTCTGCCTTGCGCACGAAGGTGAACGCGTGGCGCACGACGCCCGCGTCCTCGAGGATGCCCCCGATCTCCGAGAGCGTGGCGCCCTCAGGGACGGTGACGGTGACCGGCCCGCCGACCTCGCCCCAGTCGAAGAGGTCGCGCACGTAGCCCACGGCGAGACCGGCGACGAGCACGACGATGAGCAGCACCGAGATCAGCGCCACGCGCACCGGCCAGCGCCGGCGGCCACGGCCGTCCGGACCTGCCGGCGCGCCCGGAGGGGCACCATCCCACTGCGGCTCCCCCGCGTCGCCGGCCCACCGGCCGGGGCCGGGTACCGACGGCATCAGAGGAGGGCCCGCCGGCGTTCGCGGGGGCTGCGGTCGCGCCGGAGGCGCCGCCGCCGACGTCCGCGGGCGCGCCGCCGCCGGAGTCGGCCCCGGCGGCGTCTGCGGCGGCCCCGCGGGCGTCTGCGGCGGACCCGCGGGAGCCCCGGGCGGTCCCGGCAGTGGCACTGCCGCTCCCCGTGACTTCGCCCCCGGCGGCTCGGGCGCCGGCGACGGCGGACTCTCTGCGAACGGCGGCGGCGTCTCCGCGAGCGGCGGCGCGGGCTCGACCCACGTCTCGCCGCGAGCGGCAGCACGCCGCCGCTCGCGCTCGCGGCGCCGCTCCTCGCACTCGGCGTGCAGGCGCGCCTGCTCGGCTGGGCTCAGCTCCGCCGGGTCCGAGCGCCGGCTCCGGCGGCCCTTCCCCGTCTTGCCGCCGCCCGCGCCGGCGCCGGCGTCATCCGGGCGGCGTCGCATGGCTCCTCAGGTAGTCCTCGAGGATCACGGCGGCGCCGCGTGCGTCCAGCGCCGCGGCGCCGCCGCGGCGCTGCGCCACCGTGGTCGTGAAGCGCTCGTCGTAGAGGGTGACATCGTACGAGGTGGCTTCTGCGAGGCGCCGGGCGAAGGCCCGCGCCCGAGCCGCCTGCGCGTGCTCGCGGCCGTCGAGCGAGACCGGCAGGCCGACGACGACACGCTCGGGCGCCTCCGCGGCGAGCGTCTCGAGCAGCCGGGCGAAGCCGTCGGGCTGGTCGACGCGCTCGACCACGCCGACCGGGCGCGCGATGGTGCCCGTGGGGTCGCTCGCGGCGACGCCCGTGCGGACCTGCCCGTAATCGAGGGCCACGACCCGCACTCAGGCGCCCAGGATCGCCGCCACCTGCTCGAGGCCGGCCGCGACCGCGGCCGCGGCGCCGTCGGCGCGCGGCCCGGAGCCGCGGGCGAGCGTCGGCCGCCCGCCGCCGCGGCCCTCGACGTGGGGCAGCATGGCCTGCAGGACGTCGTTAGCCTTGAGGCCGCGCCCCACGGCGCCGTCGCCGGCGGCGACGAGCAGCGCGGCACGACCCTCGACGGCCGCGGCGAGCACCACGACGGCGTCGGGGTGACGCTCGCGCGCCGCATCGGCCAGAGCGAGCAGCTCGTCGGCCTTGGCGACGCCGGCCGGGGCGGCGCCCACGACCGGCACGCCGCCCACCTCGCGGCGGGTCTCGAGGAGCTCGTCGAGGCGGCCGCGGGACTCGCCCGACTGGGCGGCCGCCAGCTCGCGCTCGAGCTCGGCGACGCGCTCCTGCAGCTTCTCGACGGCCACCGGCACCCGGTCGGGCTTCACGCGCAGCGTCTCGGCGAGGCCCTCGTAGGCGGCCTCGAGCCCGCGGTAGTGCTCGATGGCGCGGGCCGAGGTCACCGCCTCGAGACGCCGTGTGTTGGCGCCGATGGATTGGCTCGCGGTCAGCTTGAAGACGCCGATCTGCGAGGTCGAGGCGACGTGCGTGCCGCCGCAGAGCTCGCGGCTGAAGTCGTCGATCTCGAGGACGCGCACGAACTCGCCGTACTTCTCCTCGAAGAAGGCGATGGCGCCGACCTCCTTGGCGAACTCGCGCGTGGTGACGAACGGACGCACCGGGTGGTTCTCGACGATGCGCCGGTTGACCAGCTCCTCGATCTGGCGGAGTTGCTCGTCGGTCGGGCGGCTGCGGACGGTGAAGTCGAAGCGCAGCCGCTCGGGCGAGACGTACGACCCCGCCTGGCGCACCTCCTCGCCGACGATCAGGCGCAGGGCGTTGTGCAGCAGGTGGGTCGCGGTGTGGTTGCAGGCGGTCTGGTGACGGCGGACGGCGTTGACCATCGCCTTGGCCCGCTGGCCCTGGGCGACCGTGCCCTCGGTCGGCCGCGCGACGACCACCTGGTCGTCGTCGAAGCGCACCACGTCGTCGACCTCGAGCTTGCCGGTGTCGGTGTGGATCCAGCCGTGGTCGGCGACCTGGCCCCCGCCCTCGGGGTAGAACGGCGACTCGCCGAGCTTGAGGGCGACGCGCCCGTCGCCGAGCGGGGCCAGCGCCCGCACCACGGTGTAGACCTCGAGCCGGTCGTAGCCGACGAACTCGGCCGGCAGGTCGGCGAAGCGGCGCTGGAACTCGTCGAGCTCGCCGGGGCCGCCGCCGAAAGCGCCGGCCTTCTGCGCCGCCCGGGCGCGCTCGCGCTGCTCGCGCATCAGCGCCTCGAAGCCGGCCTCGTCGACCCCCACCTCGGACTCGAGGGCGATCTCGCGCGTGAGGTCGAAGGGGAAACCGAAAGTGTCGTGCAGCTCGAAGGCGACCTCGGCCGGCAGCTCGGCGCCGCTGTCGCGGGCACGGCGCAGGGCCTCGTCGAGGATGCTCATGCCCTGCTGCAGGGTACGGCGGAAGCGGGACTCCTCCTCGCCGACCGCGGCGACGATCTCGTCGCGGCTCGCCGCGAGCGCCGGATAGGCGTCGCCCATGAGCCCGACGACGCGCGCACAGAGACGGGCGAGGAAGGGCTCGTCGATGCCGATCGCCACGCCTTGCTGCACGGCGCGGCGGATGATGCGCCGCAGCACGTAGCCGCGCCCCTCGTTGCTCGGCACCACGCCGTCCATGACCAGGAAGGCGGCGCCGCGGGCGTGCTCGGCCATAGTCTGCAGGGCGCGGACGATGGCCGCCGAGCCTTGCGGGTCGACCCCGGCGAGCTCGGCGCCCTGGGCGATGAGAGGCGCGAAGAGGTCGGTCTCGAAGACCGTGACCGCGCCCTGCGTGACGGCGGCGATGCGCTCGAGGCCCATGCCCGTGTCGATGCTCGGCCGGGGCAGCGGCGTGAGCGCCCCCTGCTCGTCCATCTCGTACTGCACGAAGACGAGGTTCCAGTACTCCATGAAGCGGTCGCAGTCGCAGCCCGGGGCGCAGTCGGGGCCCCCGCAGCCGACCTCGGGGCCCATGTCGAAGTAGAGCTCGGAGCAGGGCCCGCAGGGCCCCGCAGGGCCGACCGGGCCCCAGAAGTTGTCCTTGCGGCCGAGGCGCACGATGCGCTCCTCGGGGATGCCGCGCTCGACCCAGAGCCGCACCGCCTCGTCGTCGGCCGGCACCGTCTCGTCGCCGCCGAAGGTGGTGACCCAGACGCGGCCGCGGTCGATGCCGAGCTCGTCCGAGAGCTCGAGCGCCCAGTCGACGGCCTCGGCCTTGAAGTAGTCGCCGAACGAGAAGTTGCCCAGCATCTCGAAGAACGTGAGGTGGCGCGCCGTCTTGCCGACGTTCTCGATGTCGTTGGTGCGGAAGCAGCGCTGCGCAGTCGTGATGCGCGTCGCCGGAGGGGTCTCGACACCGAGGTAGTACGGCTTGTACTGCTGCATCCCCGCGCTCGTGAAGAGGACGCTGGGGTCGCCCGCGGGCACGAGGCTGGCCGGCTCGCCGGCCAGGTGCCCGCGGGCGACGAAGAAGTCGATGAACCGGGTGCGGATGTCGGCGGCGTTCACGCTGGGGCCCTCTCGATGGTCGCGGTGGTCTCGATGCTGACGCTGCGGGCGTCGGTCACTGCTCGCCGGAGACCCGGGAGACCTCGGGACGGTCGAGGTCGCCGATCTCCTCCCTGAGCTTCTCCAGCGAGCGGCGGATGAGACGCGAGACGTGCATCTGCGAGAT
>ENA-ORXD01001274-ORXD01001274.1-sediment-metagenome-genome-assembly--contig:-NODE-1274-length-22171-cov-4.352947_pt1 | contig 22171 bp, 20 predicted proteins | sample MGYA00237862_ERZ511471 | MGnify/ENA metagenome assembly ERZ511471
AAGCGCCGCGGTTCTCGCCTGCTCGAGCAAACGGTATTTTCTCGACGGTCTTGAATCCGCGGGCGTCCATCCGCTCCTTCTCACGACTGGATTGATGGCGCCGGAGGCGTATACGCTGGACGCGGCCGTCCGCTCCTGGATCGGAGCGGGAACCACGGAAGCCGTCGTCCGGGCGGCGGCGCGGGCATACGCCCGGTATCAGCATTGCGGGATCGGGGCCGCCGCAGGGCTGTTCTGGGGCGCGCCGTGAAGACGGGAACGTTGAAAGAGATCGGAAAATCGGCCGGAAAGGCCCAGGGAACCATAAAGGAGGGGAATTTTTTCATGAAATCGATTGTCTTCAAGAAACTGAACGCTTTTTCCGCGAACGGTTCCTCCGGCAATCCGGCCGGTGCGGTGTATCTGAAAAACCAGGGGGACCTCAGCTCCGGGGAAATGCAGGAAATCGCCCGGGAGTTGAAAAGTTTTGTCAGCGAGGTCGGTTTCGTGGCCGGGATCGATGCCGGTCGTTACTGGATCCGGTACTATTCGTCGGAAAGAGAAGTCAATTTCTGCGGCCATGCAACCATCGCCATTCTGTATGACCTGATCCGGAACAGTCCGGAACTGCTTGCAAGGAAAGAGGTCTTCATCCACACGGCGAAGGACGAACTGGCCGTCGAGAACCGCATTCCAACGGAGGACTGCGTGTTCATCCAGGCGCCCCGGCCGGCGTTCAGGCCGTTTGCGGATGACAGGAAAGGCCTTTCCGGGGCGCTCGGCGTGGAGACGGGGGACATCCGCGGCGACCTCCCCGTTTCCGTCGTCAACGCAGGCCTGGAGACGCTGATCGTTCCCGTCGTTTCCCTGAAGCGCATCCTCGCCGTTTCGCCGGACCTGGAAGGATTGAAAGCCTATTGCATCGCAAACGGGATCGACATCGTCACCCTCTATTCCGGGGAGGTGTCGTTTTCGTCCAACCGTTTCCGGACAAGGGTGTTTGCCCCGACCTTCGGGTACCTGGAAGATCCCGCGACAGGGTCGGGAAACGCCGCCTTCGGCTATTATCTCCTTGCCAATCGAATGACGGACGGGAAGCCGCTTTCGATCGAACAGAACGATTCACGCGACCGGCCGAACATCGTGAAGCTTTCCGCCCGTGAGGACGAAGCGGGACGATACCACGTGTCGTTCGGCGGAAACGCTCTTGTCAAATTCGAAGGAACATATTATCTGTAGGCTACAGACGAAATCCGGAATGTTCATCTCCCGACGTCCGTTCCCGTCTTTCCGGGGGCCAGGCGGTCGGAGAAGGGGGATTCGTGAAACCTTCCATTACGATGGCGATCATCTTTCTGGCGGTCGTGTCGATCGCGCAGATGACCCGTTTTTTCCTCCAGATTGAAGTGCGTGCCGGAGGGATCCTGATTCCTCCGTGGTGGAGCCTGCCGGCGTCCGTTTTCACAGGTGTTCTCGCGATCTGGCTCTGGCTGGAGAACCGGAGCAAAAAGCGGTGACCGGGGGATGCGGTGCCGGCCGCATCTGGCTTGAGAAGCGGTATCGAGGGGGGATCCCGCGGGATCCGCCGGTGACTGAAGGAGGTCGTCCATGACTCGGGCATTGCTGCTTGTCGACATTCAGAATGATTATTTCCCGGGCGGTGCCATGGAACTGCCCGGAAGCCCCGCCGCCGGGGCGAAAGCCGGGATGCTGCTCCGGGCGTTCAGACAGAAGGGACACCCGGTGGTTCACATGCAGCACATCTCGACGCGCCGGGGCGCGACCTTTTTCCTGCCGGACACGCCGGGGGTGCGGATTCACGAGTCCGTGGCTCCCGCACCGGGTGAAACGGTGTTTCAGAAGAACCATCCGAACAGCTTTCGCGGCACGCCGCTTCTCGATCATTTGCGGGGGAACGGAGTGACGGAACTGGTGATCGCCGGCATGATGACCCAGATGTGCATCGACACGACCACCCGTGCCGCCGCCGACCTGGGCTTCCGCTGTCTTCTGGCCCATGACGGGTGCGCCGCGTCGGCCCTGGCCTTCGGCGGCGTCGCCGTTCCCGCCGAAACGGTGCACACGGCGTTTATCGCCGCCCTCAACGGCATCTTTGCCGGGGTGCTTTCCGCAGACGACATCTGCAAGGACCTCTGACGTCCTGTCGCGGCGGAACACAGGAAGTGGAGCGTCCCGCCGTCCGGCGAAAACGGTGTTTGACGTTCCGGCGGTGCCGTGCGGGGATGGGAAGCTTGCCGGCAGGTGTTCAGGAATAGAAAAACAGACGGGGTGCCATGGAAAAGGAAAAAAATACGGCCCGGACCCTATGGGCAGCGTTTCTCATCGTTCTCGTGTTGTCCGCGGGCGTTCTTTTCATCCGCTTCATCAGCCGTTATGGAGAGGGCCTCGAGAAGGCCCGTCTCCGGGCCCTTGCCGACACGGCGGCGGCGTCATTCGACATGGATACGGTCGGGGGGCTTCGGGGAAGCCGGGAAGATGAGGGCACGGATCGTTTCAACGGAATCCGCGATCAGCTGGCAAGGATCCGGAAAGCGGACTCGAGCGCGCGGTTCGTGTACCTGCTTGCGGCGAGAAACGAAAAGATCGTTTTCCTGGCCGATGGGGAATCCCCCCTTTCCGTCGATTATTCCCGTCCCGGGGATATATACACCGATGCGCCCGAGGGTGCGTATCGAGCCTTTGCCGGGAAAGTTTCTCTCGTCGAGGGTCCCTATGTGGACAAGTGGGGGAAATGGGTTACCGGCTTCGCCCCTCTCGTTCGCGAGGGGACGGGTCAGGCGGTCGCCGTTCTCGGGATCGATTTTTCCGCGAAAGGGTGGCACGAAGCCATTTCCAGGTACAGAACATTCGGCATCATTGTCACGATCATGAACGCGGTGATCGTGATCCTGCTGATTTTCGGGAATTATAATCAACGCGGGTACAATCTGCGGATTTCCCGCCTCAACGAGGAACTCCGGGAAGAACTCGGCAGGCGCAGCCGGATGGAGGAAACGCTGTGTGAAAGCGAGGAAAAGTACCGGACCCTCATCGAAGTGTCGCGGGAACTGATCTACACCACCGACAGAAAGGGGATCCTGACCTATGTGAATCCCAACATGGAAAAGATCCTGGGATTTGAACCGGGCGAGCTGAACGGGCAGTCCTTCGCGCGGATTGCCGCCCCCGAAGGCCTCGATACACTGCGGAATCTTTTCCGAAGGGCCATGGAGGGGGAGCACATCCCCGTCTATGAGGCGGACCTGATCCGCAAGGACGGGACCAGGATTCCCATGGAGTTCAACGGTGCGACGCTTTACGGCCGTGACGGCGAACCGGTGGGGCACTACGGCAGCGGCCGCGACATCTCGGAAAGGAAAAAGGCGGAAGACGAACGCCGCGGATACGAGTCGAGGCTTGCGTCCATCATCGATTTCCTTCCCGACGCCACGCTGGCCGTCGACAGGGAAGGCAGGGTGATCTCCTGGAACCGGGCCATCGAGGAGATGACCGGGGTCCCGGCGGAAGAGATGCTCGGGAAAGGGGATTATGCGTACGCCGTTCCCTTTTACGGGAAAAAACGCCCCATCCTTGTCGATTTCGTGTTTTCCTGGAACCCCGATCTGGAAAAGGAGTACAGCTTCATCCGCAAGGAGGGCGACACCCTCTACACGGAGACGGCGGTCCCCTTCGTCCGCGGGGAGAACCGGATCCTGTGGGGGAAAGCGAGTCCTCTTTACGATGCCGCGGGGAACGTCGTCGGGGCGATCGAGTCCATCCGCGACATGACCGAGCGCAAGCGTTCGGAAGATGCCCTGAAACTGAGCGAGGAGCGATACCGGACCATCCTGGAGGAAATGGAGGACGGCTATCAGGAAGTGGATATCGAGGGCAACTTCACTTTTTTCAACGAGTCGTTCCGCCGGATCTTCGGATACTCCCGGGAAGAGCTTCTGGGTACCAGTTTCAGGAACTACGCCGCCGACGAGGACACCGCGGACAGGATCTACGAGGCGTACAACGAGATGTTCCGGACGGGGAATCCCATCAGGCGCTTCGAATGGGACGTTCTCACAAAGGGCGGGATGCGGCGCACCGTGGAATTTTCGGCGTCCCTCATGCGGGATTCGGGAGGACACCGGCGGGGATTCCGGGGGGTCGTCCGGGACGTGACGGACCGGAAGGTGGCGGAGGAGCAGTACCGGGTCATCGCCAACAGCTCCCCGGTGGGGGTCTACATCGTCCAGGACGGCAGGATATGTTTCGCGAATCCGTATATCCCGGCCTACTCCGGGTATTCCATCGAGGAACTCCTCGGCTCGAGGATATTGAACTACGTGCATCCCGACGACAGGGAATCGGTGGCGAACAACGCCCGCAGCATGCTCCGGGGGGAACTCACCTCGCCCTACGAGTACAGGATCGTGGACAAGCGGGGAAAAGTCCTGTGGCTCATGGAAACGGTGGTGTACATTTCCTTCAGGGGCGGTCCGGCCGTTCTGGGAAACACCATGGACGTCACGGAACGCAAGGAGGCGGAGGCGGAGAGATCCCGGCTCCGGGAACAGCTGACGAGGTCCCAGAAGATGGAGGCCATCGGGACCCTGGCGGGAGGGATCGCCCACGACTTCAACAATCTGCTGACAGGCATCCTCGGCCACGCCTCCCTGATGTCCATGGGGATGGAGAAGGATAATCCTTACCGTGAAAGGCTGGAGGGAATCGAGGAGCTGGTGCAGAGCGGCGCCAACCTGACACGGCAGCTGCTCGGTTTCGCCCGGGGCGGTCGCTTCGAGCTGAAGCCCATCGACCTCAACGCGGTTCTCGATAAGACCTCCACCCTGTTCAGCCGGACCAAGAAGGAGATCTCCATCCACCGGAAATTCGAGGAGGGTCTGTGGGTCGTCGACGCCGACCGGGGGCAGATCGAGCAGGTCCTGATGAACCTCTTCGTCAATGCCTGGCAGGCCATGCCGGAGGGGGGGGACCTGTACCTGGAGACGCGGAACGTCCTTCTGGACGGGAAATATGTCCAGCCTTACGACCTGCCCCCGGGAAAATACGTGAAGCTGTCGGTCACCGACACGGGCGTCGGGATGGACGAGAAAACGATGGGGCGGATCTTCGATCCCTTTTTCACGACGAAGGAAATGGGCCGGGGGACGGGACTCGGCCTTTCCATCGTGTACGGCATCGTCAGGGGGCACCGGGGAATCATCACCGTGTACAGCGAAAAGGGGCACGGGACCACGTTCAGCATCTATCTGCCCGCATCGCGGCAGGTGGAGACCTCCCGGGAGAAGGACGACGCCGGAAGCCTTCTCTATGGAAAGGAGACGGTCCTTGTCGTCGACGACGAGGAGATGGTCGTCAAGGTCACGAAAGACATGCTGGCAGGTCTCGGGTACCGTGTCCTGACGGCCCGGAGCGGACCGGAAGCCCTGAAAATCTTCGAATCGACTGCAAAAGGGATCGATCTGGTGCTTCTGGACATGATCATGCCGGAGATGAACGGCGAACAGACCTTCGAGAAGTTGAAGGAGATCCGTCCGGACGTCAGGGTGATCCTGTGCAGCGGCTACAGTCTCAACGGCCAGGCCGCCGGCATCATGGCGAAGGGGTGCAGGGCCTTTCTTCAGAAGCCCTTCCTCATCTCCGGCCTGTCCCGGGTGGTCCGGGAGGTGCTGGACGGGAAGTAGGACGGGGTCCGCCGCCGGGTCGACCGGCGGCGGACCCGGGGAATGCTATGGGATGACGTCCCCGAACTCTCTTCTCAGGTCGTCGAGGATCAGGTCCGCGCACGTCATGGCGCTCTGTGCGGCGCTGTTGATGGCCAGACCCCGGCCAAGCCAGGTGTCGCCGGCGAAGTAGAGGTTGGGGATTCCCGGCGCTTTCAGGGCGGGCTTGAAATTCCCGACGAGCCCCGGCTGCCGGGCGAGCCCGTCGCAGCCGTCGACGTAGTAGGGAAGCTTCCATTCCAGCTTCTTTTCGATTCCGGGGAACATTTCCTTCAGGTCTTCCCACAGAAGGTTCAGAATCCTTTCCCGTTTGAACTTGTCGGAAGCCTCGGCGTGCTCGCACACGATGTCCGTGTGAAGCAGCTGTTTGCCCGGGGGTGCGACGCGGTCCGAAAAATTGGATGCGGGGAAGGCCTGGAAGGGGAGTCCCGCGTGCTTCGTTTTGAGGGCCGTGAGGAAGCATCGTTTCCCGGGATCGACGACGGGCTCGGCGAGCCCGATCATGAAGCCGACGAGCCCCGTGATTTCGTTGCGGATGTCGGTGATGCGCTTCAGCCACCACCGCGGCAGGGGACTGGTTCGGGGATCGAAATCGATGATCCGGGACAGGCTGTAGATCGGCAGCGCGCAGACCACGCGGTCGGCGAGTAGGGATTCCGTTTCCGTGATGCGGAACTCCTCCTGGTAGGGGTGGTTTTTCGACGGGACGCGGACGCCCGCGGCCCTGCCGTTTTCGATGAGCACCTCCTGTACTTCGCAGTTGGTCCGGATCTCCCCCCCGTTTTCCAGGATCGCCTCCACGAGACCCCGGGTGATCCCCTCCATGCCGTCGACGGGATAGCTCGCCTGGAGCACCTGGCGCGTTTTCCGGAGATTTTCCCGGGCGATGTAAAGCACTTCCCCCGCCGCCATGTCGATGGCGTTGGGGATGGTGGTCATGATCATGCCGAGGTCCGTGAACAATTCGCGGACGGCGGGCTGGGGGATATGCTCCGTCATCCATTCCTCGAAGGAACGGTTGTCCCAAAGCTCGATGTCTCCGTCGATCATCTTCGAGATGCCGGCAAGTATCCCGGCAAAGGCGTTCCGGTCCTCCTTCGTCATGGGAACCAGTTCGGCGATGTTGACGAACGCTTCCCCGTTCCAGATGTCCACCGATTCGCTGAAGGGGGCCCACGCCACCTCCTTCCCGACGCGGGTGTTCAGCGCCGTGCAGCAGGACTTCTCGCCGAGTTCGACGAAATGCAGGCCGGTATCGATCCGCCACCCCTCTTCAGGGAGACCCTCGTAACTCATCATTCTGCCGCCGGTCATGGGGAACCGCTCCAACACGAGAACTTTCCGCCCCGTTTCCGCTGACACGATGGCCGCCACCCCCAGACCGGCGATACCGCCTCCCACGACGATCACATCGTAGCTCGTTCTTCCCTTTGACATCCTGCCGACGCCTCCTTTCGATATGCCGGACCGGGGGGCCTCGGGAGCCCGCCCCGGTTCTCTTCGCTTCTGCCCGGTCCTTAACCGATCCTGGACTTCCTGTCCACCCCCCGGAAGCTTTCGAAGGGTTCGGGAGCGGTGAAAATCCGGACCTTCCCGGAGACGCGCACGGAGCGGAGCAAGCATGGGACGGCGCTCCGGCGCGGATAGGCAATGCTGCACACCAACCGGGGCCTGGAAATCTTCATGCAAACCGATGGTGCAACAATGCACAACAGGCCCTCGGTGTCCGAAAACCGGTTTACATCATGCTGGACCGGTTTTCAAGTCCGTAAAGATCCGCACATGACGTCCGGGAGAGCGGGAGCTTTGCACAAGAATGCGTCTTTGCAGGACTTCCTTGGCATGAAGGGTGTCGTTTTTCCTGAAATCGGTCGGCACGGGAGAGGAGGATCGGGAGAACGACAGATGAAATTGAATTATGATATTTATCAGAACAATTCATTTGAATTCTATGCAGCCTCGCCTTAAGGTTGACAAAATCGAAAAGGACAAATCAACACTTTTTCGAACGGCAAAGTAAAAAGCTCCGCAGGCAAGGCGCCCGAATCCCGAGGAAGGCGTACGGATGGTACGCCAAAGGGTCGAGGGAAGATGGACAACGCAGCATATGGACTTTTACGAGGCCGTCAAGGATGGGAAAAGCCGAAAGGAGAACTCACGATGCTGGATCAAAACGATGCCGGAAAGATCGAAAGGAACATGGGCGATCTGAAGCGGGTCCACGAAGCGTTCACGTCCCGGGATTCAAAATGCTATGAGCATTACGTGAAATTGCTGAACCATGCCATGAAGGAGAAGCACCTCACCCGGGCGGCCAAGGAACTCATCGGCGTGGGAATCGCGGCCTACGTCTACTGCGAACCCTGCCTCACCTGGCACATCCGGGAGGCGCTGAAGGCCGGGGCGACGGAAGAGCAGGTGGTGGAAGCGGTGGAAGTCGCCATCGAAATGGGCGGCGGCACCGTGGTGGCCCGGGGCGCCGTTTACGCCTTCAAGGCTCTCGAGTATTACAGGGAAAGGGGGGTGGGACGGAAGGGCTGACGGTGTTTTCCGTTCAGCGTCCCTTCTCGATGCGGGCGTACGCGCTGTGGTTGTGGATGCTCTCGATGTTTTCCGCCTCCACGCAGTACCACGTGAAATTCTCGATCCCGTTGAGCTTCTCCGCCACGGTACGGACCACGTCCTCCACGAACATGGGCCTTTCGTAAGCCTTATCCGTGACGTACTTCTCGTCGGGCCGCTTCAGGAGGGAGTAGACCTCTCCGCTTGCCGATTCCTCAAGGAGACGGATCACGTCCTCGATCCAGAAGAATTTCCGGAAGCGGAGACAAAGCCGGATGATGCTCCTCTGGTTGTGCGCCCCCATGGCGGAAAGCTCCTTGGAACAGGGGCAGACCGTGGTCACCGGGACGGTCACCCCCACGAGGAAGTCCTTCCGGTCTCCGCTCATTTCCGCGGAAAAACGGCACTCGTACTCCATGAGGCTTTTCGCCCCCGATACGGGGGCCGTCTTTTCGATGAAATAGGGGAACAGGATGTCCATGTGGGCCGACCGGGCATTCAGACGATCCCGCATGGACTCGAGAATGTTCTGGAACGTTCTGAGATTGATCTCCCCCCGGTACTCGTTCAGGATCTCGATGAACCGGCTCATGTGGGTGCCCTTGAACTGGTGGGGGAGGTTGACGTACATGTTGACCGTGGCGTTCACATGCTGGACGCCGTTCTTCTTGTCGAGGACGATGATGGGGTACTTGATGCCCTTGACGCCCACTTTCTGGATTTCGATGTTCCGGTCGTCCCGCCGGTTCTGGACGTCCACCATCAGCCGTTCTCCCTGTAAGTCGCACGGGCGTTCTCCGATTCCCGGACGGTGACTTTGGACACGGTAAGGGACGTGCCGGCGAGATTCTTTTTCATTTCGTCGAAAATGAAGCGGGCGATGTTCTCGGAGGAGGGATTCCGGCCCTGAAAAGGGGGAACCTCGTTGAGAAAGCGGTGATCGAGCCGGTCCAGGACGGCCCCGGTCCACTCCTTGAGCACCCGGAAATCGAGGAGCAGGCCCTGTCCGTTCAATTCCGGTCCCGCCACGGTGACCTCCACGGTGAAATTGTGGCCGTGGAGGCTTTCGCACTTTCCTCCGATTTCCGACAGGGCGTGGGCCGCGGAGAAGGTTTTTTTGATGGTCACTTCGTACATCGTTTGCTTCCTACCGGAGAATATCCGCGACTTCCCGCACCCGGGGAACGACGATGTCCGCCCCGGCCTCCCGCAGCAGCGCCTCGCCACCGTATCCGGTGAGAACCCCGACGGAAAAGGTTCCCGCATCCTTCCCGAGGCGCATGTCCATGGGGTGGTCCCCCACCATGGCGGCCCGCTCCGGCCTGGCTCCGAGCATCCTCAGAACGATCCGGAGGTGTTCGGGGTGGGGCTTCACGAGGGGGGTGTGCTCGCGGGTGACGATGCATTCGCAGGCGTCCTCGGCCCCGGGGAAGAGTTTCCGGACCGACTCGATGCAGTTCCGGGTGACGATGGCCGTTTTCCGGTTTTCCCGACGCAGCCTCGCGAAGAGTTCCCGGACGCCGGGGAAAAGACTCCCGCGGTCCGCCCCGTCGATCTCGACGGCCCGGATAAGGGCCTCCGCACGGTCCGCGAATTCCGCGGCCCGTCCCTCATCCCGGGAAAGCATCCATTTCCGGGCCTCGTCGATCATTTCGAGGGCGAAGAGATGCCTCAGCCCGTCCAGCGGCATGCCGTACGACGCGATCAGGTCGAGAATGCCCGCTCTCATGGCGGGAAAGTCGATGTTCAGGAGGGCCAGCGTTCCGTCGAAATCGAAGGCGACCACATCGATGGGCCCGTTCAATTTCGCGGGCTGGGTCATGGTGTCTGTCGTCATGGGGGGAGCCTCTTCCTCCTGCATCATCGAAAAGACATTGAAAATTACCTTTTCGGGGCATCCTTGTCAAGAAGGTTCCATGTTCCCGAAGGGCCGCCGAAAAGGAGCCGGGCCATTCCCGCCTCGACGGCCAGGGTGACGGCGGCGAGAAGGGCGCTGAGAGACAGCCCCACGGCGAAGACGGCGAGGGTGACGGGAGTGAGGCGGCCCGTTTCCCTCAGTTCGAGAAAAAGTTTCACTGCGTCGTCGCTCACCAGCCGGCCCGCAGGCGTTCCCGGCGCCAGGGTTTCCACGAGGGGGGACGTGAAAAGGGAGACCGCTTCATAGTAATCCCCGGGGATGGCGATGACGGGCATGAAGGCAAGGAGCACCGCCGGACCGAAAAGGACCGGCCGGTTTCTCCGCCCGGCGAGGCGGACCAGCGCAACGCCGAACAGGCTCGGAACGTAGGGAAGGAGATCCACCAGGAGGTATGAAAAACGGCCGGGAACGGAGAATTCGGTGAGCCGTCCCGCGTATTCGGAACCTAGCGTGATGAAAGGGAAGATTTTCTTCAGAAGGCCGGCTCCGTACCAGGGCTGCAGGGCAAGCTCCCGGACTTCCCCCCCGGAAAGGACGCACCCGGCGGCGTGGAGCAGCTCGTGCGCGGGGACGTAGAGAAACCAGAAGAGAACCATGGCGGCGAAGGCGGCCGCGAGCCCAGCCCCGCCCTTCCGGGACAGGAGCGCCTCCAGGGTGTTCATGGTGATCGTCCAGGGCTCGCAAAACAGTTTTTTCATGGCCTGGGCCTCCGGTTTCCGGAATGCACGGGAGGTCCCGTGTCAGGACCTTCTTACCAGACAAGGGAAAAGATTGCACCCGTTTCGGGGGCTTTCCGCGCCCCCCCTCCGCCGGGATTGCCGTTTCAGGGCCTTTCGTGATATGTAAGGGACCCCTGCGGAAGATCTGAAACGGGAGAGGAAAAGAGATGAAACCAGACAACATGAATGAGGATTTCCGGAAGCATTCGAAATACATTCTGGACAGCGAGCTGGAAAAGATCGTGGCCGTTTCCATGACCCTGGAAATGCCGCTCCTTCTGAAGGGCGAACCGGGAACGGGCAAGACGATGCTCGCCCACGCCATCTCCAGGAGCTTCGGGATGCCCCTCATCGTCCTGAACGTGAAGTCGAGCATGAAACTCGTCGAGGCCCTGTACCAGTACGACACCCTGACCCGGCTGAACGACAGCCGCTTCGGCGATTCCCGCCGGGACGTGAGCAACATCGAGGATTACATCCGCATGGGGAAGATCGGCCAGGCCTTCGTTTCCGACGTCAGGACCGTTCTCCTCATCGACGAGATCGACAAGGCGGACACGGATTTCCAGGACGACATGCTCGACGTCCTGGACCAGATGGAGTTCGACATCATCGAAATCGACAAGACCGTCCGGACGAAGCACCGCCCGGTGGTGGTGATCACCTCCAACGCCAAGAAGGACCTTTCCGATCCCTTCCTGGGCCGGTGCAACTTCCACCACATCGCCTTTCCCGATCCCGAGACGATGCGCCGGATCGTGGAGGTCCACTTCCCCGACCTGAAGCGGGACATCGTCAGGATTTCCGTGGAGGCCTTCTACCGCCTCCGCGGGATCGAGGGGATCGAGAAGAAACCGGCCACCCGGGAGCTGCTCAACTGGATCCGGGCGCTCAGGGCGGACCCCGATTTCCATCTGACCCCCCTGCAGCGCGGGGAGGTCCCCTTTCTCGGGGTCCTTTACAAGAAGAGTTCCGACCTTGCCCTTGCCTCGAGGAAGGCGGCCCAGGTCATGAGGTAGGGGTAGCGGATGTTCGTCTCCTTCTTTTTCCAGCTCCGGGAGCGGGGCGTTCCCGTCACGCCGACGGCCTTCCTCCGGCTCCAGAAGGCCCTTTCCATGGGGCTCGTATCGGATCTGGGGGATTTTTACACCTGCGCCCGGGCCATCCTCGTCAAGAGCGAACGGTATTTCGACGTGTACGACCAGGTGTTCGCCCATCATTTCCGGGGGGAGGACCTGGAGGACCCGGAGGAGGAGGAACTCCTGGAGGCGGCCCGGGCGCTTCTCGAGGAATGGCTGAAAAACCCCCGGGAGCTTGCGGAAGCCCTCGGCCTCGACGAAAACGAACTGCAGAAGATGACCCCCGAGGAAGTGGTGCAGTATTTCATGGACCGCCTCCGGGAACAGACGGAGGCCCACCACGGGGGGAACAAGTGGATCGGCACGGGGGGGACCTCCCCGGTGGGGCACTCGGGACGCCATCCGGGGGGAATGCGGGTCGGCGGGGCGTCCCGGAACCGGTCGGCCGTAAAGGTCGCCATGGAACGGCGGTACAGGGATTATTCCCAGGAAGGTCCGCTCACGGCGGCGCAGATGGGGGAGGCCCTGAAGCGCCTCCGGAGAATGGTGCCCGAGGGGCCGAGGGACGTGCTCAACGTGGAAAAAACGGTGTACGAGACCGTCCGGAACGCGGGGGAAATCGAGATCGTCCATGACCGGCGGCTGAAGGACCGGCTCAAGGTGGCCCTCCTCATCGACAACGGGGGATGGTCCATGGACCCCTACATTCCCATCGTCCAGACCCTCTTCCACTACGCCCGGTCACAGTTCCGGGACCTGAAGATCTATTTCTTCCACAACACCGTTTACGAGGAAGTGTGGCTCGATGTCCAGCGGTGGAAGAAACCCGTACCCCTCCTCGAATTCGCGCGGCAGGACCCCGAAACACGGGTGATCTTCGTCGGGGACGCCAGCATGGGACCGTACGAACTCATCGATCCCGCGGGTCGGATCTATATCACGGGAAGAAAAACGAAGCCGAGCATCGAATCGCTCCGGCTTATCGCCTCCACCTTCCGGCACTCGGTCTGGATGAATCCCAGGTTCGAGGAGGAATGGCGTTACACCTGGTCCGTCGACGTGATCCGGAAAGTCTTTCCCATGTTCGAACTCACCCTGGACGGGCTGGAAAAGGCCGTCCGGGCGCTTCTTGCGAAAAACTGACGATTCCCCCGGACAACCTCTCGGGAGTTCCTGTAATCCTTTTTTCCGGATGACGGAGATGAAAGGCCCCGCGGGAAGCGGTCACTCTTCCTTCAGCTCCCACATGGAGTCGGCGATGTTCTCGCAGTGGTCGGAGATCCGCTCCAGGTTGACGAGCATTTCCACGAAAATGGGGCCCGCGTCGGCGTGGCAGATCCCCTTGTAAAACCGGACGAGGTGGTTGTCCCGGGCCTCCGGAACCAGTGCGTCCACGGCCTGTTCCCTGTCGTAGACGGCCTTGATTTTCATTTCGTCCCTCTGTTCCAGGAGGGACAGGGAATCCTTCAGGTTGTCCGAGACGAGACCGGAGATTCTCCGGAGATCGTCCTCGGCGAAGTCGGTGAAGGAGATCTTTCCCCTGTATTTTCGTTCGGCGAGTTCCGCCAGGTTCATCGAGTGGTCGGCGATCCGTTCGAAGTCGTCCACCAGGGCGGAGTAGAGGAAGAGCCTCTTCGACCGTTCCGGCGAGAGGGTCTCCCGCGCGATGCCGCAGAGGTAGCGCCCGATTTCTCCCCGGAGGTTGTCCACCACCATCTCCAGGTAGTCGATGTTCCTTCGCTCCCGTTCGGTGTACCGGGCGAAGAGCCCCATGCTCTTTCCGAACATGCTTTCCGCCAGTTCCAGTTCCCGGAAGAGTTCCTTTTTCACCGCGTCGAGGGCCCGGACGGGATCGGGGAACAGCCGGTTGTCGAGGAAGATGGGCCACAGGGGAACCGTTTCCCCCTTTCCCGGCAGGAGCCGTTCCATGAGCCGTGCGTAAGGCCGGAGGAAGGGAAGGAAGAGAAGGACGACGACGCCGTTGAAGAGGAGATGTCCCAGGGCGATCTGCTGGGCCGTGTCCGCGCTCAGGATTTCGAGGATGCCCGTGAAGGGGGACAGGAAGAGAAAGGACACGGCGGTGCCTCCCGCCTTGAACAGGAGGTGGGAGAGGGCGGCCCGCTGTCCTTCCCGGTTCGAGATCAGGGCGGCGAAAAGGGCGGTGGACGTGGTGCCCACATTGGCCCCGAAAACGATGGGAAGGGCTGTCGGGAGATCGACGAGACCCTGGTGGCCGAGGATGACGAGAAGGGCGATGGGGACCGCCGAGGTCTGGACCAGGGCGGCGAACGCGATTCCCAGAAGGAGGCCCGTCACCGGACCGGAAACCTCGCGGAAGAAATCGGAAACGGCGGGATCCCCCTTGAGGGGGGCCGTGGCCTGGGAAACGATGCCGAGGCCGAAGAAGAGAAGACCGAAGAAGAAGAGCGCCTTCCCGGCGACGGCGTACTTTCCCTTGCGGGAAATCCACAGGAGGCCGCCCGCAATGAGAAAGAAGGGGGACAGGTCGGTGAACTTCCAGACGACGAGCTGGACGGTGAGGGTGGTCCCGATGTCCGCCCCGAGCAGGATGCCGAGCGAATGATAGAACGAGAGGAGGCCGGCGCTCACCATGCCCACGGTGACCACCGACGTGGCGGAACTGCTCTGGAACAGGATCGTCGTGAGAAGCCCCGTCACGATCCCGTAGAAGGGATTCCTGACGGCGAGACGGAAGTGCTCCCGGACGCGGAAGTTCGTCAGGTTCGTCTGGACGGTCGCGCTGAGCTCGACCATGGCGAAGAGAAAAAGGATGATTCCGGAGAGGAAGAGGAGAATTCCGCGGATCACGGCCTGACGCCCTTTCCAGACCGTTCCCTGGCGAAGCCGGGGGACTCCCGGCCGGCGGGAACGGCCCCCCCGGTCAGAGGATCTGTTTCATGAACGTCTTGGTGCGCTCGTGGGACGGGCTCGTGAAAAAATGCTCCGGCGTCCCCTCTTCGATGATCGCCCCGTAGTCCATGAAAATGACCCGGTCGGCCACCTCCCGGGCGAAGCCCATCTCGTGGGTCACGACGATCATGGTCATGCCCTCCCGGGCTAGGTTCTTCATGACTTCCAGGACTTCTCCGATCATCTCCGGGTCGAGGGCGGAGGTCGGCTCGTCGAAGAGCATGATCTTCGGGCGCATGGCCAGGGCCCTGGCGATGGCGACGCGCTGCTGCTGCCCGCCGGAGAGCTTGTGGGGATGCTGGTCGGCCTTTTCGAGAATGCCCACCTTCAGCAGGAGCTGTTTCGAGATCTCCGTCGCTTCCTCCCGTGAGCGCCTGCGCACGACGAGCTGGGCGAGATTGACGTTTTCCAGGACCGTCTTGTGGGGAAACACGTTGAACGACTGGAAGACCATCCCCACTTCCTCGCGGACCTTGTTGATGTTCGTCCTGCGGTCGTTGATGTCGTAGCCGTCGACGACGATGCTGCCGCCGTCGATTTTTTCGAGCTGGTTGACGGACCGGATCAGGGTGCTCTTCCCGGAGCCGCTGGGGCCGATGATGACCAGCTTCTCCCCCTCGTAAAGGTCCAGGGAGACGTTGTCCAGGGCCTTGAGGGTCCCGAAGTATTTGAAGACGTGTCGCATTTCCACGATGACGCGGCGTTTATTTTCCGGCACTGATCCGATCCTCCATGACGCTGATGAGTTTGGAGAAGAAGAGGGTGATGATCAGGTAAATAAGGGCGACCATCGTGTAGGTTTCGAAGTAGGTGAAGGTTTCGGACGCGAATTCCCGGCCCCTCCGGAGAAGGTCGGAAACGGCGAGGATGGACACGAGGGACGAATCTTTCAGCAGGGCGACGAATTCGTTTCCCACCGGGGGAAGGATGGTCTTGAAGGCCTGGGGGAGAATGACCTGGCGCATGGACTGGGCGTGGGTCATGCCCAGGGAACGGGCCGCCTCCATCTGCCCCTTGGGAATGGCCTCGATGCCCGCCCGGAAGATTTCCCCCATGTAGGCGCCGTAGCACACGGCCATGGCGATGACGGCGCTCCACATGGCGGGGACGTTGACGAACCGTCCCAGGGCGAAATAGATGTAGAAAAGCTGGACCAGAAGCGGAATGCCGCGGATGACCTCCACATACAGGGAGGCGGTCCCGTTGATCAGGCGGTTCTTCGAGAGCCGTCCCAGGCCCGTGAAGAGTCCGATGACGAGGGCCAGGATGATGGACAGGACGGTGACCTTGAAGGTGACCACGATTCCGTCGGGAAGAAAGGCGAGGATCTTTCCGTAAGGATCGGACCGGAAGAACACCAGGTAAAGGACGACAGCGATGGCACCGAAAAAAGCGATCCGCCAGGCCGTGAAAAGGCCCGTGTCCTTTTTCAGAGGGATGGCCGGGCCGTCCGTGACGGCGATGACCGCCGTCTCGGACGGCTTCGGGCTGGTTTTCGGGTTTTTTACCGGAGCCACTTCGCCTCGATCTTCTTGTCGATGCCCTTGGCTTTCACGGACTTGATCCCCTTGTTGATCATGTCGAGAAGCTTCTGGTTCCCCTTCTGGACCACGATCCCGTAGTATTCATCGGTGAAAGGCTGTCCGACGATCTTGAACTTCTCGGCGTATTCCTTCTTCTGGAGGGCGAAGTCGGCCGCAACGGGGGTGTCGCAGACAACGCCGGCGATCCGTCCCGCCGCCATGTCCTCGAAGGCGAGCCCGATCTCGTCGTAACCCTTCAGTTCCACGCCTTCCACTTTCTTGATTTCAAAGGCCCCGGTGGTGCCGATCTGGGCGCCCACTTTCTGTCCCTTGAGTTCGGCCAGGGTGGACACCTGGACCCCCTTGGGGACCACGAGGATCTGGCCGGCGTTGATGTAGGGGTCTGAGAAATCCATGGTTTTCTTCCGCTCGTCGGTGATGGTGACGGAGGAGATGATGGCGTCATATTTTCCGGCGGCGATGCCGGCGAAAATGCCGTCCCAGGCGACGTTCTTGAACACCACGCTGAATCCCCCCTCCTCGGCCACGGCACGGAAGAAGTCGATGTCATATCCGACGATATCCTTGCTCTCGTTCACCATTTCCATGGGGGGCCAGGTGGCGTCGGTGGCCACGGTGATGGTGATCTTCTTCGCCGCGAGGGCCGTGTCTACGCAAAAGGGCGCCGTCATGACGAAACCGAAAAGAGTGAGCCAGATGACTGCAAACCGGAATGCTTTCATACCCTTCCTCCTTTTCGGATTGCTTTAATGCATGCAGGGTTTGTTTCTTACTATCGGGTCATGGTCTTGTCAAGGCGGAAAATCGCCACGGCGGCGGCGGATTTTCGTTGTCACGGGGAGGGAGAAGGGATATAGGGTTCCTCCATGACGGAAGAAACGTTTCGGAACACCATCCGCCCGGAATCAGGCGGTCCCGCCGTCCCGGCGGATGCCGTCGGGAACCCCTCGGGGGGGAAACTCGGCGCGGACCTGCTTCTGCTGCTGGCGGCGTTCTTCTGGGGGCTTGCCTTCCCGCTGGTGAAGGAGGCCCTCTCCCATGTGACCGTCCTCGTCTTTCTCGGACAGCGGTTCGCCCTTGCGTTTCTCCTTCTGCTCGCCCTGTGCCTTTTCCGCCTTGGGAGCTTCCGCGGGACCGTCCTGCGCCACGGCGCCCTCCTCGGGATCTTCCTCTTCGCGGCGTTCTTCCTTCAGACGGCGGCGCTCCGGTACACCACGGCTTCCAATGCCGCTTTTCTCACGGGCCTGAGCGTGGTGTTCGTCGCCCTTCTCGGGGCGCGCCTCTTCCGCCACAGGCTCCACCGGTTCACCCTGGCGGGGGTTTTCCTCGCCGCCGCGGGGCTGTTCCTGCTGACCACGGGGGGACAATGGCGATTCAACGGAGGGGACCTCCTGGCGCTTCTGTGCGCCCTGTCGGTGGCCTTCCACGTCCTGTACACGGGGGCCTGGGCCCCCCGGGGGGACGTCTACTGGCTGACGGCGGTCCAGATGGGGACGATCGCCCTTCTGTGCGCCCTGTTCGCCGTTCTTGCCGGCGACGGCACCGATCTTTTCCGGTGGCACGGGGAGATCCTCGGGCCCCTCGTCGTGTGCGCCGTTTTCGCCACCGTCTTCGCCTTTCTCATTCAGACCGCCATGCAGCGGTTCACCACGGCGGCCCACACGGCCCTCATCTTCTGCATGGAACCGGTCTTCGGGGCCGTCTTCGCATTTTTTCTCCTGGGGGAGCGGATGGGAACGGCGGGCGTGGCCGGGGCCCTTCTCATCCTCGCAGGGATGGTGCTTTCCGAGCTCCCGGGCATCCTTTCCGGGAAGAGGAACGGCAAGGTGCGCTTCACCTGAGAAATTCGTAAAGGAGCACGGCCGCCGAGAGGGCCACGTTGAGGGATTCCCCGCGGCCCCTCCGGGGGATGGTGACCCGCCGGGAGGCGAGGTCCAGAAGCTCCCTCGAAAGGCCCCGGGATTCGTTTCCCAGGAGCAGGACGCACTTTCCGCCCTTTTCCGCTTCCTTCGGCGGAACGCCTCCCTCCGGCACGGCGGCCACGACCGGCCGTCCCGTCCGGGACGCCCATTCCCGGACCGCATCGGGAGGGGTGTTCTCGAGAACTTCCAGGTGAAAGACGGCCCCTGCCGAAGCCCGGAGGACCTTCGGGTTGAAAAGGTCCGTCGAGCGGGGGCCGAGCAGGACCGGCCGGACGCCGAACCACGCGGCGGTGCGGAGAATCGTTCCCAGGTTTCCCGGGTCCGCCATCTCCTCCAGGTAGAGGATGACCGGCCCGGGGCCGTCCTCCAGCACGGAGGGGGAAACGGCCGTCTTGCGGCAGAGAAAGACAACACCCTGGGCGGACTCCTCCGTGGAGATTCGGGCGAGCCGGGAGGGCGCCGCGAGGCATACGGGAAGGTTCCGGAGGGGCGGGAAGGTCCGGGCCAGGGTTTCCATGCGGGGGAGGGCCGATTCGACGGCATAGATCTCCAGGACCGGGTGAAGGCGGCCCCGGAGCGCCTCCTCCAGGAGATGGAATCCCTCCGCGAGAAACAGCCCCTGCCGGTCCCGTTCCTTCTTCCGCAGAAGGCTTCGAATCTCTTTCTCACGGTTCGCCGAAAGAGGGCGGGGCTTCTGGAATTCCATGGGCGGGCCTTTCCGGGGATGACTTGACATTGGACACTATCATACCTAACTTATAACTGAAAAGGACATTCTGAAAAGCTGAAAAAAACCGCCCTGACCGAAAAGGCATCGGGTTCCCCATCCGGTGTCGTTCCGGGGTTTACCCCCCCTCCTTTCCCCGGGACTTGGCAGGGCGGTTTTTTTTGCCTTCGACGGGGACCTTTCACCTCAGGGTGATCATGCCTCGCGGGCAAGCGCTTCCCGGGGCTTGTCTTTCAGGCGATATCCGTATATTCTCCATATCGCGCGGAAAGAACGGCGGGGGGCATGAAAGCGGTCGTTGATTTCATTTACCGGATCGTGACAGGGAAAAGGCGTGTGCGGATGCTTTTGACGCCGCTCTTCGCCGTTTGCTTCCTCTGCCTCATTCTGCTGGTGATATTTCTCGCAACGAGGGTCGACGCATTCTTCGGTCTTTCCCGGCCGCTGGGACATCCCTGGAATATTGCGGTTTCCCTGCCGCTGCTCGCGGCGGGGGCCTTTCTGTGGTTGTGGTCGGTGCTGCATTTCGCGAAGGCGAGGGGAACTCCCGTACCGGTCAGTCCCCCTGTGAAACTTGTCGATACCGGTCCGTACGCTTACGTGAGAAACCCGATGCTGTCGGGCATATTTCTCGTTCTCTTCGGGGTCGCATTCCTGATGGGGTCTTCATCCCTTCTGTTTGTTTTTACCCCGGCCTTTATGGCCTGCAGCATCCTGGAGTTCAAACTGATCGAGGAACCGGAACTGGAGAGGCGCCTCGGAGAAAAGTACCTCGATTATAAAAGAAGGACGCCCATTCTGATCCCGAAAATCTTCCGTTAACGGAGTCGTCGTGCCGACGCCCCGGCTCATTTTTGACGAACTCGTAAAAAGGCCGATTCAACACTTTTTCGAACGGCACAGGAAAAAGATCCCATGCCGGGTGCAGATCGCCCATCCGAGAGGAGGACGCCGCATGAATCCCTTCCCCATCCTGTTTTCCCCCATCCGGATCGCCGGAATGGAATTGAAGAACCGCATCGTCATGCCCGCCATGGCGACGAATTTCCTCGTCGACGGAACGGTCACGGAGCGGATGATCGATTATTTCCGCGCCCGGGCCCGGGGAGGCGCCGGGCTTCTCGTCACCGAGGCGGCATCGGTCCGGGCCGTCCCGGGAAGTCACCTTTCCCGGCTCCACCTGAACGTGTCCGATGACCGGTTCCTTCCGCAGCTGCGGGCGCTCGCCGACGCCGTCCACCTCGAGGGGGGAAAGATCGCCGTCCAGTTGAGCCACCTGGGGAGACAGGTGGCGTCCGCGTTTTCCGGGGCCGTTCCCGTGGCCCCTTCGGCCGTCTCCTGTCCCGTGACCCGGGAGGTGCCGAAAGAGCTTTCCGCCGGAGAGATCGGGGAGATCGTCCGGGATTTCGTCCGCGGGGCCGTCCGGGCCCGGGAGGCGGGATTCGACGCCGTGGAGCTTCATGCCTGCCACGGCTACCTCATCGGCCAGTTCTTCTCCCCCCTGTCGAACCGGAGGACGGACCGGTACGGGGGGGACGCGGAGGGCCGGTCCCGTTTCGCCGTGGAGATCCTCCGGGGGATCCGCGAGGCCCTCGGGGCGTCCTTCCCGGTCATCGCCCGTATCAACGGCGAGGACGGCGTCCCCGGCGGCCCGAAGGTGGAGGACATGATGGAAATCGTGCCCTTTCTCGTCGGGGCGGGGGCGGACGCCCTCCATGTCAGCGCGGGGGTGTACGGTTCCGCCCGGGCGACGGTTGCCCCCATGTTCGAGGAACGGGGATGCTTCGTCCCCCTGGCGGAAAGGATCCGGAAGGGGGTGTCCGTTCCCGTCATCGCCGTCGGACGGATCGACGGGCCGGCCCTGGCCGAGGAAATCCTCCGGTCGGGAAAGGCGGATCTGGTCGCCATGGGACGGTCCCTTCTGGCCGACCCGGACCTGCCCGTCAAGGCCGCGTCCGGAAGGGAAGGGGAAATCCTCTCCTGCCTGGGATGCAACCAGGGGTGCATCGACCGGATCAACGCCAGCATGATGACCGGCCGCACCGTGGGGATCACGTGCCTCGTCAATCCCGGGGCGGGGCGGGAGCGGGAGGCGGCCTTCGGGAAGGCCCCGCGGCAAAAGCGGGTCCTCGTCGCGGGCGGCGGTCCCGGGGGCCTCGAGGCGGCCCTGACGGCGGCCGGGCGGGGCCACGAGGTCGTTCTCTGGGAGAGGGAAAACGTCCTCGGCGGGCAGCTTGGACTTGCCGGCCGGGTGCCCGGGAGGGACGCCTTCCTCCGCTATGTGGCGTTCATGGAGGCCGCCCTCGGAAGGGCGGGCGTCTCCGTCGTTCTGAACCGCGCCGCCACGGGGGAGCGCGTCCGGGAGGAAGGCCCGGACGCCGTCATCGTCGCCACCGGCGCCGTTCCCGTCGTTCCCTCCTTCGTCCGGGGGGGCCTCACCGCCTGGGAGGTTCTCCGGGGGGCCGTTCCGTCCGGAGAGGAGATCGTCGTTCTCGGCGGGGGGGCCGTGGGTCTGGAAACGGCCCATTTCCTCGCCGATCTCGGCAAGCGGGTGACCGTTCTCGAGATGACGGGCCGCTTCGGGGGGGACATGGGGGCCATCTCCGCGTTCTATGTGCGCCGGTTCCTCCTGGAGAAGAAGGTGCGGCTGGAGCGGTTGGCCGTCGTCCAGGAGGCGACGGACCGGGAGGTCCGTTACCTGAGGGAGGGGGAGGAAAAAATCCTTTCGGGATTCGACGCTCTGGTGATCGCCCTGGGCGCCTGTTCGGACCGTTCGCTGGCGGGGGAATTGGAATCCTTCGCGGGAAACCTCGTTGTCGTCGGCGATGCCCTGGCCCCCCGGAAGGCCCTGGAGGCGGTGTTCGAGGGCTTCGAGGCGGGAAGGACACTGTAGGGTCGGATGTAGCCCGGGGCTTCAGCCCCGGTTGGAACGGGGAGAGCCGTTTGACATGGCGGTTTCCGGAGGGCGCGGACGTTTTTCCGGCTCAGGAACCGCTTTTCGACGGTTCCGTTTTTCTCGCTCCACTGCAACACCGCGGATTCGGCCTGTGGG
>ENA-ORXD01001275-ORXD01001275.1-sediment-metagenome-genome-assembly--contig:-NODE-1275-length-22153-cov-13.379507_pt1 | contig 22153 bp, 23 predicted proteins | sample MGYA00237862_ERZ511471 | MGnify/ENA metagenome assembly ERZ511471
GTATCAGGATCATCGGTGCGGGCAAGGACGATATTCAGTTCCAGTGCGGCCAGGTTCGCCAGCCAGATCAGGGTATCAGGGTTGTCACAGACCACGTACCGGATCTCCCGCTCTGCGGTCCGCGAAAAGTGGGAAAAGAGGGTCACATAGTCGGGTGTCCGTTGAGGAGCGTCCTTCTCGTAGAACCCCTGGCCGGTCACTCCGTCGGGGAACCGCTGCATGACCAGTGCCCGGCCTGAGAGAAACGGGAGGATCCGGGGCGCACTTCTGATGTAGTATTCGATGACCTCCTTCTTTGACACCCCCGGCAAGGGATACAGGATTCGGTCAAGGTTGGTGACCGGAACCTTTCCGACCATCTGACCACCGGCCATGAAATTCACCAGACAGGTGAGGGTGGCACCTCATCAGGGAAATACCCGCAGGATCGGGGGCCCGTTCATGGCAGAGGTCATATAAATCCACAGGCCGATGTATAGTGAAGTGACGACCGCAATCCTCGGGGGCGGCCTCTCCGGGATAACCCTCGCCCGGATTCTCCGCGGGAGAGGCGAGGATGTCCTCGTGCTGGAGGCCGAACATGAGATCGGCGGGCTCTGCCGTTCCCGGAGCGAAGCGGGGTTCTGCTTCGATACCGGCGGATCCCACATCATCTTCTCCCGCGACCGCGAGGTGCTGGAATTCATGCTCTCCGTGCTTGGGGAGAACAGGGACGAGCGGGTGAGGAATACCAGGATCTTCTACAAGGACCGGTACGTGAAATACCCCTTTGAAAACGGCCTCTCCGATCTTCCGAAGGAGGACTGCTACCTCTGCCTCTCTGAGTTCATCAAAACCCTGATTGCTGCCGAGAAGGGAGAACTTCCCCCGATCGTGACCTTCGCAGACTGGATCACCTGCACCTTCGGAAAGGGTATTGCGGACTGCTACCTGCTCCCGTACAACCGGAAGATCTGGAACTTTCCCCCGGAACAGATGTCCCCCCACTGGGTCGAGGGAAGAGTCCCGAGACCTCCGGTCGATGACATCATCAAATCCGCGGTGGGGATTGAGACCGAGGGCTATACCCACCAGGCCATCTTCTCCTACCCGGTACAGGGCGGCATCGGGGCCCTCGTACAGGCGCTCGCCGAACCGGTGAGGGACGTGATCACCTGCGGGTTCCGGGTGCGGAGCATCAGGAGGGCCGGTGATGCCTGGGAGATTGGTGACGGAACACGGACGGTGAGGGCAGACAGGATCATCTGCACCATCCCGCTCCAGAACTTATTCGCCGCACTTTCCGGTGTCCCTGCCGGTGTTCAGGAAACGGTTGATGCCCTGCACTACAACTCGGTCTGTTCGGTCTTCATCGGAGTCCGTGGCAGGGTCCCGGATATGTCCTGGCTCTACGTCCCCGACCCCGATCTCGGACTCATGAACCGTATCTCCTTTCCCTCCACCTACAGCACCAGTGTGGCACCGGAAGGGTGCGGGTCGGTTCTCGCAGAGATCACGTATAATGAGGGAGATCCGGTCTCCGGAATGGCAGACGGGGAGATCATCGATCACGTGATCGGTTCCCTTGAGAAGATGGATATCATCCACAGGGACGAGGTCATCTATACCGGCCTCGAACGGCACCGGTTTGCGTACGTGGTGTATGACCTCCGTTATCTCGGGAACATTTCGGTGGTACGGGACTACTGCCGGAGTATCGGTATCGACCTGGTGGGGAGATTTGCCCAGTTCGAGTACCTCAATATGGACGGCTGTATCAGGAGCGTCATGGACTATACGGGGTGGTCGGGATGAAGGTCAAGTTTTATGTCGAGGACATGCTCTTCTTCAAGTACATCGGCTGCGCCACCGTCGCAAAAACCCTGTACCGGCAGCTTTCAGCCATGGACGGTATCGAGGTCTCCTGGAAAGGCCTGCCGGACGATGCCGATCTCGTCCACTACCATACGTTCGGGCCTCTGGCCCTCATGAACCGGAAGATAGCCCGGGGGAAAAAGGTTCTGACCGCCCACTCCACACCGCGGATCAATCTCGGGAATATCGCACTCGCCCGGTCTATCAACAAGAGATACCCGAATATCTACCGGAAGTATGACCACATCATCACCATTTCGCAACCATGCACCGATGAGGTTACTGCAATGGTGCCTGAGATTCCTGTCACCTGCATCCCGAACGGGGTCAATCGTACCTATTTCCGGAGAGACGAGGAAAAGCGGGCAGCGTTCCGCGGGATGTTCGGAATCCCGGAAGACCAGGAGGTGATCCTCTCTGTCGCCCAGCTCACACCCCGGAAGGGGCTCTACGATTTCCTGGCCCTGTCACGGATGTTCCCGGAAAAGACCTTTGTCTGGGTGGGAGGGTTCCCGTACGGCGCCCTCTCAAAGGAATGGATAAAAATCCGGCGCCTCAAGCGGCGGTGCGGGGAGAACGTCATCTTTCCCGGGTACGTGGAAGAGATCATTTCCCCGTACAGTGCCGCGGACGTGTTCTTCATGCCCTCGTATGCAGAGACCTTCGGGCTGGTCATCCTGGAAGCGCTCTCCTGCGGTCTGCCGGTCATCGCCCGTGACATCCCCGAATTCCATGATATCTTTGGAGACAACATCCTCTATTTCCGGTCGCGGGAAGAGGCCGCCGGCCTGATCGATGCCAAAGCACGCCTGTCAGCCTTCGCGTCCGGGTCACGGGCATTCACAGAACAGTTTGACATCAGGGACATCGCAGAACGCCACCTCGCGTTGTACCGGGAGTTGCTGGACGCATGATTTCCGTGGTCATACCGGCATACAACGAGGAGCAGAATATTGCCGCCTGCCTGGAGTCCCTGGAACGGCAGACCATTCCCCGCGACCAGTACGAGATCATCGTGGTTGACGGCGGTTCGAAAGACAGAACACGGGAGATCGCCGCACGGTATGCCGACCTGGTCTTCATCCAGACCAGCAAAAAGGTCGGCGGGGCCCGGAATGACGGGGCCATGAAGGCTGAAGGTGAGATTATCGCCACCACAGACGCCGACTGTATCATCCCCCCCGACTGGCTCGAGGTCATCAGGAATGGTTTTGAGAGGGATCCTTTGGTGGTCCAGCTCTACGGACCGGTCGACCCGATTGAAGGAGGGATCAAGAACCACCTCTTCCTCGCCCTGGCCAATACCTTCTCCCGCTTCGGCTACTATACCGGCATTTTCTATTATACCCTTGGATGCAACAGTGCGTTCCGGAGAGATGCGTTCATGGAAGCCGGCATGTACGCCTGCATCGATGCCGGGGACGATCTCGAGATCGCCCGGCGGATGAAGGAGCTCGGCAGGGTGAAGTTCGCAAACCGGATGCGGGTGCTCTTCTCCATGCGCCGGTATGAGCAGTTCGGGACGATCCGGTCGCTCTACGAATGGGTGTATATTGTCGCCCACGGTGGAGAGTCGGAAAAGAAATCGTACACGAGAAAGGAATATAAGTAGCAGGGAACGGGAACTTTTCACGAACCGGGTGATTAGCCACCCTTACCTGCAATCCTGTCGTCCGGAGACAGCTGGCTGTGACAGCTCGTGTTCCGGAGGAGGATGGAAAAAATGACCAATTTTACATTATTTATTACTAGCTTTCCAGGGATTCCTCGAGGAAGAACGACGGGGAGAAGATGCACTCCCGTGAGCCTGTTTCACCCTTCCCAAACCTGTGCGAACCCGGGCTTCGATCCCCTCTTTCAGAATGCATAAGTACGTCTGCAGGTTCTAGTTCATGTAAGGAATCTATGAACCCATGAACCGGAAAACATCAGAACCACCTGGACGCCAGCAACCGGCGGACAAGATTGCTCTCTTCAACCGCGCCCCGTTCGCCCGCCTGCTCGGCATGGAAATCACCGAAGCGCGTCCGGGATGGGCCCGGGTAGTGATGGATCCCCGCGACAAAGGGAATCCCAACCGGAAGCTTCACGGCGGGGCTATCTTTGCCCTCGCCGACCAGGCCTTCGGGATAGCAGCCAATATGGAGGACCCGCCCGAGGTGGCAGTCTCGGCCTCGATCAGGTACCTGATGCCCGCTGCCGGAAGGCTGGAGGCGGTTGCCGAACGGATGGGCGAGGACGACCAGCACTCCATCTACCGGGTGAGGGTCTATGAAGGGGAGCGGCTGGTGGCGACATTTGAGGGGGTCGGGATCAAGGCGTCCCGTGATCGATGACTCCGGAATCAGTTCTGGAAAAATCCGGCTCGCCGCGCCAGGAAGTGGAAAAAAGGGGAACAGCGGGGTTAACCGCGAAACCTGAGGGAGTAGGGGTCACCCACGGGACCTGAAAGGAGTGGGTGGGTCACCCACGGGACCTGAAAGGTAGTTCTTCATCGTAGACCAGGTACGGGCCAGGCGGCGGGTCCTTGGTCATGAGGGTGACGAAGATCTGCACCCGGTCGGTACCCGTCGTCCCGAGTATCTCGACATAATCGTTGACCTTCGGCCGGGTCATGGTGACCTTCTCGACAACCCCGTCAGACCGGGTGACCACCATGTCAACCGAGTATACGAGGTTGATCCCTCTCCCCCCGCGGAAGGTAGCGGTGATCTTCGGGTCGATGGAAACGACATTCCGGTCTACATCAACGGTCACCTCGAAGTTGGACGGTATCGGGCCGGGAATGTAGTCGAGGGTGGGAGTAGGTACCGGGGTGATCATGGTGGGAATCGGGGTGATGGTGGTCGGGACCGGTGTCAATGTCGGAGTCGGTGTTGCCGGCGGAGGTGCAGGCTGGCTGCAACCGGCGGCGAGCAGCGCGGCGGCCACCAGGAAGATGATCAGGACGGTTCGCGGAATCATATGCATGCGTTATCGGGGCTTCTTATAATAGCCTTCCCCAGAGGATGAGGAGATACGGTGTTTTCTGCAGCAGATCCCGGCCTGCAGTGATTCTGTGCGTCATTTTTCACAGAGCGGGAAGGAGAATGCTCCCGCGAACCACCCCGGTGCACCCGTACAGGTCGCTTTCCCTCCCCGATGTGATGCCCTATCCCTCTTTCTTACGGGACGTACTGTCGGCAAGGAGTTGTGCCGGGAGACGCATCGAGATGTGGTAACTCTTTGTCGGGAATATTTCTTCGTAGATGACAAGGGAGCACCGGTCAAGGCTCCCTCCCGAAATCCGGTCACACCTGGTCTCCTCGTTCCGGTAGAAGATGAGGACCGCCTCCCATCCTTCATCGCAGGGAATGGTATCGATATATCGCCGCCCGACTTCAAAAGGAAGGTCGAGCTTTCTTCCGTCAACCAGCAGATTGCAGTGTTTTATTTCCGAAAGACCTCCGGGAACCGTGGTGAATTCAACATGGAGGTCGACTTTGTGCAGGCCCTGGGAAGAGAATCCGATGAAATCAGAGAGAAATTCGAGAAAAATGTGATATTTCCGTGTCAGTTCGGTAGTAATTGCGTGAACTGCCATGTCCCGCGCCTGCTCGGGGATAACGGTTTCATCCCTGATCTGGTGGACCAGGTGCTGCTCCTCCTTCAGGTGTTCAAGCATTCTCCTGAGGGAATGATATCGTTTCCAGAATTCCCGTTCGTGGGTGGCAACCGGGAGGTTTGTCTCTTGGTGCACCTTCAGTCCCCCTTACTCTTGGTCTCCTTTCCCTCCATGATCCCGCAGGACCGAACCAGCTGTTCCAGGGACTTTTTTCTCCGGGAGTGGGACCTGATTTCGCCAAGGATCACAATAAAGTTAAAGCCGGTTACGACCGTCACCAGGGTGAGACTCACCCAGAGCATCGCTCCCTGAATCAGCAGAAACGTTGCCCAGAGCACCGCGACAAAGCAGATGAGGTAAAAAAAAATCCATAACCGGATATTCAGGGCATCCATTGCAGCTCTCATCTGCATGTGGAGCGATACCTACATAATAATTGCCACCTGTGACCAGGATGGGTGCGGGAATCCTCATTCCTTCAGCGAAGCAGGGGGATCACTCCCGGCAATTCATTCCCTGCCGCTGCCATGGAACAAGACACTCCTGAACGGAGTACCGTTCACAAAAAAAACCCATAACCATTTATGGACAGAGCCAGCATCTGTGAGTTGATCACAATGGAAGGGATCGGAAAACGGGAACCCCTTTCTGCGGGCATGAATGGTCAGGCGCTGAAACTCGCAGTCATCGGGATATTTGCGGTAATTGCGCTTCTGGTCACCCTCTATGCATTTTTCTCCGGCGGCATAATCCTCGGCATGGAGAATATTATCCTCCTCCCCCACCTCTACCTGATCCCGATCATCCTTTTCGCCCTCTGGTACCCGAAACGCGGCCTCCAGATCACGGTCGTCATCATTGCTGCCCTCGTTATCCTGACCCTCGTTCTCACGCTCCAGGGTTTGATCAGCGACCCCGTGTTCATGCTCCTCACCTCAGGTGTCGACCTGATGATCGTGTTTGCGCTTGCCCTGTATGCCAAGGACCGGGACCTGGTCGAGTCCCTCCTCAAAGAGATCATGGGCCAGTACAAAGTCACCAGGACGCGAAGGACAGGGGGAAAATATGGTCAGACCGCAGCAGAGCGGTTCAACGGAGATATTTCGGAAGTGCTGAAAGCACTCGGATCCGGTGATGAAGATGACCGCGAGGAGGCAGCCCGGTCTCTTGGTGAACTCAAAAAGCCGGAAGGGGTGGAACCGCTCATCGCAGCGCTGGGCGACCGGAGCCGGTACGTGCGGCGGGAGGCGGCCAAGGCACTCGGCGCCATCGGTGACGAGCGTGGCATCCCCTCGCTGATCGGGGCCCTCAACGACGATGACCGGTCCGCGCGCGAGGGTGCGGCGGAGGGGCTGGCCCTTATGGGGGAGAAGGCTGTCGTCCCCCTTACCGGGGCACTGGATGACCCCGACTGGCACGTCCGGATGGGGGCAGTGGTGGCACTCAGGATCATCGGGAACAGGACGGTAATGCCGGAGATTATCAGGGCGGCGGGTGATGAAAGCCGCTTTGTGCGGCGCGAAGCGGTCAAGGCGCTGGGCAGGATGGGGGGCAGGGAGGTCATGCAGCCGCTGGTTATAGCCCTCCGCGATGAAGATGGCAGTGTCCGGCTCAGGGCGGCCGGAGCTCTCGGCAGGACCGGCAGCAGTGACGCGATCGCTCCCCTCACCGATGCACTGGATGACCAGGACAGCAGTGTCCGGCTCAGGGCCGCACAGGCCCTTGAGGAGATCGGCACCCCTGCGGCCCGGGCTGCACTCGGACAGAATGCAGAGCGGAGCGGCCACGAATAACCTCCCGGAATCGTGCTGCAAGCCACCGGATCGTTCCGGAAATCCGTTTTTTTCTCGTTTTGGGGAAAAAATTTATAAGGAATCATTACATTTCCTCTTTTAAGCAGCTGAGGCTGGAGGGATCCAGCGGCTGCGAGGTGTAGCATATGCGAAAGTTAGTCAAAAATGAGGAAGCGTTCACCGGTCTCGAGGCGGCCATTGTGCTGATTGCCTTCGTGGTCGTCGCCGCGGTGTTCAGCTACGTTGTGCTCGGTGCCGGGTTCTTCACCACCGAGAAGAGTCAGGAAGTCGTCCACGCAGGGGTCTCCTCTGCGGCGTCCAACATTGTCGTGAAAGGCAATGTGTATGGACTGACTAATGATACCACTCAGGGGATAGAAACATTCCAATTCGATGTCGGACTTGCTGCGGGAGGAATGCCGATTGATATGGAGAGGACTGCAATGATCTTCAGCACGAAAGACGTGACACCATATCAGATGGTCTATGACACTGATTGGACTATCACTGCAGGAAATGATGATGATAACATCCTTCAGGTAGGAGAGACGTTTACAATTCAGGCCTCACCCACGGATGCCATTCCTGCACGTATGGAGTTCGTAATCGAGATCAAGCCTGAAATTGGTGCATCACTTGCAATCCAGAGGACGGTTCCACCCTCAATCACGAACACAACGATACTCTACTGATCAACCAAACCTAACCCCTTTTTCTGCAGTTTCTTCACACATTCCGGACCTCTCTTGGTATGGTGGGGGAACTGCCCGCGGTCAGGGTGAGGAATCTCCCTGAATATACCCGGTAAGCACGAATTCATCAGATCCTTCACTCCTTTTCCCGGTAATCGGGTGCTAAAATTCACGGTTGACCCGTGACCGGCATTCCCACAAAATATAAAACATTTCCTGTTTAACCCTAGAGCATGGTGGCACAGCAGGGGCAGGCTGATACTGCACCGTCCGGACAAGGGGCTCAGGATTTTGAAACCCGGATGGTCAGGCTTGAAGAGGAGGTCGAGCTCCTCAAGATATCCATCAAACGGCTGCTCATTGATCTCAGGGAACGGATGAACGATATGCAAAACCCGTTCCTTCCCGCAGGTGCGGGTAATGGGGATACATCCCGGAGGGCTGCAGGGAACGGCCAGCAGAGAGGGACCGTCTGGTCAGAGAGCGGGAATCCGGACCAGGGAGCCGGAGCTGGGACCGGTCTCGCTCCGTCAGCAGAACCCCGCCAGGTCAGGAATGACCAGAAACCGGTACCGGCCCCGGCTGATTTTGTCCAGGCGATCAAGCACCAGCTGTCGGGAACGCAGGGGGCAGTTATCGATGCCGAGAGTGTCGAGGGGAAAGTCCGGCTCCAGATGGTCTTCCGCCTCTTTGCCTGGACGACCAAGAATGTCAGGCTCTTCGGGCATGACCGGGTCGACCTGATGCTCGAGTCCTACCGGGCCATGGGCTATATCAGCCCCGAATCATGCTCCCTCGTCAAGGATATTGCCCGGCTCATGCCCTCGACACTCGGCGAGCAGCACGATATCAATGCCGAGGAATACGTGACCGAGCTCTATGAGCTGAACCATATTCTCAATCCCGGCGACATGTCCCTTGACCGTGACATGATCGAGGTGCTGATCAAGAAGCGGATCGCCTCCGGAGCTGACGTGATGGCTCCTCTCCCGGAGCGCTCCGGAAGCGAGGTTGATGCACGGGACGCGGCACGGAAAAAGGACAGGATCTGAACGATGTCAAGCGAAACCATTGTCAGCGCGCTCTTCCTGATCAGTGCGGTCATCGCGGCCGGCATCCTGATCAGTGCGATCTTCCCTGTTATCTACCGGACATCAGAGAGCTTCGGATCGGCATCCCACGAAGCGGATCTGCGGATGAGGACGGATTTCACAATCGTCCATACCTACGCAAAAACCCCGGATGCACAGATATGGGTAAAGAATACCGGGACTGCCCGGATTGCCGGCGGTGACCTCGAGAGCGCCGATGCCTTTATCGGTGCTGAAGGGAACTTTGAGAGGATACCCCTGTCCGGTCACTATACCATCGAGGATCAGGTCCCGGCCAATGATTTCTGGGATCCGGGAGAGACCCTCTCCATCACCGTCCAGTCCAGCAGGATTCCTTCAACGGGAGGTTCTGCCTACTTCGCCCTGGTGCTCCCGAACGGTATTGCACATTCAGAGACATTTTCCGCGTATTAGGTGATCCATGGCAGCTGCTTCCCTCGTGGCCACAGCGATTGGGGTTCTTATCCTGATCCTCACCGGCTACCTTCTTGCCGCAGGAATGATCTCACTGACCGAAACCATGGTGATGGCGGAGAAAGAGGTGACGGCCCGGAATACGAAGATTATGGGGACCGCCGTTCTCATCCATGAAGGGTCGGGAGAGAACCCGCTCTTCGTTTCCATCAATAATACCGGCACCGAGGAAATTCGCGATTATGCATACATGGACGTCTACCTGCAGTACAGCGATAACTGCACGGAGTTTTACCCGTACAACCCGGCAGGAGGGCGGGGATGGCGGTGGGTCGCCATCGTCCCTGACACCATCAATCCGCACAGCTGGGATCCGGGTGAAACACTGATGATCCAGGTGAATACCGACGGAGGTCCGCATACGTGGGTGAAAATCATCACGTCGACCGGAGCATCATCTTCCGCATATCTCTGATATCGTGTGGTGAAGAAATGGGGGAAAGGCGGCAGAATGTGATGAAGAGGTGAGAGGCAGAATGGATGAACAAATCGGGGAACAGGAGACGGCTGCAACAACCATCTCGACTGGTATTCCCGAGATCGACAAGAAGATTGATGGCGGCATCCCGTTTGGCTCGCTCACCCTTGTGGAAGGGGAAAGTGATACCGGGAAGAGCGTCCTGATAGACCAGGTGATCTGGGGCGCGATGAAACAGGGTCTGAACGTGGATCTCTATTCCACCGAAGTCACGACCGCCGAATTCCTCTCGCAGATGGAATCGCTCAATCTTGACATCTCTGATTATTTTGCCTGGGGATACATCAGGCTGTTTCCCCTTCCCGATGAAGGCGCGGAGTGGTCGGAAGATGAAATGAATGCCGTGCTGAAAAATGTTGTGGACTATATGGGCCGGAGCAGAGCAGAGGTCCATATCGTGGACTCCCTGACGATATGTGCAAAATACGCCTCGCAGGAAATGGTGCTGACGTTCCTCACCGGATGCAAAGAACTTGCAGATACGGGAAAGACCGTCCTGATCGTCCTCCACAGCTATGCATTCAAAGAGGATATGCTGGTACGGATACGGTCTATCTGTGATGCCCACCTGGTGATGAGGAAATCCCTTATCGGAGACAAATTTGTGATGGTGATGGAAACCGTGAAGGTGCGGGGTGCCCGGAAGACCACCGGCAACATGGTCAGCTTCGAAGTACATCCAGGAATCGGGATGAAGATCATACCCATATCCATGGCCAGGGTGTAGCATGGAACCCCTCTCGTTCACCCAGGTGCTCCCCTTCACACCGCCTCCTCCCGAAGAGGGAAACAACTGCAGCACCAATATCGAGGGATGTGCCATCTACCGGACCCTCCCCGCCAATGCGAAGGACTACGCCAGAAAATCCCCTCATCTCCTTGAATACCTCCACCTCTTTCCCATCGATGTGTATGGCATGCCTCTCTTTTTTTCCGAGCTGAAACGCGACCTGAAGGAGCTCAAGGAACCGAACCTCATCTATCCCGCCGATGATACCACCTATGTCCACATTTTCTATGATGTCAATGATGTCCGGAATTACTATATCCCGATTGAGCCCTCGTTCCTGCATAACGTCCAGGAGATGATGCCTGCCGTGGAAATTCTCCTCGTTGACCTCCTGGATGCACTCCAGCAGGATCCGGTAACCGATGAAGAGCGTGCCGAGGTGCTGAAAGGGCTCTTTTCCAGGGTGGTCCATATCGGGAAGCCGGGAGAGACAGCACGTCCCGCCCTGCCTGGAAAAACGTCCGGCGGAATTGGTGGCAAAATGAAGGGATTTCTCCAGAAAGACCTGACCGCGAAGACCAATGTGAAGAACGACCTTACCCTGTCCCGCTTCCCCCGAACCCCTGACGGCCGGTTGATCGTGACTCCCGAGCAGTATGCAGCCCTCGAATATCTGCTGGTCAGGGACAAGATCCAGGTAGGGATGCTGAAACCCTATATCAGCGACCGCTATATCGAGGATATCACAGTTGACGGAGTGGGTCCGGTCTTCATCGAGCACAAGATCTTCAAAGGGCTGAAATCGGTTGTCGGTTGGGGAAACACAGACGACCTCGACAAGTTTGTGATAAAACTGGCAGAGCGGACCAAACGGCCGATCACCTACCGCAATCCCATTGTGGATTCCACCCTTCCTGACGGATCGCGTATCAATATCGTATACAGTACCGACATCAGCCGCAAGGGGAGCAATTTCACCATCCGGAAGGCGATGGATGATCCCATCAGCATCCTCCAGCTGGTTGAATTCAAGACCTGTAACTACGCCGTTGCTGCCTACCTCTGGATCTGTATCGAAAATGGTATGTCTCTGTTTATGAGCGGTGAGACCGCGAGCGGGAAGACTACCAGTCTCAATGCAATGACCGTGTTTATTCCACCGGAAAATAAGATCGTGACCATCGAGGATACTCCTGAACTTCAGATCCCGCACCGGAACTGGACGAGGGAAGTATCAAAGGGAAAGGGGAAAGGTGAGGGCGAAGGCGGCGAAGTAACCATGTTCGATCTGCTGAGGGCTGCGCTTCGCCAGCGGCCAAACCAGATCCTGGTGGGGGAGATCAGGGGTGTTGAGGGATCGGTGGCTTTTGGCGCCATGCAGACCGGGCACCCTGTGCTCTCGACATTTCACGCCGCTTCAGTGGAGAAGCTGGTTCAGCGACTCTGCGGTGATCCGATTAACATCCCGAAGACCTATGTCGATAACCTCAATATCGTGGTTATCCAGAGCGCTGTGCGGAGGCCGACCGGGGAAATGGTCCGGCGAATCATCAGCGTGAATGAACTGGTCGGATTTAATCCCGAAACCCAGGGATTTTCCTTTGTGCAGATGTTCACCTGGGACCCGGTGAAGGATACCCATGAATTCACCGGGAAGGGGAACAGTTATCTGCTTGAGAACAAGATTGCAACGATGCTGGGGATTCCTGAACATAAGAGGGCCAAGATTTATCTTGAAATTGATAAAAGGGCACAAATTCTTGAGCGGCTCCACAAAGCAGGATATGTTGGATTCTATGATCTCTTCCACATGATCACCAAGGTCAAAAAACAGGGGCTGCTCAAAATCGATGTCTCCGAGTATTAAGAACATCTCAGGGGCATTACGGGAGAAAAACAGGGGAAACCTTCCTTTTCAGGGGGCTTTCAAATCCGTAAGGGAACTGCTCCATTCTTTCCAGGAGGGCAAGAAGATGGGGGCCGATCTCCTGTTCATGATCACCTACATGGCCGCCATCACCACTGCCCGGGCTACAAGGCCGGAAATTTTTGCCTATACTGCCGCAAGGAAGGAATTTACTCCCTCAAAATATTTCGCAAAGATTGAATTTTTCGTGAAACGGTGGAATTACAGCTATGTCGATGCGCTGACCCTGATGGCGGAACGCATAAAAAATCCGATGCTCTCCAGCATGATGAACCGGTACGCAAATTCCATTGACTCCGGCGTCCCTGACGAGGATTTTCTCAACCGCGAACTTCTCACCATCCGGAGCATTTACCGGAATACCTATGAAGAGGGGCTCGAAATGCTCAAGAAATGGGGGGATGCCTACATCGCCATGCTCTTCTCAGCCTCGCTCGTCGGCATCATCATCATGATATCGGTTGCCATCTTTGCGCCTGAAAATGTGCAGACAACCCTGACGATGTCCTATCTGATCATCATCGCCGTATCCATCTTCGGCCTGGTCACCATGTACCGTGCAGTGCCTGCTGATCAGAAGACCCATGACCTTCCCCGGGGATCAAAGGAGCAGGAAATGCTCTCACGGATGAGCAGAAAAATCATTCCCGCCATCCTGGCGGTGGCAGGCACCCTCCTGGTGCTGAACTTCATCGGCCTTCTGCCCGATGTCTTCGGACTTGTCCTGCTGGTAACCGGGCTGCTCCTCTTCCCCCTGGGAATTATCGGATACCTCGATGACCAGAATATCATCTCGAGGGATAGTGATTTCACCACCTTCATCAGGAGTCTGGGATCGGTCATGGGGGGGAAAGGAATGACCGTCACCCATGGCATCAGGGAAATCGATAAAAAATCACTTGTCACCCTCGAACCGCTGGTCAACGGAGTATATTCCAAGCTGAACCTGGGATTTGATGAAAAGCTTACCTGGGAACGCTTCATTGGCGACAGCGGGAGCAACCTCATCTATAAATATCTCAATATCTTCCGTGATTCGGTCGATCTCGGGGGATCCCCGGACTATATCGGGGAGATCGTCGGTTCTTCCATGCTTGAACAGGTGCTGCTCAGGAACAAGCGGCATACCATCTCCATGGGCTTTGTCGTGCTGCTCATCCCCATGCATGCCATGATGATCGGAATTTTCCTCTTCCTCTTCCACATTCTTCTCCGCATGTCACAGGCCGTGAGCAGCGTCATGGAATCGCTCGGGCCGGCGAGTTCCGGCATAGGTGCCGCCGGACTGCCGGCCGCAGGAGAGGTAGGCGGAGCAATGGGAGGGGTGGCCATGTTTGTGAATTTCCCGGAAGGGATCATGCTGGGGTATGTAATCATCGTAATTTCTATCATCACCGTATCCAATATCCTTGCAGGCCGGATTGTGTTCGGTGGAGGGAAGTACATGTATTACTTCTTCGCAAGTATCCTCTGCGCCGTTTCGGGCATGATATATATAGCAGCACCGTTTATAGTTGGAATATTCTTCAACATTCCCACGCTCTCGGGGGTCTGAGATGAAACCCCTGATAAAGATACTCTCGCTTATTCCAGTCCTGGCACTCGAGGGTATCGTGATTTTCCTCGACATCCCTGAACTGAACCTGATTGCCGGTGGCCTTCTCCTCATCACCATCCTGATTGCCTATACATTCATTGCAGAACTCTGGAACCAGGAGAAAGAAGTCAGAACAACGAGAAAAAAGGCGGTCTCCGGGGGGGTCACTGCAGCGGACAAACGGGCCACCACAGGAAAACCTGTGCCGGGCCAGGGGAAAAAGCGTCGTTTCCCCTTCTTCTCAGCCCGGAAGAAAGTCCCTGAAGAAGATATACCCCTCCCAAACCAGGGGAAAAAGCGTCGCTTCCCCTTCTTCTCAGCCCGAAAGAACGTCCCTGAAGAAGATATACCCCTCCCGGACCAGGGGAAAAAACGTCGCTTCCCCTTCTTCTCAGCCCGGAAGAAAGTCCCTGAAGAAGATATACCCTTCCCGGACACGGGGGAAGTAAGCCGTTTTCCCACGTTCTCCACCATGATGCAGGGTCTGAAAAGCCTCTGGCAGGGTTTCCGAACACGGGGAAAGAAGGAACTATCCGGGGGAGACATATCCGGAGATTCCACCCTGCGGGACCGGGGAGGTTCGGTGGAAGCAGGCATAACCATGGCCTCTATAAGGGCGGATGCAACTGCACCGGTGCCTTTGAAACAGGAGCCCAGCCCGTTCTCACCCCTGATCAAGGACAGTGACCTCCAAACCGATCTCATCCCCCTGCGGAAAGGAATGGAAGTATCCGCTGACCTGGATGACGCCGGATTCGATGAGGATTTTGCGGATATTGAAATCCCGGCACCAGAAACCACAGAACGGGCGGATGTGTCCCAGGAGGATGAGAGCCCGCTCGAGTTTGATGAGGACAATGATATAGACCGCCCTTCGTTCCCTGAAAGATTTCCGGGAGAATCCGGCTCTCCGGGGGAAGGAGGGGAGGTATCACTCGATGAGGAATTTGAGAGTCTCGATCATCTCGACCTCGACACGGTTGGTCTTGAACCAGGAAAAGTAACTCCGGATTCGGGTCGGGCCAGTGAAGAGAAGGAACAGGTTCTCGCGAAAAAGATGATCGAATCCGATGTCAGGGAAGAATATATGGGTCCGTTCTCTTCTGAATCAGAGAAGGATGCCGACCTTCTCAGTTCTATCAAATCCGATATGCAGGGTTCACGGAAACGGGTCAACAGCAGTCTTGTCCGGGATATGAGAGATATTAAGATCCATGTGCATGATATCGAGGAAGAGTTGATCTCATTCCTGAAGGCCGAATAACAGCCGGACAAGCGGGATCCCATGGCCGATTGGCCCGTCAGGAACTCTGCAGGGAACTGCAAAGCCACCGCATATCGCCGGCAAACCGTCCGGCTGCAGGGGAGTATCATCGTTCTGAACAAAATATATATTGCTTCCTATCGATGTAATGGTGGTTTCCAGGATTTTCCCGGGATTTCCAATCTCGGCGCAGGGGACATTCCACGATGAATGGAGAAAAAATGGATCAAGAATGGCAGCCTGATTCTCTCTTCCAGACGAGGCTGAACGAAGTCCGACAGGATTTGATCCGGTATATCGAGAATAATTCGGAGAAGATAGATACCAATATCCCTGTTTTTTTCGGACATGTCGTCTCCATGATCGACCATTCCCTCCCCGAAATTGATGATAAGACCCACGACCAGCTGATCGAGGAGATCACAATCCAGCTTCTCAACCGAAGCAGCCGATCATCAAACGTGGAGTATATCGAGAAGCTCTTCAACCACGCATACCGGCTCAAACGGAAACCGGGGGGGAAGATGATCTTCGATGTCATCCTCGGCCTGAAACTGATCGACATCGGGAAATATCATGAGGCGATCGTACAGCTGAAACCGTTCCGGAAAGCGGACGCCATGATCTATACGGCAATCGCTTATTGCTATCATATCCTGGCCACAGACCCGGTATCCTCTGCCTCTCACGCACATGGAGGAAAGAGCGGAGATATGGCGCTCAATGCCCGCGAACAGCTGATCGAAATGGTCCGCGTCAGACCTCCGGTCAATCGCCTCCGGTTTCCCCGGGTTGCCAGTGACCTCCGGTTCAACAAGATCTTCTGGTACATGCTCAAACTGGGCATAAAATGGTTCCCTGATGAACCTGAATTTTTAAAAATCGGGCTTCAAAAAGCCAGGATGGATGGAAACCAGGGTATGCGGGGAGAACTGCTTACCATCGCGACCGAACGGTACTACAATGATATGATCTTCCTCCGTGAACTTTATTCGTACAGGCTCGAACAGAATGACGCGGCAGGTGCAGCAGGGGTCGTGAAACAGATGATTCAGCATTACCCTGATGAACTTGAGCCGGTGTATCACGGGATGCAGCTCTCCATGATGTTACAGCAGAGCCTCGCATATGGACGCTTCAGGAAAATGGCGATTTCAAAGGGGATGCCCGAGAATATCGTATATCTCCTTGATTTCACCTTCGAGCTCTCCTCCGGTAGAAGGGAGGAGGCGTACATGTCCCTTGATAAAATCAGGCAGAGATTGTCCGCCAAAAACCACTATCTGACGCTCATCGAATACCTTACTCATGATGTCTTCTCGGAAGATGCCGAACGCGCAAAGAAAGCACGGATGACCCTCGTTGATTCGATCGACCAGTACTGCCTCAGGCTGGTAAAAATGAAGGATTAACCCTTTTTCCAGGAATGTCTGGGAGAGAACGGACGCCGAGGGGGAGATTTGAACTCCCGAGGCGCAGGGCGCCAATGGTTTTCGAGACCATCGCCTTCCCGGGCTAGACTACCTCGGCACAGAGATCACATATTTTTCTTTGCCACCAGCATAATGGTATCGAATGTCGATGAAATGCATGCTGGCCCTCAAACCGGGGGACGAAGTCCTGGAGTATGACGGAAAACCCGGTGATACGTATGAACAGGCGCTCCTCTCCCTCGGCATCAATCCTGATATTGTCCTGATCCTCTGTGACAAGCGGAGTATTCCCCAGGACGCCGAGATAAAAGAAGAGTATGTGGAAATTCTGTCGACCTGCTCAAGGGGTTAGACGGGGGGGGCGCCACCCTTCATCGGCTGGGTGATCATCATATCGTCCACCCGTATCAGGAGAATGGCAGCTTCTGCCGAGCTCTGGATCGACTGGCGCTTTGAGCGGTGCGGCTCGACAACCCCCTCCTTCAGCATATCGACGATTTTGCCATTGTACACATTCAGCCCTGCGTACTTTTTCCCCTTTGCATGGGCGTTCTTCAGGTCAACCAGTTTGTCGAGGGGGTTGAAGCCCGAGTTCTCGGCAAGGGTCTCCGGGATTACTTCGAAGGCCGCTGCGTAGGCTTCGATGGCGAGCTGGACCCTTCCGCCGACGGTCTCCGCATAGTCACGGATCTTCATGAGGAGTTCGGTCTCCACAGATCCGCCACCGACCAGCATCCTCCCGTCCTCCATGACGTCCATGACCACCCGGGTGCCATCCTCCACCGCACGCTCAAGTTCGTCGAGGAGGTATTCAGTTGAGCCGCGGAGGAGGATGGTCAACGCCTTCGGGTTCTCGCACCCGGAGATCTTTATGATCTCGGCATCGTCGGGCTGCTCGACGAGGTCCGCGGTTCCGAGGCTCTTTTCTGTCAGTTCTTCGGGCTTGTTCACGATCTCTGCGTTGAGTGCCAGCGCGGCGAACTTCATATCCTTCTCGGGGACATCTTCAACCGCCAACACCCCGCCCTTACCGAGGTAGTATCCGACCGCGTCTGCGATGCCCTTCTGGCAGAGGATAACATTTGCCCCGCTGGCCAGAACGCCATCAGCGTATTTCTTCAGGGCCTCACGCTCCTGGAGGGAGAATGCGCTGATCTGGTCGCTGCTTTTGATATGGATCTTTGCCTTGACCTGGGTCTTCTTGATCTCCAGGGGAGCGGCGATCAGGGCGACCTTTGCGTTCTTCACCTTCCGGGGCATATCCTGGGAAAGACGGGTCTTGTCCAGCACGATACCCCGCACAAGCTCGGCATCGTCCATGGTATCCCCGCCCTGCTTCTTGACCAGGATGTTGTCCTCGTCTGCAATGATGCTTCCATCCTTCTCTTCGGCGATGGTCATCACTGCATCAACAACGATGCCGTCGAGTTTGCTCTTGACCGATTCGATCGATTTGCCGGTCATAGCGGTGTCGGCAATCTTTATCAGGCTGGTACGGTCGTAGGGATCGACATCCACCGCGAGCTCATCCAGGATTTCGAGCGCCTTCTCCATGCCCATGCGGTATCCCTGGGCGATGATGGTGGGATGGATTTTCTTGACGATGAGATGCTCGGCCTGTTCCATCAGGGATCCTACCAGCACCACTGCCGTTGTCGTGCCGTCTCCGACCTCATCGTCCTGGGCCCTGGCGACCTCGATCACCATCTTTGCACCGGGATGCTGCACTGAGATATCAGTGAGGATCGTGGCGCCGTCGTTGGTGATGGTAACGTCTCCGGTCCCGGAGACGAGCATCTTGTCCATTCCCCGGGGGCCGAGAGTGGTTCTCACTGCACTTGCGATCGCCTTTGCGGCGGCGATATTGGAGCGCTGGGCCTCAAGCCCGCGGTTGCGTTCCACATTCTCCCTGAGGATGATTATCGGTTGTCCTCCAAGCATCGTCTATCCTCCAATGTTGTAAAAGATGGAATTGAACTTCTATATAAACCAATCCATATTTAAAAGAGGGACGGGGTCCGGTATCAGTCGATACGGGATATTCTGAACAGCGAGTGGACCGGTACCCCGTCCACGTCCTTGATACCGCGCTTGTCAAAGATAACCAGGATACCGACCGGGTTACCCCCATGTTTCCGGATGTACCGGACCACCTCATGCATGGTGGTGCCGGAGGTGATGACGTCGTCCACGATCACGCACCGTTCACCGGAGATCTGGGCGAAGTTGCCGCTGATCGAACCGACCGGGGGGTCCCTCGTGCTCTGTTTTGCCGGATGGTAAATGGCCAGCCCCACATCCTCGGCAACGGCGATGAGGGTGGCGAGCGGAATCCCTGAGATGGCAATCCCCACGATGGAGGTGGGGAACTGCTCCGGCTGCGCTTCTCCCCTGGGCTCGCCGCTGGTTGCCGAGTAGTAGTGCTTCAGCATCATCATGGCCAGCTCATCGAGCAGCGGTCCCTGGCTGCTCACCGCAGACCAGTCGATTCCGACATCCTTCGGGATTGCACCACCCTTCTGCTGGGTCAGGAGCCAGGTAACAGTCTCGACCGAGAGGCTCAGCTCGTCGGCAATCTGACCGGGGCTGTGGCCGTCGGAGAGGAGCATCCGTGCTCGCTGGATCAGCTCATCAAGCGATGACATTGCATGAAAAGTATGCATAGCGCTATTTAAGTCTTCTTTTGATAAGGGCACCGCAGACCGGACACTCGCCCGGTGCTGTATACGCCCTGCCGCACCCGGTACACCGGTACTGCCAGGTGAACCGCCTGGCTCCTTTCTGGTGGAGGGAGATGACCGGAATGCCCATCCTGTATGCGGCATTCTGGAGCGCGTAATCATCGGTGACGATGCCGGCCTGCAGCTCCAGGGAGAGGGCGAGGACCTCGAGGTCCGTCTCCGAGAGCGCTTCCCCTTCCCCGCAGCGGGTCGCGGCCTCCCTCACCCGGGCCCTCGCCTCCCGGCCGGGTTCCTGTACCCGCAGGCCCGACTCACAGAGCAGGTCGAAGCGGACTTTTGACCGGAGGTCTTTCAGCTCGGCAACCACGAGGGGGGTGGTATAGATCTCACCGGAAAGCCCGATGGAAGAAAAGAAGGCGGGGCTGTCAAGAACCGCTTTCATGCATGGAACTCCACCGGATCATGCTCCTCAACGGTCACAGGCAGCCCGAACAGGGAGAGGAGCCAGCACATGGTGCGGGCATGGAGGCTGAACGCTGGTGCAGTATAGGATCCCCCGCCCCGGGCAAGGTAGAGCAGGAGCTGGTCGCTCAGGTGGGTGTCAACAGCCCCACCGGCCCTGAGCTCGGCGACCAGTCCGGAAGCAGCCGCCTCCCCCACCTTCTCCGCCGGGAGCCCTCTCTTCCCCAGGGCACAGGATCCCTTCGCACCGTTCCAGACCGTGCAGGAGCTGCCGGTCCCCGGCCCCTCTGATCGCCTGACGCTCACCGGATATTCTTCTCCGGCCTCTTTGAGGAGGTATGCCCGGGCGCTGGCCGCCTGGCGATCGGCGACATGGTCGGGCAGGTTCGATGAGCAGGACCGGATGCCGCTCCCCTTCGCTTTACCGATAGTGATCCGCGGGAGGGATGCCGGTTCGGCCGTTATCCGGACGATCCCGCCACCGACCGGAAAATACCCCCTCCGGATGACCTCTACCTGCACTCCTGCCCCGGCCGTGCCCAGCGCCGGGAGAAAAACTTCGGTGAAGTAATCGATGGTGGGACTGAACCAGACTTCCGTCCCGCCCTGCACCAGGAGCGAGCCTCCCTCCTCGAGCGCAACGGGAAGCCATGCCTGTATGACCAGTGGAACGCTTCCGGCCGTGCCGACATCAACCGAGATATCACGTCGTGCGATGGTTCCCGGGATAAAGGAGAGCCTGCTGCTTCCCGGAGTGTTCCCCGTGACGCGGGCCTGACATGCCTCAGCCACGGCCCGGACGGCAGCACAGTGCTGGCTGGCGAGGCCCGGCCGGGACCGCTTCTTCCGGATGGCGACGATCTCTACCGGCGTCCCGGTTACTGCTGACAAGGCTACCGCAGAACGGACGATCTGGCCGCCCCCCTCCAGCAGCGAACCATCGATGCTCAGCATCTCCGAAGTCCGCTGACAGCAGTCCCTGCCGCAGAGTAGACGCTGCAGGCCTGCTCAATCGTATCACTGGCGGCGACTTCCTGCAGCCCCGAAGCGACGAGGCGGGCATATCCCCCGCCGGCAAAAACGCCGTGGACACAGGCTGCTGCAACGTTCCGTGCCCCCTGTTCATAGAGGAGCCCGGCAGCGGTGGCAAGCGTGCCGCCCGTGGATATAATGTCATCCACGATTACCACCTCTCTTCCACCGGCACAGAGGTTCTTGGGTTCGATCCTGACCTCCTCGCCGGATATGCGGGTCTTTTCCAGGCAGTCACAGTCCCAGTTCCCGGCAGCCGCAACCATCGTGGCAAACGGGGCTGCACCATCGTCGGGAGCGAGAATGAGCGGATCGGTATACCCGGCACGGGCAAGGTATGCACCGATTTCCGGAGCAAGGGACAGGTTTTCAACCGGAACGGAGAAATGCCGGAGTACCCCCGGATCATGGATATTGACAGTGAAAACCCGGGAGACTCCAATCGAGAGTGCTCTGGCCACCGCCCGGGCAGAGAGCGGCTCCCCGGGATGGAACTGCTTGTCCTGCCGGGCATATCCCATGTACGGGAGGAGCAGGGCCGGGGAGGATCCGGCACAGGCATCGATGAGCAGGAGGAGCTGGACGAGCGAGTCACTGTCCACGACACTTCCCACGATCAGAACCTCATCGTCAACCGGCCCGGTCCGGAGATAGTGCTCACCATCAGGGAAGCGGGAGAACTTCACGTCCACCAGGTCCCATCCGCCCTCACGGGCGATCCGCGCAGCGAGGATTTGCGAGTATTCGGTGCTGATAACCTTCATCCCATCCTACCTTATGCTGAAAGTACTTAAACTACCATGCATAATTTATATTACCGTATACTTTTCGTGAGGTAAATACGAGCATGGAACACGTAGAACCGGGTCATGAGGGTCAGGAAGAGGTTTTTTCCCTTGATATTCCTGAGGGGAGCTCATCTGAGATCGAGGTCCCCCAGAAACTCATCGACCAGGTGATCGGACAGGAACATGCCGTCGAGGTCATCAGGAAGGCCGCAACCCAGAGACGCCACGTGAT
>ENA-ORXD01001276-ORXD01001276.1-sediment-metagenome-genome-assembly--contig:-NODE-1276-length-22136-cov-4.052813_pt1 | contig 22136 bp, 20 predicted proteins | sample MGYA00237862_ERZ511471 | MGnify/ENA metagenome assembly ERZ511471
GCTGTACTCAACCCCCACGGTTGCCTGTTGGTCCGCGGTCTTTTATAGTATGCTTATAACCACAACACTAAGGATGGAGGCCAACTCAACGATGCCCAATAACAACCCGACAGTTTATTCCACCGAACGGGGCAGGATTTGCCCAAAATGCGGTAACCCGGTAGCATCCTGCATCTGCCGCAAACCCGCTGCCCGCCCGCGTGGCGATGGCATAACCCGGGTGCAGCGCGAATCCAAAGGGCGCAAAGGCAAAACAGTGACCCTGGTCACCGGCGCCCCCCTTACTGAGAAAGAACTGCGCGAACTGCTCAGCGCGCTCAAACGGGTGTGCGGTGCAGGCGGCGCGCTCAAAGACGGCGTCATCGAGATCCAGGGCGATCACCGCGACACCATTCTCGAAGCGCTCCAGAAGCGCGGCCTGCCTGCCAAAAAAGCAGGCGGCTAAACCGCCCGCGGTGTTTTGCTGAGATTACCCTGCATTATCCCCCCACCCCTCTGCCTCGAATCTCAATCCGCGTCCAGTTCCCGCAAAAGCGCCGGCAGCTGTCCAATCCGCTCCAACTCAAACAACCGGCTGTTGCCCAGCTCGGCGTGGCCCTCCACCGTCTCGTGCGCCCAGGTAATATGGTACGGGATATACACCCCATAGCCCCCCAGTTCCACCACCGGCAGCACATCCGACTTGAGCGAGTTGCCAATCATCAAAAACCGCCGCGGGTTCAGGTGATATTTCTCAAGTAGGTCCTGGTAAGTCTGGCGGGTCTTGGCGCTGACCACCTCAAAATAGCGGAAATATGAGCCCAGGCCGGAGCGCGCCAGCTTGATCTCCTGATCCAGCAGATCGCCTTTGGTCAGCAGCATCAGCGGGTGCGTTTCCGAAAGCGCGCGCACCACCTCCGGCACGCCTTCGATCAGCTCGATCTCATTCGCCAGCATTTCTCTGGCAAAGCCGACAATCTTTTCTACCTCTCTGCCGGTGATCTTCCCTTCCGAAAGGTCAACCGCGGTTTCAATCATCGACAGCGCGAAACTCTTGATCCCGTAGCCGTACAGCGCCAGGTTGCCCATCTCCTTCTCGAAGAGCTGCCGCTCCACCGTTTCCGGGCTGGCGTAACCGGCCAATAATTCTTTAAACCGCGCCTGCACCCCGTGGTAGATGGACTCGTTGTGCCACAGGGTATCATCCGCATCAAAAGCGATCACATCCAGTTTACTCATGGCCAATTTCCTCCTGACTGCCGCCGGCCGCGTCCGGCCCGAATCCTGTACCGCTCAACTCATCCTACCAGCGCCGTCAGGTCTTCCGCGACCAGGTCGGGCCGCGGTTCCCACTGCGCCGCCTCCTCTCGGGTCGAGATCCCGGTCAGCACCAGCGCGGTGCGGCACCCCGCCGCCTGCCCGGCGGCAATATCTGTGTTCAGCCGGTCGCCGACCACCAGCGCCTGCTGGGGCGGCACATTCAGCCTGTCAAGCGCCATATTCATCATGGTCGGGAAGGGTTTGCCGATGATCTCTGGTTTGACTCCTGAACAGGTCTCCAGGACTGCCAGCAAACCACCAGTGCCAATCGCCGGCCCATCCGGAGTCGGGTACAGCAGGTCCGGGTTGGTGCCAATGAATGGCACGCCTTTCAGCAGCAGGCGCACCGCCTTCACCATCTGGTCGTAAGGGAATTCCAGGTCCATCCCCGAAGCCACCGCCAAAACGTCCCGCTCGGCATGGTAAAAACCCTGTGCTTCCATCGCGGAGCGCATCCCAATTCCGCCTATCATATAGACCGGCCCGCCCTGCGGCCACCGCTGGCGCATCGCGTGCGCTGTCGCTACTGGCGAGGTGATGATCTGTTCCGCTTCCGCGGCCACGCCCATTCGCCGCAGTTTATCGCGGTACATTTCCGGGGTACTCATGGTGTTATTCGTGGCATACATCACCTTAAGGCCAAGCGCCGCAATCCGGCCGAAAATTGCCGGCAGGTCGCCAATCGGATCATTTTGGCGGTATAGCACGCCGTCCATATCCAGGATCATTGCTTTAATGGGGGGTTGAAGTTGAACGAGCATCATCTTGGGGTCGTCCTCCTGAAAAGAATATTTCCCAATTATAAGCCACATTTCCGCCCCTTCTCCCTCTGGCCGGGTATTTATGCCACCAACTAACCGCTAAATGCTGCGCTTTTGGTTTAAATCCACACGCAGTGCGCCCCTTGATCGTGTGAAGCCCCGCCATATTTCAGACAGCCGCGGGCGGCATTGTGCTACAATAAAACAGGAAATAAACAACCTCTGAGAACACAAACAGACAATACTTTCCCTCTATCCGGAAGGTATTGTGTATCAGAACAATCAGCTATTGAATTGGAGATTTTATGGATTCACCAGAAACTGAACAAACGAATCAAATTACCGGAAACAACAGCTATCCGGATCCTGCCCAGGCCCCCTACGGAACCAGCCAGCATGAAAAACTGCCAGAAGCCACCCTGGCCGACCTTCCCGAAAAGCTGCGCCTGGGCGCCGCCGAGGCGGGCTGGACTGAGCTGATGCCTGTCCAGGCCAAAGCCATCCCTTATATATTCTCGCAGCGCGATATTATGATCCAATCACGCACCGGCAGCGGCAAGACCGGTGCTTACCTGCTGCCGCTGCTCGAAATGATCAACCCCCTGGAGCAAAGCACCCAGGCGCTGATCCTTGTTCCCACCCGCGAACTGGCCCGCCAGGTCATGACCGAAGCCGAAATACTGGGACGCGCCACCGGGGTACGAAGCGTGGCGGTGTATGGTGGGGTCGGTTATCGCGAACAGCTCGACGCCTTCAAGGCCGGGGCCCATCTGGTGGTTGGTACGCCGGGCCGGGTGCTCGATCATCTCTTGCGGCGCTCGTTGACGCTTGAGAATATCAAATTTCTGGTATTCGATGAAGCCGACCGCATGCTCTCGATGGGTTTCTACCCCGATATGCGCCGGGTGCAATCCTACCTTCCAGACAAGAAAATCAGCACCTTCATGTTCTCAGCCACTTTTCCTCCCGCGGTAATCCGGCTTTCCAGCCAATTCATGCGCGACCCCGGTTTCATGAACCTGAGCAGCGACCATGTCCACGTTACCGAAACCGAGCATATCTACTACATTGTTCCCGGCATGGACAAAGACCGTAGCCTGGTGCGCATCATTGAGGTGGAAAACCCACTTTCCGCCCTGATCTTCTGCAACACCAAAATGCGGGTCAACTATGTCACTGTCGTGCTACAGCGCTTCGGCTACGACGCCGATGATATCAGCTCTGACCTGTCGCAGGCCGCCCGCGAGAAGGTAATGAAGCGCGTGCGCCAGGGCAAACTGCGCTTCCTGGTGGCCACCGATGTCGCCGCCCGCGGGATCGATCTGCCTGAGCTGTCCCATGTCATCCAGTACGAGCCGCCCGAAGACCCCGAGGCATACATCCACCGCGCCGGGCGCACCGGGCGGGCCGGAGCCAGCGGCACAGCCATTTCTCTGGTCAACGCCCTCGAACGCACAGATCTGATGCGCATCGGCAAGCGCTTCCAGATTGACTTCCAGGAACGGCCCTTACCCACCGACGAGGACGTTGAACAAGTAGTCTCTGAGCGGATCATCACCCTTCTTGAAGCGCAGCTGCGCGGCCGCGACCGCCTGCAAGTGGAACGGATGCAGCGCTTTCTGCCTCTGGCGCAAAGCCTGGGTGAAGACGCCGAGTCCGGCAAGCTGATGGCAATGCTGCTGGACGATTTTTACCAGAACACCTTTCACGAACCAGTTGTCCCGCCGGAAACGGAAGAAACGCCTTCTGCCCGCAGGACGCCATCCACTTCGTCACGCAAAAGCAGCCAGCGCAAGCGTGGCCGCCGGCCACGCGGTAGCCGCGGTTCGCATTAAAAGTCTAACGATCCAACATTTTTGCTAATAGGAGCGTAAACCCGATGTCAAAACGACTTCTTCTGGTGGCAGGTAATATCGGTTCCGGCAAAACCTCTCTCACCGAAAGGATTGGAGAGCGCTTGGGCTACCGGACGGCTTATGAATCGGTTTCTGACAACCCTTATCTGACCGACTTCTACATCGACATGAAAAAATGGGCTTTCCATTTGCAGGTCTTCTTTCTTGGGCACCGCGCCGAGCAGCACCTTGAGCTGTGGAACGACCCCCGTTCAGCTATCATTGACCGCAGCATCTACGAAGATGCCTATATCTTCGCCCGCGCGCTTAACCACATGGGCAACCTCTCAGAAACTGATTACCACGCTTATAAAAAGGTGTTTGATCTGATCGTACGGGGTCTGCCCGAACCTGACCTGCTGATCTATCTAAAAGCGCCGGTGCCGGTGCTCATGGAACGCATCCGGCGTCGTGCCCGCAATATGGAAACCGGGATCAGTCCGGACTATTTGACTCTCCTCGAAAGCTTCTATGACGATTGGATGCTAAACTTTGATTTATGCCCGGTGCTCACCATCAAAACCGATGATCTGGATTTTGTCCATAAACCCGGCCACCTGGATATTGTAGTCGATCGGATTCAGGATAAATTATCCGGAAAAGAGGTAGTTGTCTTTCCCAGAAACGGCGACTGATTCACTACACGAAATTTCTATCAAAAAAAGCCGGGCTTGAATCGCCCGGCTTCTCTCTTATTTATTTATGAAGATGTCGCGTTACTGCGCGTTTGGGTCCGCTTGCATGGCGCCAAACTGATGTCCATCCCGGTCCAGGAAGTACACCAGCCAGCCCACGCCTGGCACAGGCATCTTCGGGGTCAACAGTTTGCCGCCGTTGGCCTCGATCTTCCCCATCACCTCATCCACAGATGCCACACTGATCGTGTTAACCACCCCTTCCGCGGGATTGTCTTTGGGCTTGATCGCTCCCTCAATCCCCGGTTCCCCCTCCTGACCGGTGCTGGTCATCCAGTACTGCTGGTCTCCCCATTTCTGGAACTTCCAGCCAAATACATTTCTATAAAATTCCATTGTGGCGTTGGGATCTTCTGCGGGAATTTCAAAATGCATCACTCTTGCCATTTCGGACTCCTTTCTCTTAATTAATAGAATATTTTTTCTATATAAGAAAATAATAGCTTTTTTGAGCCATCTCTGAAAATATTTGTACAACCTTTCGCTTTTCGGATTACAATAAGACCATTGCTGTGGGGTAAAACGGGGTCCACTACGCTTACTCCTGCCGTCGCGGCAAATATCTACAAAACCCGTGATTTTTGTGGTTTTATTTGCAACCTTGTCCAGTAATTTGCGTATATAGAAGTAGAAAATCAACATTGGGAGAAGTTGTGAGCAACCAGGAAGCCGAGTGGCTGACAGATGTTCGACAGGGCAATGAGACAGCTTTTGCGTCTTTGGTGGAGAAATACCAGAGGCCTGTCTATAATCTGTGCTACCGGATGCTTGGGGACAGCATGGAGGCGGAAGATGCCGCGCAGGAATCGTTCTGGAAAGCTTACCAGGCCATTCATCGCTATGACCCCAACCGCTCATTTGCCACCTGGCTGCTTTCAATTGCGGCGCATTATTGTATCGACCTGCAGCGAAAGCGAAAGTTGCCCAGCTTCTCCATGGAACTGGTGCCAGAAGACAGCATCCCCGGTTCCGCGCCAAACCCTGAAAAAGTCGCCGCGCAAACCGAGCAGGAGGCCAGGATCCAAAAGGTTCTTGAACAACTTAAGCCCCAGGACCGGGCAGCCATCATTCTTCGCTATTGGCACGAATTATCGGATGAGGAAATTGGAAATATGCTTTCATTATCAGTAAGCGCAGTAAAAAGCCGGCTGTTTCGCGCCAGAAAAAAACTGGCTGAAATCTGGTTGGAAGAAGAAAAATCCATCAACTCAGAGAGGAAACATCATGAATCACCAGCCTTTTGAGAACTGGATCTTTGAAGACGAAACGCTCAATTCAGATCAGGAGCAAAGCCTGAAACAACATCTGAAGGAGTGCAAAACGTGCGAGTCCGTACAAAAAGCCTGGCTGTCCTTACAGGATAAGATCACTCAGGCCCCAACAATTGCACCCGTGCCCGGCTTCAGCCAGCGCTGGTTGGCGAGCCTGCCCCAGCGCCGCCTGCGCGAACAACGAAGACAAGCCAAAAAATTTGTCGTGTTCCTGGCTGGCGCGGCGGCCTTATCCTTCCTTCTTTTGATTGGATTGATGATCACGGATCAATCCCCTTTGGATTGGATCATCGGTGGTCTTCACACCATCGCGCAGGTTGCCATCCGGTTTAAACAAATTCAACTGGTGGCCCTATCAATTATTAAATCGCTTCCGCCTTTTGTACCGGTTATCGCCTGGATATCTCTCACATTACCGTTGGGACTGTTAAGCTTGACCTGGATAGGGGCATTGTGGCGTATTTCTGCAATAGGAGTGGGTGAAAAATGAAAACACTACGGAAATTATCAATATGGGTTCTGGTCTTATGCTTCTTGTTAGCGTTTCCGGACCAGGTATCAGCCCATCCGGTCGGGGAGCCGCTGCTCCAGGAATCCACCGATGGCAAGGTTGTCTTCGGCGGTTTCTACCGCCTGGAAAGCGGCAAGACCTTAAACGGTGGACTCGTTATTTTCGGCGGGCAGGGCATCCTTGAAGAAAGTTCAACAGTCAACGGTGATGTGCTGCTGACCGGTGGTTCGCTCGAGGTTGATGGGGTGATCACCGGAGATGTTGTCGCGGTCGGCGGCTCTGTGGAGCTGGGAGAGAACGCGGTCATCCGCGGTGATGTCACCACCATAGGCGCCGCCATAAAAAGATCCGATGGCGCGGTAGTGGAAGGCACCTTTTCTTTTGAAATGCCCGGCGACATCGACTTTGGCGATACCCCCCAGCTGCTCGTTCCCCGCCTCAACCTTTCACCCTTCGCGTATTTTTCCGAAATGTGGAAAGGTTTCAAGCCCGTCCGGAATATTTTGTGGAAAGGTTTCCAGGCATTGGCGCTGGCGGCCCTGGCCGCGATCCTCTTCCTTTTCCTCGAAAAACCTACCGCGCGGGTGGCAAAGACCCTCGTCGCACAGCCGCTGGTGAGTGGCGGGCTGGGATTGCTGACAATGATCGTCGCCCCCGCGCTGTTCCTTGTGCTGATCATCACCATTATCCTCATCCCCCTTGGGGTGCTTGGTTTTCTGGGAATCGGGATTGCCATCCTGTTTGGGTGGATCGCCATCGGGTATGAAGTCGGGATCCGGATTGCTGCGCTAGCCAAACAGGATTGGGCGCCCCCCATTACCGCGGGGATCGGCACTCTGACGCTTTCGATCTTATCCAATCTCATCGGTTCCATCCCCTGCATTGGATGGATTTTACCCACCCTGATCGGCATTATCGGCCTTGGAGCGGTGGTGATCAGCCGGTTTGGAACACAGGTCTATAATCCGGCGCAGGCTGTAAAAGCCAAACCGGCCGCCAGCCTAAGCCCCACCCTGGATATTGACGTTAAGGGTGCGCAAAACCTGCTTGACGCGCTGGAATCCGAAGAAGCCATAATTCCTGAAGACTTCCCGGAAGATGATCCCACCGCCTCGCAAGACGAGAACGATCAGGAGAAAAACAAAAGCTGAAATTGGATGGGCGGTTTTTCGGAACCGCCCATTTTATCGATAACAATTATTTGGAGGTGATTGAATTGAAAAAATCCATTCTGATCGTGCTGGGCGTATTGATCCTTATGTCTATGGCATGCTCCATGAGTCTGCCTGTCGTCGAAATCCAGCCAGAAGATACCAGGACAATGGAGATTTCCATCGATTCCCCTGGCGGCAATGACACGACCGATATCGCCATCGCAATGGGAGCAGGCAAGCTCAACATTCAAGGCGGAACCAGCAAACTGGTTGAGGGAACCATCACCTATAACGTTTCCCAATGGGAGCCTGTCATCGAACAATCTCCCAACTCGGTAAAATTAAAACAATCCGTTGATGAATTCAACTTTTCCAAATTACCTGTGGGGGAATATCGCAACGAATGGAATCTGAAATTCGGCTCGCGTCCTCTCAGTTTCGAGCTTCAGGCCGGCGCGTATGATGGCACGTTGGATTTCAGCGGCATTCCATTGACCGGCCTCGCAATCTCAGATGGCGCCAGCAGCGCCGAGGTCATTTTTAGCTCGCCCAACCCGGCCGAAATGGAAAAGCTCTCCTACAAAACAGGCGCGTCCAACGTCAAACTGTACGGATTATCAAACGCCAACTTTAAAGAAATGACTTTTGTCGGTGGGGCTGGTTCTTACACCCTCGACTTCGCTGGAACCCAGCGGCGCGAAGCGCAGGTGGATGTTGAAAGCGGCGCAAGCAGCCTTGAAATCATCATCCCCGGTGGGCTTAACAGCGAGATTATCATCTCAGGCGATCTGATCGACACCACCACCAAAGGGATCTGGGTTGTTGAAGATGATACCTACCGGACTGAAAACGAGGGGCCTCTGCTGACCATCCACGTAAAGACAAATGTCGGCAGTCTGAAGCTCATCCATGAATAACCGGAGATTAAACCAAAAGACCAGTCCACCAAATCGGGCTGGTCTTTTTTGCTTCCACAAAATTCCTAACGATAATATCCTTTTTTCTGAATAATCTCGTAAACTGCTTCAAGCAGGTAGTAGCGGAACGTCCCTCCCCTGGCAATTCGTTCCCTGATTTCCCTCGAAGAAATCTCCAAAAGCGGCGCGTCAATGAACGCAATCTTCTCGCCTACGCCAGGAATTGCCTGCCTTACAAACTCAAAATCGATTTCATCTCCGGGACGGCGCATGACCCCCAGGCCAGAGCATTCCTCCACAAATTTCCTCGATTCATACCAGATAGGCAGATCGTGCAGGGAATCGCCCCCCAGCAAATACACGATGTCATCGTCAGGGTATTGTGTTTTCAACAATCTGACGGTATCCAGCGCGTAATGCGGCCCCGGGCGGTCAATATCAACCCAAGAAACCTCAAACCGCTCAGCCTTCTCGAGGGCCGCATTCAACAGTTCCAGCCTCACCTCAACCGGCGATATCACCTGAACACGTTTATGCGGGGGTGACGCCGTGAGAACCCACAACACCCTATCCAGCCTGAGCTGGTCGCATGCCTCAGCCGCGAGGATCATATGTCCTAAATGCGGCGGATCAAAAGTACCGCCAAATACACCTATTTGCATGGGCTTTTCTTCCCCGGTTTACCCAAAACCGTCAGGTTCCAGTTCGGCTGGTTAATCCTGCCACTCCAGAATATGCTCACCAATATAGACTGTATCTCCCTCTTCGATACCCGCATCGACCAGAGCGCTTTCAATCCCCAAAACTTGCAACAACTTGTGGAAACGCCTGACCGAGCCGTAATGCTCCCAGTAAGTCATTGCTGCAGCGCGTTCAATCGCCCTCCCGGCAATCCGCCAGCCCTCAGAGGTCTTTTCAATTGTAAAAGCTTCAGGATCTTCTTCCGGCCGGTATACGGGCAACGCTTCTTCAATCTCTGGCCGTGGCGCTTCTTCCAGCAGTTGGTAAGCCCGCCAAAGTAATTTTTTCAAGTTGGTTTGCGCCACCGCGGAGATCGCCAAAGATTCATAGCCTCGCTTTTTTAGTTCTTTCTGAATAGACGGCCATTTATCGGCAACATCAGGAAGATCCATCTTATTCAAAACAACGATTTGGGGTTTGTCAGGCAGCGATTCATCAAACAATGCCATTTCACTGTTGATTTGCGTAAAATCAGAAATGGGATCATCCGATAACCCATCCAGCACATGGATCAACACCCGCGTGCGTTGGATGTGGCGCAGGAAAGAGTCTCCCAGGCCTACCCCCTCATGTGCGCCCTCGATCAGCCCGGGAATATCTGCCAGCACCAGAACCGAATCTACGTCCAATTGAGCCACACCCAGGTTGGGCTGCAGCGTAGTAAAAGGATAATTGGCAATTTTGGGTTTGGCATTGGTTACCGCTGCCAGCAGGCTCGATTTCCCCGCGTTTGGCACCCCCACCAATCCCACATCTGCGATGAGCTTAAGCTCAAGCCGCAGATTTTTTTCCTCTCCTGGCTCGCCTTTCTCTCCAATCCGCGGAGCCTGAACCCGTGAAGATTTAAAATGTGGGTTTCCCCGGCCGCCGCGTCCGCCTTTACAAATCGTAAGTTCCTGGTCTGGCGCGACAAGATCGCCCAGCAGTTCCCCACTGTCCGCGTCATAAACCAGCGTTCCAGGAGGAACAGCGATAACCAGATCATCTGCCGATTTTCCGGTCTGATTGTTTACGGCACCTTTTTCACCGTCACGAGCGATAAACCGGGTCTGCTGCCGAAAATCCATCAAAGTGTTCAGAGTTGGCACCACACGCAGGATCACATCGCCACCGCGTCCCCCATCACCGCCGTCCGGACCACCGCGCGCCACAAATTTCTCGCGGTGGAAATGGATCATCCCGTCTCCACCTTTGCCCGACTTCACATAAATTTTTGCTTCGTCAATAAACATATCTAGATTTCCACCTTAGAGATAGACAGGGTTCAGGATTACTCCTGACCCCTGTTTCCCTGTGTACCTAAGAGAGAATCCTGCCCGACAGGTTGTTTGCCTGCTGCTACATGATATCAGGAGTGCGGATCCCCATAATTAATAAAGAGTTCGTAATTGCCTGTCGCGCAGCCGCGACCAGGCGAAGGCGCATACTGCGGACTGGTTCATCAGCTTGCAGCACCGGGCATCTATTATAAAAATTGTTAAATGCTCTGGCCAACTCATAGGACTGATTGGCAATATACAACAGCTTATATTCATTCGCCGCGCGCTTAATTTCATCAGGCACCCGCGAGATGAGATCGATTAATTCAATTTCTGCCTCATTCAATTCATAATCCGGACGCGAAGAAGAAGGGATATCTCCCCCCACACGCTTTAGAATGCTGTTGGCACGGACAGCCGCGTACTGAATATAAGGCGCCGCCTGCCCATTGAAATCCAGAGCGGCATCCCAGTCAAATGTTACAATCTTGGTATTGTCCCTTGAAAGCATGGAGTATTTGATCGCGCCCAACGCCACTGTTGAGGCAATCTCCTGTTGAATCGCTGGACTAAGCTCCTGGTTCTTAACTTTCACAATCTCAAGCGCCCGGTTTGTCGCCTCACTGATCAAATCTTCAAGCAGCACCACAGTACCATCACGCGAAGACATGGTAACATTTCCCGGGAGGTTAACAATCTCATAGGCAAGATGATAACATTGGTCAGCCCACGAATACCCCATCAATTCAAGGGTCTTAAAGATCTGCTGCAGGTATAGGGATTGGCGGACGTCGATGACATAAATGGAACGATCCAGGTTGTGCTCTTCAAATTTCTTTATCGCCAATGGCAGGTCTTTTGTTGAATACAGAGAAGTGCCGTCAGATCTAAGAATCACCAGAACGCGATATTTTTCTTCAAGCCCAAGAATTTCATCCAGAGGAATAATCACCGCCCCATCCGGACGTTCATCCCTGGCAATTTTTCGCTCTATCAGTCCTTTTACAAGCTCAATTCCCGGTTCTTCCATCTCGCTCTCAAAATAGAACTGGTCAAAGCGAACCCCCAGCAAATCATACATCTGGTTGAACCCTTGCAAAGACCACTGGCGGGTTTCCTCCCACAGCGCCACCACTTCAGGGTCGCGGTGGTGCCATCGGGCAAACAACGCCCGCACTTCAGCCTCCACCTCAGGATCTTCCGAAAACCGTTGGTCTGCCTCTGAGTAAAGATCGCCCATCCACCGGGTCACATTTTCTGCGGGTTGTTCGCCATCGTGATATTTTTTATAATTCCACAACCATTTGATCACATGCAGCCCTATGTCACCAATGTAGTTGGCTCGTACAACCTCAAACCCACCAGCTTCAAGCAGGTTACAGATCGCGTCCCCGAGTATTACATTGCGGAGATGTCCAACATGAAAAGCTTTGTGTGTGTTGGGTTGAGAGAATTCAACCATCACCCGTTCACCACGCGGCGCGTTTTCTCCATATTTCTGGCCGCTTTCGAGTACCCCGTCAATCACCCTCTGGGCGTATTCCGCGCTGGAGAAATAGAGATTGAGATACCCTTTTACTGCTTCAACCTTTTCAAATCCGGCGGGTAGGTCAAGATATTCAGCAATTTGAGCCGCAATATCCTGCGCACGCGCTGGAACATTGGTTTTTATTTGGGTTTGACGCGCCTCATTAGCCGCCAGCTGAAAAAACGAGGTCGAAATTCCCCACTGCCCGCTGAAAGGAATCCATTTCCATTGCAAAACAGGTTCGGGAAGATTGTTTTCCTGACAAAACACCAATATTTTGTCTTCTATGTTTTGTTGTTCAATTTCGAACATATACTGCCTCTATGCAATAATTATGATGGACGAATAAACAAAATTTTTCACGCAAGATGTTGACGAATAATTATATCTCAAATTCGATGATAGCCATTAAAACCATACGCAAAAGCGGAAGCATGTGAGATGCTCCCGCTCAGCAATTCTAACCGAATTAATTAACTGGTGTTGCTTATAAAAACCTTATTTTCCCATTAACTCAAGGCGCTTCATTAAGCGGCTTTTTCGACGAGAAGCATTGTTTTTGTGAAGAACACCCTTCTGAGCAGCTTTATCCAAAGCGCTGACTGCGTCACGCACAGCCAGTTCAGCTGCTTCTTTTTCACCAGATTCAAGTGCTATTCGGGCTTTCTTGATGAAAGATCGGGCACTGCCACGGTACACACGATTGCGAAGTCGTCGCTTTTCGTTTTGCTTGTTACGTTTTATTGCTGATTTAATATTAGCCAATTCACTTCCTCCAAAATATCTTCCACAATTGCAGTCTCAAATTCTACCTGAGAGCGCGGATTTTGTCCAGTTATTTTTTGCCAGAAACGAAACTTTTATTCATCAGGCGCGACAAAAATGACCAACTTGCCTGCTTCCCCAACAAGTTTATTTATCCTGAAGCGCGGCTAATCCAGGCAAAACAATTCCTTCAAGCATTTCCAAAGAGGCACCGCCGCCGGTTGAGATATGGGTAATTTTGTCCGCCAGACCAGATTGCTTGATTGCCGCGACCGACTCACCACCGCCAATCACACTGATAGCATTGCTCTCAGCCACCGCGTTCGCGACGCCAAAAGTGCCTTTTGCGAAGTTTGGAAATTCAAAAACACCCATCGGGCCATTCCAAACAAGTGTGCCAGCCTCTGAAATTACTTTCTTGTAATTGCTTACCGTGTCAGGGCCGATATCCAAAATTCGCCAGCCATCCGGGATTGGTCCCATATTCATTAACTTGTACTCCGCGTCGGCATCAAACGCGTTGGCAATCACAACATCAACAGGCAGTCGCAATTTCTTACCACCCATCTCAAGCAGCTCTCTGGCGGTATCCAGGGCTTCTTCTTCCACCAACGAATCGGCTACCGGGTACCCCTGTGCCTTGAAGAATGTATTTGCCATGCCGCCGCCAATCAGAATTTGATCTGCTTTAGCCAGCAGATTGCGGATTACCCCAATCTTGTCACTGATCTTGGCTCCGCCCAATATCGCAACAAAAGGACGCTCCGGATCTGAAATAGCCTGGCCTAAATACTTAATTTCCTTTTCAAGCAGGAAACCAGCCACAGCTGGCAAATAATCCGCCACGCCAACCGTAGACGCGTGTGCGCGGTGAGCCGAACCAAATGCGTCATTCACAAAAACATCTGCCAATGAAGCCATCTGTTTCGCCATCTCGGGGTCATTCTTTTTCTCTTCCGGATGAAAACGAGTGTTCTCCAGGACCAACACCTCACCCGGCTTCAAGTCCTTCGCAGCCTGCTCCGCGACAGGTCCAACACAATCAGAGGAAAACTTGACGGATTGAGAGATCAACCCATCAAGATACTCGGCAACTGGCTTAAGAGAATACTGTATGTCCTCAGCGGTCTTAGGACGGCCCAGGTGAGAGCAAAGGATCACAGCAGCGTTCTGCTCCAGCAAATAATTGATCGTTGGCAGCGCAGCCTGGATTCGGGTGTCGTCACCGACCACTCCATCCTTCAGTGGGACATTGAAATCTACTCGAACAAGGACTTTTTTGTTTTTCAGGTCCACATCTTTTACAGTTTTTTTGTCAAACATCATATCCTCCTGATTTCAAAACATAATGCGTAACCTTGGCTAATCGAAAGACTAGAAAGATTACGCATTACGCGTTCATTTCAGTTTCTACAACATCTACAGGGCTTTAGCCATCTTGGCGGCCAGGTCACCTGTCCGGCAAGAGTAACCCCACTCATTGTCATACCAGGTTACTACCTTTACAAAAGTGCCGTCCATGACCATGGTTGATTGGCCATCAACGATAGAGGACCGGTCATCACCTTTGAAATCCATTGAAACCAGTGGTTCATCTGTGTAACCCAGGATCCCTGCCAAAGCGCCATTCGCTGCTTCTTTGAAAGCGGCACGCAGCTCTTCAGTTGTTACAGGCTTCTCGGTTTCGGCAACAAAATCCACTATGGAGACAGTCGGTGTCGGAACGCGGAGTGCGTAACCGTCAAATTTTCCCTTCAGATCCGGAATAACCAGAGCGACTGCTTTGGCGGCACCAGTGGTGGTCGGGATAATGTTCATAGCGGCAGCGCGGGCACGGCGCAAATCTTTGTGAGCCACATCCAAAATCACCTGATCATTGGTGTATGAGTGAATGGTTGTCATCAAACCACGCTTGATCTTCCAGTTGTCATTAACCACCTTGGCGGCGGGAGCCAGACAGTTGGTTGTACAGGAAGCGTTTGAAACAACATGATGCTTGGCGCTATCATACTGATCATCATTCACTCCCAAAACAATGGTGAGATCTTCATTCTTTGCAGGCGCAGAAATGATCACTTTCTTGGCTCCGCCTTCTACGATGTGCGCTTCAGCACCCGGCTTGCCATTTTGAGTAAGTTTGTCGCGGAAAACACCGGTGCTTTCAATCACAATTTCCACACCAAGGTCTTTCCAGGGAAGGTTTCCGGGATTTTTTTCTGCGAAAACTTTGATTTTCTTGCCATTCACAAGAATGCCTTCATCATAAATGTCCACTGTTCCTGGAAAGATTCCATAATTGGAATCGTATTTGAATAAATGGGCATTTACTTCCTTGGAGAAAAGATCATTAACTGCCACAACCTCCAACTCATCACCATGTTGTTCGATGATTGCCTTCAACACTTGTCGACCAATTCGACCAAAGCCATTAATACCGACTTTAACTGTCATCTTATAACCTCCATTTATGAATATTTTATTAACGATTTAATTTTACCATGCAATTGACTAGGCAACATCAATCAGCACCCATTACTTTTTTAATTATACTCCGCAATGAATATTTTCCCCTCAACATTCCTGGTGATTTTAATTTGGGTTTATAAAGGGGTATGATTCCCGAGCCATCAAGGGACCTGTCCGCTCATAATACAGGTCCAGAACCACCTGCGCCAATTTAACCGAATCATGTCGCCAGGGGTTTGCAAGATCAATTAAATCAGCAGAGTAGACCGAATATTTTTCTGCTAAATCCGGTTCCATCTGCACCCACTCCGGCCCGTCAGATGGCAATTCACCCTCAAAACGATGATTGCAAATCACCAGATCGACCAATCGTCTGCCCAAATGTTTCTCAATAGTGGATATGTGATCGCCGCACAAATAGCCATCTGTCTCGCCTGGCTGCGTGGCAACGTTGCAGATATAAAACTTTAATGCCCTGCTTGCCTTGAGCGCGTCAGCAATATCTGGTACCAGTAAATTCGGAAGAAGACTGGTGTACAGACTCCCTGGCCCAATCACAATCAGTTCAGCAGAGAGTATCGCCTGGATCACTGCAGGAAATGCTTTTGGGTTGTTTGGCTCCAACCAGACACGTTCCACTTTTCCCAGTGTTTTAGGAATCTGGCTTTCACCTTTTACTTGAATCGACTCAGAGTTTTTCCCTTTGCGAATTTGAGCCACCAATTTCACATCATGGAGTGTCGCAGGCAGTACTCTGCCCTGAACCGCCAGAACGCGTCCAGTCTCTGCCACTGCTTCTTCAAAACTCCCGGTCAGGTCTGTCAGCGCTGTTATTAATAAGTTGCCCAGGGTATGTCCATTCAACCCGGTCGCAGATGAAAATCTGTACTGGAAAATCTGGGTTAACAAAGTCTCATCGTTGGAGAGTGCAGCAAGACAGTTGCGGATATCGCCGGGGGGCAAAACTCCCATACTTTTACGTAGTTCTCCCGAGGAGCCGCCATCATCTGCCACAGTAACAATCGCTGTTAGGTTGCTGGTGTGCAGCTTCAGACCCCTTAACAACGCGGATAACCCCGTGCCCCCGCCTATTACCACAATCCGCGGCCCCTTATCCCGCTTGCGATAGTCTGTAACCGCCTGCAAGATATCTTTCCCCGGCCTTACAAATGGTTTAAGCAGCGCCTGGTTTAACCCCCAGCTCCCCCATAAAATCAAAAGCACTCCCGCCCCGCCAAAAACAATCGCTCTTAATGTACGGTCTAAAAATCTCAGAGAAAGCGCCGAGATAATGGGAAGCCACCAGGTTTGAGGCGCATTGCGATAGATATCCAGCAAAAGAACCGCAAAACCAACAGCAACCAGAGTGGTTCCTGCCAGAATGATACCAACCCAACGCTTAACACCCAATCCGGGCGCTAACCAACGAATATCCCAATGAAATGCTTTTTTGATCCGGGAAAACCAAGAGGTTAATTTATCTGACTGCATATGTTTCATGATAGCAGTGTTTTGAATTAACGTCAACATTTGCATTAGAACAAGATAAACCTATCAAAACATGGCAAAAAAGCCTTTTTTCTATCGTCCTGATACGCCTACGCATGCCAAAAACGCAAGTAAATACAGTAATATAACGGCTAAGCCTCACAGGATCCTTTTTCTTGGTTTTTCTTTACGTTTCGCTGATTTTGGGGATCAAGCGCGAACTGCTTATCGTTCCACGTATCGGCTTTCTGAATCCAATGGAAAGCGAAGCGATTCAATGAAATCACTGATTGGCTTTCTGATCAAATCGCCGTTCTCATATTTTGTCCCGGGATCATAATACAATGAGCACTGATCTCCATTTTGATAATGAATGGTATAACTTTCAGTATCACCACCATCCGGTGATTCCGTTGGTTCTATTTTCTTTACACTGGTACAATCGACTGATTTTAACTGGTCGAACAAAGCCTTTACGGCTGAACTATCAGCTAAAATTTCCCAGTTCCCAGTATTGATATGGCTGACAGGCACCTTACCCTCGCGGACCAGCGTAGCCCTCGTAGTTGTAATGCTTATCTCCTCAGACCATTGTAGCTCCGGTAAAATCGACCCTGTTTGCGTCATATACACTACCCGAACAACATCACTCAAATCCGCCTCCTCTTTTGACGATTGAAAAGCAGGTTGTAAAATTCCTGGTTCACAGGAGCTAATCCAGAAGCAATACAACACTACCAAAACCCGCAAAACCTTTTTCATCTCACAGCTCCAGCCAATAGGCTGTGAGAAATTCATTCTCACGAATGAACAAGAACTGGCCGTCTGAAGTCACTGCCAGGCTTATCGGAAACAGAAAGACGCCTTCCTCTCTGTTGCTGCCATCGTAATTGAGTAAGCCCAGGCGCCGGATCAAACTGCCTTCAGAATTGAGAATAGCCACAGCCACATTCTCTGGACTGGTACTCATCAGCACATAAAAATTCCCTTGATCATCGATATCCAGGTCCGAGACCGAGCTTCTACCCAACACATCGTAACCCAGCGCGTCAATTTGTTCACCATTTCGTGGGTCGATTTTAATAATAATCCCCTCGCTGACACTAAATGTGTAAAGATACCCCTGTTTGTCAAACGCCAGACCTTTATATCCAAATTCTCCTGTCGCTTCCAGAGATATATCACGGACCCATTGCGCGGTATCATTGGTATAAACCCGAATTTGTGACATCTGGTCGTCAGTATTTAATAAAAACAATTGGTCATCAAAAGGGTTGATCGCGATTGCTTTCGGATTATTCCAGGCAAAATTCTCTCCTCCTGCGACAACTTGCAATCCTGCCTGGTTTAAAAGGACAAACCAGCCATAAATACTATCTGTGACCACAATGTACTGCCCCGAATCAATTGCCACATCGCTGAGGTATGATTCAGAAGGGACAGAATAATCCTGCATTAAATTCCCTTCAACATCATAACGCTGCAGGCCATTTTTCCCATTAGCCAAAAAAACGGTGTTCCAGACATCTGTTGCCATACCACCAGGAAATCTACTCTCCGGATCTGCTAGCGAGTCGTGAGGGACGGGCACCCGCCAGAAAACAGGTATCTCGCTGTACAGATGCACATGACCCACCATCTCCACGGTACTCAACTGAAAAACATCTGGCATAGTGTTGAATGAGATGATGATGGTATCCACATCAAAGTCGGTCTCAACTGGCAGTAGAATATTTTCAATACAATCGTCATCTTCTGACTTTTGGCGATTAATCGATTGCCCTGTCTGATACGCCAATATACCCAAACCGGAATTGGAGCTTAATAACTCAACTCGCCGGATACCATCCAGCTTTTCTCCCACCTGGATGACAATCAAATCAGGCCGCAGTGGAATATCATAAGACAGTGTCAGAATGATTTCCCCTTCAGGCTGAGGCCAGTCAGCCGGATACTCATAATCACAAATGAAAGCATCATCCGGTCCGCCGACCGTGACACCCTCGAAGGGTTCCGGTGAGAGCGTGCTTCGGGCAGGCCGCTGTTGGATAACTAATGGATAAGCCTCATATAGATTAGCATATTCCATATCTTCGAATGTTTCTGAAAGGACTGGCAAAGTTTCTACGCGCGAGATGGCGGTTTCCATTGGGGTTGGTCCAGCCGTTTCTGCCAGGTCTGTTTCTTGCGGCAAAACTGCTGTGTCCATCACCGGGGAGACTTCTGGTACTGATTGCTCAATCTGTGGTTGAGCGTTGCAGGATGCCAGCAAGGCGCTCAACAACATCACACAAACGCCTGTCTTCCTCGCCGAAAAGATTTTCATTTCATTACTCCCTGGTAATTAGCGACTCGCCCAGATGAATGAACTTACGGATTTCATGGATATCTTCCAGATGCTTGCCCCGCAGCTCAATCGTCCATCCCCGGTTTGTCCGCTTGATCAATAGTGCTTCACTTTTCCAGGATGTTAAGATCGATTCCAATGAATGGTCCAGCAGTCTTTCAACTTCTGCCGGATCTTGCGCCCAGACCATAAAATTCCTTCGAAAGACCTCACTCCCCGTATGGACTTCTACAAGTCCATTAGCCTGCTCTCCCAGAGCCATCCGCAACACCTTTCGGACGAGAACATCTCCCAATTCACCCAGATTGTCTTGGGTATTCTTTCGGCCAATCAATATCGTGCTCCCTGGGTAATCAGCCCACCAGGTGGTGGACATGGCGATATTACTGGATCCCGGCCCGCTTTCCCTCCCGCTGGATCTGGAAAGGGCTTCAAAAGTCCACCTATCAGTCTTCAGTCGCGTGCCCCATGCCAGTGGTTCACGGATCGTTTCAATACTCCATCCCTCGGAGGCTGCCATTAGGCTGATCTTCGACTTCTTCTCAGACTGCTTTCGCTGCACAAACCAGAAGATGAACCCACCTGCCAGCAGGAACCCGGCCAGAACAAACAAATTCAGGAGGATATCATTCATTTATCCAATCTCCATTCAAGAATTTAGATCTACAATTTGATTGTAGCAAGATTCTTTTCCAAGCGAACATTAATTTCAAAAAGTTGCTTGCTGCTGAGGGAACAAATGTCTCCACCTGCGCGCGCATAGATTTTGTTGGGGCGACAACCCCAAATCGTCGCCCCAAATCTTTCGCCAGGATTATGGCACAATTTGCAACAAACCACCGCCATCAAAATTGGAGCCTCCCCCGCCAACCCACACAGCCCCGTACTCATCTACATTCAGCGCAGAAATATAATTCGATAGCAATCCATCCCGGGTGGTTATCATCTTCCAGCCAGATTCGTCCTGTGAATTAAGCAACCCTTTATCTGTACCAATCCAGATTCTCCCATCCGGAGCGACCGCCAGCGAAGTCAGGCGCGCGTCGTTGTAGCCATCTTTCAAGAAATCAACCAGCGTTTCCACCTTGTTGCCGTCATAGCGCGCCACCCCGGTAAAAGTTCCAATAATTAAGGCGCCTTCACGATCCATCGCAAGGGATCGGATATATTTGTTCGGCAATTGGGTTGAATCCTTTCCAAAAACCACTGTCAAGCCACCATTTTCGTATTTGGCCAGTCCCTGGTCAGTCCCAATCCAAACAATGCCCATTGGATCGGTGACCAATCCCTGGACATTATCTCCGGGCAGGCCCTCCGCCGTTGTCAGTTTCATCGCCTGGCTGCCATCCGAATTCAGCACAATAATTCCCTTGCCATCATCACCAAACCATGCCCGACCTTGTTGGTCTACTGTAACGGAGTTGAAGGAATAGATATCCTTGAATGCCATCCATTCTCCGTTCAAATAACGGCTGGCGCTGCCATTGATCATCGATACCCAGACAGTGCCGTCTTCCGCAAAGGCAATTCCGCTTGCCCATTTTCCACCCATCGTTGGAATCTCGTTTTGGCTGTATGTTTGCCAAACGCCTGTGGGATTGGCCGGATCAAGAACCTGGATTCCCATATCTGTGCCTAACCACATTTCTCCTTCCGGAGAAAACCCGATCGAGTCAACATAATTGCTGATCAGCTGGTCTTCGGTCTTGAAAGATTTCACAGTCCCGTTATCATAGATATGCACCCCTCTCGAAGTACCATAAACCGGCGCGCCTGTTCCAGATAAAGCTAACGCCAGAATTGCCTGACCCTCTGCTTCCTGATAATCCACATCACACACTGCCGTTTTTGGATTGAACTGGCACAATCTGCCGGCCCCTAATGGCGCCGTGACTGCCCATATCCTGTCGTCTGCACCGATTTCAATCTCATTAATACTGGCCAATTTTGCGGTACGATCGGCTCCAAACAAAGTCCACTTACCGCCCTGGAAGGACATAATTCCTGAGGATGCCCCTACCCACAATGTTCCGTCTTTAGAAAAGGCCAACGAATAAGCCGTTTCGTCCGGCATTCCTTCGGTCTTGCTGAAAGTGGTAACTTTGCCATTGGAAATCTGAGCAATTCCTTTATACCCGCTGGCGATCCAGATCTCCTTACCTTGCACAGCAATATCAGTCACTGATTCCCATAAAAGCCCTTCATTCTTGGTATATTTTTCAAAATCGCCGCTCTGAAGGTCAAGCACTCCCAACCCGCTGTACCCAATCAACAAACGGTTATTAACCTGATCACAATACAAACGGTCAATTCTACTGGTATCCACGCGACTTTCGGCAGGCGCCAGAGTTCTTTTCTCCCACAAGCCAGTACCTGGGTCGTAAATACTGATTCCACTTAATGTACCTACCAGGATCCGCGGCTCTGGTATTTCGCAATAAGTGATGGCATTTGCACTGACATGCCCCATTCCTTCCAGCGGTGTGTACTGCATCGCATAACCGCTGTCCAATCTCCAGGTGACCATCCCCCCCAGCGTGGCCGCGTAGACGACCTCATCGTAAACCACCAGATCACGAACTACGTTGGCATTGGTGTACGCATATTTACCGCTCGTGATTCCACTGGTGGGAGCTGGAGAGACGATTTCAAACAGCTCGACAGAAGCAAGTACCGCGTCGAAATATGGCGCTACCGCCTCCCATTCCGATTGCGGCGCGCCAAACATCAACACAAATTGCTGATATGGATCCACCATGACCATCGCGGCCTTGCCTTGAATAACCCTGCCATGATTATCCAACTGAATTTCAGCAGATAAGCCAGACAGACCGGCTACCTCAACGGGCTTTGCCTCACTAACGCTTATGGAAGTGTCGCCCTTTAGCTCCTCATAGAGTTGATCATTGTTTTTCACACTGTTGTTTTTCCATCCAATCAATTGAAAAACAGGTCCGGTATCCGGATCTCCCCCAGGCGCCAGCATACTGGCAATTCCACCAGTAATATCCAGTTCGTAGTCCGGTATCAAACGAAATG